>Ga0182024_10000159_pt1 | contig 154770 bp, 143 predicted proteins | sample P32metaG_FD_120480 | JGI IMG/M metagenome (GOLD analysis project Ga0182024, IMG submission 120480) | Permafrost microbial communities from Stordalen Mire, Sweden - P3-2 metaG (Illumina Assembly) | ecosystem: Environmental > Terrestrial > Soil > Wetlands > Permafrost | place: Sweden: Stordalen...
ACGCTGATGCAACGCCATCTTCAGCGCGTCGCTGACCAGATCGGTGGGCATCTGATCGTCCATCGCCCAGCCGACGATCTTGCGGCTGAAGCAGTCCAGAACGGCCGCCAGGTAGAGCCAGCCTTGGCCGGTCGGCACATAAGTAATATCCGCGACCCACTTGCGATCCGGCGCTGTGGCCGTGAAGTCTCTTCGCAGCAGATTCTGGGCCACGGGCTGGTGGTGGCGGCTGTCGGTGGTGCGCGGAGTGAATTTCCGCCGTGTTTTGGCCCTGATTTTCGCGGCTCGCATCAGCTTGGCCACCGTGTTGCGGCTGACGATCTCTCCATCAATCAGCAGGCCACGATGAATGCGCGGGCTACCGTAAAGCTCCTGATTCTCGCGATGGGCGATGCTGATCTTTTCCAGCAGTTGCGCCTGACGGACCTGCCGCGCCGACGGCTTGCGTCCCCGCCAGCGGTAAAACCCGCTACGGCTGACCCGCAGGACCCGGCAGATCATACCTACCGGCCAGCGTCGGCGATGCTCGTTGACAAAAGCGAACTTCACGGCTGGTCCTTGGCAAAGAATGCCGCCGCTTTTTTTAAAATCTCCCGCTCCATGAGTAGTTGCGCGTTCTGTTTGCGCAACTTCCGCAGCTCGGCCTTGAGCGCCCCTTCACCGCTGGGCGGCACGCCATCCTCGCCAGAGAACTTTTCTATCCATCCGCGGATGCTGCCCTGATCGACCCCCAGGCTCTTGGCCGCCTCGGGAATGCTATAACCCTGTTCATTGACCAGCTTGACCGCCGAGAGTTTGAATTCGCGCGAAAACCTTCGTCTGGACATAGCTTGCTCCTTGGACAGCTATTATGCTGTCCCTCAGGAGCGCCCACCAAACGTGGGGAAGTCCAGATTATCAATCAGTGATGTCCCCTTATCCTTTCTTCCCCTTATCCTTTCTCCCTTATCCTTTCTTTGGCCACCTGATTGGGCCGTTGCTGAAAGAGCCGACAACCACCATCCCCGCGTATCTCGAAAAAGAGACGGCTGCCAAAATGCTTCTGGGGAAGAATGAGTGTACACTTCCTTGAATGGAAAAGTTGCCCGAGAACTACCGCCAGGATTTGGGACACTTGTTGCTTTACCTTGAAGATTTGGACCATATCTGTGATCTGCTGTCGAGTGAGGATCGTAAATTGGAGATCGTCGCCGACAATTATCGCCTCGACAATGCGGGCGAGTTTCGTAAGCTCAATGGGGAGGCGATTGAGAAACTAGCAATCACCTCCTATCTTCCAAATAAGATTGGCGGTCAGACGAACACTGTATGGCTCCACTTGTACCGCATGAACAGAGGGTCTCTTTTTGCGAGTGATTCTTCAGATTCATCTTGGGGCTTATGCGCTCAGGTCGAGCAATTTCTTCGCCAACGCAAAGCACTCTCGTTCTCAGCTCTCCAGTTGTTTGTCGCAACTGCCATCGCCGGTTGCGTGTTCTTTCTATCGTACTTTAGCGGCATTCCTCTGCTTTACGAAGGCCCAAGGCAGTGGCACTTTGGGGATACCATCGCAGCAAGTGGGACAATCTTAGTTTTGATTTTACTCTTTCAATCGCTCCTTTTTCCCTGGCCGACTGCGCGCATCATTTTGAAGGAACGGCGGCAGCACAAAGGATTTATAGAGCGGAATTGGGAAAAAATTCTTGTCGGAGTTATCAGCGCGATTTTGACCGCGATCTTTGTCGTTCCGATAACGATCGTGATAACCCGCTGGTTAAGCGCAAATAGTAGAGTCCAACAACCCTCAACAGCGACACAACCTTCAACAAGTTCGTGACGCCTCGCCTGGCGATTCCCACGCTCCTACCATGGCCCGCATGACGCGCAAGGAAATGGAAGCCTTCGGAACGATCGTCGGCCGGATGCTCCCGTGGTGGGCCGAAAGCGTGGCGCGGCTACAAGCGCGTGAGGAATGGGAAACCCGCGAAAAAGTACTGGCCGTGCGCGATGCCATCCATGCCTTGTCGGTTCACCTCCACTATTAAACGGTTGACGGCGCTGGCAAGGTGAATGAGCGCCCGCCGGAATGGATGCTGTTCATTCCCGAATCAGCAGCATTTGATTGATGTCGGCTGATCGGAACATAAAATAACCGCATGCGCCCCCATTGCTGTATAGTGCCCAAAGATGTCCAAGCATTCCTTAAGGTTGTGCAAAGTGAACATCCGTGGTGGGAAATCCACGATAAGGAATTTGAGTACGCACGAAGTCATCCGCCGATGGCCTACGTTCGGCTGTCCGAGAACGACCCACTTCACAATATGCAGCGTCATCGCAATGAAGAATTAGGGCCTTACGTGTTCCGCAAGTTCTCGTGTTGGTATTTGCGCGACGTACTCCGGTGGCGCGAGAACGAAGAATTCAATTTTGAATTGCCAGATGGGAACCTTTTTGTGGTTGTCCTTAGCAATATTGTTCCGATCCTGCCGGAATTGATGCCTGGCCGTAAGCGCCCTGAAGTCCGATTTGGGTGGAGCCTAGGTTGGTCGCCTGACAACGTGAAGCGCGCCCACGCTTAGCGTCGAGCCAAATGTTTGTCCAGGAATCATCTCGCGCGCCACGCCGTACGGCGATACGCTGATGCTGGACCGGGAGTTCGCGCAGATCATTACGCGCGATCATCCCCAGATAATGAACCCGATTTGATCTTCCGGTTCGACGTTAATTGAACCCTTCACTTTTTGGATCGCGCCAATAAATCGTGTGGCCATCGCACGATCCTTAAGCCGGTAAACGCGGCGGTTCCTTGCCAGATCGAATACCTCCACATTGACATTGAACGAAAATGATGCCCGCGATGTCCGCACTGAGAGGATTGTCTCTATCGGTAAGCCGCCTCGATTGTCGTAAATCCGCTGTCGGTTAACCGCGATATCGTTGTAGGAGAACAGAATTTCGTTAGCAGGCGCAGCCTTTGGCGGGGCGTTGTTGGTTAGCCTTGCGGCGCACTCTGCGCATACCTCGTGGCCGTTCCAGTCATGGCCCACTTCCAGATTGCCGATCGGCCGTTCGCAATTGGCACACGTTCTCATGGACGCCTCAAACATTCTCCAGCCGCCTTCCCCGGCGGTTGTTTAGCTACGGCGAGACCTTCGCCGGACTGAATCACTGAGACCGAGAAATGCTAATTTGAGAAGTGCGACCAGAAGTCCCGCCACAAGGATGACGAACAGGGATTTGTATGCGGCGACAAGTACCGTGTGGAATAAGGCGTCAGCGGCGGGCTTTATGGGAACCATTGGAATTGCTCCTATGGATGACGGGCACATTCTAACGGCAATCCGAATAAAAGTCCCGTATCGGATGCGATGTCTCGGTGAGGTTATGGACTTGCCCACATTCAGTGGCAGCAGAAAACGGCAGCAGAAAACGGGACATTCACAATTCTCCCAACTGAAGTTCCGACGATGAGGAATACCCGGGCCAGCTCGAAAATCCGCTGGTCCAAACGGCGCGTTTTTGTTCACAAATCATCAAACCTATCGTTTACGATCAATCCTCTCATTCGATACAACTCATCCATATTTTGTAGGAATTGTTCGTTACTGGACACTGCTGATGTAGTTATACACGAACTCCAAACCAATCCCAGTTCGTTCCTGGGGCCGGAAAAAATTAAGAAGGTTCCTTGAGGAAGAAGTTGGTTAAAAGAAGTTGCTAGTTGCGAGTCAAAGGGAAAGAAGAAATTGCGAGTGAAGACGGTTTGGGAGTCGTGCCTTTCAATAGGCAATAGGCAATCGGCAATCGCCGGGCGTGGGGGATCAGCCCGGCGCCGGCAACGGGCCGCCGCCGAGGGTGACATCGGGACCGCTGATCTCGGGCGCCGGTTGGATGACCGCGCCGCGGCGGCTTTGCTCCTGCTCCAGCAGGTCGCCCACCGTCGGCTTGGTCAGGTTCTCGCCCTTCATGACTCGGTCAACATCGGCGGCGTCGAGCGTTTCGTATTTCATCAACGCCTTGGCCATCGCCTCGACGCGATCCTTGTTGGCTTCCAGCAGCTCGCGCGTCTGGGCGTAGAGGCGGTCGATCAGTGCCTTGGTCTCCTCGTCGATAATCTTGGCCGTTTCCTCGGAGTACTCCCGGCCGTTGTTCAGATCGAAGTAACTCTGCCGCGAATCGTCATCGCCATAGAAGACGAAGCCGACGCGATCACTCATGCCCCAGTCGCAGATCATCTTGCGGGCGAGGCTGGTGGCCTGGCGGATATCGCCGGCGGCGCCGGTGTTCACATCGCCGGTGAAAACCTCCTCGGCGATACGGCCACCGAAGCAGACCTTCATGAAGGCATAGCACCATTTCCGGGAATGTGACATGCGGTCCTTCTCGGGCAGTGCCATGGTGGCGCCACCGAAGTTGCCGCGGGGGATGATGGTCACCTTGTGGATCGGGTCGGCGTCTTTTTCCAGATACTGCACGACGGCGTGGCCGGCCTCGTGATAGGCGGTGGCGATCTTTTCCTTCTCGTCGATGACCCGGCTCTTGCGGGCGCGGCCCCAGCGGACCTTGTCGCGGGCCTCCTCCAGATCGTCCTGCTCGATGAACTCCTTGGCCGCCAGCGTGGCGCCCAGGGCGGATTCGTTGATGATGGCGGCCAGGTCGGCGCCGCTGAACCCGGGTGTGGCGCGGGCCAGGCGCTTCAGATCGACATTCGGCCCCAGCTTCACCTTGCGGCTGTGGACCTTGAGGATTTCCCAGCGGCCCTGCACATCCGGCAGGGGCACGTAAATCTGCCGATCGAACCGGCCCGGACGCGTCAGCGCGGGATCCAGCACATCCACACGATTGGTGGCGGCGCAGACGATCACCTGGTCGTTGGTGTCGAAGCCGTCCATCTCCACGAGGATGGCATTAAGAGTCTGCTCGCGCTCGTCGTGGCCACCGCTGGAGAATCCACTGCCGCGGCGGCGGCCGACGGCGTCGATCTCATCCAGGAAGATGATGCACGGGCTGTTGTCCTTGGCCTGCTTGAACAGGTCGCGCACGCGGCTGGCGCCCACGCCGACGAACATCTCCACGAAATCCGATCCGCTGATGCTGAAGAACGGGCAATCCGCCTCACCGGCGATGGCCTTTGCCAGAAGGGTCTTGCCGGTGCCCGGCTCACCGACCAGCAGCACGCCGCGCGGGATGCGCCCGCCCAGGCGCTGGAATTTCTTCGGATTCTTCAGGAACTCGACGATCTCCATCACCTCTTCCTTGGCCTCCTGGATGCCGGCGACGTCGTCGAAGGTAATGTTGGTGTGATCCTTGGCGGTGATCTTGTGCTTGCTCTTGCCGAAGCTGCCGAGCATGCCACCGGCCCCCGCGCTGTTGCGAAGCTGGCGGAAGACGAAGAACCAGATGAACCCGAAGATCAGCAGCCACGGAACCAGCGGAAGCAGGATGTTGATCAGCAGGTTCGATTGGTTCTGGGCGGTGCCCTGGGCGTCGCCACGCTCGGTCATCAGGTGGGCCAGGTATCCACTGCCGGCCGAGAAGGTGCCGGCCGGGTAGGAGGTGCTGAAGAGCTTGTTGTTGCCCACGGTGCCCGGGAGCGCGTATGCGGGCTTGAGCTCGCCGGTGATATCGTCCCCGTCGATGGTGAAGTTCTTCACCTTGCCGTCGGTGAGATAAGTCTCGAAGTCGGTGAAGGGGACCTTGGTGACATCGCGGCGCGTGTTCTGCAGGAGCATGAACAGCACAATGGCCAGGCCGATGAACAGGACCCACCCGAACAGCCCCCGGCCGACGCGCATGCCACCGCCGTTGGGTGGGGTGCGGCCATTTTTTCGGAACGGTCGATCCGGCGGTCGTTGTTCTGACATAAACATCCCTCGGCAATCCGTCGGCCAGTCCCCGCAACACAATCGGCCAAACCGCTGCCTTGCGTCTACCAACCCATTACGGCTAAGGCATCATACGGGTTTGCCCGGCTGTTTTTCCAGCCGCAAAGCAGGTGTATTCGTCATAGAAGGCACAAATCCACGGGAGATGGCCCCGGGAACGCGGAAAAAGCCTCACCACGCGCCCTCCATTTCGTGCACGATCCCCAGTGCCAGCCGGTCCACCGTGTTCTCGGACCCGACCCATTGCCCCTCGCCCAGGGTGGGGAAATAACTGGTGGTCTGCTGGAAATTCTGCCGCGTCACCAGGACCTTGCCGGTGTGCAGGTCCTTCCAGGTGAAGTTCACGATGATAGAATACTGTTCCTCCTGCGGCGTCGCGGTGTAGGGGTCCAATTGCAGCGTGGTGGTCTGGATGGAAACGATCTCGCCCTCCAGAAGGGTATCGGCGCGGTCACGCGGCTCGACCTTGTAGGGCGTGAACTCTTCGATCTTCTTCACCAGGGCATCGGTCAACTGGAACTCCACCCCGCGATGATAATCCCGGGTGGAGAAAATTGGCACCGCCACGCTGTGGATGTCCTGGCGATAGGTCGAACTCCAATGCCACCCGCCTTCGTCTCCCGAATGCATGCCGCAACCGCCCAGCAGCAGAATCAGGATGATGGCGACTCCCCTGTGCATCGGTTGTTTCATGTCCAGAAGTTCAGCGGGTATCGGCAGCGCTGGCGGAGGGCTGCGTGCTGGGCCAGTATGTCCCGGTGGCGGGGGGCGGCGCCTCGTCCAGCCACTTCACAGGCATCCGCGCCAGCCGCTCCCGCGCCAAGAACGCCTCCGGCGAGCTCGGATATGCCCGCGCCAAAAACCGATATTCATAAACCGCACCGTGCCATTCGTGCACACGCTCATAGTACTGTGCCGTCTCGATCAATTTCTTCGCGAACGCGCTGTCGATCTGCTCGACGACGGTCTGGACGTTGTTCTCCTCGGCCAGCTCCGGATATTCATTCTGGATCGCCACCAGCTGCAGGCGCGCGTCGATGATGTTGGTGGCCTCGAAGTTGACACCGCGGAACTGTGCCAGCGCCGCGAACGCCTTGCGCAGCTTGACCCGGGGGACCTGCGGGCTTTGCGGATAATCCTGGATATAGATGCCGTAGACATCGCTGGCCAGATCGTAATCGCGGTCGTTGAAATAGTAGTCCGCCGTTCGCAGCAGCGCGCGTTCGGCCAGCGGCGACCCCGGCGCCCGCTGGCGCACGCGGTACATCATCTCCACCGCTTCGTCGCTGCTGTCCAGAATCCGCATGAACAGGAATATCCGCTTGTACCCGTTGAGATATGCATCCGCGATATCATACTGTTTCTGCAGTGCCCGCTGGAACAGCGGACTTTCCGGGTATTCGTCCATCAGCTCATCGTAATAGTAGTATGCCTTGATCCGATCATCGGATTGGAAGAACGCATCGCCCAGGAGAAAGAGGCACCGATCGCGCAGCGCCGTGCCGCGCTCCTTGTGCGCCTTGATCCACACCACGAGCATTTTCCTGGCCGGCCGGAAATTCCCCTGCGCCAGCAGCTGCTCGGCGCGATCCAGCACCGGCTCCTCGGCGGGCGCGGTCGTCGGCTGCGACGTCGCCTGCGGCAACACCTCCGCCCAATCGCCATTGCGGAGCTCCCACGTGCGCGTCGTTTGCGCGTTAGCCGCGGTCACCGCCAGAATTCCCAGCAAAGCGCAGATCAACAGACAACATCCGCCACGCATGGGCGGGATTGTAGTGGGGGGGCAAAGATGCGGCAATCACGGTGCAATTGCTTATGCGCGGTCGCCCGATTTTCGATATATTTCAACTATGAGCGTCGAGCAGCTCAAGAACGTGCATCACGCCCAGCCGTTCCGTCCCTTCACGGTTCATATGGGAGATGGGCGTTCTTTTTTTGTCAAACATCCCGACTTTATTTCCTATTCTCCCTCGGGCCGAACCATCATTGTCTACCGCGACGATGATAATTTCAGCATCCTGGACATGCTGCTGGTGACGGAGATTGAAGTGCATTGGCCTGGCAAGCCAGGAGCCGCAGCGTAGAATGCCGGCGCGTCGCGATACCGGGCATTGAAGCTTGGTCGGTTGGCGAATCGCGTCTGTTGCGTAGCCGACTCCCGTTACGGCGATCAAGATCGTGATATCATCAGGCAGTTGGGTAACTATCCCGCGTATGTGACTTCGCTAATTCGCGGTGATCAGATTGTTCCGGCGGATTCGGCCGGCGGATAACCAACCGCTGTTGTGGTCGACCCGCATAGGGCCGCGGAGCGGTGGCGTAGGGGCGTATGACCACCCAGCAACTCTACCTGTTTAACGCGCTTTACCTGGTCATATTCATCGTGGTTGCCGTCCTCACGCGCGCGACGGCGCGGCGGATCGCGGGGGCCTTGGCTGGCGGGGCGGCTGTCGGCGCGGCGGCGCTGGGCATCATCACTCTCTGCGATGCCATGGGGTGGTGGCACATGGTAATCACCTGGAAACCGTATTACCTGGTGCTGATGTGGATCGACTTTACCTTGTGCGCGTTCGTCTTCCTCATCACCTGGCGCATCGCGCGCCGTTTCGGCTGGCGGGGGCTGGCCGTGGTCGTGGTCGTCGCGGCGGTCATCGGCCCGCCGCGGGACATGTGGTACATGAAGCGCTTCCCGCAGTGGGGCGGCTATGCGCCGGGGGTGGCGCCCATCCTGGCGATCTCCGCGGCCTACGTCCTGTTAGGCGTCGTAGGGCACGGAATGATGCGGCTGATCGCCGGTCCCGCGCGCCCTAGTCCGTTGGCCCGACGACCCTGGGAGTCCGCCGACTCGTTCGCTGAGGCTGATGTAACCCCGCATGTTGCTTTCTGGGATTTCAAGTTTCGCCGAAGCGTGCCGAGCATCTGACCGTATCGCCATGCCGCAAAAAAACGCAGATCCCCCGAGGCAGGAACGAGAACCGATTGGTCGGCCGCTTAGATGGCGCGATCTCTGACGTATCTTCCTTCCGTTATTCCCATGGATCGCAATTGCGTTGGTGATCTATTTTGTCGTGCGCCTGCTTGGGTAATCACTGGGGGACAATACAACTGGGCACGACTCAAAGTAGCGCTCGCCGAAGTCAGAGCGTCATCCAGTATTTCCCCCTTGGACAAACCCGTAGTACCATACGTACATGTACCAAGTCGAAACAGAACAGGAAGTCGACGGCCGCTGGATCGCGGAAGTGCCGGAGTTACCGGGCGTGCTCGCCTACGGAGCGACGCGCGACGAAGCGGTGCGCAAAGCGCAAGCGCTATCGCTACACGTGCTGGCGGAGCGGCTTGAGCATGGCGAGCCATTGCCGCAGATTCAGAACGTTTTCTCGATCGTGGCTTGAACCGTTTGCCCTGCCCATGAGCGATTTGCCTGACGAAAGCGGTTTCACCCTTAAAGGCTACACCGTCCTTTGGTCTGATGTTCGCGCGATTGCTACCTACAAGGCGGATTTGCTCACCTACGATGACATCCGGCTGGCCTTCGAAATTGATTCCGATCGATCGCTTGCAATTTCAGAAGAAGATCCGGCGTTTCAAAAGTTCGTTACCGCGATAGAGCAACGCTTCCCTGGGATTCCAGCCGATTGGTTTGAGAACGTAATGAAGCCGGCATTCAAGGAAAATTATCGCGTCCTTTGGCGCAAGGCATAAGGCATAATCATCCGCAGGCGCGGACCTACCGCATTGAATCGAAGGTCTGAAATACTCTAAATTCTGGGTTTCCGCGTCGCGTTGCCGGCCTGGGTTCAGCGCAATTGAAGCGACAGGAGTGTCATTCGGTATGCAGCCCATCGCGCCGTTGGAATACGCAACATTACGGCCCACCGTCACCTGCTCCGTACGCCACATCGCCTGGCGATTGCGCCGCTCAATCTTAACGACGGTGACCACCTTGCTGGTACTATACACGGCGGCCTATTTCCCCATTCGGCAGTCACACACGCGGTTCTGGTTCGAGAAGGAAACGCAACGAAAGGTTCCCTACACATTGTTTGATGCTTACTCGCGAAGTGAGTTGTATCTCTATGCGATTTTCTGGCCAGCGTGTACTGTTGATCAGGTTCTGACCAACCGTTGGTTTGAATACGACAAGTGGTAAGGTTGAATAATCAATTGCTCGTGCTCAATCCGACGAAGGGACTAGCCAATGCCGACAAACAGCGTTCACTTCCACCGCGTGTTACGTGCGCCGCCGGAGAGGGTCTATCGGGCGTTCCTCGACGCCGATGCGATGGTCAAATGGCTCCCGCCCAACGGATTCACGGGCAAGGTTCACCATCTGGACGCCAGGGTCGGCGGCGCCTACAAAATGTCGTTCACGAATTTCGGCACGGGCCACAGCCACAGCTTCGGCGGAACATTTGCGGAACTGGTGCCGAACGAACGCATTGTGCACACGGACAAGTTCGACGACCCGAACCTTCCCGGCCAGATGCGGACGACGATCACTTTCAAGAAAGTGTCGTGCGGAACTGAACTGACGATCGCGCAGGAAGGGATCCCCGCTGTCATTCCCCCGGAAGCTTGCTGTCTGGGGTGGCAGGAATCTCTGGCCCTGCTGGCGAAACTTGTCGAGGCCGAGATTCCGGATTAATGAGTGCTGCGAAGAAGCATCGAAATCAGGCACCGTATTTAGAGAGACATGGTTATGGGAAAATCGGTTTCCGATGCAGTACGGTTGGCCATCCCCGATGATCTGGCCGCCGCGCTGGCGGCGAATCCCGGGTCGGCGCGTGCATTTGCGGCCTTGCCGCCGTCACATAAGCGGGAATATGTCCAATGGATTAAGAAAGCAAAGAGAACCGAAACCCGTCAACGTCGAGCGGCCAAGGCGGCGAAAATGGTGTTGGTCCCCCGGCGCGCGTAGCTGAGCCAGGCAAGCGTTATCCCTCGTGCACTCACGTGAGGCCTCATGCAAAATCGTGACATCGCGGGCTTCTTCCTGATGCCGCTGGTCCTTATCGTCGCAGCCTGGGTGATCAATACCCTTCGGCTCTGGGACTCGCTCGCCAACCTCACACTCCCGTGGCTGTGCACCGCGGTCGCCATCGCAGTCTTGATTCTTGGGGTCGTTTGCGTCGTTCTGCAGGCGCCGCCGTCAGCAATTCCTTCAAAGGTCGCAATCGTTGTTGTTGCAGGGTTCCTCGCCATCTTTGGAATCGGCTTGATCGTGGATATGTACAGTTATCCGCACTCCGCGGACTGGTTAGATGCCGTCGCGGGTTGGGTGGGTTTCGCGGTTATTCTGAGCGGCGTGTTTGCGCTGCCACACATGCATGTCAAAACGGATGCATAACCCGCCGTTGATTTCGAAGGCCAGTTGGCGTCGCATATGATCTGCCGGATTCTTCTTCAGATGCCCGCTCATTGAATATCGCATCATCAACGTTCATGCACTCGCCCATCGTATCAAGCCGCCTGATCCTTCCGTCGATGGGCGCCGATGCCATGAATGCGCTGCTGGGCGGAGACACGATCGGCGCCGGTCGACTGCTGGCATGCGTTATCCCTGCCGACGCTTTGTTGGATCAAATGCCGTTGGCGATGCGGCTGGAACAGCTCCGCCGCGATGCCGCCGCGCAGCCGTGGCTGCTTCGAGCGATGGTGGAGCGCAGAACCGGGACGATGGTTGGACACATCGGCTTCCACACGCCGCCGCGTCCTGAATATCTGGCCAGCATTGCCGCGGACGGCGTTGAGCTGGGATACACCACTTACCCTGGCTACCGACGCCAGGGATTCGCCACCGAAGCGAGTCTGGCGCTCATGTTCTGGGCTTTTTCCCAGCATGGACAGTGCTGCTTTGTTCTCTCTGTTTCACCGCGGAACATCGCTTCAACCGCCATGGCCGAGTCACTCGGTTTTGTGGCACGCGGCTCACACGTTGATGATATAGACGGGGAAGAAATCGAGTTCGTGCGAAGATTTGAGAATTGGCCGGCCGACTGGAAAGAGAAGATGATGGGATAACCGCCTCGCTACATGCTTCGGCCCACTCCGTCGAGCCGTGGATCGGGGAGGCGGAACAGCGACGTAGCCCAAGGGCGAATGCGAAAATGGAAACACTCAACTATTCCGCTGCGCAAATTCCGCAGATCAGCGCCGCACGTAGCGCCGCAGTATTCATTCCAGGCGCAGTCGCGATCTTCGTGTGTGTGATCTACTGTTACTGGTTTCAAGAAAATGACACGGCGGGAATCGCCTTGCTTGCTATATTTGCGCTCGCTGAGGTCATGACGATCTGTTTGCTATTGGCTTGGCGGCGGCGTCTACATTTGCTCACTATCATCGCAGGATGGATAATTGCCGCCCTTGGCGCAATTTTTCTGACGATCGTCGTGGCGGTAAATTTGGGCCTTCTGACGCCGTGATGAACTGCACCCGGCCAGCCATCGCCGGCTTCAAAGCGCGGGCTTCGGTCCGACAGGTTGAGCGTGACAGATGGAAACGCGCGTGATCAAGGAAACGACGCAGATGCTCATCGGACCGCCCGCGGAGCCGATGCCCAGGGAGCGTATGGATGCATTGGCTCAGTTGGTCGCGTCGCTGCCCGGTGCGCTGGAAGCGCATTTGCCGGAATGTCTGATCGTCGGCGGGATGGAGAAGCCGGCGCAGATCCTGGCGATCGTATTCGAATCGCCGCCGTTAGATTCGACGCTGGAAGCTCTGGGCGAAGGCCTGACGAATATTCTGCCCGCGGGTGAGCACCTGGATATGTGGCCGGTGGCGCCGAACGATCCGACGCTCATGGACATCCGCCGCGTCGGCTGCGAAATTTATCTGCGCCCCGGACGATCGTATTGGCAGTCGGTGGAGTGACGTCCGACATAGCCGAATCCGTTCATTGCGTTATCCCCATGGCTCGCCTCTATCGCGTGATCCTTCCGGTATCGGATATCAAAGCGGCCACCGCGTTCTACGCAGCGCTGCTCGAGCAGCCGGGCCGGCGCGTCAGCTCGGGCCGGCACTACTTCGATTGTGGCGGAACGATCCTGGCGTGCTTCGACCCGCGCGCCGACGGCGACGATTGCGATGCCCGGCCCAATCCAGAGCACATTTATTTTGCTGTGGAAGATGTGGACGCGATCTTCAGTCGCGCCCGTCGTCTTGGATGCAGGCGGATCGATTCGCAGGTTCAGACGCAACCTTGGGGCGAACGTTGCTTCTACGCTATCGATCCGTTCGGGAATCCCATCTGCTTCGTCGACGAGCGAACGATCTTTAGCGGTGAACGTGGGATCTGACACGTCACATCCAGAAATGCTACAACCAGACGATGACCACCGATCGGCTTGTTGATCTTTGGAGGGCCCAACCATTTCGGCCTTTCGTTATCCATTTGGCGGATGGCCGAGAAATCGAGGTTGCGCATCCGAAGTTCATGACCCGTTCGCCGAGCGGTCGAACGATCGTCGTGTATCAGCCGGATCAATCGCTGAACATCATCGATCTATTGCTCGTCACCGATCTTGAGATTAGCCGCAATGGCCGCGGCAGGCGGCGCCGCGGGAAATGAATGGGAGCCATGCTATCCCACAGGCCAAGGCGCTAACTTGTCTGCCAGTAGATTGTCCGTATAACGATGAATCCTTCATGGCCCAGCGCATGGTTGAGGATTTATTTGGTCTGGCGGTGCGGCATCACCAGGCCGGCCAATTGCAGGAGGCCGAGCAGGGGTATCGGCAAGTTCTGGCGCAACAGCCGGCGCATGTCGGCGCGCTGCACTATCTGGGAATCATCGCGTTTCAAACGGGTCGCAACGATATTTCCGTGGATTTGATCCGTCGCGTCATCGCCCTGAGCCCCGATCGCGCCGAGGCCTATAGCGATCTCGCCGCCGCGCTGGCGGCCAGCGGACAATTCGATCACGCCATCGCCGCCGCTCGCCAGGCCATCGCCCTGCGGCCGCATTTTCCCGAGGCGTACAATAATCTTGCAAGTGCGCTCAACGCCAAAGGCCAGGTCGATGAAGCGATCGACGCCTACCGCCAGGTGACGGCGCAACGGCCCAACGACGCTGAAGCCTTCTACAATCTTGGTAACGTTCTGGCGGTGAAGGGCCGGCTCGATGAAGCGATCGCCGCCCATCGCCAGGCCATCGTGCTGGCGCCCAACTATGCCGAAGCGTTTAACAGTCTGGGAATTGAGCTGAAGGATCGCGGGCAGCTCGATGAATCCATCGCGGCCCATCGCCAGGCCCTGGCCCTACGGCCCAACATCCCGGAAGCCCATTACAATCTGGCGAACGTGCTGATCGCCAGGGGGCAGTTCGGTGTCGGCGGACTTCGGCGATCACCCGGTGGGCCGATTTTTGCTCCCCCTGCTGGAGCGGCACGATCATCGGCAATTCGAAGTGTTCTGGTACTCCAATACCGCCAGGCCCGATGCAATGACGGCGCGTTTTCGCTCGTGTGCGGATCAATGGCGAGACATCGCCAACCTGAGAGACCAACAGGCCGTCGAGCAAGTTCGCGCGGATCGAATCGATATTCTCGTGGATCTCTCCGGGCACACCGCGGGCAATCGGTTGCTGGTTTTCGCCGCAAAACCCGCGCCGGTGCAGGTGAGCTATCTCGGTTATCCCGGCACGACAGGATTGACCATGATCGATTCTCGTCTCACCGATCCGTTCGCCGATCCTGCCGACCTAACCGATGATTTTCATACCGAAACATTGTTCCGTCTCCCGAGTACGAATTGGTGCTTCGCGGAAATAGGAGATTTACCTCCGGTTGCACCGCCGCCAGCGGTCAAGCGACATCAGATTACATTCGGTTCGTTCAACAACCTGGCCAAGGTTACCGAGCCGATGCTTCAGACGTGGGCGACGATTCTGCAGCAGGTCGCGGACTCCTGCCTGCTGCTGAAGGCGGATGCATTTGGATCTGCAAGCGTCCGGGAGCGCATCGCCAGCTATTTCGCCGCGCAGGGCATCGACGCCAATCGCCTGAATTTATCCGGCCGGGTGCCGGAGCATTCGACCCATTTAGCCTTGTACGGCCAGATGGACATCGCGCTGGACGCGTTTCCGTATCATGGCACAACGACGACCTGCGACGCCCTGTGGATGGGCGTTCCCACAATCACCCTGGCCGGCCAGGCTCATGTCTCTCGAGTTGGCGTGAGTCTGTTGAGCAACATCGGACTGACGGAGCTGATCGCCGATTCGCCGAAAACCTACGTGCGCATCGCCACCGGATTGGCCCACGATCTTGCGCGGCTGAGCGATCTTCGATCCACACTTCGCAATCGCATGAGAAACTCACCGCTGATGGACGCGCCCACATTTGCCGCCAACATGGAAGCGGCCTATCGGCAGATGTGGCGGAAATACGCTGGCGTTTGACGACGTGGTTATAATTAAAACGATGGCTCAGGATGCCTTCAATCTTCCCATCCGTCCGCGGCGGCTGCGGCTCTGGCCGCAGTTGCGTCATAGCCTGGGGGCGGTGCGGCTCATGCGACGAGACATCATCCTGCCACTGTTCGTGCGCGAGGGGACCGGCGTGCGGCAGGAGGTGGCGTCGATGCCGGGCGTGCACCAGATGTCGGTTGATGTCGCGGTGGATTGGCTGGATCAGCGGGCGCAGGAGGGGTTTGCGACTTATCTTGTTTTCGGCGTGGTCGATCGGGCGCGCAAGAACGCGGCGGGGTCGGCGGCGATCGATCCGGACAACGTCGTCTGCCAACTGCTTCGCCGTGCCGTCAGCCGCAAGATTCCCATGGTAGGGATCACCGATCTGTGCTTCTGCGAATATACCAGCCACGGTCATTGCGGAATCCTGAGCGAAGACGGCTCGACGGTGAACAACGATGCAACCGTGCAGCGCCTGGTGGAACAGGCGATCAATCACGCCCGCGCCGGCGCGGCCGTGGTGGCGCCCAGCGGCATGATGGACGGGGCGGTGGGGGCGCTGCGCGGCGGGCTGGATGCGGCGGGGCTGGGCGACGTCGCGATCCTGTCTTATTCGGTCAAGTACGCCAGCGCTTTTTACGGTCCGTTTCGCGATGCCGCCGATTCGGCGCCGCAGTTCGGGGATCGCCGGTCCTACCAGATGGATCCGGCCCGCGGCATCAGCGAGGCGCTGCACGAGGTGAATCTGGATATCCAGCAGGGGGCCGATATGGTCATGGTCAAGCCGGCCGGGCCGTATCTGGATGTGCTGGCAAAAGTGCGCGAAGCGGTGAATGTCCCAGTGGTGGCGTACCAGGTGAGCGGTGAATACGCCATGCTGGAAGCCGCGGCAAAAGCGGGGTGGATCGATCGCGAAGCGGCCGTGCTGGAATCGCTGCAGTCGATCAAGCGGGCGGGGGCGGATTTGATTATCAGCTACTTCGCGAGCTTGGCGGCCAAGCTTCTGCCCAAGTGAATAATCCCGGAATCGAACTTTTTTTCTGACCGCGCAATCCCCGCCTGGCGCGGAATTTCGAATACCCCCGCCAATTTGGCGCTCGCGCCCGCACCCAAAAACCTTCAGGCGCCCGACCCAATACAGAGGGAACACGTGTTTTCCATGGAGCAGAGCCCCGGAGCACCGGTCACGCGCGGCCGGGCGACCCGGGATCTGTGACCGCTTTTGTTGCGCCGCAATCCAGCGGCGAGGCAGAAGTGGCAGGCGCACCCGGCGATGGGTGCAGGTTCTTCGGATTGTCCGCGCCCACGCCGTGGTGCGTCGTCCGATTTTTGCGAAATCTCAATGGTCAATGCGCCGGAATGAGCGGCTCCGGCCCTTCTTGGCTGCGCGTGTTTTTAGGAGCAAACAGACGAATGCAAACGGGGACTTGCAGATGACGATGAATGGCAATTGGCGACCGTCGCGTGTAGGATAAAAGAAGAAGCCGGGCGTCCGATGCCCCCTTCAAAAAGGGCCCCATCCATAAGACGGCTCCTTCCGCTGCACTGTTTTAGTTTGCCGCACGGTCACGGATCGTGGCGATCCATCGCATGATCCGTGACCGGCGGCGGCACAAACGCTGTCGCGGCGGCGCACAACCCGAAGCCGTCGCAGGACAGTTCGACCAGCACGTTTCACCGCAGCCGCCGCCCAATCCATCGAGCGAACATTGGCTGTCACCGCGTCGCGTTTTGCGGACATCCTTGTCCACCGCTTCGGGGTCGATGGGCGCGGAGCATCCATGCCGCCGTCGCCGCATCTCTCGGCTTGCGCTGATCGAGAATCTTCCGTCAAAATTTCTGAGATCCTTCCCTGGATCTCTCAGACATGTCGTCCCGGCCGTTACGCCCGAGCCGGGGTGACCTCAGCGTTCAGATTGTCCTCCCCGGCAATGCTCCGCCGGGCGATTTATTGTCGCGGGCACGGCGAGTATTCTCGCCGGCTAAACCCATCGGTTCAGCTGTCGCCCTTTCGCAATTCCTTGAGTGCTGCCTTGCCTCTGATTTCGATGTCTCGACCTTCTTCCAGGACATGCGTTCGGCGCAGGTCCCAGTCGGAGCGATTCCATAATTCCAGATGATCGCGCATTCCGATGAGGGAGACTTCGTTGCTCAGGCCCGCATCTTTGAGTAAACTGGCGGGAAGTCCGATGCGACCCTGGCTGTCCCACTCGACGCGCTCGGCCATAGCGAAGGTCATCTGAGCGTATTCTGTCAAATCGTCGTTGGGGATGATGTCGGGAGGCATGAGGGACATGAGAAGCTGCTCGTAATATTTTTCCGGATACAGCCAAAGCGTCCGAATTTTGGACGCCTGGCCTCTCAACGTGACGAACAACGCTTCACCATCCAGTTGCGGATCGATTCGCCTGCGAATCTCCGAGGGCACAAGGAGCCTATTTTTGGAATCGATGATGAGCGAGTGAGCGCCATAAAAAAACGGGACACGTAAGGGACTTTCTCCCATTTCGGTTATCAAGACTGGGGGAATTTACCACTGTCCTCCACAAGGTCAAGCAAACTTTTTCAAGTTTCATTGAATTTTTATTGCGCGCTCATCCACGCGCGCGCGAACGCGATTATCGCCGCAAAAAATGGGTCCAACGCGCGTCTTTGTGGATAACTTTGTGGAGGAACTGTCGTCTTCGGCAAATGTTCGACTGCGCCTTTGTTGTCGTTGTTGGAGTTTTGCGAAAAAAGAACGCCGACGCAATTTTACATCAGCGCCCATATCGCCGGGCACGTCTGATGACCAGCTCGAATCCGCTGGCGACGATTCCGGCAAACAGTAACAGCGCCAACTCGCACCAGGAGATCCATCGGCCTTGCGCCCAGAGCGCCTGGTCTGGTACAACCTGCGCGATTACACCCATGATGGGGCCGAATGCGTTGGCGGGTAGTGATACCATATGTTGTGGCGCCTCCTCTGCGAAATCTATGCTCAGATAGCACAGCACCGCGCCTCCCAGGCTCAGAAGCATCGCGATGGCCGATGCATACAATCGACCGGGCGGGGAAGAAATCAGCCGACTCCAGACGTGCACGATAATCAGCCAGATGCAGACGTACGTCTCGCCGATCAAGAGTCGATGCGTCGGGACATCTGCCAGAAATGATGCCAATTGGGCCATCGGCCAAGCCGTCACGATAAGGATGAGCACGGTCCGGCGCCCCCGCAACAGCGGCAGCAAAACCGATGCGGCAATAATTTGCGCAGCCAGCATATCCGCCAGCGCGATTTGCTCGCCTGCCCGCGGGCTATGTGACCAAAGCATCACGCGTCCCGCGCTGATCGCCAGGGCGCACATCTGCAGTATGAGCCAGATCACCAAGGCGATTCCGTAAGGCTCGGCGGAGACAGGCTTTTCAGTTGCCGAAGTGGAAAACATGAGCGCAGCATAACCGGCGGTGGGGTGGCGTCCAGTTTTTGCGGACACGCAGACTGAAGTCTGCATGCCCGGAAGAAGACGGGTTGACGCAGAGTTGCGTCAATTTCCGGCGTCGGCGGCCTGGTCGTCGCGGCGGGGCGGGCCGGGGTGCGTGATGCGATCGAAGCGGATATCGATCCACGGCCGTCCCGCATCGACGCGGCCGGTTTGATCGAAAACCTTCTGCAATGCCGCCAGCTTGCTGGCAGGCGCGATTTCGGCAAATCCGTCCCTGCCACCGGGCGGGCGGCCCCAGCGAATCTGCGTGCCGAACTGCGTGATCAGCACGATTTGCGCGGCGCGGCGGTCGCGACGACCGGCAAAATTACTGACGTCGATTTGGCGAATCTGCTCTGCGTACGGCTGGGCGGCCAGCAGCTCGGCCACCTGCAGGCCACCTGCCAAGTCCTCGCCCGGCCAGGTTCGACCCGATTCAACCGAGGGGTGCGACACGCCGTCGATGATGCGGATATTCACTTTGCCATCCGCCGCGAAAATAATTTTGGGCAACTGGTCCTGGGAATATTGCTCGGGCAATTCGACGGCCTGGTCGTCGACGAGCCAAAACGATTGCCCCCACTTGACCAGCGCCGCAGGAGCCCGGTAGACGCAATCCAGCTCCACGCTGTCGCCCGGCGCTTCATCGAAAGTGCGCCGGACCTGGGTGATCTGGCGAATCCACGGATTGGATTTGAGTGAACCGGCCGCCTCCGCCAGCACCTGCCGATCAAACGCCGAGCGCAGGCCGATCGGCTGCGCCGTGCGGATGATCTGATCGGCCAGGAAATCGCTCATCCATGGCGGGCGATTGGCCAGCACCAGCCGGGGCGGGCGCGTGGGATACGCCAGGCGCTGATCGACATATTGCCGGCAGAACCGAAACAGCGAGACCATCCCCGCCGCCAGGGTCAGCCCGATCATCACGTGCACGGCGCAGCGCCACAGCGCGTCCGGGGATTCGGCGAGGTTTTTCTTCGGCGCGGACGCCGACCGTTTGGCAGCCATGGCTACATGGATATTTATCGGACTTGCGCGGCCGCGGACGTGACGGGATTTGTGCGTTGGCGGATTGGGGGCGGAGATTGCGGCCCGCGGGCATGGGCGCGGCGGACCAGGCGATCCACCAGCGGACCAAATTCAATCCCCGCCTGCCGCGCCGCTTCGGGCAACAGGCTTTTGGGTGTGAAACCGGGAAGGGTGTTGATCTCCAGCAAATATGGATTGCCGCCGGCGTCCACCATCATGTCCACCCGGGCCAGGTCGCGCGCCCCGACCAGGGCGTTGGCCTGCCGCGCCAGCTCCCGGCAGCGCTGCATCAGCTCCGCCGGCAGGCCCGTGTCGAAACGATGTTCCGTGTCGTTCGCATGATATTTGGCGTTGTAATCGAAAAACTCGGACTTGGGGACGATGCGGATCGGCGCCAGCGGCTGCTCCTCCAGAATTCCGATCGTCAGCTCCGGCCCGTCGATGAATTGCTCGATCAGTGCCGCGGAATGTCGTACGAGGACCTGTTCGATGGCCGATCGTGCCGAGGCGGGCAACTCGGCCGGGGCTTTGCAGACGAAAACATCCAGGCTGCTGCCGCTGTCGATCGCCTTGACGACGCAGGAGCCCGGAATCTGGTCAATCGCCTGCCCGCGCTGGATAACGCGATAGGGCGGCGTAGGCAATCCGGCCCGTTCCCAGACCTGTTTCGTGGCGACCTTGTTCATTCCCAGGCGCGAGGCCCTGCTGTCGCTGCCGACGAACGGGATGCCGCGGCGTTCCAGAATTTCCTGTAGCTCGCCGCTCTCGCCGAATTGGCCGTGCAGGACGGGGAAGACGACATCCGCGGGTTGATCCAGCGCCGATAGATCATCCGGTGAGATATCGCTGCCGATGACCTGGTGCCCCATTCCGCGCAGCGCCTCGATGACCGCCTGGCCGCCGATGAGGCTGACGGCCCGCTCCGCGCTGGGCCCGCCGTACAACACCGTGACTCTCATCGCCGCTCCGTGGCAAAGAACCATGCGTCAGGGCCAGACCTGCACTTCGCTTTCCAGATGGATTTGGTTGCGGTCGAACACTTTCTCGCGAATCAGCTTGATGGTGGTCAGGATGTCATCGGCGGTGCAGCCGGGATGGGCGATGATGAAGTTGGCGTGCTTGGTGCTGATCTCGGCGCCACCCACGCGCAGGCCTTTAAGTCCCGCCTGGTCGATCAGTGCGCCGGCGCTGACGCCGCGCGGATTTTTGAAGATGCAGCCGGCGTTTTTGGTATTCAGCGGCTGGGTGTTGCGCTTGTACATCCAGATTTCCTTGGTCTTGCGCAGGATGCGTTCGGGCTCATCCGGCTCCAGCTGCAGGGTGGCGCTGAGGATGTATGGAGCGGAGATATTAGTGCAACGGTAATCGAAGACCAGGTCGTCCTTGGTTCGCATGAAAAGGTTGCCCGAGGCATCCATGACCTGCACGTGCAGGACGACCGAGCCGATGTCGCCGAATTTCCCGCCCGCGTTCATGCGGATGCCACCGCCGATCGTCCCGGGGATGCCGGCCAGGCATTCGATGCCGGCCAATCCCTGGCGCACGGTGCGCAGCAGCAGTTTCTGCATGTCGACGCCGGCGCCGACTTCCACGCGGCTGTCGGTGTACTGGACGCGGCGCCAGAATTCGCCGTCGAGACGGAAGACCGCGCCGTCCACACCGGCGTCGCTGATCAGCAGGTTGGCGCCCAGGCCCAGTACGTAGGTGCGGATTTGCGACTGGGCGCATCGCCGCGCCGCCTCGGCAAATTCCTCGACCGACTGCGGCCGGATCAGCCAGCGCGCCGGGCCACCGATGCGATACCACGCAAACGGCGCCAGCGGCACGTTCTCCTCGACGATCTGTCCCAGTCCCGAAAATGGATTTGAAAGCTTCAGCATGATCGCAACCAACGGATATCAATTGGCACTTGAGCGCCGTTACCGGGCTTGCCACTTGAGTGGCAAGCAACTAATTCCCCACCAGGTCCCTTCCCACCTCCCACACGTTCCCCGCGCCCATCGTCACCACCAGGTCGCCCTCGCCGACGCTCGACCGCAGGTGATTCACGATGTCCGCGAACTTCGGCAGGTGCAGCGCGTTCTGCCCGTTTCCCTTGACGCGCTCGACCAGGTCGGCCGAGCTGACCCGCTGCCGTTCCGCTTCGCTGTCGCGGACGAAATAGATGTCCGGCACGATCGTCTCGTCGGCCAGGCCGAAGCTGGAGGCGAAATCGGCCAGCAGGAAGCGCGTCCGGCTGTGCTGATGCGGCTGAAAGACGCAGATCAGCCGCCGGGGAGCGAATCGCTGACGCAGCGCCCGCAGTGTGGCGCGGATTTCGGTGGGGTGATGCCCGTAATCGTCGACGACGACGGCGCCATGGAATTTTCCCACGACGCTCATTCGCCGGTCCACGCCGGCAAACCGTCCCAGGGCGTCCATCGCCGCCGCCGGCTCCACGCCGCATGCGACGGTCGCCGCCAACGCCATCGTCGCGTTGATCAGGTTGTGTTCCCCCGGGACGGACAACCGGAGAACTCCCAACGGCTTGCCTTTGCAGGATACTTCGCCCCGATAGCATCCGTTGTCAATGCCCAAAACTGTCGTGGACCAACTAAATCCTTCGGCGAGGGCGGCCAGCTCGATGGGCGTGCCAAGCCCGCCCAGCGCCGCCAGCACGCGCCGATCCCCACCGCCCGCGATGATCAGCCCATCCGCCGGCACGCGCTGCGCGAACGCGCGGAAGCTGGCGACGATCTCGTCGATGTCCTTGTAACAATCGAGATGGTCTTCCTCGATGTTGGTGATCAGCGCGATGCGGGGATGCAGGCTCAGAAAGCTGCGATCGTATTCGCAGGCCTCGGCGACGAAGATGCCGCCCGAGCCGGATCGGCTCCCGCCGCCCAGCTGTCCGACGGTGCCTCCGATCACGAAGCTGGGGTCCTGCCCGCATTCCAGCAGGGCGAAACTGATCATCGCGGAGGTCGTCGATTTGCCGTGCGTGCCGGCCACCGCGATGCCGAAGCGCTCGGCCATCACCATCCCCAGCATCTGCGCGTATTTGATGGTCTTGATCTGCAGCGCGCGGGCGGCCAGCAGTTCATTGTTGTTATCGGGCACGGCCGCGGTGCGGACGACCAGGTCGACATGGCGATCCAGCAGCTCCCCCATCTGATCGCGCGAGATTTTCGCCCCCAGGCGCGACAATTCGAACGATTGTGGATTGGGCTTGGGCTCGGATCCGCTGACCAGCGCCCCGGCATCGAGCAGCATCCGCGCCAGGCCGCTCATCCCGCAGCCGCCGATTCCGATAAAATGAACGCGCTTGCCCCGAAACTGGCTGGCGGTGCGCGAATCCCTTCGCGCCTGGGTCAGGACTGCATCCATGCTAATTTTATCGTACAGGGAGGTCGCGAAACTTGCCAGATAGCTGATGCAAAAGATTTGCTTCCATGCGATATACGAGCTGCGCGGAGTATGAGGGGCGACGCTAAGGCTGGGACGAATTCATTGCGATCTCCCTCATTGTTATCATTGGGTTTCTTATGGCCGAGCGTAAAATTCCGCGATTCCACGTAGCTCCCCGGGGAACACAAAATGCGGCGATCTCTGGTCGGCTTCATGTCGTCCGACAGGGAAATCAGCAAAATAGATGCTACGACCAGGCTCAATTTTAGTGCTCTTTCCCACTCCCACAAAATCTTTCATGAGCTCGTCACCCCAAATTGGGCTGCGAAAGGGCATTTTCTTGAGTGGGCCTTCTAGTCTCAATTCGCTGGCTCCAGCGGCCGTTCGAGGAATAAAACCTGCAAGTACACCACGACCAACACGGCCATTTTCCTTCGCTACCTGGCGCGTTGACTCCACCATCACCGAGATTATTTGCTGTGGGGAATAATCAGAGCGATCGAACCGATTTCTCAATCTTCGCTCAAGCCATTGTCTTTGTCTGTCATTCATATTGGCTCCGAATGATTGCCACGCGTACCCCACATCGGCCATAGCATACTTGTTGACGTTGAATCGATTTGACGCAACCGGCGACATCTGACCATTGCAATCATGATAATTCGAGACGTACCAAAAATGCTGTTTATAGGATTCGTCTTCGCCTTGGCGCATCCAGCCAACAGCGGCAAAAACATGACGCTTCCATTCTGCGGCATAATTTATGATGGCGAATACTTCAGTAGCTTTGCGCGCCAAGTGTTCGAGGACGTTGCTAGGGTTTGCGCTTGGAGACTCATGGAGGGTTTGAGCCAGCCAGTTATCAGTGGTTTTACCGTCCAATTCAGCCAAACCAGAGTAGGCAAAAATCATGGTGTTTGCGAAAAGTACCATCTTCGTTGCGTCGGCGTTTTTTATTTTCGGCTCCGGTTCCGACAAATATGTCACCATCCTATCGGCTGTGAGCGCTACCCAATCAGGACTGATTGCGCCAATGATTAGCGTCATCGTCAGCTCCTTCTCTTGGATGAAGAATAGCGCCGATCTCGGTAATTTTCCAAAGCGAGTAGGATATACCAATGTGCTGTCAGTCCTGGCTGGGTGATTTTTGCCGGCGGGCCAAATCTTCCTTCAGAAAAGTTTTGAACGTCGGTAGACCGGCTGCGGCCCATTCGGCTTCGATCTGCTCGACGAGCTTCTGATTGCTCTCCATCAATCGCCGAAAATCGGCGTGCTCGGGCGTGTCCTGCGGCGGGCAGACGTGGCGATCGTGGGCATCGACGCGGAAGAGCCAGCGGCTGGCGTCGGGACTCAGCTCCATCACCAGCTTCATGTGGGGATAATTGCGGTTGCCCAGGCGGATGGTGTAGCGCTTCGGCGGGGTTTGCGTATCGGGCGCGAAAACCGGCGCGGAGAAGAATTGTCCGCCCCAGGTCCGCAGAATCGATATCTGCGATTTGACGCTCAGCGGAACCGATTTGCCGTAGGCGCTGTCCACATAGATGTCCAGCGCCTTGAGGACCTGATCGCGATCTGGTTTGGCAGCGGCCATGAGACGCGCCTCCTCGCATGGGGGGCAACCAATTGTACCGGCACAGAGCGGTTCGCCAAGCCGCTCGCTATTTGCTGTTCTCGTCCGGTTTTTTCTGATTGTCCGGCGCTGGCTTGCCCTTGTCCTCGGCCGGCTTCTGGTCAGTTTTGGGCGGCGGGGCTTTGCTGTCGTTGGACTTGTTATCCTCCGCGCGGTTTGGCTCCTGCGGCTTGGGCGCGGCTGGCCGATTCTGGGTCTCGGCGGGCTTTTGTTTTTCCTGCACGCTGGGTTCGGATTCATGCGGTTGCGCGTCATCCGCCGGCGGTGTTCGGGTGTTGCGGGACTTATTCTCCTGCGCTTCAGGCGGGTTCTGTGGGGCGGGACGTTGCTGGTTCTGCGCCGACGTCGGCCGCTCCTGCACGCTGGGCTCGGCTTCATGCGATTGACTGTCGTCGGCCGGTATGGTCTTCCGTTGCTCGGCTTGGGGGCCGGCAGGGGGCGGCGCGGTGCGCGCCTGGCTGTTCGGTTCCCCGACGCGCGGACTGGGTTGGGCGGGATTCTCGCGCGGTTGTTCCGCCGTGTTATTGGGGCGATTCGCCACCGCAGGCTGCGCCTGGCCTTGCGGCGGATTGCCGTTGGTGCTCCGGGCGGCCGGCCGCTGTGTCTGCGCCTGTTTGACCGCCGGAGGCGTGTACATCACCGGTTTCCCGGATTTGACGAGCTGCCGCGCCTCATCCGCGCTGGTGGCGGTCACCATAGCAACCTTCTCCACGGGCCTGCCGGTTGCATGTTCGACATTCGCAACGGCGACGCCCCGGTTCACCACGTGATTGTTCGTGATATTGATGTTGGTGATGTTCGTCGTCTGGTTGATGATCGTGACGTTATTGCGTTCGATGTGTTGATCGACGCGCGGCGCGTTCATGTATTGTTCGTTGCAGTAAGTGAACTGGTTGGCCGGGCAATAGCGGTCGACGAGCGCGGGAGTGATGTCCGAGCTGAACGCACACTGCGGGGGCAGGGGCGCCCAGCCGCAATATCCGCCTCCCTCGCGCCACGCCACCCACGCCGGCGCCCAGGTCGTGCCGGGCACCCAGCACCATCCGCCGGAACTCTGATTCCAGCAACCGTAATGGTAAACCACGGGACCCCAATTCACTTCGTCGGCGTCGGACACCCAGGTCCAGCCGTCATCGCTGTCAACCCAGTGGCCAACGGTGTACGGCTGCCAGCCAGCGGGGGTGTCATTGGGAACCCAGCACTGACCGTAAGTGGGATCGCTGATCCAATGGCCGTAGGGATTCAGATCGGTCTGGTAAACCGTGATGACGTCGGCGGGCGGTGGTTGATAGCCTGCATCGGCATCCACATCGTCCATCGATGCGGAGGCGGCGGGTGGGTCCTGATTGGGTTGCTGCACGTAGACCGAGCACCCGTTCAAGAACAGCATGGCCGCCATCGCCGAAAGGATCCCACCGCCGCAACGAATTTGCCGGCTCATATTTATTTCTCCGTGGAAAGATGCAAATGTGCGGACTCGCAAACAACCTCAGTCTAGTGCCAACAGGGCGATTCACCAACCCGCAAAATCGGGCGCGGGCCATATCTTGTTGGCCGCTGATCGCCGGGATATATTCGCCTGTGGTGGAAGATGGGCGCGGGTAATTGGAATCAAAGCTCCAGCGATACGGTAAACGCTTCCGATCCCGAAGCGGCCACCCGGATCACGCACCACCTGGCGCGGCTGGTGCTGGCGGCGTTCGTGTTCACGTTCATGATCGCGCGGATCCTGGTGATCTTCATCATGGCCGGAAAACTGCCGCCCGGACTGTTTTTCCACGTCAAGGGAACGCACGTCCATCATCTGAATTATGGGATTATCATGCTGAGCGTGAGCGGCGCGTATCTGATATTCGCGCGCCCCATGGGCCGAAGGCTGTCGGTGTGCGCGGTGATCTACGGCGTCGGCCTGGGGCTGACCTTCGACGAGTTCGGAATGTGGCTGCATCTCGGCGGGATGTATTGGCAGCGCGCCAGCTATGACGCGGTCGTCACCATCGCTTCGGTGCTGGCGCTGATCGCGTATGGCTCGACGATTCGCCACTGGCGTCCCAAGCATCACATCACGCTGGCCGCCCTGGTGATCGTGCTGTCCGTTTTTGGATACGTGCTGCACAAATCGATGAAATGGGCTCACCAGCGCTTCGCGCCAATCGTGTATCAGCTTGAGGAAGAGGGGCCATCATAGTGAAGTGATTTTTTATGTTCGAGTCTTCGATGGCGATCGCGCGTTGTGAGGATACAGGCGAAGGAGAATGAAATGGTTCGCACGCTGGTGATTTTGTCGGTTGGGCTGGCATTGCTGTTGGGTGGGGGATGCAACAAAGGCCCCTCGACCCCGGGGCAGCAGCAGGGCAAGAAATTCCGATTGGCGTTCGTTACGAATAATTCATCGGATTTCTGGTCCATCGCCCGCGCCGGTTGCGTGAAGGCGGCCAGCGAGCTGCCGGATGTCGATCTGCAGTTCAAGCTCCCCGGCGACGGGACCGTCTCGTCGCAACTGCGGATCGTCAACGATCTGCTGGCCGGGGGGATCGACGGGATCGCGATGAGCCCGATCGATCCGGCCAACCAGGGGCCGACGCTCAACAAGATCGCCGCCCAGGCCCTGCTGCTGACCACCGACAGCGACGCGCCGGACAGCGATCGGACCTGTTACGTCGGCACCGACAACATCGCCGCCGGCCGGCAGGCGGGTGAGATCATCCGCAAAGCGCTGCCCAGCGGTGGGAAGATCATGCTGTTTGTGGGAACTCTGGATGCGCAAAATGCGCACGATCGGCGGGCCGGCATCGAGGAAGTTCTCAAGGACTCCAACGTCAAGATCATCGACACGCTGACCGACAACACCGACCGCCAGCGCGCCAAGGCCAATGCCGCCGACACGCTGACCAATTATCCCGACATCGCCGCCCTCGTCGGCCTGTGGAGCTATAACGGGCCGCAGATCCTCCACGCGGTGCAGGAGGCGAACAAGGTTGGCCAGGTGAAGATCATTTGCTTCGACGAAGAGGATGACACGCTGACGGGTGTGAAGAACGGCGCCATTGTTGCCACCGTCGTCCAGCAGCCGTTTCAATTCGGATATCAATCGATCAGCATTATGGAGAAGATCCTTAAGGGCGACAAATCGATGATCCCGCCGGACAGAAAAATCATCGTCCCCACCCTCGTCATCCAGAAAGATAGCGTGGATGATTTCTGGGCGAAGTTGAAACAACTTCGCGGACATTGATCCAGATCCAGACTGCCAGCGACGAGTTGTTCGAACGCCCGGGCTTCAGATGCTTCGCTTATGAAGAAAGAGCTTGGCATATCCATTTTGCTGCTGGTCGTTTGCATCGTCCTGTCCATCTGCAATCCACGATTTTTGACGCCGTTCAACCTGCAGAACACCGGCAGCATGGTGGGCATGTACGGCATCATCAGCATCGGGATGGGGCTGGTGATCATCACGCGGGGGATCGATCTGTCGGTCGGGTCGGTCTTCGCGCTGGAGGGAATTCTGCTGGCGATGATGCTGCAGGAGTGGCGCTGGCCGTGGCCGCTGGCGTGCCTGGTCGCCATCGGTCTGGCGATGGCAATCGGTGGTTTGCATGCCCTGCTCATCACGCGCGCCCGGCTGCAGCCGTTCATCGTGACGCTGTGCGGCTTCCTGATTTACCGGGGCTTGGCGATGTACATCGCGCACGATGAGAGCAAGGGTTTCGGCAGCCAGGGCTACACGTTTCTCCGCTGGGTGGCCAACAGGAATCTGTGGGGAATTCCAGTCCCGTTCGTCGTACTGATGATCGTTGCCGCCGCGACCGCCGTGCTGCTGCACAAATCCGTCTTCGGGCGCTATCTCTATGCCGTGGGGCACAACGAGGAGGCGGCAATATATTCCGGGATAGACGCCAGGCGAATTATCACGATGGCATACGTCATCAACGGCCTGCTGGTTGGCATCGCGGGGATCATCTTCGCATTCCAGACGAATTCGATCGCGCCTGCCAATCACGGACAGGCGTTCGAGATGTACGCCATCGCCGCCGCCGTGTTGGGTGGCTGCAGCCTCTGGGGCGGTGAAGGATCGATCCTGGGCATCGTCATCGGCGCGGCACTGCTGCAGGTCCTGCAGAACCTCGTGAACCTGCTGCGTATTCCGACGTCGCTGAACCTGTCGGTGATGGGCGGTGTGATCCTCGCCGGGGTGCTGGTCGATCAGTATTTCACGCGGCGCAAGCGCCGCATTCGCACGGCCGTTGCGGTTCCGGCGGCGATTCAATGAAGACTGAGTCGCGATATTCAGCCGCCGTGAAGTGGAATCAGGTCGGCGACAACCGGCCGGTGCGGCGAGCCAAGGAACGGGCCGACAAAACAGTCCTTGCAGCGGAACGAATCATCCATCAGCACGTGATCGATACGGACGCGCGTCCATCGATTGTAGAAGCTGAATCCAAATCCAAATCCTCCCGCTTCAAAAGCATCGGAAAGCTGCGAGAAGTCCTGGCGAAAAATGATGCTGTCGGGGACAAGATTGAAATCGCCCATCAGCAGCAGGGGAAGCTTCTGACGTTGCGCGAACCTGTGGATGGCGGCCGCCTGCCGGGTTCGCAAGGAGATGTTCTCCTGTATCTCCGGCAAAGCCTGGGAAAAATCCTCCATCGCATCGCGCAATGCGGTGTGGGGTGAGTTCAGATGCAGAACGGCAACATCAATCGGCCCGGCGGGAAGCAACACATGGCAATGGAAGAAAGCATCGTCCTGCCGCAGCGAATCCTGCTCGAACGGAAACCGCGAAGCCAGGATATTTTCGCCGCATTGCAGGCAGTGCCAACCACCGGCTTGAAAAACTTCCGTTAATGGACCACCGTTCCATTCCTCCAGCGCCACGACATCCGGCTGGATATTCTGGATATACTCGGCCAGCGCCGGGATCCGCAGCGCGTCGAAGTGGGTATTGAAGGTCATCACGCGGATCGGGGGTCCGGCGGCGTGCGGCGATGGAAGCAAGCGCCGCCAGCCCACGGAGAATCCGAGCAAACCAAATAGCGCCACGATCGCGGTAATCGCCGGTAGAACCAACAGCTTTCGATCAAACCACGCCGCCAGCGGAAAAAGTAGCGCCAATGGCAGGGCGAAAAGCCAGCGCGGAGAAAACAGGGCAACCGTGGCCAGCGGCGTCCGATCGCCCCAGATGCGGAGATAGCAGAGCAGTCCGATCAGCGCGGCCAGATAGATCAGTGTTAAGCAAGCGACAGCCGCTTTTGCCCAGCGGTGTTTCGCCGAGTTTTTCAATTGTGCAGCCATTGGCGGGTTTAATATCGACGCAATCTCGAGCGATCGTTAGCCACCCGTCGCTGCCGTTTTCATTGTGTAAACTGAATGGCGAGCCGCGATGAACAGCGTCCGACGATCCGGGCCGCAAAAGACAAGGCTCAATGCCCGCTCGGGTATCGCGATGCGATCGATCGGTTTTCCGTTGGCGTTGTAGACGTAGATATCCCCCTCGGCGATGTACACATTGCCGGCTGAATCAGTCGTCACGCCCGCTTCGCCGCGCTGAGCGAACAATTGGGGCTGGGTCAGTGTGCCGTCATCGGTTGGTGTGAATACCCAGGTTTTGTGCTCGTTCTCGTCGGCGACAAAATACGGTTTGCCTGGCGTGGCGGCGGCGAGTTGGTTGCCGCGATAAAGGTCGATCGGCTGGCTGGTCCAATTGTGCTGCTGGCCGGTGTGATAGTCAGTCGGCACGGGAATGAACGTCGAACCATCCGGCGAGACAATGTCGAGTGGCTCGCGGCGCGCGTTGTTTTGGATGAATTGACCGCCATCCCACCATCGGTCCGAAGGCAGGAACGCAGTCAGACCAGGCCGCGGCGCGGCGGGGACCGGTGATAGCTCCGTCAGGGGGCCGTGCGGGGATTTCAGCGATACCGCGTATGCCTTGCCCAGCCGCGAAAGGATGATCAGATCATCGGCACGATCAACCGCCAGGGCGAACGGTTTGATCGAATCATCCCGCAGCACCGTCACCTTCATAGTGTCCGGAGAAAATGTGAAAACCTTGTTCTGATACAGATCGACAAAGTACACGTTGCCGACCGAATCAGTGACGGCGTGATCCGCACTAAAAAAACCATCGGCGATTTTCTCCGGCTCGGCGCGCAAGGTTGTGCCATTGGTCACGGCTCTCGCAGTATTGCCGGAAATGCGGACCAGCGCCACTTCCCGATCGGGCACGGCAAAATCTGACGACGTATCGACGATTGAACGATCGAAGTTGAACGGGCTTTGCCCGTACGTCCGGATGCCGAAGAATCGCAGATCTCGCGAGTTGCTGATCGAGATGCCGGTAGGGAACGGCGCCGCCATGGCGAACACGCGGAAGAGAATGGTGTTTGCGAAAATGAGGTTGCTGCAGTTTTCGATGGACAAGGGAAGGCATCCGGGACTCTCGCCCCATTCCTCTTCGGTTTGCTGCGCATAAATGTTCCAGTTGGCCACGCCGCGCATGATGATTTCGTTGCGAACGTGATGTTCGCTGGATAGTTCATAGATACGGCCCGGTGTAGTGGTGTTTTCAATCACCATGCCGGCCGAGGCGAACGTGCTTGCGGTCCATATGTTGGCGAATGTGCCGCCACCGTTGTCGGTGACCCAGAGGCTGGGTCCGCACGAGTTCCACTTGCGATCGGGGTTGGAATCCCCGGTATGGTCGTGGTTGTAGGGAGAATGGCGCGGACCACCTGGAGTGAACGTCCCATGCCCGCCGAGGAACTTGACGTCATTGACCATTGATGTTTGGCCGGATCGCCAGGCAAGTCCCACCGCGCGCGGATTGTTCGCACCGGTGTCGATGCTGATTCCCTGGACGATATTGGTCCCGCCCGGTGGAGCGGCGATCACTGCTTTTTGATCACCCGCGCTGCTGAAGTTTGGCGCGGCATCATCAATGGCAATCTGCGTGGTGATCGGGTTGAGTCCAATCAAAACGGTGTCCGGTTTCAGATGGATTGTGTCGGTGACACGGTAACGACCGCCGGGAAGAAAGATGGCTTTGGATTTGGAAATCGCCGCGGCGAAGGCGGGGCCGTCGTCGGTGCTACCGTCACCCATAGCGCCGAAATCACGGAGGGTGGCCCAGCTTTCCATCGGCGGCAGCGGGGCGATGTCCGTGGGAACCGGCGATGGCGAAATTCCCGGAACGCTGACCACCAGGTTTTGCTGAATTGCCGAAGGCTTGCCGTCATCGGCGACCTTCAGCCCGTAATTGAAGTCCTTGATGCAAAAATTTTCCCCGGACTCCGAACTTACCTGTCTCCCGCTCTGCCGATATGTCGCCACGACGGGCACATTTTGACAAACAATATCCTGCAGATTGATCTGCGTGCGCACGTTGTCTGCATCCCCGATGATCAGCGCCGGGCCGGTGATGTTGTTGAATTGACAATCCTTCATCCACAGTCGTTCACTCTGATCCTGGTCGATCGCGACGACGGTGGGCATGTTCGAAAAATGATCGCGCACCAAGGTAAGTCCAGTGTTGTGCGTCTTAAACGCGGACACGCGTTGGCCATCGAAGGAAGAATCCACGAGTGTGTATTGCCAGCTTGGCGAGGTGCCCGTGGTGACGATCCCGTAATCTCCCCCGAAAAAGCGCAGGTCCTGGGCGAAGTTGCCGACCTGGTCCATCGCTGCATAGCCGTCGCCAATATGAAAATCGACGTGCGCGATGATGCCGTGTTGTGCAAAGTGCGCGCGGATCGCGACGGCGGCCGGGTTGCCCGCCTGGATTTCAAAATCGATGTTGGACAGACCGCTGTAGAACGTGCCGGCACTTGCGTCCGAGAAACTAGCGCCCACCGAACCTGCATTCGCCGCGCTGCGCCTGGTGGCGCCGCCGTTCCTGCCGCTGAACCAGACCATGTATTTCGGCGCGTCGGTCTGGTAGCCGGTCGTATTTGCCGCGAGCACGAACGTCGGTCGGGTCCTGCCGAAACCAATCAGTCTCGTGGAGGGCGGAATACCGATCGTCTTGGCGACGCGATACCGTCCCTCTGGAACCAGTAGCAGCAGATTCCTGGCACTGGCCTGGTCGATCGCACGCTGCAGTACCGCGGCGTCATCCGCAGTTCCATCGGCATGGAGGTCTGGAAATGCGGACTTGGTCAACACCACGGCACTCGGATCGTTCGGCTTAGACAAATAGACCGACGCCGACTGCGCGGGCAACGGCATTGCCAGCGCCGACAAAGTTACCATCGCTCCACGCAGCATGTTTCCCTCTGTGAGACAGATTGGCGCGCGTTTGAGAAATGAAAATTGATCTGTTGCAACTTGGCGATCGCTGCTGCAGCTCGCTTGGTCAGGAACAACAAAGCCCTTCGCCAATTTCTCAAAAGAGGCTTTTGTACGATCAAATCGGGGCGACAGGATTCGAACCTGCGACCTCTTGACCCCCAGTCAAGCGCGCTAAACCAAACTGCGCCACGCCCCGCTGAACATTCCACTTTCGCCGCGATCATCAGGCTACAGGCGCGGCGGCGGGGCGTCAACGGTGGCTTGTCTTGGCGACGCGGGGTGATAACTTACCGCCACGCCGCCTGCGACGGCGTTACAGGATCCAGATGCGATGAAAGTTCTGATCGTCGGCGGTGGGGGACGCGAGCATGCTCTGGCCTGGAAGCTGGCCGGCTCCACGCGAGTCACCGAGTTGTACTGCGCGCCGGGAAATCCCGGCATCGCCGAGCTGGCCGACCTTGTCCCCGTCCGTGACGGCGATCTGTCCGGCATCGAGAAGTTCGTCCGCACCAATCATATCGAGCTGGTCATCATTGGTCCGGAAGATCCCCTGGCGCTGGGATTGGCGGATCGCCTGCGCGCGTCGGGTGTGAGTGTCTTCGGCCCATCCAAGGCTGCGGCGCAAATCGAAGCTGACAAGTGGTTCGCCAAGGAAATCATGCGGCACCAGGCGATTCCCACCGCCGATGCGCACGCCTTCGCCGATGCCAGCGCGGCCGAGGAATTCGTCCGCGCGCGCGATGAACCAGTTGTCATCAAGGCGACCGGCCTGGCCAAGGGTAAGGGCGTCACCCTCTGTTATCGCACCGCCGATGCGCTGGCGACTATCGATCTGATGATGCGCCAGAAAGCATTCGGCGACGCCGGGAAGCGCATCGTCATCGAAGAACTTTTGGCCGGCGCGGAATGCTCGATTCTCGCCCTGGTGGACAAGCGAACCATTTATCTGATGGAGCCGGCCCAGGATCACAAGTCCATCGACGATGGCGACACTGGCCCGATGACCGGTGGGATGGGCGCGTATTCACCGACGCCGGTGATCACGTCGCAGATGCTCACGCAGATTGAGCGCGACATCTTCGTGCCCGTCGTCGATGGCCTGCTGCGTGAAGGGATCGAATACCAGGGCTGCCTCTATGCCGGCCTGATACTCACGCCCAACGGGCCCAAGGTGTTGGAATTCAATTGCCGGTTCGGCGATCCGGAAACCCAGCCGCTGATGATGCGTCTGCAATCCGATTTGCTGGAAGCGATGCTCGCGGTGGCCGAAGGCCGGCTCGACCAGGTGGAGCTGAGATGGGACCGCCGCCCGGCGCTGTGCGTCGTCGCGACGAGTAAAGGGTATCCCGGTAAATATTCCACAGGAGTGCCGATTACCGGAATCGAGCAGGCCGATTCGATGCCGGATGTGAAAGTCTTCCACAGCGGCACCCGGTTGGCGGGAAATTCACTGGTCACCGACGGCGGGCGGGTCCTGGGCGTCACGGCCTTGGGCAACACCGTCGCCGAAGCCCGTCGCCGGGCGTATGCGGCGCTGGAGAAAATCAACTTCGAGGGCATGCACTATCGCAAGGATATCGGGCATCAGGCGCTGACTTGAGAGATTCCTTTCGGCGCTATTGCCCCTCAGGCAGCGGCGGACCGCAATTGGGGCCGGGGGCACGCATCATCGCCTGCATCGGCGAGACTCGCGGCGGGGGATAGCGCGTCAGATTCGCCTTGAATGAAAGGTGAAACAGCGCTAATTGCGGCACGTTCACCTGCGACTTGCGCCAGGATCGGGCCAACATCCGCACATCGCCCAACGTTTGCAGGGGAACCACGTCGGAGACGCGGGCCACGACGTAGGCATCCTGGGCATGAATCCGATCGCTGCGAAGATAGCTGAGGTTCTGCAACAGCAGCGCGTCGCTGCGCAGATAAAATTGCACCCGGAAAAAATCCAGCGGGCCGATCGCCCCGTCAATCGCCAGCAAACGATCTGAGGGAACCTTCGCTTCAACATCCTCGCGTAAAAACCGCGTGTCTGCCACCGTGCCGTCGGGAAGATGCGTCTGCTGCCAGCTGAATGCGCCGCCGAAGCCGATCAGCATTGCCCCCATGAGCCATCGGCCGTCCTTAATCCACAGTCCACGATAAAATGCCCAGATGCAGCCGTTCAGCAGGACCACAAGCATGATCAGTGATTCGATCTGCGAACGAATATCAGGCGTTGCCGCCAACTTCCTATAGCCAAACAGCACGATCAGGGCGGCGGTGGCTGGCAATCCGAAGACAAGCAATCCGAAGCCCGGCTTGCGCGACCAGGCGACGCCTTTGAACATATGTTGTGCAATGGGTTTCAAACCCAGGGCCGCCAGCACGGCCCACGGCGCCAGACATGGAACCAGATAATGGTGGTGCTTGCGATGGGGGATCGAGAGCACGATGATCGGCACAATTGCCCAGCACCAAAGAAATCGCAGGACGCGATCGCGCTGCCGCCAGGTCTGCCGCGCGGTCATCCACAGGGCCAGCAGCGCCGCCGGCGTCCAGGGCATGGCGCGGCCCAGCAGCGTCGGAGGATAAAACCACCAGGGCTCGTCGAATTCGCTGGTATCGGAAAAATCGTAACGGAGATTGGCCAAGTATCCACCAGCGCCGGTTTCGGGAAAACGAAAATGGGCGTAAAGATGCCAGCTGACCGCGATCGCCCCCGCCCCCAGCAGCCCCCATAGCCACAGATATCGCTTCGCGCGGCGCCACGATGTGATTAGAAAGTAGGCGCCCAGCGTTGCCACAATCATCGCCGCGCCGACGATCGGACCCTTGGCCAGATTCGTGAGCCCCAGCAGCACAAAAAATCCCACCACCGGCCACGGTCGCCAGCCAAAAACTCCATGCCGCTTGTCGTCCAACAATGGATCGCTGAAGAATTCCATCTTGACGAACAGGGCGACAGTCGCCACCACAAGGAACGCCAGGAAGATGTCATCCTCCGCCAGCGTGGAATAATCGTAAAACTCAAACATGCTCGCGAGCACCAGACCCGCCAGCAGTCCGATGTCGCGGCCAAACCATCCGGCCGACATCCGCGCGGTCATCAGCACAATCAGCAATCCCATCAGCGCGGGGGCGATTCGCACCGACCATTCCTGGTCGCAGTGCTGGCCGGTCAGCACGGCGATGCTCATCATGACCCAGTGCGGAAACGGCGGCCGCTCCAGCCATGGCCGATCGCCGTCCATGGGAATCAGCCAGTCGTTGTGAGCGAGCATTTCGCGTGAGCATTCGGGCAGGCGGGCTTCGTGCAGCGTGAGCGGCTTGCCGCTGATCGCGACATAACCGAATAGCAGCGTGCAGTAGATCGTCAGCAGAAGATAATCGCCGACGCGCAGCCGGGAGCCACGAGAAACATTCTGCGAGGCCGAGTCGGGAGACATGGACCGCTGTGTCGTCAATCGTAAAAGCGTAAGGGAAGCAGGCAGACAGTCAATGCCGAGCCACGCGGTTACAATCGAGGCAGATGACGATGCACATGGTCGATTCCCTCGATGATCCACTGCTCGCTCCGTATCGGAACTTGAAGGATAAAAAGCTGGCGCGCGATGGCCAGCGATTCATTGCCGAAGGCGAGAACGTCGTGCGACGTCTGTTGCAAAGCACGACTGCGGTCGAATCGGTCCTGGTGGCGCGGCGAAAATATGATGCCATCGCGCCGCTCGTGGCCGGACAAACCGCGATGCTCACCGCAGAAGATGAATTGATCGAGCAGATTATCGGATTCCGATTCCACAGCGGTGTGCTGGCATGCGGAATTCGACCTGCGAATCCGGATCTGGCCAGCGTGATTGCTCCACCGCCCGGGCCGGCGCTGATCGTCGTCGCCCAGGAAATCTCAAATATCGCCAACATGGGATCACTGATCCGCATCTGCGCCGCCCTGGGCGCCGACGCGATGGTGCTGGGCGAGCGGTGTTGCGATCCCTATTTCCGCCAAAGCATCCGCGTTTCCATGGGGACGATATTTTCGCTGCCGATTGTTCGATCGGAGAATCTGCTCACCGATCTGCATCGGTTGCGTTCGGCTCAGCAGTGTGACATCTGGGCGGCGATCGCATCCGGAGCGGCACAACCCCTGCAGCGGATGCGCCGGCCGGACCGCCTGGCCATCGTATTCGGGAATGAATCGTCGGGATTGGATGAGCAGTCGATCGCCGGTTGCGATCGCCGCGTGACGATACCGATGCAGCGGGGGACGGATTCGCTCAATGTCGCCGTCGCCGCCGCCGTGTTCCTGTATCAACTAACAAATGATTGAAACAAATCGGATTCAAGCCGTCAGATCGAGTCCTTCAGTGTTCTCAGAATTGGTGGGATGATTTTTGTGCGGCGTTTTGGGCTCGCGGCGCGGGTTGTCGCCGCGGTGATCGGAAATGGGATCCAGCTCCTCCGCGCTGGCGACCTGCGGCTCGTCGTGGTCGTCCTGTGCGGCGCCACCGCGACGAAGCTCCTGCGCCTGGCGCATCTGACGCGATTTTTCGGCCGCCAGATTCCGCTGCACCTGCGGCGCCTGCACGATTGATCCGGTGAGTGGATTGAGCTGGCTCATGTTCGCCTCGAAGCGGCGGCGTTGCCTCAATAAATATCGGCATGGAGGGTCGCGGATGTTGCAAAGGAAAAAGGGGCGATAAATGTGCGATGAAAATTACACGTTAAAAAGGTCATTTACGAGGACAAGCCAATGCTGACCCGGTGGTTTTCTCAATCCTGTTGACCCGATAACCGGCGATTTGAGGGCGGTATGAACGGTTAATCCGTCATATCCGTAACAGGCGATTCGCTCGCCGCGCAATTGCCTTGCAAATGCCGGAAATCAGCTAATTTTCCGCTGCCGCGCATCCATTCGTGGGATAAGTTCACAGCACACAAGTCAACTGAATGTCATCCCGCCAGGATGCGTTCAGAGTTGTTCGCTCAAGTGTTAGAGAGCGTTGTAAGCGGTGCTCGTGCGCATGGCGCGCGGATGCGGGAATTTTAGAAAGGGTCATGTTATGAAACGGTTTTATTGTGCAGGTGTTGTTGGCCTTGCACTCCTGATTACAGGGGCGGCGCGAGCCAGCGATGTCGGATGTAACGACGGGAATTCCATTACCCCGTTCAATTTCACGAATACGCACGGGTGCGACTATACATTCAAGTTCGATCCGTGCGGGGACAAGGATTCCCACGACTTCGGTTGCGACAAGAAGAAATACGATGACGGCTGCGGCGATACTGATCCGTGCGGCAAGCACTTCTATGATCCTTGCCACAAGCACGATCATTGCGGTGATCCCACCGCGGTTCCGCTTCCGCCGGCCTCCGCCCTGGGCGGTGTTGGCCTGGTGCTCGCCGGCGCCGTGAAGTGGCACCGTTCGCGCCGGGCCACGATTGCCTGAAAAATCGCATCCACGAATCCCCCCCGACTCCGCCGGAAGGCCGCTCGTGCCTTCCGGCTTTTTTTTCCAAATGTGGCGCAGGAAGGCATATCCATCACAAGTTACCCGGCTTTGAACTCCCGCTGTTCGCACCGGCAGAATCAGCTGGAATTTCGCTGCTTTCTCGCCATTTCTGGGTTAGATTTGGAACGTAAAGTTCGCCGCACGGTCATAGCAATCAGGTCCAGAAAGATGGGATGGCAGGAATGCTCTCAAAGCGGCGTTCCTGCTATGCGTGTTGCTATGGATCGTGCCGGTTCCTACGAGGGTCGGGATATGAAAAAGTATATCGGGGCTGTCATAATCGGCCTGGGCATTTCGCTATTTGCCGTCCGCGCGCCGGCGTCGCAAATCATCGCCTCTGACAACGGCGGGACGGTTTCCTATCAATTCAACGAATGCGGCAGCGGTGGCTCGGGTCAGCCGTTCGCCTATTTCCGCGGCTATGACTGCTCGGTCTACCTCCAGCAACCGGTTACGCCGATCTGCACGCCGACACCCCCGCAGCAGAATCCACCCAGCGGGAATGGCGATGGCGATCAGACCGTACCACCCGGCGGTGGCACAACCCCCGTCGACACCACGCCGACCATTGTTGTAACGACGATCGTTCCCCTGCCCAATTCCGCCGCCCTGGCGGCCCTGGGCCTGGCCGGGATCGTGGTCGTTCGTCGGTTGCGCCCGCGGCCGGTTCCCGTCGCCTGAAGTATCGAATATTTGAATCCCAACGAATGCCGGAGTTGCGCCACGCACTCCGGCATCGTTATTGACACATTTATCGGATGCCACGCATCAAGTCACAATCCGCAACGACCGATAGGAACAACGGGAATAGGATTCTCGCTCGCGTGTCAGGCACCCTGCGGGGGCGGAATAATGGAGGTAACCGCCGTGCGAATCTTCCGTACGCTGCTCTGCGACCTGCTTCGCGATGAAAGCGGCGCCGAAGTATTGGAATACGCCCTGGTGCTGGGGCTGGTGATCGTCGTGGCGATCAGCATGATCGCCCAGGTCGGAACCAAGGTCGCGGCACGCTGGACAAGCGTCAACAGCGGGATGTGAGCGGGCTTGTTCACGCCGACCGATGCGATCGCACGCCGGCGCGGGTCAGGTTCACCAGAACCTGCTGCTCGGTTGCTTCCCATGCCTTCGCCAGCTCTGCTTCGCTCAGCCCTTCGCCCAGCAAGACCACTTCATCCCCCACTGTGTCGCCGGCGCCGATCTGAACGAACGCGGATTGCATTCCTACTTCCAGGGTCGTTTGTCGCTCGCCGTTCACCAGGCACGGACCGAGCCGCAAGCCGTCGGAATAACCGCAGTGGATGATGCCGAAGCGCGGGACGATGAAACCGCCATATCCCGCGGGCCGGCCGCCATCATGGACTTCAATCAGCCGTGCCGCGATCCGCACCGCGCCGCGATACAGTGCGATTCCCGGGCGCACGGCGTCAAGCCGTGCCAACGGCTCATCCAGCAGTCCCGAAGCGGCAGCGTGCAGCCTCAGCCGGTGGTGACCCAGTAATTCCGTCAATTCCTGCGCCTGCTCGAGCCGGATGGCATGCGTGAACGCCTCGCGACACTCGCCCGCGCGGAGGACGGATTCGACCTGGTCCGGTGGGCAGGCGAAACGCCGCATGCCCGTATCCACGCAGAGAACCGGCGACGCGTTGCGCAGCCGGCGGGCCTGGTCGGCCGTCCAGACCGACGGGCGCACATGCGCCGCCGAGAATTCTCCCGCATCGATCCCGTCGGATGGTCCGAAGGCGAGGATCGGTTTTTTCGCCGCCTGCCACAAATCCGCCGCCTGCGCCTCGGCGAGACTGAAGACGCAGAACCCGGCGACGACATCGCCGATCGCCTTGGCCACCGCCGCAGCGCCCAGGCCATATGCATCCGCCTTCACAACCGCCAGCACGTCCACACCGACACGCTGAATCTGCAGCGCGTTCTCGCGGACGCGCGCCAGGTCCACCACGACATTCACCGAATCGGTGCTGGCCATTGCGATGGTTATTGGAATGGCCTGATTGCCTGGCGTCCAGTCACGGGGCGTTGACGTTGCGTCCCACCCATATTTTCACGAGAATCCCCGCCCATCGTTCCCAACCAGGCAAGGAGAAATCAAATGGCAGGAAATTACGCCCCCGACCGCAAGATGAAATTCACATTTGGACTCTGGACTGTCGGCAACATCGGGCGCGATCCGTTCGGCGGGCCGGTGCGCGACGTCATCTCGCCCACGCAGATCTGCGATCTGCTGGGCGAAGTGGGGGCATACGGCGTGAACTTTCATGATAATGACCTGGTTCCCATCGACGCCGACGCCAGGCAGCGCGATCAGATCGTGCGCGATTTCAAGAAGGCCCTGAAAGACAACGGGCTGGTCGTTCCCATGGCGACGACAAATCTATTCAGCGATCCGGTTTTCAAGGACGGCGCATTCACGAGCAACAATGCGCGGATTCGCGCCTATGCGATCCAGAAGACGATGCGCGCGATGGACCTGGGCGCCGAGTTCGGGGCGAAGATCTACGTGTTCTGGGGCGGCCGCGAGGGCGCGGAAACCGACGCCGCCAAAAGCCCACTCGATGCCATCCGGCGATTTCGTGAGGCAATCGATTACCTTTGCGAATATAACATCGAGCGCGGCTACGGATACAGGTTCGCATTCGAGGCCAAGCCCAACGAGCCGCGCGGCCACATTTATTTCGCCGTCACCGGCAGCTATCTCGGATTCATCCCCACGTTGCGTCACCCGGAAATGTGCGGCGTCAATCCCGAGGTGGCGCACGAACACATGGCCGGGCTGAATTTCGTCCACCAGGTCGCCGCCGCGCTGGAGGCGAAGAAGCTGTTCCACATCGACCTGAACGACCAGGAATTCGGGCGCTACGACCAGGATTTCCGTTTCGGCAGCGTGAACCTCAAGCACGCATTTTTCCTGGTGAAGCTGTTGGAGGACCACAAGTACGACGGCCCGCGCCACTTCGACGCCCACGCCTACCGCCAAAGCGATTATGAAGACGTGAAGGAATTCGCCCGCGGCTGCATGCGCACGTACATGATCCTGCGCGAAAAGGTGCAACGCTGGAACAGCAATAAGGAGATTCAGCAGATCATCGCGCAGATCAACGTCAAAGATTCCGCGCTGTCGAAGCTGACCGCCCATTACAGCAGCGCCAACGCGAAGAAGCTGCTGCATCAGCCGTTCGACCGCGTGCAATTAGCCGCCGACCCGCTGCCGTACGAGCGGCTGGATCAATTGACCATGGAATTGCTTATGGGCGTGCGATAAAACTGCTACAATCGTTCCCGCAATGACGCGGCACGCTCTTGTCGAAGACAAGCCGACGTCCCCAGCTGAATTTTCGGGCGGCACGGTAGAATTTCGGGAAGGCATTCTGGCGAGTCTGATCGTATTTGTGATCCTCGCCGCCGAGGTTATGTTGTCTCGCCCCGATGTCCTGCTCGGGCACGATTTCGGATACGACGAGCTGATCACGCGCCTGATCGTCACGGACCCAAGTCTTTCGCACTCCTTGCGGGCGCTGGTCGGCGGTGTCGATACAAATCCACCGACGTATTTTCTGCTGCTTCGCGGCTTCTGCGCGCTGATCGACGCGACAGATGCGACGGCACTGCGCACATTCTCATTGATCTGCACGGGAATCGGTTTTGTGTTCATCTATTTCGTGCTGCGCCGAACGTTCTCGGTATGGGTCTGCTTCCTGGCGGTGGCGGCAATGTGGCCTAATATGCTCCTGTTTTCCCACGTGTTTGACGCGCGCTATTACGGTGTGCTATTGGCTGCCGCGGCCGCCTTTTGTTTTTTTTATTGCAACGACCACGATGGAGCAGTCTGGAAAATTTCCGCTGGCGTCTGTGCGGTCCTACTGTGCACGCTGCACTATTTCGGCATTATCTCCTGGGGCGCGATTGTGCTGGGCGATTTTCTTGCACGGCGGGGATCCGTGCGCCAGCGCCTCGTTCATGTGCTGCCCGCTCTGGCGGGGCCCGTGGCGTTGGCGGCGTGCTTGCCATTTTTGCGAGGCCAATCCAGTGGATTGTCCACTCGCACCTGGATCAAGCCCCTTACCACCTCACAGGCCATCAACTCCGTGAAATCCGCCCTGAATACCACGGTATTGCCGGCGATGGCCGGGCTGTGGCTGATCTGCGACGCGATCCGCCAGCGCCGCCCCGGCACGGGAAAAAAGTTCGTTCCTGCCCCCGTCGGGCCAGTCGCCCCCGTCCTGGGCATGGGGATGCTGGTGATCCTCCCGCTGATCCTGATCGCCTTCAGCTTCCTCGTCCAACCAGCCTGGATCGGACGGTACATGCTCAATTCAGTGCTGGGCGTTACCGTGTTGGTGGCTTTGGTCAGCTCGCGCTCGCCCGCCCTGGTGTTGGCGCCGGTGACGGCAATTTGCCTTCTGATCGGAGCTGGCTACCTCCACCTCTTTTCGCGCGTCACCGACCAGAGTCAGATTGCTCAACAACAGTGGGTCCACCGCTTTTCCGATCCGAACGACACGCTGCCGATCGTCTGCTTCAGCGGCCTTGAAGGACTCGTGATGTATTACTACGCGCCGGAGGTTCGTCCGCGCGTCTTCATCCTGAACGTCGACACCTGCCCGGCAAAGAACCTCCCCCACGTGGCCTACTACCTCCATGAGTTCGACGCCCGGGTTTCGCGGTTTTACAATTCCATGCCCGCGACGATCACGTGGGATCAGTTGCGCAACTTAGGGCGATTTCACCTCGTGAACCCCGAATCCATCGAGACGTCGGATTACGGGGTGGTGACAAAAAGCGCGGAAATATCGCCCGCACTGGCGGAGGGTTTCGGGTTCAGCAGGGTTGCCTACACGGTGTACGAAGTCGCCCAGTGAATTTGCAGATGTTTCGGCCGAGAACCTCCGGCGGTATATTCACAGAGCCTGGATCCCGGGGCCGTAGCTCAACTGGGAGAGCACCACGTTTGCAACGTGGGGGTTGGCGGTTCGATCCCGCTCGGCTCCATTTGATGGGTTGGTCCTCCCGATGCATCGGCATTTATCCGCTGGCGATCGTCTACATGGCTCTGTGCTTTGCCTGTGCGCCGAGCGCTTCTAATACTTCCCCGGTAACTGCGCAGGCTTCATCCCCGCCGGCAGATGCGCTTTACCGCAACGCGTCCATTCCCATCGAACAGCGTGTGGACGACCTGCTGCGGCGGATGACGCTGGAGGAAAAGCTCGGCCAGCTTCATCTATCGCATTCCCAGCGCGGCAAATCGGATCCGTCGGCGTTTGCGGACCAAATCCGCGCCGGTGAATTCGGTTCGATCATATGGATCATCGAAGACCCGGCCCAGCGGAACATGTTGCAACACATCGCCGTCGAGCAGACGCGCCTGGGCATTCCGCTGATCTTCTCCCTGGACGTGATTCACGGCATGCGGACGATTTTCCCCATCTCACTGGGGTTGTCGTGCGCCTGGGACCCCGACTTATACGAGCAGAGCCAGACCGTGGCGGCGGCGGAGGCACGGGCCTCGGGTGTGGATTGGGTGTTCGCGCCGATGAGCGACCTGGCCCGCGATCCCCGCTGGGGTCGCGTCGCCGAGACCTGCGGGGAAGATCCGTATCTGACTTCGCTCTGCATCGCCGCCGCGGTCCGGGGATTTCAGGGTGATCATCCGCTGGGCGAAGGCGGCACCACCGATCCATGCATTGCCGCCGATCGGGTGGCCGCCTGCCTCAAGCATTACGTCGGGTACAGCGCCGCCATCGGAGGCCGCGACTACAACGCGACCGACATCACCGAATTGGTCCTTCGCAACTTTCATCTGCCCAGCTTTCGCGCCGGCGTGCAGGCGGGTGCACTCACGGTGATGAGCAGCTTCAATGCCATCGACGGCATTCCCGCGACGGATAATCGCCACACCCTCACTGAAATCCTCCGCGATGAATGGGGTTTCAGAGGCCTGGTGGTCAGCGATTGGGAAGGGGTGGCCGAGGCCATCGACTGGGGCTATGCCGCGGACCCCGCCGACGCCGCCCGATTGGCGATCAGCGCCGGTACCGATGTGGAAATGATTTCAGACACCTATCGAACGCTCGGCGACCAGGTGGCGAGCGGTCGCTTGCCGCAGTCCATGATCGACCAGGCGGTGCGGCGGGTGCTGCGCGTGAAGTTTGAGTTGGGGTTGTTCGACCACCCGTTCGTCGATGCCGCCGCATACCCCTCGGTGATCCTGCGTCCGGCCAGCATTCAACTGGCCCGCCGATGCGTGGCACGGTCCGCGGTGCTGGTGAAGAACACTGGCGTGCTGCCGCTGTCCAAACAATTGAAGAAGCTGGCGCTGATCGGCCCATTTGGTGACAACGCCCGTGAAATGCTGGGTTGCTGGGCCGGCAAGGGTTATGCGGAAGATGTCGTCACCCTCGCCAAAGGCATTGCCGCCAAGCTGGGCGCTGATGCCCAGGTTCAAGTCGTCAAAGGATGCGAGATCCTCGATGACAGACCGATGACCCGCACGCTCACCGACGGCACGATTGTCGCGGAATCGGCCGCATCGCCCACATCGGCGCCCCCGGAGAACGGTGAATCGGCCATCGCCGACGCCGTCCGCGCCGCCCAATCTACCGACGCGGTGGTGATGGCATTGGGCGAGCCCGCCGGCTGGACGGGTGAGAATGGGTCCCGCGCCACGCTGGGCTTAAGCGGCCGCCAGCAGGAGCTTTTCGACGCTGTTGCCGCGACCGCGAAGCCGGTGGTGGTGATCGTTTTCTCCGGGCGACCGCTGGCGCTGCCCAAAATCGCCGCCAACGCCGCGGCGATCCTGTTCGCCTGGCAGCCCGGCATCCAGGCGGGAAATGGGTTGGCCGACTTGCTCTTCGGCGATGCCGACCCGGTCGGACGGCTTACCATGACCGTTCCATCGGAGGTGGGGCAGCTTCCCATTTACTACAATCACTACACGACCGGTCGCCCCACAACGGATCGGGGCAATTACCGCGACTACACCCGTGATCCCATGTACGACTTTGGATTCGGGCTCACCGCCAGCAGCTTCGAATATGGCCCGGTCACCATTGCATTACCGCGCGATGGCCATTCCGCCACCGCCACCGCCGCCATCACCAACACCGGCCGTCGCCGAGGGGAGGAAGTGGCGCAGCTCTTTATCCGCCAGTTGGCCTGTCCGCAGGGCGCGCGTCCGGCCCAGGAATTGCGCGGTTTCCGTCATGTGACCCTGGATCCCGGCCACAGCGCCGATGTCACCTTCGAGCTGAACGATGAAGCGCTGGGCTATTTTACTCGTGATGGCCGGTTCGTGACTGACGCCGGCCAATACCAGATCTGGATCGCTCCCCATGCGCGCATCGGCCAACCGGCGCAATACGATCGAATGCCGTAACCAGCGCCCTGGTTCCGGCGTGACTCAAGCATTTGGGGATTTGTTTCAAATTCCTTCGCGAATTGTTAAAACCCTGCCATGCCAAAAACACAGAGCAAGAAAGTCAGCCGGAAAAAGGTCCCGTCGAAATCCCAACCCAATCCCGGGCGCATCATGGAGATGGTGTGGGATTTTGCGCGGCCGATGTTGACCGAAGCGGCGCTGCATCTGCGCGTTTTCGATGCCATGAGCCAGGGGGCGCGCACCGCCGCTCAGATCAGCACGCGCACCAATGCCTCGCCACGCGGCATCGCGGCGCTGCTGGATGGCCTGGTCGGCATCGGTCTGATTAACCGTCGCGGCGAGAATTTCACGATGGCGCCGGATACCGCGCAATTTCTCGTGCACGACAAGCCCGCCTTCGTCGGTGGGCTGATGAAACACGTCAGCCGGCAATTGATCACCAATTGGATGGGCCTGACCGAGTGCGTGCGGACCGGCCGGCCTGTCAGCGCGGTCAACCAAGAGCAGACCGGCGCCAAATTTTTCGCCGAATTCGTGGAAGATATTTTCAACATGAGCTTTGCCTCCGCGTCGGCGGCGGCGGAAGCGCTGCTCAAAAACGCCAACGGCGCCGTCAGCGTCCTGGATATCGCCGCCGGCTCGGGCGTCTGGGGCATCGCCATGGCCAGGAGAGGTCCGCAGGTCAGCGTCACCGCGGTCGATTGGCCGCAGGTGATTCCCGTCACGCGCAAAGTCGCGCAGCGGCACGGCGTGGCGGAGCGATTTCATTTCGTCGAGGGAGATATCCTCGACGCTGACCTGGGATCCGGCCACCACGTGGCGACGCTTGGCCACATCCTGCACAGCGATGGCGAAGCGCGCAGCCGGCGATTACTGAAGCGCGTTCACGATGCGATGGCGCCCGGCGGGACGATCGTGATCGGTGAATTCGTGGTGGAAGAGGGCCGCCGCGGCCCGGCGGTGCCGCTGGTCTTCGCCGTCAACATGCTCGTGAATACCGACGAGGGGAACACGTTCACGTTCAAGCAAATGGCTTCGTGGCTTAAGGAAGCCGGCTTCAAACGACCCCGTCCGCTCGCGGTGCCCGGTCCCTGGCCGCTGATCCTGGCAACCGCGTGAGTGGTTGCGTTTCGCGGCAGCTAGGGCCTGTCTGATGAATCCCCGCGCGGCCAGACGAAGCGGATTTCGCTCGCGGGCAAGGAGCGACGACGAGCAGTATTGAAGCGAAATACGGCGAGGAGGAGCGACGCCGCCCGCGCGCGAAAGACGCGAGTATGGCCCGCGCGGATTCATCAGACAGGCCCTGGTTCATGGTCTGCGTCCGTGCGGTTGCATTTACCGTCTGGAAGAATCCGCTGCCGCGTCGGGGTGATGAACCAGGGTAAAGCGCTGCTATGAATTCGCACGTCACGCTTCTCGTGTCGCTGGCGCTGGCCGGTGCGCTCATGCTTGGTCCTCTTGGCTTGCCAGCCACTGGCGCGCTCGTCAACAATCTTCGCTGCGAATATCTAAAGGATCCGCTGGGGATCGACCAGACCAGGCCGCGTCTGAGCTGGATAATTTACTCATCGCTGCGCGGAGACAGGCAGAGTGCCTGCCAGGTGTTGGTGGCCAGGACACCCGAGGCGCTGGCGCGCGATCAGGGTGATCTGTGGGACAGCGGAAAGGTTGAATCTGATCAGTCGATCAACGTCGAATACACCGGCAGGCCGTTGCAATCGGGAATGGCGTGCCATTGGAAGGTGCGCATTTGGGACAGGGACGGTCAGGCGTCCGCGTGGAGCGAGCCGGCGACCTGGTCGATGGGTCTGCTCGAGCAACACGCATGGAAAGCCAGGTGGATCGGGATCGACCCGCCGGTTGCCGATCCAGCATTCGCGCTGGTGAACCTCGACGCGGCCAAATGGATCTGGGGTGGCGATGGCGACATCGCCGGCACATGTTGTTTCCGGCGAACCGTCGATCTTGGCGATCAACCCGTGCGCTCAGCCGTGGTGGATATTTTTGGCGAGGATGAATTCTCGCTGTGGGTCAACGGCCAGGAGGCCGCGAGCGGCGTCAAGTCAGTGCATCCGACGATTTTGGACGTCGGCAAATTGCTTCATCCGGGCCGCAATGTCTTGGCCGTTGAGGCTTCAATCAAAGATGTCAAACATCAAAGCGCCGGCCTGATCGCCCATTTCGCCGTCAGGTTCGTTGACGGCCAATCGGCAGCCTGTTTATCGGATACGTCGTGGCGCGTCGCCGTCGCGCAGAAGCAGGGGTGGAGGGCGCCAGAATTCGACGATACCCAATGGCCCAATGCGCGAATTACCGGCAATTTCATCCAAGGGGACCAGACACGCCGATGGAATTGGGATCCCCCAGCGGCGCCGGCGCGTTACATGCGCAAGCAGTTCATCGCGCGCCGTCCGGTCCAGCGGGCCACCGCGTACGTCAGTGGTCTGGGATGGTTCGAATTGCACGTGAACGGGCGCAAGGTCGGCGATCACGTGCTGGACCCGGTTGTCAGCGACTACAACCGCCGCGCCTTCTACGTGACTTTCGACCTCACCGATTTTCTGAAGCAGGGAACCAATGCGGTCGGCGCGATCCTCGGCCTGGGGCGCTATTCAAACATGCAATTGCGCGTGCAGATCGATGTGCAATACACCGATGGAAGCGCCGACCAATGGATCAGCGACGAGAGCTGGAGAATCACCGATCGTGGTCCGATCACCTCCAACAGCGAGTACGACGGAGAATCCTACGAGGCCCGCATGGAAATGTCGGGATGGGACCAACCAGGATTCGACGATTCGCGCTGGCAAAACGCCGACACCGCCCACGCCCCGACCGTCGAGATGACCGCGCAGATGCTCGAGCCGATCCGCGTCGTGCAAACACTCCGCCCCATCGCACTATCCAACCCCAGGCCGGGTGTGTTCGTTTTCGACATGGGGCAGAACATGGTCGGCTGGTGCCGGCTGCAGGTCAGCGGGCCGGTGGGAACCGTGGTTCGGTTGCGGCACGCGGAAACGCTGAAGTCAGACGGCGAAATCTATGTCGCAAATCTGCGCACCGCCAAAGCCACCGATGTTTTTATCCTCAAGGGCAGCGGCGTGGAGACCTATGAGCCGCGCCTCACCTATCACGGGTTCCGCTACGTCGAAGTCACCGGGTTCCCGGGAACACCCGACCTCTCGGCGATCCAGGGGCAGGTTGTCAGCAACGATCTTTCGCCGTCGGGCGCATTTGAGTGCTCGAACAAGCTGCTCAACCAGATCCACCAGAACATATTCTGGGGGGTCCGAGGCAATTACAACGGCGTTCCGACCGACTGCCCGCAGCGCAACGAGCGGCTCGGCTGGCTGGGCGATCGCGGGGGGGAATGCCGCGGCGAGACTTATCTGTTCAACATCGCCGCCCTCTACGCCAAGTGGCTGGGCGACATGCGCGACTCCCAGACCGACGCCGGCAGCATCTCCGACACTGCGCCGGGAAATCTGCATAACGACGGCGTCGTCTGGCCCAGCACCTATCTGATCGCCGCCGACATGCTCTATCAGCAATATGGCAACCTTCGCTGTCTGGGGGAGCATTACGAGGCGATGAAGAAGTGGATCGATTACACGAGCGGATTTGTCGTTGACGGAACCATATCCAAAAATACCTACGGAGATTGGTGCGTCCCACCCGAGAGCCCCAGCCTGATCCACTCCCAGGATCCGCTGCGCCAGACCGATGGGGCGCTGCTCAGTTCCGCCTATTTTTATCACGACCTGTGCCTGATGTGCCGGGCGGCCACGCTGCTGGGCAAACAGCAGGATGCCGACCGGTTTGCAGCGCAGGCGCGGGAACTCAAGGCGTCCTTTAACCACCGATTCCTCGACGAAGGCGCGGCCCAATACGCCAACGGCTCGCAAACATCCAGTATTCTGCCGCTGGCCTTCGGGTTGGTTCCCGCCCCATATCAGCAGCGCGTCTTCCAGAATCTGCTGAAGAAGATTGCGACGCAGAATAACAACCACATCGGAGCCGGCCTGGTGGGCGCGCATTGGATGATGCGCGTGCTGTCTGAGAACGGCCGCCCCGACATCGCCTATGCCATCGCCACACAAACCACCTATCCGAGCTGGGGATACATGATTTCCAAGGGCGCCACGACCATCTGGGAGCTATGGAACGGTGACACCGCCGATCCAGCGATGAACTCGGGCAATCACGTCATGCTCATGGGCGATCTGAACATCTGGCTGCACGAATTTGTCCTGGGCATCGCGCCCGACCCCGAGGTGCCCGCGTTCAAGCACGTCATCATCCACCCGCACCCCCTGGGCGATCTGAAATTCGCACGCGGATATTACGATTCGCCTTACGGGCGAATCAGTTGTGATTGGTCGATTCACGATGGCTTGGTACTCAAGCTGACGATTCCCACCAACGCCACCGCAACCGTTTATGTCCCCGCGAGAAATCAGGATGTGACCGAATCGGGAGCGACAAAGGACAAATCCGAAGGCGTGAGGTTCATCGAGATGCGCGACGATGCAGCTGTATTCGAGGTCACTTCGGGGTCATATGAATTCCACAGTGCATGGTGATGATCCATGAGATTCACGCGCTTCGTCTTGTTATGGCTGGTGATCCCGCTGGACCTGTGCGCCACCGCGTGCAACTACTCCAAAATGACTCCGGCGAATGCGCCCCCGGCCAGGATCTTTAATGTCCGCACTTTCGGTGCCGTGGGCGACGGTAAGACCAAAGACACCGTCGCGTTCCAGAAAGCGCTCGATGCCGCTGTGGGCAGCGGGGAAGTCGTCGTCCCGGCTGGCAACTATATGATCGGCAGCATCGCATTGGGTTCGGGCGTTACGCTGCGCCTCCAGCAGGATGCGATTCTCACCGGCAGCCCCGATGCGGATGACTATCCGATCATCCCTGTCCGCTGGGAAGGCGCCGAAACGCAGGGCCATCGGGCGCTGGTCTACGCGCAGGATGCGCATGATGTTTCGATCCTCGGTCCCGGCGGCCTGGTCGGTGGGCAGGGGATGGGCCTATTGCGCAATCCGCGCGGGCCGGTCATGGTGGAACTCGTCAACTGCAGCAATGTCCGCCTCGACGGTTTCAGCGATCGTTACGTGCGGCTCTGGTCGATCCACCTGCTCTATTGCCACGACGTTACCGCCAGAAACCTGTTCATCCGCACCAGCGGCGGCAATAGCGATGGCATCGATGTCGATTCCAGCACGGATATCCACATCGACCAATGCGACATCGACACCGGGGACGACTGCATCGCCCTGAAGTCCGGACGCGGGATGGCCGCCGTGCGCATCGCCAGGCCGACCGAAAAAGTCACCATCACCAATTGCACGCTGGGCAGCAGCCTGTTCGCCGATATCGGGGTGGGGACGGAAATGTCCGGCGGTGTGCGCGACGTGCAAATCCGCCATTGCACCCTCACGCGCGGGACCAACGGGATTTTCATCAAGTCCCGCACCGGCCGCGGTGGGTTTATCGAGAATATTTCGGCCGACGACATCGACGCCACCGTCCGCACTTTCCTGGCGATCGAGCTGACCAACCACGGGATCATCGGCGCCGAGCCGCTGGTCGGCCCCGACGCCATTCCGGCCGTGAAGGACATCCGCATCAGCCACGCGCGTGTGAAATGTCAGAACCTGGTCAACGCCTATCGCATCGAGGCGCAGACGCCGCTGGATGGGTTGACGCTGAGCGATATCACCGGCGCCTGCCGTAGCGCGATCGTGCTGGCCAACATCCGCGACGCCAGGTTGAGCGGCATCAACGTGCAGGGTTACAGCGGCCCGCTGATCCGCACGCAAAATGTCACCGGCGAGGGGCTGGAGCACGCGACGACGCTGCCGACCACGTCGGCGTCGGTGGACGAAATGGATCAGTTACAGGCCTCCTTCGCACGTCCTCAGGATGACACCCGGCCGATGGCGCGCTGGTGGTGGTTCGGCCCCGCCGTGACCCACGATGAGCCCTGGTGCAAACCTTCGGTCGCCGCTTCGATCCGGAGGATATCGCCGACCTCCGCGAGCCGCTGCCATCGGGCTTGATGGGCTCCCTCATTTTGTCGGTTTTTCGCTGAATTTCGACGCCGACAAATTGGCGCTGCCGACTTACAGCAAAACCTTCAGGCGCCAGACCCAATATAGGGGAACACGTGTTTTTTGAAGGACGCAGACCCCCGGAGCATCGGTCACGCGCGGCCGAGCGACCCGGGATCTGTCACCCGCTCCGTTGCGCCGCAATCCAGCGGCGAGGCGGAAGCGGCAGGCGCACCCGGCGATGGGTGCAATCTTCTCGGACAGTCCGCGCCCACGCCGTGGTGCGTCGTCCGATTTTTACGATTTAGGTTTAGCCGCGTCGCTTGCGACGCGCGTTCGGTGGACGTCATCAGGCGCGCGTCGCAAGCGACGCGGCTAAACTTGCAATGCCAATTGAATCAGCCTCCGGAAGCGCTCGACGTTTCCGGCGTTTCTGGGCTGCGCGTAATAATTGATCATTGTGATAAACTGACAGTAACGGCATGGCGGTACCCTTCCTCGAAATTCGCGCGGTGACCAAGCGCTTCCCCGGCGTGCTGGCGCTCGACGCGGTGAGCCTGCGAATTGATCGGGGAGAAGTCCTGGGTCTGGTCGGCGAAAACGGGGCGGGGAAATCGACGCTGATGAAAATCCTCGGCGGCATCCACCAGCCCGATGCCGGCGCGATCCTCATCGACGGCAAGCCGGTCAGCATTACCGATGTCGCCCACGCCAATGCGCTGGGCATCGGGTTGATCCACCAGGAACTCAACGTGCTGGGCAATCTGGACGTGGCGTCCAACATATTTCTGGGGCGCGAGCCGCTGTGGGCGGGTCCGCTCAAGCTCATCGATCGCAAGAAACTGCGGGCGGAGGCGCTGCCGTACATGCGCAAGCTCGGCCTGAAGATCGCGCCGACCGCGCTGATGCGCAATCTTTCGCTGGCCCAGCAGCAGATGGTGGAGATCGCCCGCGCGCTGTCGCAGGATGCGCGGCTGCTGATCATGGACGAGCCGACCAGCAGCCTCACGCCCGGGGAAACTCAGCGCCTGCTGGAAAGCATCGAGGAGCTGAAACGGCAGGGGGTGGGGATCATCTATATTTCTCATCGCCTGGGCGAGGTGCAGCGCTGCGCCGACCGAGTGGAGGTATTGCGCGACGGACGCAACGCGGGCAGTCTGGCGCGCGGCGAAATCTCGCACGAACGCATGATCCGCCTGATGGTGGGGCGGGACTTAAGCGCGATGTTCGCCGGCGGCGGGGAATCCGGCGGCAATGTCGGCGCGGGCGGGTTGGAGGTTCGTCAGGTCGTCACCCGCGCCAATCCCAATCAGCGCATCAGCTTCACCGCGCCGCGCTGCCAGATCCTGGGCGTGGCCGGCCTGGTGGGGGCGGGGCGGTCGGAGATGGCGCAGGCGATCTTCGGCGTCGAGCCCCCGCTGGCGGGGCAGATTCTGCTGGATGGCGTGGAACTGAAAATCGCGTCGCCGCGCGATGCCCTGGCCGCGGGAATATTCCTTGCCCCCGAGGACCGCCGCGACGCCGGCCTGCTGCTGGAGATGAACATCCGCGAAAATATCACGCTGCCGGGGCTGCAGCGCTGCTCACGCTTCGGCATGATCCAGCGCAATATCGAGCGGCTGATCGCGCGGCGGCAGGCGGATTCGCTGGGCATCCGCGCCGCCAGCCTGGAACAGAAGGTTCGCAACCTCAGTGGTGGGAATCAGCAGAAGACGGTGCTCGCCAAGTGGCTGGCGCTGGCGCCGCGCGTGCTGATCGTGGACGAGCCGACGCGCGGGATCGACGTGGGCGCGAAGGCGGAGGTGTATCGGCTGCTGCGCGGCCTGGCCGAGGGCGGGGTGGCGATCATCATGATCTCCAGTGACATGGAGGAGGTGCTGGCGGTCAGCGACCGCATCGCGGTCATGCACGAGGGCGCCATCTCCGGCTTCCTCTCGCGGCCAGAATTCTCCGAAGAAGCCGTGATGCGGCTGGCGGTGGGGAAGACGGCGGCATGATTCGACCGGATGATCGGATATATTACCGAGCCGGCGAAGGCACGGCATGAAGCAGATCGACACGGAGATTGAGATTGCCGCCCCCGCCGGACGGGTCTGGGCGATCCTCACCGATTTTGCGCGCTTCCCGCAATGGAACCCGTTCATTACGCGGATTGAAGGGGAGGCGACGGTCGACGCAAGGCTCAAAGCGACGATCCAGCCGCCCGGACGCAAGGCCATGACGTTCCGGCCAATCGTTGTGAAGGCAGAGCCGCCGCGCGAGCTGCGCTGGCTGGGCCGCCTGCTGCTGCCGGGGATTTTTGACGGCGAGCACGCCTTCGTGATCGAGCCGCTGGGCGAGAGCCGCGTGCGGTTCAGGCAGTTGGAGCAGTTCCGCGGGATATTGGTGCCGCTGATATGGGGCAACATCGGCGATGCCACCCGCCGCGGGTTTGAGTTGATGAACGCGGCCATCAAGCGCGTGGCCGAAACGCCGTGACACGCTGGCTATCTGCGTTTCTTTTTCTTATTGCGGTCCTTTTTTTCCATGAAGCTGGAACGCTTGGTCTTGAGCATGGGACCACCGGGCGCCGCCATCGCGCCCAGTCCGCCGGACATGAGGGACTTCATCATTTTCATTTTGCCCATGACGCCCATGCCACCGACGGCCCGCATGACGTCGCGGGCGCTGTTGAATTGCTTGATGAATTGTCCCACCTCGTTGAGATCGACCCCCGCGCCGGTGGCGATGCGGCGGCGACGGTTGCCGTCCAGCAGGTCCGGCTTTTTACGCTCATGAAAAGTCATCGAATCGTAGATCGCGCGCATGTGGCCCAATTGACGCTCGACGTCGCCGTCGTTCATGTTGACCTGTTTGGTCAACTCGCTCATGCCAGGGATCATGCCCATCACCTTGCCGATGGAGCCCAGCTTTTTGATCTGGCTCATCTGCGCCATGAAATCGTCGAGGGTGAACTGCCCCTTCTCCATCTTGGCCTGGAGCTTGGCGGTTTCCTCGGCGTCGAACTTGGCTTGTGCTTCAGTGACCAGGCCGATGATGTCGCCCATGCCCAGGATGCGCGACGCCATGCCTTCGGGACGGAATTCTTCCAGCGCGTCGAGTTTCTCACCGACGCCCAGGAACTTGACGGGCTTGCCGGTAACCATCTTGGCCGACAGCAGCGCGCCGCCGCGGGTATCGCTGTCCAGCTTTGTGAGGATCAGGCCGTCCAGCTCCAACTGCTCGTTGAAAGCCTTGGCGCTGTTGACGGCGTCCTGGCCGCTCATGCTGTCCAGCACCAGGTAAATCTGGTGCGGCTGCAGCTGGGAATTGATCTCGCGCAGCTCGCCCATCAATTCATCGTCGATATGCAGTCGCCCGGCGGTGTCCAGGACGACGACATCAAGCCCCTCGGCCTTGGCTTTGCTGATAGCCGCGCGGCAGACGGCAACCGCCGCGCCGCGCGCCACCTGGCCGTGTGGGGCCACCCTGGAATCGTCGGTGTAGACGGGGACACCAACCTGCTCGGCGATGACGCGGAGTTGTTCGACGGCCGCTGGTCTTTGCAGATCCGCCGCCGCCAGCAGGGGATGGTGGCCCTTGGCGACGAGGTACTTCGCCAGTTTTCCGCAGGTGGTGGTTTTGCCCGAGCCCTGCAGGCCGCACATCATCAGAACAGTCGGTCCCGGCGTGACGAAATAGATGCGCGCATCCACTGGACCCAGGAGATTCAGCAGTTCGTCGTAACAGATTTTCACCATCAGCTCGCCGGGCTGCAGGCTCTTGATGACCTGCTGGCCGATGGCTTTCTGAATGACGTGATCGATGAAATCGTTGACGACCTTGAAATTGACATCCGCTTCAAGCAGCGCGGTGCGCACGACCCGCATTGATTCGCGGATATTCTCCTCGCTGATGCGTCCGCGCCCGCTGAGATTGCGGAAAACGGAGCTGAATTTGTCGGTGAGTGAATCGAACATGATGGATGATATGATATGGGGGAAATGCCGCAGATTGAAGTGACATAAATCGAGTTAACATATTCTCCCGGCTAGCTTGAAAGCGCCGTCGTTTGGTGTGTATAATACTTCGCATGCGATTCCGATGGAACGATCGGAACGTCGAACATCTGGGCAAACATGGAATCTCGGCGACCGAAGCACAGTTCATCGTGAACCACGCTCGGCGTCCCTTTCCGGAAATGATCGGCGAGGGTAAGCGATATGTGGCTGGCCAGACGGCAAATGGTCGATATGTGCAGGTTATTTATGTTATTGACCCCGACGGAACCGCTTATGTGATTCACGCGCGTCCGTTGAACGCCGCAGACAAACGGAAGTACCGCAGGAGAATCAGATGAAAAAAAAGCGATACCAGGATATGAGCGCCGCGGAACTTGCCATTGCGACGCGCGAATATGACGAGCCTGGAACAATCGACCGCACGCGGCCGATGAGCCCGTCGGAGCGTGCCGAGGAGCGCATGGCCCGCCATGCTGGCGGCCGCCCGCGCGTGGGCCGCGGCGCTGAGCGGATCAATATCACGATCGAGCGTGGACTGCTCGCCCAGGCTGATGCGCTTGCCCGGCGTCGTAAGATCGGCCGCTCCGAAATGGTCGCCCAGGGACTTCGGTTGCTGATTCGTCGAAAAGCAGGCTAATAAATCGAGAGCTATTTGCGGCCGGACAACCGCCTGGTCCTACTCTAAACGTCGTCGCTGCAGCCTTGCCATCTCCCACCAAATTGGTATACTCACCAATTCGCAATAATTTGAGCATTCTGGAGCAGCGATGTCTGTCAAGTTACGATTGAAGCGCATGGGCCGCACTAATGCGGCGTTTTACCGGCTCAACGCGATTGATTCGCGCTCGCCTCGCGATGGGCGCGTCATCGAGGAATTGGGATTTTACGATCCGCGCAACAAGGACCAGACCAAGCAGTTCCTCGCCAAGCTGGATCGGTGCAAACATTGGCTGGATGTGGGAGCGGTGCCCTCGGAGACGGTTTCGTCCCTGTTGAAAAAAAGCGGCTTGGACCACAAGCAGTTGCGCCTGCCCAGGCCCGGGAAGCCCAAGCCACCGGCGCAGGAGCCGGCCAAAAAAGAAGCCAAGGCCCCCGAGCCAAAGAAGGAAACGGCGGCCCCGTAGCGACCCCTGGTGTAACAAACCCTGGTGTAGCAGCCCGTGGTGGGGGCCGTGCGAATCGACGTTCTCACATTGTTCCCGGAATTGTTCGCGCCTTTTCTGGCCACGAGCATTCCCAAACGGGCGGCAGAGAAAGGCCTGGTCAGCTATCACCTGACGAATATTCGCGATTTCGCCACGGATACGCATGGGTCTGTGGACGATAAACCGTTCGGCGGTGGGCCGGGCATGGTCATGATGTGTCAGACCCTGTTCGACGCCGTGGAATCGGTTGAACGACAAGCTGCGGTCAAGTCGGCTCGATTGTTGATGACCCCGCAGGGCAGGCGGTTTGATCAGGCCATGGCGGAGCAGCTGGCCCGCGAGCAAAGACTGCTGCTGATCGCAGGACATTATGAGGGATTCGATCAGCGCCTGATCGACGGCCTGCAACCGATGGAGTCAAGCATCGGCGATTATGTGCTGAGCGGCGGGGAGCTGGCGGCAATGGTGGTGATCGATGCGGTGGTGCGGCTGCTGCCTGGCGCGCTAGGCGCGGCGGATGGCGCGGTGGATGAGACATTCGCCGATGGCCTGCTCGAGCATCCGCAATATACCCGCCCCCGCGAGTTCCGCGGCATGACGGTGCCGGACGTACTATTGAGCGGCGATCATGCCGCTATCGCACGCTGGAAGCTGGAACAGCGCCGCCTGCGGACGGCCCAGCGGCGGCCCGATCTGTGGCAGGCTTATTTGCACAGGAAAAACGCTTGAGCCGTCGCCAATTTGAGAGACAATATGTGGCTGGCCACGACCCAGCGAGCAGCGGAGTTCGTCATGACCAACAAAATCATCCAAATCGTTGAACAGGCTTACCTGAAAAAGGACGTCCCGCAGTTCGAGGTCGGCGACACCGTTGACGTGGCCACCCGGATCATCGAGGGCGAGAAGGAACGACTGCAGGTTTTCTCCGGCATCGTCATCATGAAGAAGGGTTCGAGCGTGAACGAGACATTCACCGTCCGCCGAATCGTCAACAACGAGGGCGTGGAGCGTATCTTCCCGCTGCATTCGCCGTTCATCTCGCGTGTGACAGTCAAGCGCAGCGGCGAATCGCGGCGTGCCAAGCTGTTCTATCTGCGGCAGCGCGTGGGCAAGGCGACGCGGCTGACCGAGAAGCGCAAGACGGGCCGCAAGGACGAACCTGCCGCTCCGTCCGCCCCATCCGCGGGTGGGCCGGATACCGAATCGCCCGAATTGGCCACTTCCGCCGCGGCCACCTGAGCGTCAATCCAACCGTCGTTTGCATCAAGCGAGTTGCGGCGCGCGAGGTTGTCGTCATAATCCCCCGGCATGTTGGAATGGCTGTCGAAATGGTTCAAGACAGCGCCGCCGGTGGATGCACTGGGCCAGCGCGGTGAAAACGTCGCCGCGCGATTCCTCCGCAACCAGGGTTACAAGATCATCATCCGCAATTTCCGCTGCGTGGTCGGTGAAGTCGACATCATCGCGCGCGACGGACCGACGCTGGTTTTTGTCGAGGTCAAGACTCGCGCATATGATGATCCAACTCCCGAAGACCAGGTCAACGCGGTCAAGCGTCATCAGTTGACCAAGGCGGCGCAGTTTTATCTGACGCGCTACGGCACACCGCAGCCACCGGCGCGCTTTGATGTTGTGGCGATCGTCTGGCCGACCGGACGCGATCCGCAGATTCGGCATGAGCCGGATGCCTTCGGGGCGACGTTTTGAGAGCTTGCCTGCACAGGCCGACTAAAGTCGCCTGCCGGTACGCTTGAATATGATCGACACGCATTGCCACTTGACCGACCCGCGCCTGTTGAATCAGATCGACGCGGTTTTGTCGCGTGCGGCGGCGGCGGGCGTGTCGAAGATGGTGACGATCGGCACCAGGCCGGCCGACTGGGAGGCTGTGCTTTCGCTGGCTGGCGATCGACCGAATATCCGCTGTGCGCTGGGCGTTCATCCGAACCATTGCCATGAAGTGGAATTGACCGAGGTCGCCCGCCTGCGCCAATTGCAGCAGAGCGCCGCCGTGGTGGCGCTGGGGGAAATGGGACTGGACTATCATCATGAATTTGCGCCCAGGGCGCGGCAGGCGAAGTTTTTTGAAGCTCAGATGGAATTGGCCGCGGAGTTGCGCAGACCGGTAATCATCCATTGCCGCGAAGCGGTGAATGATTGCCTGGCGATCCTGCGCCAGTTCGCCAAAGTCAGGGGGGTATTCCACTGTTTCACCGGCACGGGCGACGAGGCCCAGCGCATTTTCGCGGCCGGGCATCTGATCGGCTTCACCGGTGTTGTCACGTTTCGCAATGGCCACGCGCTGCGGCAAATCGCGGCGTCGGCGCCGGCGGATCGAATACTCGTCGAGACCGATGCGCCGTACCTCACGCCCGAGCCGATGCGCAAACAGAAGATCAACGAGCCGGCACTGGTGATGCACACAGCGTCGATGGTGGCGAAATCGCGTGGAATCGGCTTGGACGAGTTGGACGAACTGACCACGCGAAATGCTCTGGATTTTTATCAGTGGAAATAAGGCGGTGATCATCCCTGCATGCTGATGGTCGCTTCCATGCGCGCGTTGGGGGCGGGGATGTCGATGGTTTGTGCCGCGGCGGCGGCCTTCTGCTTGCCCAATTGTTCCATCAGCATTGCCCAGGTCTGGCGTTGATACTTCAGGACGTCCAGCGCCTCGTCCAGCGACTTGATGTTGTGGTGAAGGTTCGCGTCGACCAGCCGACGAAAGGCGAAGGCATACAACGACGACAGCTTCCCGCACAGATCGGGGCTGACATCATGCTTGAGGCCGGATCGCAGCTGGTTAACGATGTTCTGGGCGCGCACGAGAAGCTTGAAGCTCTGCTCATAATTTTTCTGCTCCAAAGCGGCACGCGCCTGTTCGCCAAAGCGGATAGCGCCGTCGAAGAGCAGCATCTGGAGCTGCTCGGGTGTGGCGGTGAGCACCTTGGTGCGAAGATAGTTGTTGGCGGCCTGCGGATTCACGGTGCAAGGTTGGCGAGCTGGGCTTCCATAGGTGTGTATCGGTCGTCCAGCACCGGCCCATTGAAAGAGAGCGCGATTTTTTCCTGAAGCGCAGAAGTTGCCCGATCAGCCTACGACGTCGAGGAAGTGGACGTGCTGCCGGATGAGCCAGACGAAGAGCTGGACGAGCCGCTCGAGGAGGAACCGGACGAGGAGGAGGACGAACCCACGTTTGACGTGCCGCTGGTCGTGGTCGTTTTGGTTCCCGACAGCGAGCTGATGATCGTCTGCTGGCTCTGCAGCGACGCCAGCGTCTCTTCCATGTTATTGAATTCCTCCTCCAGTTGCTGGCGCTGATCGGCCAGCACCGCGTTCAGCGTGTTGATCGAATCCTGGTACTGCTGGATCTGCGTGTTGAGCGTGTTGTCCTGCAGGGTGATGGCGCCGTTGACCGGGTCGGTCAGGGTATCCATCGCCTTCGAGATCACGTTGCCCATACCGGTGGTGGCCTGGCTGAAGAGGTTCTGCACGGCAGTCGGGCTGGCGGCGAAGGCAGTCGTGAACGTATTGGAATCGAAGTTGAGCGTCGCGCCGGTAGTGTTGCCATCATCGTTGATCGTTATGCCGATGGATGCCAGGTCGTTGTAAGCGCCGTTGTTCTGCACCACCGAATTGACGACGTTGTAAATCGTTTCCTGCACCTGCTGTGCGGTGGCATCGCCCAGCAGGATGCCGCCCTGGTTGGTGGTGGTATTGAACTGGCTATCGTTGCCGATGGTGCCGACCAGGGAATTGAAATCGGTCACGAAATTCTGCAGCTGCGTTTCGACATTGTCGGAATCGGGGGTGATGGTGAGCGTCACCGGGCTGCTGCTGGCGCCGACGAGATTAACCGACACACCCTTGATCAGGTTGGTGATCTGATTCGTGCTGGAGGTGATGAGCAGTGGCGGGGTATTTCCACCGCCACCGTAAAACACCGCCGCATCCTGGCCGTTCACCAGGTTTGTCATCCCCAGGCTGGTCGTGCCGCTATCGATGACGACGCGCCCCGCCGCGCCGGAATTGATCGCCGTCAGCGAAAGCCGGTACGGATCGGTGCTGGATCCATCATTGATGATGCTGGCCGTCACGCCAAAACCAAGCTGGTTGATTTGCGTTTCCAGCGCGTTGAGCGTTTCGCCGGGAGCGACGGTGACGGTTTTCTGGAACCCTCCGTCGATGGTATTGGTGGTGGCGGTGCCGACGATATTGAGATCGGTCGCGGTGCTGCCGCCCAGGTCGGTGACGCTCATGTGGCCGGCGCCGCCGGAATTGTCGGTGAGGAGCAGCCCGTTTCCGTTGGGATTGATGGACGCGGTCACGCCGATCTTGGTCGCGTCAATCGCCGCCATGACGTCGCCTAGCGTGTTGTAGGTTCCCGTGGTCAGATCGACGGTAGCGCTGACGCCCTTGGAGTTGCTGATCCTGAACTGCCCCAGGTTGACGCCTTGGCCGCCATTGTAGTTGGAAAGCAGCGTGTTGGCCGAGACAAATTGCCGCTGCAGGTTGCCGCCGTCGACGCTCTGCGTTGCGGTGGTGTACGTGCCGGCGATGCCCAGGGCGGCGGCGGTGGTGGAATTGACGTCGCCGATCACCAGGTTCCCAGTCCCACCACTGTTATCGACGATCTGAATTCCCGTGCCCGATGCGTTGAGCGAAGCCGTCACCTCCACGCCCGACGTGTTGTTATTGATGTCGTTGAGGATGTCGCTGACGGAAGTGGCGGAGGCGAGATTAATCTGCCCCGCGTGTCCCGCGCGGTCGGTGATGGAGATGGTTCCCAGCGGCACGCCGCCGCCGCCCTTGAGCGAGCTGACCAGGACTGAATCCAGCCCGGCGATCAGCGGCTTGCCGGTGATGGTGGTTCCGCTGGCGGCGGTGGTGAGGCCAAGTTGCGCCGCGGCCACCGAGCCGTTCTGGGCGGCGATCGTGAAGGTGCCGCCGCCCCCGCTGGTATCGGTCAACTGGATGCTCTGCCCATCCGGTCCGACGGCCGCCTTCAGTTTGGCCCCGCCGGCGGTGTTGATGTCGTTGATCACGTCGCCGACGGTGGTGGCGCCGCTGAGGGAAACGGCGATCTTCGTGCCATCGCTGACGGTCGCCGTGAAATCGGTCTGTCCTGCGCCGATGGGCGTGATGCCGTTGCCGTCGTTGAGCTGGTTGAGCGCGGTGGCGGCGCCGATGTCGTTGATATCCGCGCCGGTGAGCGTATTTGAAGCCACGCTCTGTACGATGCCCAGCGCCGAGGCGGCCGTGCCGCCGTTGAGATCCTCAACGGTCAGATTTCCCGTGCCGCCGGATTCATCGCTCAGGACCAGGCCGTTGTCGCCGACGCTGGCCTGCACGCTGATGCCCAGCGCGCTGTTGATTTGCTTGACGACGTCATCGAGCGTGATGTCGTTGGAAGTATCGATGACGGCCGAGGCGCCGCTGCGATCGGTGATGCGGAACTGCCCCGGCGGAACACCGGTGCCGCCGTTGAGCTGCGCGAGCGGCGTTTGCGAGGAAGCTTCACCGCCGCCTTCCTCCAGCGTGATCGTGCCGGCGCCGACGGCTTGCGTGTCGGGACTGGTGAAGCCGTTGCTGATGCTCTGCTGTGTCGTGACCAGCCGCGAAACCTGGAACTGGTATGATCCAATCGCCGCGCCCACGTTGGCGTTGGCGGTCAGCACGGTGGGGTCGCTGCTGTTGGCGGTGGCGTCCTGGAACGTCTGCGGCAACGCCAGCGTGTTGCCGATCTGCTGCATGCTGCTCAGCTGCGTTCCGAGCGAGTTGTAGACCTGTTCCTGCGCCTGTGCGGAACTGATTTGCGTTTGCAGAAGGGTGACTGGAGCCGAGTCGATCGAGATCAGCTCATTGATCAGATCCCCGGTATCGATCCCGCTGATCAGTCCAACGCTGGAGGTGATCTGGGCCATGGCTGTTCAATCGTCCAAAACGCTGCCGCGGTATAAGAGGGACCAGTCGTGGTTTTGGTGATCGGCAAGTTTTGCGCGATCGTTGGCGCTCAGGTCGGCGCAGAGGCGATCGACGGCGCCGGCCTCGGCCAGAAGATCAGCCAGCCCCTGTCCCAGGAACGCATTGCATGCCTTGCGGACTAAACTGAGTCGGTGCACCGTTGCGACCAGTGGACGGTTGGGCGAGTTGCGCTGAGCCATGCCGTGGTTATCGGAACCACCGGCCCGTCGGCGTGAGAGAAATTACCGCCAACTGGGCTGATACTTGCCCACTCTGTTGCAATAGCTGCGCCCGTCGGTAGCCTGCCGCCATGCCATCCGCAACGCGCGCACCCGATGAGCTGCGACCGATTTCCATCACGCGCCAGTTCACCCAGACGCCGGCCGGATCGGTGCTCTGGCAGCAGGGAAGCACCGTGGTGCTGTGCACGGCGTCGATCTCGGCGGAATTGCCGCCGTGGTTCGGGGATGATCGGCCAGGCGGCTGGCTGACAGCGCAGTACCTCATGCTTCCCGCTTCCACGCCGCAGCGCAAGCCGTGGCCGAAGATCGGCCACACCGATTCGCGCGGGACTGAAATCCAGCGCCTCATCGGCCGGGCGCTGCGCGCGGTGATCGACCTGACCTGCATCGGCCCGCACACGCTGGACATCGATTGCCAGGTGCTGCAGGCCGACGGCGGAACGCGCACGGCCTGCATCTGCGCCGCGTTCGTCGCGCTGCACGATGCGATCGGCAAGCTGCCGCTGACGCTGCCGCCGCCGCGCACCACGCGCCAGGGCGCCGGTGGACCGCCGTCCGCACGATATGACCCGCAGTTTTACAAGCCGCACGCGGCGCTTCTGGATCAGTTGGCGGCGGTGAGCGTGGGCATCGTGGATGGGCAGGTTCGGCTCGACCTGGATTACGCCGCCGACTCCCGCGCGGAAGTTGATTTCAACATCGCCTACACCGACGCCGGACGATTCGTGGAGATCCAAGGCAGCGCCGAGAAGCAGCTGGGATTCGACCGCGCGCAGATGAACCAGATGCTCGATCTTGCCGTCCGCGGCTGCCAGCAGATCATGAAGCAGCAGGGCGTCATCATCCGACGGTGAGAAACTCCACGCGCATCGGCCCGTAGTCGCGCACATCGAAGCGACACAGCGGATCAAGCTGCAAAGCATCGGTGGCGTCGTGGCGAAAAACGATGGTGGCTGCCGGATTCAGATGATCGACCAGCCGGCTGGCCATCGACTGCAGCATGCGCGGCCGTTCCCGCGCAAAGCGGTAGGGCGGATCGAGAAAGACCAGATCAACGCGCCGCGCCGGTGGTGGAGTCTTCTCGAACCAGCGAAACAGGTCGCCGGGAATGATCGACGAGCGATCCTCCACCTTCAGTGCCGAACGGTTCTGCGCCAGCAACCGCAGCGCCGGGCGATCGGTTTCGAAAAATGTCACAAACCGGCTGCCGCGGCTGAGCGCTTCCAGGCCCATGCTTCCGGTGCCGGCGAAGCAATCGTATACCGACGCATCCACCAGGCACGGCGCGAGGACATCGAAGATGGATTGCTTGGCGCGATCGGTGACCGGGCGGGTAACACCGCCGCGCGGCGCCAGCAGCCGGCGGCCGCGAAATTCACCCGCGATGATGCGCATCCCCGCCAATCTAGCCAATCTGCGCCCCCATTGGCTACAATGGCAATCCGGGAGAATTCGTGGTCGATCGCGGGATTCATTACGAGGCGGCCTTCGAGGCTTTTCTGCGCGACCGCGGAATTCCCTACGTCGCCGTGGATGAAGCGAAAAAAGCCCTTTTCGCCAATTCGCGGCTCAAATCATTCGACTTCGTGGTCTATAGCCGCAACGGGCCCAACCTGCTGGTGGATATCAAGGGCCGCAGCTGCCGCGGAAAAACCGGCCGTTCCGGTTTCGAAACCTGGACCACACAGCAGGATGTCAACGACCTGATGGAATGGGAACAGGTCTTCGGCGACGGATTCAAAGCGGTATTGACGTTTGTCTACTGGATTCAACCACCGCTGACGACACAGCCGGGAATGTACGAGCATCGCGATAAATGGTACCTGATGATGGGCGTGGATCTAGCGGAATATCGCAATCACATGCGGCGGCGCTCGGCGAAATGGGAGACGGTTTGCCTGCCGGCGCAGGAATTTCGCTCGCTTGCCCGCCCGCTGGAAAGCTGGTTATGATGCTGCGGATGCGAAATCGGTTGATCGGTTGCGTGATGGCGTTCGCGGTGGTGGCGCTGTGCCCCCTGGTCGCGCTGGCGCAGGATCAGCCCAAGACGATCGCGCTGTATGACGGGCGCCTGGAAGGCTACGGAAAACAAGTGACGCTTGACGCCGGCTCCACGGCGCTCACGTGGATGCTTTTGATTTTTCTCGGCTTGATCTGCCTGGGTGTGCTGTTCAAGAACGCGCGGCGATCTCACCTGGATTGAATTTCAATTTACCCATGAAAAAGGAGGCATCAATGAAGTCCAGCGTCCTGTGGGGCCTGGTGGGCCTCAATGCAGTGCTGCTATTTTTGTTCATCGGGCAATTCACCCGGCTCGGCTCGGCCGATGCGCAGGCACGGCGGCCGTCCGACTATCTGCTGATCCCCGGCGAGGTCAACGGTGGGACGTCGCCGGAGATTGTCTATGTCGTCGATATCACCACGGGAAAAATGGGTGGGCTGGCGTATGACGATTCCAGCCACAGCATCGCCGCCATGCCCGCCATCAACCTCAACACCATCTTTAGCTCCGTTCCCGGCACTGGCGCCCCCGTGCAGGGAAACCGCTGATGGCTCGAGGATCAACCCGCGACAATCCACGATGAGGCTCAATATGGACCGAAAATTACTGGCAATCTGTCTCCTGACGATCTCCGCGGTGGGGCTGATGATCGCCAACTTCGTCACACCGACCGCCCGCGCCGACACGGCCGTCAATAGCCACGATTATCAGTTGGTGACCGCGCACCTGCAGGGCGGTGGTGACGCGCTGTACATGGTCGACAACCGCACCGGGCTGATGGCCATCTTCACCTACGATCCCGGAAGCCGCAGCATCCAGCCGCGCACATTGCGGCCGGTCTCCGACATCTTCCGATGAATCGCGACATCCGTTATGACTGGACGCCGCAGGAGATCCGCCAGCTGCACGAAACCGGGCTGCTGGACCTGGTGTTCCGCGCCGCTGTCGTGCATCGCCAAAATCACGATCCCAGCGAGCTGCAGGTTTGCAAGCTGATCTCGGTGAAGACCGGCGCGTGTCCGGAAGACTGCGCTTACTGCTCCCAATCATCCCGTTACAACACGGGCGTCGCGCCGACCGCGCTCATGGCGGAGCGGGAAGTCCTGGAAATCGCCGCGCGGGCGAAAGAGAAGGGTGTCAGCCGCGTTTGTCTGGGCGCGGCCTGGCGAGCGGTCAAGGATAATCAGCAGTTCGATCAGATCCTCAAGATGGTCCGCGGCATCACCGACATGGGGATGGAAGTCTGCTGCACCCTGGGCATGCTCAGCGAGGACCAGGCCCGGCGCCTCGAAGCCGCCGGGCTCTATGCCTACAACCACAACATCGATACATCCGAGCGCTATTACGAGACGATCATCACGACGCGCAAATATGCCGATCGACTCGACACCATCGCCCAGGTGCGCAAGACCGGGGTGACGGTCTGCTGCGGCGGGATCATCGGAATGGGGGAAACGGCGGAGGATCGCATGGCCATGCTTCATACCCTGGCCACGATGCAGCCGCATCCGGAGTCGGTGCCGATCAACATCCTTTCCAAAGTCCCCGGCACGCCGCTGGCCGAGCAGGCGGACATGCCGATTTCGGAGACGGTTCGGGTGATCGCATTGGCCCGGTTGCTGATGCCCAGATCGGTCGTTCGGCTGTCGGCGGGGCGGGCAAAATTATCCGTGAGCGACCAGGCGCTGTGTTTCCTTGCCGGCGCGAATTCGATTTTCTCCAGCGAAACCGGCCAGATGTTGACGAACGCCGTGCCCTCGCCAACGTACGATGCCGACACCGCGCTGATGGACCTGTTCGGCATGAAACCGCGCCCGCCGTTTAAGCAATCTTCGCCGGCGCAGCGAGGTGACGAAAGCATTTTTACCGCAGAGATCGCGGAGAGCGCTGAGAAATAAGAGGCACAGCGACTGATTTTCTTACCTCAGCGTCCTCTGCGCCCTCCGCGGTAAAAAATGCGTTTTCCCAATTCCCGATCGGGTGCTGAATCATCCAATCGCTGTTCACATACCTGATTGTTCTACAGTTCCTCGTGAACTCGTTTCACGTCTGGATCGACATTCCGGGCTGGTCGCATGGGCGACAGGTTCGGGCGGCGCTGGGACTGAACAAAATGTTGATCGGAACGGCGATCAACTGCCTCTTTCCCGGCTTGGCGGCGGCGTTCGCGATCTACTATTGGCACAGGCCAGCGCCGCCGGGCGTTCTGGACTATTGGCTCATTTATTGCGTGGTGACGGTGCTTAGTGCAATCATGATGTGGTGGGTGCCGTACTTCCGCGGCACAAACCAGAAGACCAGGGACTTGTATTCAAAAATGTATGCGAGGACCCTCCACGTGTTGCCACCGCGCGGCGATCATCCACGGCCCAATGTGTTTCACCTGTTACTTCACGCATTGGGCCTGGTCAGTCTGATACTGGCGGTGGTTTTGCGGCTTGGAATTGCTTGAAAGGCCATGCCGACGGAAGTCGGCATGCCGGGATTTATCAGCGTTACTCCGCATCCAGCACGCCATGGCGGCGGAGGATGTCCTGCACCGCTTCGCTGCCGCCGCGGATGCGATCGGGAAGCTTGGCGCCCAGCGCGATCAGGTATTCGACGATGCGGGGATATTCGCCGGGCAGCGCTTCCTCCGGCAGACGCATGCCGGGGCCGCCTTCTGAGTCGAAGCAATTGGCCGAGCCATGGATCGCCGTGCCCAGCGCGGTGCCGCCGTAAGTGTTGACCCAATGAACGTCGGCGCGGCGTTCGACCAGCCGCCGAACGGCATTGAACCGCCCGCGCCACGCCGCCCAGTGCAGTGGGGGCGTCTGGTCGGGCGCGGCTGGGGCGTTGACGTCGGCGCCGCCGTCCAGCAGGCGATCGATCGTCGCCAGGTCGTCGCGACCCGCGGCCACGCAAAGGGTCATCGGGTCGCCGCATCGCGCGTCCGCTTCGCTCACGCCGTCATCGCGCGCACCGTGGGAGCGCAGAAGCGCGATAACCTGCGCATTGTCATTGCGAACCGCGGAGCGCAGCACGCTGATGCCGCGCTCGTCCACCGCATTGACCTCACCGCCGGCGTCGACCAGCATGCGGATGATTTCGATCGATCGATCCAGGTAAACGGCCTTGTGCAGCTGCGTGCGTTCGCCGTCCCAATTAATGCGGAAATTCGGATCGGCCCCGGCCGCCAACAGCAGCGCGATGTGCTGGGGATATTCGAAATCGGTGGCGCGGCCAAGGCAATATTTGATCTGCTGCAGTGGCGGTTTGCCGCGCTCCAGCAGCAGGCGCAGGCAAGCTGGATCGGGAAACTCGATCGTGTGGTAGAGGACCTCCAGATCGCCCGGGTCCACCGTCGCCCCGGCGTCGAGCAGCATTGTCAGCAGTCCCAAGTTGTTCGCGATGCCGCCGGCGCCGTAGAGCGCCGTTTGCAGCCAGCGCTGTTTCTCGCCGTCGATCCAGAAAGATGCGCCCGGATCGGCGCCGCGATCGAGCAACAGGCGCGCGGCGCGCAAGATTCCATCCCGGCGAACCGGATCGGCGCGCAGGAACCGGCTGAAGCAGGCGTACAGGATCGGCTTGTGGTTGAGCGGCCCGCCTTCGGCGTTGGCCAGCGCCGGATCGCGGGCCAGGAATCGCGCCACCGCATCCGGCTCGCCGCAGGCGCAGGCCGTGTAGAGGTCGAACGACGCGAGTTGCGGCTCGGAATCCAGCAGCACGCGCGCCTTGCGGATGTTATTCGAGCACGCCGCCGTGACCAGCGCACCGGCGCGGGCGGCGCGATCCAGCTTTCGCAGCTCGACGAATTGCTTCCATCTCGGCCAGCTCGAAAAGCCATACTCGCGCGCCACCACGAGCTGTGCATCGTGAAGCGCCACCTTCTGGCGCAGCGCCGCCAGATCGGTCTGATCCGCAAAGCGCGGATGATGCGCCGTCAATCGCTGCAGCGCATCGGGCTCGCCCCGCCGGGCGGCGGCGAGCAAAGACTTGGCGCGCTTGCGATCCATCCGAAGATTCGGGCGCGCGGGAATCGGACGGACGGGGGAACTGGGCGTGGGCATGACGACCTCCTTCGTGTAGCGCCCGGTTGTCCGCACGTTCGGGCCGAAGGGGTCTGTGCGACCGCCTGTTGATTGTGATGCAGGTGGGACAATCCCTTCACGCGGACCGTGGGCCGCCTGACCGGCCAGTCGAATTATATCGCTCAACGATTACGGGCCGCAAGAAAAACCATGGGAGGCTAGATGGTGGGCTGCATGGCAGCGAATCGCAATGTGCTCGTGCTGGCGCAACATTGCGTCTCAGATTGCCGTGCCGCCGCGCTCGTTGGTGCGGATGCGGATGCATTCCTCCAGAGGCGTGATGAAAATTTTGCCGTCGCCGATGTGGCCCTCGCCGTGCTTGGCTGCCGACAGGATGGCGCTGACCGCGATGTCCACGAAATTGTCGTTGCAGGCGATGTCCAGGCGAATCTTGGGCAGAAGATTGGGAACCACCAGCTGGCCGCGATACATGTCCTCACCCTGGTCCTCGCGCTGGTGGCGGCCGTGGCCGGTGCAACGGCTGACCGTGATGCGGGTGATTTCGGCCTTGATCAGCGATTCGCGAACTTCGTCGAGCTTGTCCGGCTGGATGATGGCGGTGATCAATTTCATGGATTGGTCCGTTGTTGTTTACTGCAGGTTGATAAGCCCATATCCGTGTTCACCGTGCAGCGCGTGATCCATGCCGGCGCTTTCGCGCACCGGATCGAGGCGGAAGCCCAGCGTCTTTTCCACGACCAGCACCAGCACGATCGAGGCCACCGCCGCATAGCCGATCGCGATGGCAACAGCGGTCGCCTGGACGATGAATTGATGCCCGATGCTCCAGTTGGGCCCGAAGCGGGCGGCCAGATCGACGGCGCTCTGGTGTCGCAGAAACAAACTGAGCCCGATCGCTCCCAGGATCCCCGCGGTGCCGTGAATGCCGAACACGTCGAGCGTGTCGTCATAGCCCAGGTGCGTCTTGGCCAGAACGGCGAAATAGCAGACCAGCGACGCGAGCGCCCAGGCACATCGCGCCCGCAACACCAACAACACCAGCCGCCGGTGTAATGGCCACCAGCCCCGCGAGGATTCCGGAGCACAGGCCCAGGCTGGTCGCCTTTTGATAGTGAATGGCTTCGATGATCACCCAAGCCAGGGCTGCCGCGGCAGCCGCCGCCTGTGTGACCGCCAACGCGCGTGCGGTATCGAAATTGCTGCTGACGCTGCTGCCGGCGTTGAAGCCGAACCAGCCCACCCACAGCAGGCCGGCGCCCATCAATGTCATCACCAGGTTGTTCGGATGCATTGCCGTTTGGGGATAACCGCGACGCGCCCCCAGAAAAATCGCGCACACCAGGGCACTGACGCCGGCGCTGATGTGAACCACGGTTCCGCCGGCGTAGTCCTGGGCGCCCATTCGCTGCAAAAACCCATCCGACGACCAGACCCAGTGCGCCAGCGGGCAGTAAACCAGCAGGCCCCAGAGCGCAATAAAAATGCAGTAGCCGCGGAAGCGCACGCGTTCGGCGATCGCGCCGGCGATCAGGGCGGGTGTGATGATCGCAAATTTTCCCTGAAACATTGCGTAAACCAGCTCGGGGATGCACGCCGTTCCGCCGTTGATCGGATACGCGCTGGTATCGTGCGCCAGAAACAACATCGTCGGGTTCCACCCGCAAAATCCATGCAGTACGTTGGGCCCGAAGGCGATGCAATAACCCACGGAAGCCCATAACACGCCGATGATCGCCATGGCGCCGAAGCTGTGCATCATCGTGCCCAGCACGTTTTTGGTGCGCACCAGGCCGCCGTAGAACATCGCCAGGCCGGGCACCATTAGCAGCACCAGCGCGGTGGATGTAAGCATCCAGGCGGTGGCGCCGGAATCAATCGGTGGATCGGCGGTGGTCGCCGCGGCGTGCGCCAGGGCCGGCGCAGCCAGGACAACAACCGACCCCGCCGCCAGCGCAGCGCGAAGTGGAATCGACATCAGTTTTTAATCCTCGTCCAGCCAATCCGCCATGCCGCGCCCGCTCGGCCGCGCAGCAATTTGCTCCTGACGCATCAACACACCGTTGCGTTGCGAGGAGGCCGCGGAAATGTAAGGAAAGTGGTGCGAGGCCGCAAGGCGATATCGTGAGCGTGGCTTCAGCCGCCGCGCACACCGTCTCCTGGCAGCGGTGCTGCCGGTGCGATCGTGAACGGCGTTTGGCCGCGCAGGCGGCGGGCGATGTCGGCGAGAATGCGCGGGTCGATCATCGCCGACACGTGCGGCGGGAGCGGGACGTCGTTGGGAAGCCAATAGACATTTCGCCCCGGCGGGGCGGCGAAACGGTCGCCGACGACATCATCATCCAGGTGAATGTACGGATAGATCTCGTATCGCGCGGAGGAATCGAATTTTGCCAGCGATTGCAGAAATGGCGATCCCGGCCGCATCTGTCGAATGTAATCGCTGGGCGCCACTGCGAGCGCGAGCTTGGCCCCCGAATGCGGGCTGCTGATGGAAAAGAGCCGCGCGATGTTCAGCCGGCGGGGATGACCCGGATCGTCAGACGGCGCCGCCGCGTACCGTGCCGCCAATCCACCCAGCGATGCGCCCACGACATCGACCTGCGTCGTCCAATTCGGATCGGAAGAAAGGACGGCTTTGTCGACCGCGTCAATAATTCTCCGGCGGCACTGCGCGAAGCTGGTGCAATAACCGACCGAGACGGGAATTATTTTCTGGCCGTTGGCCATTTCCCCGAAGAAATGGGCGTACCACGGCGGCGAAAGATTCGGATCGAGGAATCCGCCCACGACAACGAGCGGGCGCTGCAGCGGCACGGGCGCCCGGCGCATCTGCACGATCGCCTGGTGCGCCTGCGCACAGGTGAGGGGAAACGACGGATTCGACGGCCCGGTGGCGCAGCCTTCGAGGCATCCGGCGAACAATACGAAGACGTGATAAACCCTGGCGCGACGAGTTTGCATGTGCTAACAATAATCGAGGGTTCGATTTGATGCAAGCATGATCCCCCCAAATATGGGTAACTACCATGCCACGGACGTCGATCCGCGATAAGTCCGGGCGGCGCGGAAAGGCAAGTGTCGCCTACCGCGCCGGGCCGTGTGTGTGCGATGGGTCGGACATCGTCGCGGAATAGACTGGCAGGCGGATGGTGAAGGTCGTCCCCTCGCCCAGGCGGCTCTTGACGCTGATCGAACCATCGTGCTCGTCGGTGATTTTTTTGGCCACCGCCAGACCCAGGCCCGTGCCGCGGTTGCCCTTGGTGGAATGGAACAGCTCGAACATATGGTCCATCATGCTGGTGGGAATGCCGGCGCCGTTGTCGATCACCTCGATCACGCTCTGGTGATTCTCGCTGTCGTAGCGACACACGACGCGGATCAAGCCGCGCTGCGGCTCGACGGCGTCCAGGGCGTTGCTCAGGAGGTTCATCAGCACCTGATGCAGGCCGTCGGGATCGGCGGGGATGGCGGGATGATCCGGATCGACGTCCGCCACGGCCATCACGCCCTTCTCGTTGGCGGCGGCGGCGACCAGCTCCAGGCATTCCTCGATCAACACCTTGGGGTTGATCTGCTCGACCTTCGGCTCGCGGGGCCGGCTGTAGGCCAGCAGGTTCATGGTGAGGTTGTAGATTTTTTCGAGATTGCGATCGACGACGCGCCACCCCTTGCCGGCCTGCGGCAGGTTGGCGCTGCGCAGGCCCATCTCGACGACGTCGGCGCCACCGCGCAGCGCCTGCAGGATATTTTTGATCGAGTGCGACAGCGCCGCGGTGGTCTCACCGACGGCGGCCATGCGCTCGGCGTGGAGGCCAGCCTGGTACAGCTTGGCGTTGGAGATCGCCAGCCCCGCCTGCAACCCGATGGCCGTCAGCAGGCGCAGTTGATCGGGCGCGTAGGTGTAATTGCGGACCGAGCTGTCGATGTAGATGACGCCGACGATTTCCTCCGAGTTTTTGCCGACCAGCTTGTGCGCCTTGATCGGCACGCACAGGGCGCTGCGGATGCCCATGTTGTGGATGCTTTTGCCGCGGGAGAAGCGCTGATCGGCCATGGCATTGCTGGAGAGGACCCCTTCGCCGCTGCTGAGCACGTGATTGATAATGGTGCGCGAGGCGTGGATTTTCTCGGGCGCCGGTTTCGTGCCGGGCGGCTTGGCCTCGTCCTTGTCGGAGCGATCCTCGTCCTCGCGGGTGCGAACGATCCGAGGAACCAGCTCGCCGGTTTTCTCATCCAGAAGCATGGCGATCCCGCGGTCGGCCTTGACATGCTCGAAGACAAGGTCCATCACGACTTCCATCACCTGCTCGACGCCAAATCCGCTGCCCAGCGCCGCGCCGAGCTGATAGAGAATTTTCAGATTGCTCATGGCGACGGCCGCCGGCTCGGGGACGGCCAGCACCATCGAGTCATCGCTGGATGCGACGGTGTGCATGATCGAGCTGTCCATTCCCGCCTCGGAGCCGGAGAGGGAGACATTTCCACCGCTGCCGCGGCTGACGCCCGGCTGGGCGCCGAAAACCATCAGCGTCCGCCCGACGCGCACCTGGTCGCCCAGTTTCAGCACCCAGCGGTTGTTGACGCGCGTGCCGTTGACATAGCTGCCATTGGAGCTGCCCAGATCGCGCAGCACCCAGTTGCCATCGGCGGGGAGAAGCTCGGCATGTCGGCGGCTGACCGTGTTATCGGTGATGGGAAGCTGTCTGCTCTCGCGGCCGACCAGCACCGGCTCATCGGGCAATTCAAATCGTCGCCCCTTGTCGGGCCCCTGTAAAACCAGCAGCGTCAGCACGGTGGCAATAGTGTATCGCGGCGACGGCCCGACTTAAAGCGCTAAGTAACCGGGAGTTGACCCGCCCGGTCCGGCAACTAAGCTGAACAATCCAGGCAACACAGGAGATATAAAATGAACCTGCTGGCGGGAAAAAAGGGACTCATTCTCAACATCGCCAACGACCGCAGCATCGCCGCCCATATCGCCCACAACGCAGTGCAGCAGGGCGCCAAGTGCGGGTTCGGGTTCCTGCCCATGGACAATCCCGAGAAATCCGAGCGCCGCGTCCGCAAGGCGATGACGGAGTTCGGCTTCGCGGATGAATGGCTGGCGCCCATCGACGTCTCGAAGGACGATCAGATCGAGACATTTTTCGCCGCGGCCAAGGATCGCCTGGGCGAGATCGACTTCCTCGTCCATTCGCTGGCGTTCGCGGACCGCACGTATCTGCAGAAAGAGCCGGGCAACTTCACCTCGACGCCGCGCGCCGCCTTCGCGCAGGCCCTGGACATCAGCGCCTACAGCCTGATCGCCCTGGCCCGCGCCGCCGTGCCGCTGATGCCGCGCGGCGGATCGATCATTGCGCTCACATATCTGGGCGGCGAGAAGGTGATCCCCGGCTACAACATCATGGGCGTCGCCAAAGCCGCGCTGGAAGCGTGCGCGCGATATCTGGCGTTCGACCTGGGCGGCCGCAAGATTCGCGTGAACGCGCTTTCCGCCGGCCCGGTGCGCACGCTGTCGGCCATGGCCGTCGGCGGGATCGACGAAATGTTCGCCCACGTCGAGCGCAAGGCGCCGTTGAAGCGCAACATCGACGCTGATGAAGTCGGCAAGACGGCCGTTTTCCTGTTGAGCGATTTATCCAGCGGTATCACCGGCGAGACGATCTATGTGGACAGCGGCTTCAACACGGTGGGGCTGTGAGTGAATTCCCATCCGCCTTGCAATGCCGTGCGCGCATTTATAAACTTTTGGTGTTCGTGCGCGGGCGTAGCTCAGTGGTAGAGCGTCACGTTGCCAACGTGAATGTCGAGGGTTCGACCCCCTTCGCCCGCTAGTTTTTGTCCGCTGACGAAACAGTTAAGCGGCATTTCCTATTGCATCCGTTCCTATGTCTGGTCGTGGTATCCCGTGAGCGGGGGGTGGGGCAAGTTCGTTGCTGCCCAGGTATACCTTGTTGCGACCGGCGCGCTTGGCAGCGTTTAGGGCGAGGTCCGCCTCCTTGAGAAGGTCCGACCGCTCGATCGATGGGGTTTGGCGGTCGGCCATACCAATGCTGATCGTTACCCCAACCTGCTTTTGTGCGAAGGTGAAGCGATGTGAAGCGACGGCGGCGCGGCAGGCCTCGGCGCAGACGGCAGCCTCCTGCGCGGTCTGGCCTGGGAAGATCAAGAGGAACTCCTCGCCTCCAATGCGACCAACCCAGTCGGTCGCGCGCACGTTTTCCTGGAGATGCGCCGCTATTTGTCTGAGAACCATGTCGCCGGCATCGTGTCCGTAGGAATCGTTAATACTCTTGAAGCTATCAATGTCGACAATGGCAAGGGTCAGCGGCCCGGCATAGCGGTCGGCCAGAGCTATTTGCTCTCCCAGGCGAGCCATGGACGGCCGCCGGTTGGCCAGCCCAGTAAGTTCGTCCGTAATGGCGGCTCTCTGAAGTCTTTCATTGAGCCGAGCCACCTGGGCGTTGATCTCTGATGAATCTGCATTTTTTCGAGCCAACTCGTCGTGGAGCCAGGCGGCGCGAAGCCGCGCGCGCATTCGCCCCAACACCTCGGACTGGTCAAACGGCCTGGCAATAAAATCATCGACCCCCGCCGCGAAGGCCTCGGCCACTTTCGCCTTTTCGCTGTCGATTGTCACCATAATGAAGTGAACGTACCTTCCGCTTTCGGTGGCGCGAATGCGGCGGCACAGTTCAAAGCCGTCCATACCTGGCGTTGTGCAGTCGGCAATCACAGCACGGGGCGCCTGCTCGATGAATATCCTCAGAGCCTCAGCGCCGTCAGCGGCGGTCACGATCTCATGCCCCGCAGAGGCGAGGAAATCCTTCAAGAATTCCAAATCACCGGCGTGATCCTCCACCACCAGAACCTTGAACGGCGAGATGGCCATGGCGGCGAGAACGGGAGACGCCACCCTGATATCACGATCGTTCTGACCTTCACCCAACTTTTGTTTGATGGCGATGAACTGCTGCTCGCTGGCCAGAAAAGCATTGACTACCGCGGGATCGAAATGGCTGCCGCTCTCCGCGAAGATAGTGGCCTTGGCCTGTTCGTGGCAGATCGGCTCCTTGTATATTCGCCTGCTGGTCAGGGCGTCGTACACATCGGCCAATGCGACGATGCGGGCGCACAGGGGGATTCGCTCACCCGCCAGCCCGCGAGGGTAACCTTTGCCGTCGAATTTCTCGTGGTGAGCCGCGGCGATATCGCGGGCCATATGAAGGAACTTGGCGTTGGGAAAACGCTCCAGTGCGGCCTCCAAAGTCCTGGCGCCGATGTTGGTATGTGTCTTCATGACGGCGTATTCCTGGACATCGAGCTTGCCGGGCTTGAGCAGAATTCGATCAGGGATGCCGACTTTACCGATATCGTGAAGCGGGCTGGTCTGATGAATGAGCCGAACGAACTCGCCGTCGATGGCGGCTTGAAATTCCTGCAAAGTGGAAAGCTGTTGCGCGAGCACTCGTGCATAACTTTGCACGCGCTCGAGATGGGCCCCGGTCTCGGGATCGCGGCTTTCGGCCAGCTTGGCCATGGCGAACATTGCCAGATCGCGCGTTTCAAGGGAGAGAATTCGCTCGGCGGTTTTCAGGCAGACCAGCAACTCCGAAGGCTTGAGCGGTTTACGAAGGAAATCGTCGGCGCCGGCGTACATGCCCTCCATGCTCTGCTCCTCGCCCTCGCGGCCGGTCAGCATAATGATGTAGATGTAGCCGGTAAAATCTTCGCGGCGTATGGCGCGGCATAAATCGATGCCGCTCATTTCGGGCATCTCCCAATCGGTGATCACCAGACGAGCCGGATCACGTCGCAGCTTTTCCAGGGCCTCGCGCCCATTGCGCGCCACCTCGACGTGATGACCCAGTTGCCCAAGCGCATTGGCCACCACGTCGGATGCGATTTCGTCGTCTTCAACAATCAATGCATTCATGACTTCAACTGTCCGAAGTTGCAGGCTGCCCGCTGTCCCGCGGCGCCGTCGCGGATTCTGGATCGATGACCGGAACGTAGCGAATGCATCGATCCACCTCTTCGCGGAGTTTGGTCAGGCACGCGCTGGCCGTTTCCCAGTCGGACCCGGCGCCAAGTTGCTCCAGCTCCAGCGCAATACGGGCGAGATTTATCGCTGAAACATTCGCGGCCGCACCCTTGAGCGAATGGGCCACTTGGGCCATTTCCTGGGCGTTTTGGGCCTGGACCGCCTGTGAAAGTCGCTCGACTTCGGAGCCGACGCGGTTGCGGAACTTGTCCAACAGGCGGTTGAGAAAATCGACGTTGCCCATGCATCTGTCCAGAAGCGAGGGGACGTGCAACGGATCGTCGGCGCCCACGTCCGCGGCAGGCGGGTAAGACGCCATCGAGGGCTCGGAGCGCTTGGGCAACACGCTTTCGATCGCCTCGATCAATTTCGCCGGGTTGATTGGCTTGGTGACATAGCCATCCATTCCCGCGGCGAGACAAACCTCGCGGTCTCCCTTGATGGCGTTGGCTGTGAGCGCAATGATCGGAGTGTGGATCGGGCTGCCGGTTTGCACCGCCAGTTCCGCTTCGCGGGCGCGAATTGCCTTGGTCGCCTCGAAGCCGTCCATTTCCGGCATTTGGCAATCCATCAGGATCACGTCGTAGTTATTGACAGCCACCGCAGCGACCGCCGCCACGCCGTTGGGCACAAGCTCGCACGCATAACCCGCATTCTTGAGGATCTCGGCCGCGACGATCTGATTGACATCATTGTCCTCGGCCACCAGCACCGTCGCGCGTTCCCTGACGCTGGGAGGCGACGCGGGATCTACAGGCATATCGGCTGGCGTTTCGGCCTCCGGCGCACCAGCGCTCTCATCGAGGCCGATGACGTCGGCAATGACATTCAGCAGGCGCGCCCGACGAACCGGTTTGATCAGATAACCTGAGAGGCCCAAGGCCTTAAGTTCGTCGGCCTGAATCTTGTCATCGATGCTGGTTAGCATGATCAAACGGGTGTCGGAGAATTCATCCGAAGCGCGCATGCATTTGGCCAAGTCAATTCCGTTCATATCCGGCATGTGCCAATCCAGAATGGCCAGATCAAACGGACGCTCTGCGGCGGTGGCCTGTCGCATCATTGCCAGCGCCGTTGGTCCATCCGACGTCGTGCGAACCTCGATGTTCCATTCGGCCAATTGCTGGCAGACAATCTCGCGGTTAACCGCGTTATCGTCCACGACGAGAATCCGTGCTCGCCGCGCATCGCGGAGCTTTCCTTCCGCAACTTTAGCGACGGCGGGCGCTTTGGATTTTGGGAAACGGACGGTGAACCAGAAGGTCGATCCCCTGCCCGGCTCGCTCTCCACGCCGATGGTCCCGCCCATCATCTCGACAAGCCGCTTGCTGATTGCCAGCCCCAGACCCGTCCCACCATACTTGCGCGTTGTCGACGCATCGACCTGTGAAAAGGACTGGAACAGGCGATCCAGCCGGTCCGGCGGAATTCCGATGCCATTGTCGGTCACGGTGAACTTCACCACGGCATCCTCGGCGTTCTGCTCGAGTAGCGTGACACGGATGACGACCTGGCCGGACTCGGTAAACTTAATGGCGTTGTTGGTCAGGTTCGTCAGAATCTGTCCGAGGCGAGCGCCGTCGCCGACGACTTTGTCCGGTACCGCCGGCGCGATGAAACAGCTCACTTCGATGTTTTTGCGCGCGGCGATAACCGACGCCGTCTCCGCTAGGTCTTCCACCACCGTGGAAAGATCGAACTCTGACGATTCCAGCTCGATCCGTCCGGCCTCGATTTTGGAAAAGTCGAGAATGTCGTTGATCACGCTGAGCAGGGCATCGGCGGAAGAGCGCGCCACATGCGTGAAGCGCTGCTGTTGTTCATCCAGCCTGGTGCCGCGAAGCAGATCCACCATGCCCACGACTCCATTCAGAGGGGTGCGGATTTCGTGGCTCATGTTGGCGAGGAACATGCTCTTGGCCTTGTCCGCGGCCTCAGCGACCTTGAGCGCCTCCTCCAGCGATCGAGTTCGCTCCTCGACCTGAAGCTGGAGGGTATCATTGAACTTTCGCAATTCAGAGTCGCGTTGATGCACGGCTTGCCGCATCCGTTCGTAGGTCTGCGCCAATCGGCCGATTTCGTCGCGGCGGTCATCCTGGATGTGCTGGGCGAAATCGCCCTGCGACATGCGTTCGCCGGCGGTCACCAGGCGGTTAAGCCGGCGAACCCATGCGCCAACGCAGATAAAGATCACCACGACGCTGAGCAGGGCGCCGGCGGCCGCGGAGACTGTGATCAACTTGGCTTGTTGCTGTTCGGCCAGTTGCGCCGGCACAGTCGAAAGCGCGACCACTGCGCTGCCGAAACGTTTGATTGGTTTGGGCGCAGGCGGGGGCGGGGCCGGCCGCCGCGGGCGCGTCGCCTCCTCGGTCGAGTCGTTTGAATCAGCGCCGGGCACTTCGGTTGCTTTGCGGCTGAGTCCAGGCTTTAGTTCGAGGTGCAGCGCGCTCAAATCCACAGTCTCGCGTGCAACCACAAAGTCTTCGGATCGAATATTGTTTTCGGTATAGGCCTCCCACGCGCTGCTGTCGCGACTGGCGTGCGCCAGCAGTGTCCCCTTACCATCGAAAAACGCGACAAAAAGGACTTGATCATTGCGAAGAAATCCGTCAGCCAGCCTGGACAGCTCTTGCTGGTCTCCGAACGCAAGCGCCATCTCCGCCGCATGTCCGATCCCCTCGGCCAGCGCCGTGGCGTCGCCCCGATTGCCGGCGGCGAACAATCGATGCATCTCGATCAATCCCGCGATTGTGGCCACCGAGAGAGCCAGGAGAGTAATGGTAAGGACCAACACCGCGGCCTTGGTGCGAAGGCTGAATCTGTCAATCCAGTTTTTCATAATCAGTGACTTCCCTTGAACACATAAGTAGTGCGTCGAATCAGATCCGTTGTAAAAGGTGTCCCAATTTCGTGGGCCTGCTGACCAAAACTTTGCGGGCCTTTGCTGTTGACGTCATCGCAGGAACCGGGCCCATCGAAGCCGATGCGCCCTGTGCTCTTGGTTCCGATAAAAAGCATGAAACGTCGGCGCAGACCGAACACTGACCGCAACGCACGGTAATCATCACATCTCATCGTCCGGTCAAATCAGCGAGATAACCCAGATAATCGGGTTAAAAACAGGCTGCGATTCTCGCGAGGCTATTTTTGGCGGTTCACTGTAGCTTGAAAGTGACGGTCAGGGTCGCGGTATAGCTGATTCCATTTCGCTGATCGGATTGTGCTTCATCCTCGGCGGCGGGGACGGTGGTGTCGCCCGTCTGGGCCTCCATGATGGCCTGGAAATATGCATTTTCCGGATTTTCCGCCTCGGCTTTGGAGTTCGAGAGCCGTACGACCGGACCAACCTGCAAACCGGCCGCGCCTGCGATTTGCCCGGCTTGCGCCTGGGCGTTGGCGAATGCCTGCTTCAGAAGCCTGGTCCGTTCCTCGGCGGTGAGCTTGTGCACGAAGGTGAATTTGGGCTCGCCGGGCTTGCTGGTTTCCGCGCCATTTTGCTGCGCGGCCATCTCCTGGGCGATCTCCTCCTCCTCCGGCGTTTTGGCGGTGGCGACGCCGGCCTTGGGCAGAGCGTCCTTGATTTTGGCTTCCAACTGGCTGGCGGCCAGCAGCGCATCGTCGGCGGATGCATCGGTCAGTGGCCACTCGGCGGTTAAGGTCGATGAAATGGTCACACCGGTGGGCTGGGTCGAGGGCGCTCGCCTGTTTTGCGCGGCCATCACCTGCTGCATCATTCGCTGCTGCGGCGTCAGGTTGCCCTGGTTCCCCTCGACGGGATCGGAAAACTTGATTGTGCCGTCGGTCGCGCCGGTCGCGGCCAGCTTGGATTTGAGATCGTCGCGCTGCTGTTTCAGTTTGGCGGCGGCGTCGCGAACGTCAGTGCCATCGGCGGTGACCATCATTGTCAAGCGTATGATCTCCGCTTTTTCCGGGGTGGTGGCATGGCCGGATACGGTGACCGTGCCCTGCTCATCCGCCCCCGCTGCCGCCGTCGCGAACACGAGCATTGCGCCCAGCGTCATCGCCTGTCGCCACGTTTTCATAGCAGGCCGTCCTTTCGAAAAAGTGATTGTTCACAGGATCGCAATTTCATCGCAACTGGTCCATGCCCACTTCATCCCTGATTCGCTTCCGCAGTTTGAGGATGTTGGGCCCATGCATGGCACGGATGGTCCAGTAGAACTCGCGCGCCAGCCATTTTTGCTGGCCGAAGCTTTTGTAAATTTCCTCAAGCACGGGCGTTTGCGAATCATCATCCAGTTTGGTAATGGCGCGGTAGACCAGGCTGGCCCAATCCGATTCGAATCCGTGGGCGCGGGCAGCTTTGAGCAGCGATTCCATGCCGCGGCGTTCGCCCAGCAACGCCGCCAGGTATCCCGCATAACCCGCGATGTCGGGATCCGAATCGTTCATCAATGCTGTCAACGGCTGTAATTGCAGGCCCGCGGGAACCCTGACGTGAATAATCGGATCGGCCTGGCCGAAGCCGCCATATTCGATCGTGGCCTGCGACGCCGCATTCAGATAAACGTCGCCACGGAAACGAGAGGCAGCCTGGCTACCGATGGCGAGATAGGATACGGCGGTCCGGCGCGTGGACTGATCGGGGAGTTGCGAAACCGCCAGCGCCTGCGCGTCGGCCTCGGGCAGCGCCAGCAACAGAATTTGCAGCGATGCATTTCGCAGCGCGGAAGTATTGGAAGTGTTTGCCAGGATTGCCTTGGCCGGCTGGACGGCGGCGTCGGGCTGGGCGCCAAAGATCAGACACAACGCTTCGGTCCTCTGAAGCTCGGTGCCCATCTGCAGCATTGGCGTCGCATCGTGCATGAGCGCCGGCTTGTCCGCGGCGCCGGGCTGCGCGAGTCCATTGATGAAATTCGACTGATTTGTCAATCCGTAGATATTCAGGAGCGCACGATGCACCGCGGAGAAAAACACGTCGCGCGGAGGATCGCCCAGCAGGTTCCATAGCTGTTGGGCAGCGCGGGAATCTGCAACCATCGCGAACTTATCGATCAACTGGCTCATCTGGCCGTCGGGCGTGATGGCGAGCAGTTTGTCGAACAGCTCCTTGCGCTGGTCCCAATCCAGGAAAGGGAGCGCCGCCGCTTCGGTCGCCGCGGTTATTTTTGAGGAGGCGGTTTTCTGAAGTACGGGCGCGGCTTCGTCCGCGCTGCCCAGCGCGCACAACGCAACCGCGGCCGCCGTGCTGGTCTGTTCGTCCGGATCCTTCACGAGGCGCTGCAGGTCCGGCTTCAGCGACGACATCCAGCCCGGTCGGCCACGACCTTGAACAAAAGCCGTCACCCATTGCCGGGCATCCACGTTTCGCAGCGCGGTTTGATAGTTGTCCGGCTCGAGAAAAATGGTGCCGTCCTGTGGCGAGATCGCATCCAGAACGGTCACCATGCCGAGGGCGGCGGTGCGTCGGACAGTGGCATCCTGATCCTTAAGTCCCGCGCCCAGCGCGGCGCCGGCGTTTCGGGGGTCCAGCACGCAGACCGCCCGTATAGCCTGCGCCCTGATCTGCGGGTTGGCGTGGGACGTCAGCTTCACGAGCGCCGGCAGCAGCATGAGGGCGGTGTTGCGGTCCCGCCCCAGCGCCGTCAACAGATCCACCGCCAGCTCCGGATGGCGATCGATCGCCCTGAGCACGGCCTGGTCGGCGGGGGAAAGATGAAACAGGATCAGCGCCGCCGCCGCCTGGCTGACCACAAAATTGTCGGCGTCTTCCAGGCATTTGCTCAGCGGCGGAATCAGCGAGGCGGCCTCCTGCGGAGACATCGATTCGCCACCTTGCAGTTTCTGGTGGATCGCCGCGCAAGCCTCGGCCCTCACGCGCCATTGCGGATGAGAGAGCAGATTTTTCAGCCCATCGCCGGCCGAATCTCCTGGTATGTCCTGAAGCACCTTGATCGCATGCACGACAAGATCCGGGTCCGTCTCGACAGCGGTGTAGCGCACCAGGTCCGGCGCCAGGGATGGATCGGGCGTCTGTGCGAGCGTCTTGAGCACCGCGGCGCGGACATTCGGCTCGGGATCCTGAAGCAGTTTCATCAGCGCCTGGTTGGCTTGCGGGCCGCCGACGGCGCGCAGCATTTTCAGGCAGCGCTCGCGAACGAATTCATCCTGGTTCGTGAAGAGTTCGACCAGAAGGCGTGAATCGTCATTGGTCACGTGCTGCGACAGCTCGTCAACCGCCGCGCGGCGGACGAAGGGATCGCTGGAGGCAAGCCGGTCGAACCCACCGGGCCAATCGGCGGCCAGACGATCGGTCGCGACGATTCGATAGCGCAGCGCCGTCAATCGTTGCCGTGCCGCGTCGTCCGAAGCGCTGCTCAGCCGCAGTGAAATCGCGGGGAGAATGCCGGCGCCGAATCGAATGAATTGTTCGCGCACCGCGCGGGCGTCGGCGGCGGTGGGGGCGGACAACAACTCGTCAAACTCCACGTCGAGGCCGGCATCGTCGGATTGGCCCGGCGGCGCCGGGCGTGAAGTCGGCATAGGCGGTGGCGATTTTGCCCAGCGAAGCAGATCCGTGCGGCGGGCCTCGGTCAGCGTCGATCGATCCCAGGGATCGATGGTCGCGATCGGCGCTCCCCACTGCTCGAGCAGGTCCAACGCCGCCAGCCGCGCCGCCATCGATCCGCTGAAAAGCACGCCGATCATATCGGCGGCGGCGGCGCGGTCGGACGACAGCCGGCGCACCGCCATTTCGCGCATCGTCGCATCGGGACCGCCCAATTGCGCCAGGAGTTGCTGGCGCGTCGATGAATCCGTCGGCGATTGCGCGGGCATGGCAGCCGCACGATTGGCCAGAAGCCATTGCGAAATCGACGTGGACGTCATGGGCTGGTCGAGCGATGCGACGAGGCGGCCGCTGGGCGCCAGCATGCGAATCGCCGGCACCGTCGAGACGCCCAGATCGGGCAGCGCATCGCGAGAATTTCGCAAATCCAGCTGCGCGATCACCCAGTCATTGGGCGATGCCGCCACGCAGGATTGCAGCGTCGCCACGGCCTGCTGGCAGGCGAGATCGCCACCGGACTCGATAAATAACAGGATCGGCTGCTGCGTGCGCTGCGCCTGGAGATCGGCGGCGTCCAGCGATGTCAGCCAGTTGATTCCCACGGGCGGAGCGACGGACGGCGCCGTCGTGGCATCGGCGGCAACGGCGGACCGTCCGAGTGCTGCGATGCACAGCGCCGCGATCAGGCGGGCGACAAAAAGCTGTGGGCGAGGCCGCTTCATTGCGTTGTTCCGACCTGGGCGGGGCGGCTCGTGGCATCATGTGTGTGGCGGATCAACTTCCAATACTTATCCCGGTTGAATGCCGGGCTGTTTTCCTGGTCGTGACAGCGAACGCACTGGTCCATCGCCGTGTATTGGGTGCGCAACCTGGGATTCTGCACGTGCGCCGCCGATGGTCCATGGCAATCCTCGCATCCGACTCCATACAGCAGCGGCGTGGTGCGCGGCGAGACAAATCCTCCCGGCAATCCGTAACCGGTGGTGTGACAGCGCAGACAATCGGGATCAATCTCGAAATGTCGCGCCGCCAGCGTCTGTCCCGCCGCCGCGTGCAACGAGTGGGCCCAGATATTGCCCGACTCGACGTGACAGGACAGGCATGATCTGCTGCCGGCGATACGATAATCCACCGGCGCTCCGGCGGGCAGGACCGGCGCGTATCCGGATTGCTCGGCGGTGAAATCGCGATCTCTCAATTGCTGCAAAAATGCGTGGAGATTCGCCACTTGCGTGTCGTCGTCGGAATAGTCCGGGCCCATCTGGACAATTTTGCCCGTCCAGGCGGCCGAATCGGATGCGGGCGCTTCGAGCTGTGCCAGGAACTTTCCCTTATTGGTCGCCGACGCCACCAACACGGGCCCGAGGCGACGCGGGACGATCGCCTGGCCGGTCGGGCCGCCGACGATCGCATCCGCCTCGGGGATCGATGCCGCCAGCTGCTCCAGTTCATCATCCGGCAGATACGCCAGCACCAGCAGCGAATCGTATTCACCCTTGTGCCTGGCGGCGGCGTCCACGATAGCCTGTTTGGGATCGCGGACGATGATGTCGGCGGTCGCGAACCGGGGTGAAACGACGCCCACGACGCCGAGCCGCTTGCCGTGATATTGGAAAAAGCGGATCTCCGGCGCGATCGGGCTGTCGTCAGCACGCCGCGCGTTGGTCGCAAGCAGGGGAATGTTCGTTGCATCGACCAGGCGCATCAGCGCGTCGCCACCGATCGCCAGCTCCGTGCTTCCGAGATTGTGGGCGGATATCCCCATGGCATTTTCGCCCGCGAAAATCGCGGCAAGCTTGGCCTGCTGATATGGCGAGACTCCCGCGCCGGCGCCGCCGCAATCGAAATACAGTACGTCGGCGCCGGCGCGCAACTGTCGCAGATAGGTCGCGCGCCGCAGTAACCCGCCGGACTGATTCGCGGTGCAGCCACAGGGCACGATCCACCCCTGTGTGTCGCCGCTGACCACGATCACCGTCGGCCGCGGCGCCGAAGCCGCTCGCTTGTCGCAACCCTGCCAGAAGCCCAATCCGATCAGGACTGCCAGTGCCGTCGCCACCATGAGGCGAGGGTCCACCGAGGCTCGCTGACGTGGGAAAGCGCCCCGCATCATGCGCCTCGGCCCATTGCGTTAATAGAGCAGCGCGTAGGCGAGGATATTGACATTGATCTGCTCGCAGTTGGTGATCTCATTGCCGCCGCAGCAGCAGCACCCTTGCGTATGTGCCGTGTCGTTGAGCCCGTCGACGGAATAAAGCACACCGAGCCGGCCGTTCAGCGAAACACCCTCCAGCGGCCGGGGTTGCGAATGCAGGCCCTGGAGGCTGGCGACGTCGTACACGGTGTGGAAGATCGGATGATCCATACCGATGCCTTCCAGCGGGTGATCCGGAAATAGCCTGGCCATTTCCGAGCGGAACGAGCGGTCCCAATCCGGCGATGAGCATCCTGCCGACGCCAGGAGGAACCCTCCGCCCTCGACATATTTCCGCAGGTTCAGCCGCTCGCTGTCGAGCAATTCAAACGCGCCTTCGCCGGTCATGATGACCAGCGGAAATTCGAAGACCTCGTTGTCGGCCAGCTTCACCGAATGCAAACGCCTGCTGGTGGAGATGGTCGAATCCTGCTCGGCCTGAAGGAGGAAGTGATCGGCAAAGCACTCGCTGGTTTTGGATCCGGCGTAAATCAGGTTGGCGACGCGGACGATTCCCTGCGGCTCGCCGCCGACTTCCTGTGGCTCGGGGACAACCACGACCGGCCCGCCAGACGCGGCGCCGGCGCCGGACGGGTTATCTGACGCCAGAGCCGCGGTGAACGCCGCCAGGCCGATCAGTACGGCCAGGCCGCGGAGGACGGTGGCTTTGGATGATCCGATCACGCGCATGGTGCACCTCATTACTCTGCAAGCTCATCGTCGACGCGTTGGAAATATTCGCCGACTTGTTTTTTGTATTGCGGCGGCACTGACTCCGCGCCGGCGCCGGTTGCGCGAAGCCGGCTCTGGCCGCCGGCACTATCCGGGTTGTCGTGACCGTTGGGCGCGCCCTCATCGCGCGAAGCGATGCCGTGATCCGCGTGGCCACCGCCGCCGCTGCTTTCGCTGGAGAGCAGCGGGATCGATCCGTAGAGTCCCACGTTCATGAGTGAATTGCGTCTGGCGAAGTATCCGCCAGAGCCGCCCATGCCCAGGCCAGAGGACATCGACAGCATCTCATCAATGCTGTTTCCCAGCCCGGCGGACAGCTCCGGCTGGAAGCGCAAACAGACGACCGCCTGATCTCCCATCCCGTTGCAGCGGGAGATGAATTTGCTGAGCGTCTGTTCGGCGGCATGGGCGCTGGCCGAAGCGCGCGTGCCCGCGAAATTGTCCAATGCGGTCTGGGCATCCTGCATCTGTCCATCGGCGGGACTGTTGCGGACGGCTTGCGCGAAATCCCGGGCGGTGTTCCTCAGATCATCCAGCCTGGCGTCGGGGGGCAGCGCGGCAACGTGTGCGTCGATGTCCACCAGCAATTGCTGAAGATCATTCCGCGTCTGATTCTGCTCGTCGCCAAGATCGCGCATGCGGGAGCGGAGCTGGGGATCGTCGCGGCCGCTCTGGCCTTCCAGGGAAGTCAGCCGCTCCGCCAAATCCTTCTGATGGTTGTAAATATCGATGAATCGCACTTGGTCCTGCATGAGCGGGAAGATTTTGGCCAGGTATTGTAGCGGCGCGGTTGCGTTATCCCTGAACTGCTGTTTGCGATCGCCCAGCTTTTTGCGGATCTGGTCCAGCTTATCCAGCGCGCCCGCCGCGCCGATTCCCGGCTTGCCGGCGTCATTGGCCAGTTGCGATGCGCCCTTGAGCTCTGCGGACAGCTGGGCCAGTTGCTCCTTGAGGGCACGATCAAGATCGATCGGCAGATCGCGCGCCGCCAGTTGATCGACGTCGTTCGCCGCCTGCGCCAAATCCTTTGACAGTTGATCCAGCTGCTTCCGCTGGGCGTCGGAGAGGGGCTTGCTGGGATCCAATTGTGAAATTTCGTTTCGCAGCTTGTCCGCCTCGGCGCTGGCGCGTTCCAGCGTGCGCGACGCCACCGCGTATTTTGACTGGAACACCTCCATGGCATCGCGCGTCAGTGCCATCCGGTCCATCTGCTGCTGCGAAACGATATGGATTTGCACCACGGTGCTCTCCGAGCCCTTGGGGCCGGCCGGATCATTGTCCTGGGTGCGCGCGAAAATCTTGATGACGTCGCCCGGCGACAGATCGTAATCCGCCAGGCGCAGCATCATCGTCCCGGGAAACTGCGTCGGCGCGGGCGTGGGGACGGCGATCTGCGAAGCGCGGAACCGCGAATCATTCAACCCGCGGTAAATCTCCAGTTTCGAGATGCCGTAATCGTCCTCCGCCAGCGCCAGCACCTTCACCATCGCATCGGGCGTGGCAAAGGACGTGGCGTAAGGCTCGATGATCCGAACGATTGGCTTCTGGTCGGTCAGGAGCGTGATCGCCCCGGTGAAGGAATCGGTGGACAATTGTCCATCACGATCGGTTACCTTCAATTCGAACTTTCCTGGCGAGCGGATTTCAAATTCACCCGTCGCTTCGGCGTCGCCGGCCGTGCCCATGTGGATGGTTTGCGCGCTTCCCGCGGTGGTCAGGGTCAGCATTCCTCCCGAGAGCGGGCGATTGCTCTGAGCGTTGACGATGACGGAGGTCCCCGGCAGACCGGCCAGACCGCTTTGCGGCAGCGGCCCGTCATAGGGCGGCCGATTTGTATAAGCGGGCAGCGTCACGCGGAAGCTCACCTTTTGAATCTGCGGCGCGGTGATGATCGCCAGATCAAATCGCTGTGTGCGCGCGCGGCCGGACCGAAGAAAATACTGGCCGGGCGTGACGACATTGACCAGCGTCGCCTGCCACTTTCCATCCCCAGCCGGAAACATTGGAACCACTTGCTGGGGTTGTCCCGCTGGTGCATAGACCAGATCCACCTGGTCCCGCAGCGTGCCCGAAGTGGTCGCCGCAATATCCAGCGCACTGCCGTAAACGGCTTTGGCATTTCCCGGCTCAACCTGGAAGAGAACCGACGAATATGGGGGATGATCTCCAAACGGATCGGCAAACCTCAGCCACTGAACACCCACAAGCCGGGGAATGATGAGGCCGGCGACGAGGATGATGGCGGCGATGCTGCCGGCGACAATGACCGGGCGGCGCAGAGCTTTGGCCGACGTTAATGTCTCCGGATGCACCATGCCGATCAGCGTCACCGCCGTTCGCGTGGCGATCTGAACCAGCCCGCGCGTGACCGGTGGCGCCTCGGCATTCGCGGGAGCGGTCGCCAGATCGAGTCCCGCGACGATCTGCCCGCGCGCGCCGGCCGCATCGTCCAGGGTTTTGGCCATTTCCGCGACAGAGGCCGAGCGATAAGCAATCCGCTGCAGACGCACCGCGACAAAAGACGCCGTCGCGAGTGCCGCGACATCCAGCAATGCGCGCATCGCGCCGGGGAAATCAAGCGCAAGATCGAGCCATGCCCCTACGACGAGCACAGCCAGCGCTGCCGCGACCGCCCAGCCCATGCCAACGCCCAGGCCGATCACCAGGAGTCTGCGCCGCAAGACCATCAGGCGCAGCTTGAGTGTCGGATACCTTTCTGCCAGCGAGCTGTTGATGGCGGTCATATCAAGCCTCCCCAGCGCCGGCCGCCCCAGGACGCGCCCCACAAACCAAGCGCCGCGACCAGCAACCACCAGCGATCCCACGCGGAGGAAAATTCAAACTGCGGCGGATGGGTCCGGGCGAGCTCTGATTTAAAGTGCGACTCCAAATCGCTTACGGGATTTGACGCCGAAAGCACCGCGCCGCCGCTATCCGATGCGATCCGCTGCATCAGATCGGGGCGCGCCTGTAAATCGGTCTCTTCCTGATCGACTTGGCGAACATCGAAGATGATCCTGCTGGCCGGATCATCCGGCTTTGCGCCCGAAACCTGTGCCAAATAACGTCCGGGGAGCAGCAGACCAAAGTTAACGCGGAAGACGCCCGTCTGTGACCCCATGGGCGCGGGAACATAGCTGGTCGCGGTGCCCGAGTGCGTATTGGCAACCTCCGCATCGGTGAGTCGCAGCTCAACGGCGGGCACCTTGGTCTGGTCCTTATCGTCGCGGACCAACAAGGTGGCGGTGGCTGGCTCGTCGCTGCTGAATCGAATCCTGTCCGCCCGCAAGCTGCAGATTTGCCCCGGCTTGAGGTTCGCGCCGGAGGTCAACCAGCGCATCATGCTTTGCCAGAGGCTGGAGTAGATCTGTTCCTGCTGCTGATACTGTGGGGGGAGAAACGCCCAGCGCCACATACCCGCGCCTTCGACAGTCACGACGCGGCCCGTGCCGTAGGGATGATAGACAACCGCGGGGGCCGGCGCGCCATCCGCCTGCGTCGATGTGGCGAGCACGACGGCAAGCGGCTTGGAAAAAGCGACAGCATCCTCCGCGGCCAGCGTCGGCAGGCGCGAAAGCGGATCATCGGCCAGCCCGTCGCTTTGCAGCCAGTTCAAATCCCGCCCCTGCGCTGTCATCGCCATCCGAAACCGCGTCGGCGTCACGCTGGTCCATTGTACCGGCAGCAGCTTATCCAGCCGAGGATCGGGCTGCTCGGTCGGCGACCCGCGGTAGCAGACCAACGACCCGCCTTGCTGGGCAATCCACGTCTGAAGATTGCTGATCGCAGCGTCGTCGAGGAACGCGTCGATGTCCCGACCCAGAACGACAATTTGATATCCTCGCAACTTGTCGGCACTCGACAGCGGCTCTTTCGGATCGGCCAGGATTTTCCAAGTGTCGGTAATGGTGCTCGGCGCGTCGCCGCTATGCGTGTGACTGATCGCCCGGCGGATGAGCCGCCCGTCGCTGATCCGCGTGATGGCGTCGAGCGCCATCGCCGGATCAGACGACAGCGTGCGAATCAGGAATTTCGAATCCCAGTATGGCTTTCCTTCCAGCAGCAGCACGCGAATCGGCTCATCCACCACGCGAAGAACATACGAGACAGTGGTATTAGCCAGCGATGCCTGGGCTGGCAACGGCTGCACGCGCAGCTCATAGGGATAAATTCCCACCTTGTCCTGCGTGATCAGGAAATGCGCGTCGCTGGCGCCGCTGCTATCCAGGAGCACATCACGCTGATCCACCGTCTTCCCATCCTGGAGCAGCGTCACGATGGTGCGGCCGGATGCGATGCCGCGATGCGTGACCGTCGCCGTGAGCGGAAGCTTTTGTCCGACAATCGCCAGGTCCTGCGGCGAATGCAGTTCGATCGCCACTTCGTTTGATCGCACGTCTCCACCGAAGGTCCTGGTATAGATTGGACAGGCCAGCGATCTGGCGACGCGCGCCGCCTGGAGCACGCGCGCCGCGCCACCGCCCGCGTTGTGGATGCCGTCGCTGAGCAGGACCACGGATTGGCCTTGCGATCGCTCCTGATCGATCGCCGATCCGATTGCCGTGGCCAGATCGGTGGAAGGACCGGTGGGGGTTATGGTGGCCAGGTCTGCATAGTCGATCGCCCTGGCCGACTTGTCGAACTGCTCGACACGAACCTCAAATTCATCGGACAGCGATTTAACCAGATCGGTAGCCACCTGGCTGGCGGCGGCATATCGGCTGATTCCGCCGGACGCATCCGGGGTGGCCATGCTTTTAGAGGCATCGACAAGCAGCGTAATGACCGGCTTGCCGCCGGGCGGCTCAATCTGATGGCTCCACGTCGGGTTCAGCAACAGGAACAGCACAACGCCGACTGCCGCGGACATGAAGCCGACCATCACCGACCAATGCTTCCTGGGCGTCCCACCGGGCCGCCGCAGCGCGTACCACACCAGCATTCCCGCCGCGATGAGCGCCAGCCCCAGCCATAGCGAGGGTGCGATGAGAGGTTCGAAGCTCAGGTCTTTCATAGCTACGTTCGGAACAGCTTTAGAATTCCGATCTCGCTGACCAGGCAGATGGCGCAGCCCAACAGCAGCCAGGTCCAGACCTGGTCCCTGGGCGGCGTGTCGCTGGCGACTTCGTACCCCACGCGCCGGCCGGCGGCCAGCCGCGTCGTCAACGTGGATGGGTCGATGGTATTCAGATCACTCTGCGACGCCGGCGCCGCGCTGGCCAATGCGAAGACCGTCTGGTTCCCGCGCTTCACTTGATAAACTCCCGGACCTCCCATCGCATCCGCATGCCAAAGCACGCCGGTGGCTTCATCCGAAAGCGTACCGGTCGCAGCGGTGTCACCGTTGGTTGATGGACCGGTCGTCTCGAGTCCCTGGGATGTTCCGCATTCCGCGAGCAGATATTGCGCCATTGCCTCGCCGCATGGAACGGCATCCGCGGAGTCGCGCACCGCAAGCAGCCGGCCGCAAAGCTCCTGCACCACCGGCACGAACAGCGGCGAGGCGGGAAGATTGGATGCCGTCAAATCCGCGTTCAATACTGCGATCGTCCCCGCTCCGCACGGCGTCACCACCAGACAGGCCGACCCATCGCTGTAGGACGCCAGCAGATCATCCGCCAACCCGCCTTGCAACGGGTGCGAATCCAGCCCGCGGTTGAATCGCAGCTCTCCGGCGACGGCGGGCATCAAATCGCCGAGCTGATCAAAAGGCGCCTGGTCGTGCTTCCATTCCCGCAAAAACAAATCATGTCGCGGCTGCGCCGACGGCGGGGGCACGAACTCTGCCGGCATCTTCAAATCTTCTCCCGCCACGCGCGCGAAGCGCGCCAGATTTTCCGCGTCCACCGGATTGGCGGCCACGTAAAAGAGCCCGTGCCCGCGCCGTACCAGCGTCGCCAGAAATTGGATCGTCTCATCGGACAAACTGCCCGGATGATCCAGCACCAGCAGGCTTGCCGATCCAGCCGCATCACGGTCCAGGTTCACCGGGTCCAGTCGAACGACCTTCTCGGACGCCTCGCCGGGCTGCGGCTTATCCGGCACCAGCGCACGCTCGAGGAAATGACTTGAGCTGGGATGCGGCTTGGCCGACTCGCGCGTAATCAACGCATAGGTAGGCAGCGCGCGCACCTGCAGCGCCAGGGGACGAGCATCATCCGCCGCCAGCGCGTCGTGCGCCCCGAGTATCCTCGCCTCGCCGCTGAGCCATCCGGCTGTCGCGGGCAAAGTCACCGGGGCACTGAGCGTCGTATTCACCCGCGGCGGACAGAGCCCCTGGAGGTGATACGTCAATTGGCCCAGATCGACGGTTACCTGCACGTCGCGCGGGGTGTCCGAATAGTTGCCGATCTGGGCTTCCAGTTGCACCTGGCGACCACGTTCGGGCCGGCCTCTGGCGCCCAGGCGCAAGATGGCCAGGTTGTCCGGCGGGTGGGCGGGCGCCACCGATTCGAATTGGATCAGCGCATCCCTGGGGATCGGCGAAAAACTTACGCCTGCCCAATTAGTTCGCTGGAAGTTGCTGATGATGATCAATTCCAAGCGGCTTCCGCTGCCCGGCGGCGTCGACGCCAGAATCCGGCCCGCTCCATTCATCGCCTCCTGGGCATCGGCGCGCTGCGGCTGGGGCGAGGCGGCCTGCACCGCGTCGCGCAACGCTCCGATGTTGGTCGATACTGCATCGAAAACAGGATGGGGCCGCGCGGCGGCGAGAATCACATCTGCGCGAAGTCCCGGTTGATAGCGAAGATATTTTGCCGCCGCCGCCCGACCACGATCAAAGGTCGTTGTCCCATCGCTGGCCGCCGCCATGCTCAGGCTCTGGTCCAGTACGATCACGCGGACCACGGCTCCCGGCGCGGCCGGATCAACCAGCGGCCTGGCGCCCAGCAATGGCCGTGAAAATGCCCATGCCAATAAGAGCACCGCTAATGCTCTCAGTAGCAATACCAGGATGTCCCGAAACCGGTGCCTGGATTTTTTCTGCTGCAGCGCCTGGCGGACGAACCGCACGGTTGAAAGCGGTACGCGGACCGGGCGCGGGCGCGTCAGGAAATGGATAGCGATCGGCAGCCCGATCGCCACGGTGCCCAGCGCCGCCGCCCAGGGATGAAGCAATGTCACGCCTGCCCAGGACATCGTTTATCCTTCGCGCTCGACCAGGAATCCCATCAACGTCTGCAAGTAGGGCACCGCGGTTGAAATGCGACGATAGTCGCATCCCGCCGAGAGCGTCACGCCCCGCACCGCCGCAAGATGAGCGGCAAAGGCGCTTTCGTAAACTTCGCGAATCTGCGCGGGCGAGCAGTCCACGAGCCCTTCATTTTCCATCCCTTCGAACTGATATGCCTTTCCATCCGGCAATCGCTCCTCCTCCGGGTGGACAATGTGCAGCGCGATCACTTCCGACCGCCGATGTCGGAACAGCCGCAACATCGAATAGATGCTGTCCAGGTCGTCCACGAGGAAATCGCTCATCACCATGAGGACGCCTCGGCCGCTGAGCCGGTCGAAGGTCTGCCGCAACGCCAGCGACAGGTTCGTCACCGGCGCCGTGGAGATGCTTTCGATGGCCCGTTGGATTCGCCGCACGTGCGCGGCGGTGCCGGCCGGTGGAAACAAATCCACCAGCCCATCTGCCGCGATCGCCAGGCCCACCTGATCGCGCTGAATACTGATCAGGTAGCTCAACGCCGTCGCAAGATACTGCGCGTATTGGAGTTTTGATCCCGACGCCGCTTGCCGATATCCCGCGAACCGCATCGAATTGCTGGCGTCCAGCATGAGGGTGCAGCGGAGGTTGGTTTCGTCCTGGTACAGACGGACGTAAGGCCGGCCCGTCCGAGCCAATACCTTCCAATCGATGCGGCGAAGATCCTCGCCCGGGGCATATTCGCGATAATCGATGAATTCCGCCGATCCACCGCGCTGGCGCGACCGGTGCCGTCCGGAATAGCTCCCTTCGATTCGATGCCGCGCCACGAATCGCAGCCGCGAGAGCGCCTGCAGCGATGCCAACTCCAGGAATCGGCTCTGGTCCTGGGAAGGCGCCGAAGCGACGATCGGCATGTCACACTCCGTTTCCGCAAGGAGCGGCGCTACGTCTGGACCTCACCGAGCAATCGTTCGATCAACTGATCGGCATTCACGGCGTCGCCAACCGCGCGATGGTTGGTCAACACGCGATGGCGCAGCACGGGTAGCGCCACCGCCCGGACATCCTCGGTGGTGGGAGCGGCGCGTCCTTCCAGCAGGGCATTGGCCTTGGCCGCGCGCACCAGATTTTGCGACCCGCGCGGGCCGGCGCCCCAGGCAACATAGTCTTTCACGAACTTAGGCGCTCTCGGGTCGGTGGGGCGGCTCGCGCCGCACAATTTCACCGCATAGGCGGCTACGGTGCGTGGAATGGGAACCGACCAGACCAAGCTCCTCAGCTCCAGAAATGCCGAGCGGTCGAATGACGCCGCCGGCATCGCTGTCGCCGCGCCGCTGGTTTTCAAAACGATTTCTTCCTCCTGCTGCGGCGTTGGATATTCAATGTGAATTTCCATCGTGAACCGATCCAATTGCGCCTCCGGCAATGGATAAGTTCCCTCCTGCTCGATTGGGTTTTGCGTGGCCATCACCAGAAATGGCTCCTCAAGCGGGTAGGTCTGCCCGCCGACGGTCACCTGCAGTTCCGCCATCGCCTCCAGCAGTGCGGACTGCGTCTTGGGGGTGGCACGGTTGATTTCATCCGCCAGGATCAGGTTGGCGAAAATCGGGCCGGGACGGAAGGTCATTCGCGGCGCGCCGCTGGTTTCGTCGCGGCCCAAAAGCTCGTAGCCGCTGATATCGGCCGGCATTAGATCGGGAGTGAATTGAACGCGCGAGAATTTCCACCGAAAAAGCGCCGCCAGCGTCTTGACCATCAACGTCTTTGCCAGTCCCGGCACGCCGACGATCAGCGCATGCGAACCGGTGAGCGCACAGGAAAGTATCTGATCGACAACCTTTTCCTGGCCGATCACGACTTCGTGGAGGCTCCGACGAATCGCGACAATTCGATCGGTGAAGGCATCAAGACGTTGGCGCGCAACCAGTTCCGGTTCAATATCCGTTGTCACGCTCACCCCGCGAGCAAAGTCCGCTAGCTCGACGTCAGCCGCACGGCTGACACTACGATAAAACATATCTCTGGCCACAAATCGTTGCAAGAAAATTGGCTCGCCAGCGGTGCCCCCGCCGCCAATCGTCGCAACAATGAGAGATGTGCCTTTAATGCAACGCGCCGGGCGCTGGCTCGGTCGTGGGCGCTGACTTGGCCAGCGATTGTGCGATGGCCGGCGGGTCCCAGTGATCGGCGCCGCCCAAAACGGTTTGCAGCGTGATCAGCCTGGCCTGATCATCGGTGAGCTGGTGCGTCCAGGCGAATCGCTTGTCCGGCGCGGCGCCGGGGCCGGTGCTGTGATATTCGGAATACCGCGCCGTCGATTCATTGCTCGTCTTGCGCCAGTTATTCCAGCCTTCGGGCTTGATGTGCTCACCCATCTCGCAATTGATATAGGTGACGCTGGCGTACGGCCGCCACGGCCGGCCCAGATCTGCCATCGGCGTGAGCTTATCCTTGCGCGTCGTCGATGGATTGGTGCTGGCAGGGTCCCACGCGATCGCGTCGCCGGTCAGCCGACAGGTCATGAAGACAAATCCGTATGGATGATCCCGCGGCGTGCTGGCGGCGGTGACGTGTCCGCCGTTGCGGCTGTGAATCTCACAATCCGCGAACCACGCGGTGGCCGATCCATAAATGAAATCCACGCGACCGGCGATAAAGCATTCCTGAAAATAATCGCGGCCGTTGTTGATCATCAGCGTGTCCTGCCAGCCGGTGATGCGGCAATCGACGAACAGCTCGCGATTGCCGTCGGCACGCACCGCCAGCGCCTGGCCGTGGTTGCCGGAGGTGTTCTGGATTGTCAGGTGGGCGGCCTGGAAATTGTCGGCCACGACCTGCAGGCCGGGATTGAACGCATCATCGCCGGGCGGGATCGGGTCGAAGACATTACGGTCCCAGGTGAGAATAGTCGTCGCGGCGTCGGTTCCTTCGAGGGTGATGTTCGGCTTGTCCCTAGGGACGACAAACGGTCCGGTGTACGTGCCTGGAACGATGTGGATCACGGTGCGATCGGCGCTGTGTGCCGGCGCGGCGGCAAGGGCGTCCTGCACCGTCCGCATATTCCCGCTGCCATCGGCCGCGACGGTGATCGTCTTGACATCACCCAGGCAGGTTCCGGCGAACAGGAAAAATGCCGCAGCGATCAATAGCCGCATTGGTCCTCCGCGTGACCAGGGTCATTTTATGAGCGCGCGGTCGTTTGGCGAAAGAACCATATCGCGCACGAAAATGTGTAAATTGCGCTCGAGCGCTACGAAATGGATTGGTCGGCCAACCCGGCGTTGGCGGCTTGCGCCTCGAGAAATTCCTCGCGAATCTGCAGGGGGCCGAAGGGCCAGGTCTTCTGCACGGCGGCCCAGATCAGAAACGCGATCACTCCTGCCGCCAGCATCCACGAGGACCAATAGATCGTCGACCAACCGGAAGCGACATAGGCGTAAATCCATCCGACCAGCGCGATGAGGCTGGGCAGCGGGTAGAGGATCATCCGATAGGGCCGGCGCAAACCCGGCTGGCGTTGGCGGAGCACCGTCAGCGCCAGGATCTGCCCGATGCACTGCACCAGCACCATCAGCGCGACGAGCATGGCGATGACGTCATCGAGCTTGAAGAACGTGCCGATGGCGGTGATCACGCACATTACCACCAGCGCGACGTGTGGAAAGTTGAGCCTGGGATGAAGCCGTCCGAACGGTGAGAGGAACAGGCCGTCCCTGGCCGCGTTATAGGGCACGCGCGAGCCGCCCAGCAGGCCTGTGAATACCGATGCGAAGGCGGTCACGATGATCAGCGCGGTGAAGACCCGCGCCGCCGTCTTGCCCCAGGTGAATTCGAACACCGCCGAACCGATCGACGTGGAATGCGCCACGTCGCTCCACGGCATCACACCCATCACGCCGATGTTCATCGCCAGGTAGATGATCATCATCCCGATCACGGAATAGATGATCGACCAGGGCAGCACGCGGCCGGGGTCGCGCAGCTCGTCGGCCATGTAGGCGGTGGTGTTGTATCCCATGTAGTCATAGATCGCGATGATCAGCCCCGCGCCCAACCCGGAGAAAAACGCCTTGCTCGGATGAAACGCGCCGGGTGGAAACGCGAAGGCCAGGGAAGGATGGAAGTGCGTGAACGATGCGACGATCACGCCACCGACCGACACCATAATGATCACCCACAGAAAGCTGGAAACCCGCGCGATGACCGAGATGCTGCGATAAAGCGCCCAGCACGTGACGATGACGATGGCCATCGAGAGCAGGTGGATTTTCAACCAGTCTTTGCTGCCCGGCGCCGGTGTTGTCCCGAGCACCGGCCAGTAATATCCGAGATATTGCACCATCCCGATCACGCCGGTGGACATGGTCAACGGGATGTAGATCATCGCCGACCAGACGAACAAAAACGGCATGAGTTTTCCCGTGCGATACTGGAAGGCCTCGCGGAGATATAGATAAGTTCCACCGGCGTGGGGCATGGCGGCGCCGAGTTCCGCCCAGACCAGGCCATCGGCCATGGCCAGGATGGCCCCTGCGATCCAGCCCAGTATTGCCTGCGGCCCACCCATGGCGGCGACCATCAGCGGGATGGTGATGAAAGGCCCGACGCCGCAAATCTGCGTCATGTTCACCGCGGTCGCGGACAACAAACCCATCGAGCGGATAAAATGCGGCGGCGATTCATCCTTCGGTGGCGCTAACGAGGCCGGGGCGTAGCCGATCGGTTGGGGCGCGGGTTCGGGCATCGATTGCTCGTCCGCGCGGATCATACTGGCGGGGGCGGGAAGGACCAATTTCGATCATGGACAATGACAGCAAATGCGCTGAGCCGACGACTGATGGTCTGAGCCGGCGCGAATTTTTTGGTGTGATCGCCGCCGCGGCGCTGGCCGCGACGCATCCCCAACTGGCGGGCGCTGCCGACGCAACACAGCCAGCCATCGGACCGGTCAGCGACACGCCGCTGAGCGATGGTTGGATGATGCAATCCTCCTCGAACAGCGGCGATAACGGGCAGAGCATCTCGCGCGCCGGGTATGCGGCGAAGAACTGGTATCCGGTGAGCGTCCCCTGCACGGTGCTCGCCGGCCTGGTGGCCAACGGCGAATACCCCGACATTTTTGTCGGCGAGAATCTGAACAAAGTCCCGGCGCACCGGTTCGACGCGTCCTGGTGGTATCGCAGGGAATTCTCGCTGCCGACGAACGTGTCGCAGGCGTGGCTCTACTTCAAGGGAATCAATTACCGCGCCAACCTCTGGGTCAACGGCAAACAAATCGGCACATCGGACAGGATCGTGGGGACATACCGTGACTTCGAATTCAATATCACATCGGCGCTGGATTCCGGCGGGAATAACGCCGTGGCGGTGGAGGTGTTTCCTCCCGATCCGAATCGCGATCTGTCGATCACGTTCGTCGATTGGGCGCCGGCGCCGCCCGATCGCAACGTGGGGCTCTGGCAGGATGTGCTGCTGCGCACCAGCGGGCCGGTGGCGATTGGAAATTCATTCGTCGATGCGGACCTGGACCTGCCCGCGCTGGACACGGCGCGCATGACCGTGATGGCCGATCTGGTCAACGCCACCGACCAGCAAATCTCAGGCGCACTGAGCGGAAAGATCGGCGACATCGGATTTTCACAGGACCTTACGCTCGCTCCGCATGAAACACGCACCGTCACGTTCTCGCCGGAGTCGTTCTCGCAACTGATTTTCAACAACCCGCGCCTCTGGTGGCCGTGGCAATTGGGCCAGCCGCAGATGTACCGCCTGGATCTGTCATTCACCGTCGGCGGGCAAATCTCCGACCAGGCATCCAGCAACTTCGGAATTCGCAAAGTCACCTCGCGCCTGCAGAACGGGCATTGCCTGTTCACTGTCAACGGCGTGGACATGCTGATCCTGGGCGGGGGGTATGCGCCGGATTTGCTGCAACGCCGGGCGGGGCAGGAAAATCATATCCGTTACGTCCGCGACATGAACCTGAACACAGTCCGCCTCGAGGGCAAGTTGGAAGACGATGCGTTTTACGATTTGTGCGATCGTCACGGCGTGCTGGTGATGGCCGGGTGGTGTTGCTGTTCACCGTGGGAAGAATGGAAGAAGTGGAAGGACGAGCAGCATACGGTGGCGCGCGAATCGCTGCGCTACCAGATTCGCCGGGCACGCACCCATCCGTCAATGCTGGTCTGGCTCAACGGCAGCGATAATCATCCGCCGGCGGAGATAGAGAAGGAGTATCTGGGCATCGAGAAAGAGTTGCGCTTTCCGTGCCCCACCCTCTCCAGCGCGACCGCCAAGGCGACGCCCATCTCCGGCGAGACCGGTGTGAAGATGGAAGGGCCGTATCAGTGGGAGCCGCCGATATTCTGGACCACCGACAAGAAGACCGGCGGGGCGTTCGGGTTCAACACGGAGGTCGGCCCCGGCCCCATCCCACCGCCGCTGGAAAGCCTGGGAAAAATGCTGCCGCCGGATCATCGCTGGCCGATCGACCAGGTCTGGAATTTCCACTGCGGGCGCGAATCGTTCGGGAACATGAACATCTTTATCCAGGCGTTGGAAGCACGTTTCGGAAAGCCGCGGGGGATCGCGGATTTCGCGTACAAATCCCAGGCGCAGGCTTACGAGACGATTCGCGCCATGTACGAAGCATTTCGCCGAAATAAATTCGACGCTACCGGAGAGATCCAATGGATGCTCAACAACGCGTGGCCGTCGATGATCTGGCACCTGTACGATTATTACCTGCGTCCGGGCGCCGCCTATTTCGCCACCAAGCTGGCGTGCGAGCCGGTGCACCTGCTCTATTCCTACGACAATCATTCGATCGTGGTCGTCAACGACTCGTCCAAAGCCGCCGAGAATCTCATCGCGACGGCGCGCGTCTATGACATTGACGCCAACCTGGTGCATCAGGATTCGGCGCCGTGCGCCGCGGCGGCCAACTCCTCGAAGGTTGTGTTGACCGTGCCACAGCTGGCGGGGATTTCAACGACCTATTTCCTGCGCTTGACGCTGCAGAATGCGGATCGATCGATCAACGCCGTGAATTCGTATTGGCTTTCGACCAAGCCGGATGTCCTGGGCGAAAACGGCGGCGATCAGAGTTGGAACATGACGCCATGCGTCTCGTTTGCCGACTACACGGCATTGGAGAAGCTGGCGGCGGTGAACCTTACGCTCGAGAATTTTGCGGTTGCCAGCAGCGGCGATGAACAGCTTGCGCAGGTCAAGGTGACCAACGCTTCGGCCGCGATCGCGCTGCTGGTGCGACTGAAACTCAGCAAGGGCCAGGGCGGTGAGGAAGTGCTGCCGATCCGCTGGGGGGATAATTATTTCATGCTGCTGCCGGGCGAATCGCGGAATGTCGAAGCGCGATATTTCTCATCCGACCTGGGGAACGCGTCGCCGTCTGTCTCCGTGGATTGCTTCAACAACGGTCGGGGCAGCGGGACGTGATCCATTCAACGCGCGATGGGTGTCACTGATTTGGACTGCGCAGCCGGGCCCTCGCCGCTTGCATTCACGGCAGCGACCTGGATGGTGCAGGTCCGACCATTTTCCAATCCGTCAACGACGAAGAACGTGACGTGCCGGCCGCTCAGCACCAGGGCGGTTCGGCCTGTCATCGTGACCTTTCGCCCGCCCGGCTGGACGGTGAAGTTATAGGCGATGATCGGGCTGCCGCCGTCATTTTCGGGCGGAGCGAAATGCACGCTGACCATCCGGTCGCCGGGATCAACTTGTGCAACCGTCGGCGCGGAAGGCGGGCGCACGGTTCCCTGGATGGGTCTGAGCGGCAGCGACGGCATTGAGCGCGGGCTGGCGCCCTGTTCGTTCGTGGCGGTGACCGTGAACGTGCATGCCGCGTCCTTCACACCGCCCATCATGACGTAAGCGATTTTGCGGAACTGCTCCGCGGAGATCGTCACCTTGTCGCCGCTGGAACTTTCCACGGTGTAAGACTGGACAGGCGAGCTTCCCTCCAGGATGGGGGGGCTCCAGGTAATCAGCGCGCCGCCGCTGCCGGTCAGCGCCGCTGCCACGCGCTGCGGCGGCTCGGGGGCGGCATGCTCGATCAATCGACGCTTCAGAATATCCTGGAATGCCGATTCGATTCCGGCACTGCTGATAATTTGCGGCGGGACCTGGTCCAGCGAGTTGATCAACCGATTGCCGCGCATCGTCAGGTTGTGCGCGGATGAATCCGGATTCCCCTGCTGCCAGAAATTGTTTTCCACGTCGATGGGATCGTGATCGCGTCCATCCTGGCCGTTGTAAAAATCCGAGTGCGTCGAGCCCCAGTTGTCGTGATTCGTGTGGAAGATGACGTTTCCGGTGATGGTCATATTGCACGAGCCATTGTCGCTGTAAATTCCGTGTCCGCTGCTGAACTGATCGTGAATGACGTTGCCGGTGACTTTCTCACCATCGGCCAGGGATGGGCCGGTCAATCCCTGCGTATAAATCGAGCCGCCGTCGGCGAGCAATTGCATGTGATCGAAAATCAGGTTGTTGGCGACAACGTTGTTCTGCGAATTGTTGGCGACGCCGGGGAGCCGAATCTTATCCAGCCAGCCGCCCCAGCCCATGGAGATGCCGGTATAGGGGAGGTGATCGATCTGGTTATGCGCGATGTTGGTGCGCTGTGCATAGCCGACGCAGATGGCAATGCCACCGTGGAATTCCGCGGGCAGATCGAACAGATGATTGTCGAGGACCTGGTTGTCGCGCGTCACTTGTGCGTCGTTGGCTTGCGGCAGATCCACATTGCCCAGCTCCAGACCGTTGCCGGAGATATCGGTGAATATGCACCCCTGCACCAGGTCCGATTGCGAGCCATTTCCCAGCGCCAGCCCGGCGCCGCCCAGATGCACGAAACTGTCGCGGATGAATTGAATGTGATTGTCATAGACGAATGCGATGTTGCCCATGGCCGGCGTCCAGGCGCCGAACGGTTGTTGCCCGTCGGGGGCCAGATCGCCCAGGCCCTGGACGGCGTAGCCGCGCTCGCCGGTGACCGTGTAATTCGCCTGAATCTCCGAGAATCCCTCCTTGCTGCTTGGGAAGAGCCAGGTGGCATAGGAGAATTGGATGCCGCGGAAAACGATGTTGTGGATGGGGAGATCGGCGGATGCGGCGGCGTCGATCAATTTCTCAAGTACGGGCGCTTCGACGTCGGCGTCGGGCAATTTTTCGCCGTCGCGCGGGACATAAAAGATCGTGTGGGCCGGCCGGTCGAAATAAAACTCACCGGGTGTGCCCAGCAGCTCATAGGCGTTTTCGACGTAAAGGGGCGCTTTGCCCACGGTTGCCGGCCCAACCAGGTTGGCCGTGCGCGGCGAATGGTATTTCGGCGCCAGCACGACGCGACGGGTGGAATTGTTCCAGCAGGGCTGCGCCATCGTGATGGTCGTGCCATCCATGTGATCGACCGGGCAACGCGGCTCAGTCCAGCCGCCCAGTCCCATCGAAGGCTCGCTCCAAATCGCGTTGCCGCCGGTGTAAACAAATTCGATGTCGGATTGATTCCGCCAATGGGACATCACATCGGAGCTGGTGGTGTAACCCTCGGGGGTCTTGGTCAAATCGACGGGCAGGCGCCCGCGGGCGCGGAACGCGCGGACGCCGTTGACGTACAGCTGCCGCGTGTTGGTCAATCCAGCCGGCGCCGGGGCGGACCAGAGGTTTTTCGACGGGTCGATCAGCTTCCACCCCGTCACGCGCACCGCGCCGCTGATGACCGGCGGCGAGGCCGGATCGCCGCTCCAGATGACATTGTGGCCGTTGGATCCGGAATCGGCGGCGTCCAGCGTCAACGGCTGATCGAGCCGATACGTTCCGCTTTCCAGCTCGACGGTGATGTCGGTGGTCATGTTCGCGTTCATGGCGCGGACCAGATCGCGGGCATGTGCAAGGGTGAGGATTGGCCGGCTGGCCGTGCCGGGGTCGGCATCATTTCCACTGGGCGAAACGTGAATGGTAGATTGGCTCTCTGCCACCGCGTGGGGCGATGCGGAACACGCGGGGAGAATGATGAGTAATCCCAAAAGTCCGGTATGAGCGAGATATTTCATGCTATGCCAGGTTGGATGGACACAGGCGATTGATCAGACAATCGGTCATGGCGATTCGTGGGGTGTTCCGATCTTGAACATTGCGGCGCCGTGATACGCGACTGTCGCGGTCAACGTGCCATCAGTTACGGGCAAATCGATCTGACGCCACAGATCGCGCACCGGCTGGGGTCCGCTCAGATGCAGATCGGCCCAGGTCACGCTGACATCCACGACGCGCACCGTCTGCTGGAAAGCGGCGTTGGCGGCGTCTGAGCTGTCGAATTCGCGGGTCGTGCTGGTACTGCGGTCGATCAGTCGCCGGGTCGTCGAGCCACGGCGTGGATTCTGCAGCACGTATCGCCCGCGGTTGAACACCCCGACGGCGATCGTCCCGTCCGCCAACGGCTTGGCCCAGACCTCGGTGCCGTCTCCCAGATCTTCCTTGATGCGCCGCGCCTGCAGGCACATGCGGTCCTGGTTGACGGCCAGAACCTCATCGTTGGTCAGAAGCCCCAGGGTGAAGGAATCCATCTGGGTCATGTCGCAACCAATGAGCAGCGGAGCGCCCAGCAGCGCCCATTGCGTGATATGCGTGTATTGCTCGTCGGGGGTCAGACCGGTGGGATGAAGTTTTGGGCCCCACCCGACCTTGCCGACGACGAGCATGTCGACATCGTTGTAATGCCCGGGTCCCTGGAACTGGGTCCAACGCTCTTCGCCGAAGGCGTGGGCACTCATGTTGTCCCAGGTATCGCGGATGTCACCGCCGGTGCGCCACAGGTTGGAATATTTCGCCCAATCCGCCGCGCCATCTAATGGTGCGCTGTTGGAAAGACTGTAAACAAAGTCGCGTCCGCCGGCGTCCAGGGCGTTTTTCATCTCGATGACATCCGGTGTTTCGTTGGGGTTCCAGTCGTATTTCAGATAATCGAATCCCCAATCGGCCCACTGCCGGGCGTCATTTTTCATGAAGTGATATTTGCCAATTGCCCACGGCTTGAGCTTCTGATTAACCTTTTTGCCACCGGTGGTTTTGGCCCATGCGCCGTCGGGGTCATCGGACGAGCCACCAATGTAACCGGCGTAGGACTGTTCCCACGGGGTGGAATAAATTCCCGCCTTCAGGCCCAGGGCATGGATGGCATCGCAAAGTTTTTTCATGTCGGGGAATTTGTCGTTCCCCTGGATCGCGTTGTAATTGCCGCCCCGGGGGCCTTGCCAGGTGTCGTCGATGTTCACATAAGTCCAGCCATGCTTAATCAGGCCGCTGTGTGCCATCGCCTGTGCGGCCGCGAGGACCTTATCCTGATCCACGGCGCCCGCGAAGCAGTTCCAACTGTTCCATCCCATAGGCGGAGTCAGGCAAATCTGCTCGCCGATGTTGATCACAAGCGGCTTGGTATCCGATCCCAAGGCGTTGGTGGCAGTCAGCGTTACTTTGAAATCCCCCGCGGTGGCGACCGTTCCGCTGATCCGGCCGGTTGATTGATCCAGCGTCAACCCCGGAGGAAGGCCGTCGGCGGAGTAGGTGATCGGCTCGCTCCCCGTTGCGGGTATTGTGAAGAGGAACGGTCGGCCCGGACGCTCGCCATAGACGCGCGCCCCGTTGATCCGGGGCGTATCCGGCAACGGAGGGGTGAGAATCTCTAAAACCTGGCCAGCCACTGAAGACGGCTGTGTGGCTGCGGGGCGGAACGTGGTGGGATAACGAAGATCATCCCGATCGCCGTGCAGGCCGTCGGCGATCTGGTCGTAGAGCGGCTCATGATACGCCGCCGCCGCACGGCGCAACGGGACAAACAGAGCCGAGCCGCTGAACCCGCCCAGTTGCTCGTGTTCCCATGATTTCTCATCCATGGCATAGGGGATGAGGAAGTTAATCGCGGCGCGAATGCCGTGGCCGTCCGGGGTTTTGTAATTCCAAAGATCGACGTCGACGCGCTCGCCCAGGTCCGCCAGCATGCTCAGGGCCGAAAGGTTGAACGTGCTGTATCCAAAGGATTTGGTGCGCGCCAATTCCAGCGGTTGCTGGCCGTCGGGCTGGATTTGCCGGGCGACGCGTTTTTGTTTGGCGGCTTCGACGGTTTGCTTCGCGGTGGCGCTGTCGCCCAGGAACAGACTGTAGGCCGTCAGCTGCGCGTCGTACCACGATCCATGATTGTTGGCGGCGTCGGATTCGGCCTGGCCGTTTTTGCTGGTTTGCATCCAGTTTCGGTAATCACTGATCCAGGCATGGATTTTCGCCCGATCATCCGTCGACCATAAGGATGGCCCCGAAGCCTCCAGCAATCCGACGGCATCCAGGACATTGAAAAGGCGATTGCTTTCAATGATGCCGGTTCCGCGGCCATCGTTGACGCCTCGAACGAGCTGCGCGTGATCGAGATCAGCGTTCATGCGCGTGGCGGGATCGAAAAACCAGGCACGGATCAGGGTCGTGGCGCGATCGCTGTAGCGCGCATCGCCGGTCAGGTAACCCGCCAGCGCCAATTGGTAGACGTGCGATGACATCTCGCCGAAGGGACCGGCGTCGTATTCAAGATATTGCGGATTGCGCTCCCCGTCGCGGCGGACGTAGGGCAAGCCATCGGGCGTGTCGGGGTTGGGCCAGAAATACGGGGCCAGGCTGACGTACTCATGCACATCCACTCCGGGAAGCGGATGTTGCTTGTTCACCACCGTGTATGGCTGATCCAGCAGGTCCTTATCTGCCGATCTCTTAATCTCAGCCAGGGCTGTCCTATATGTTGCATCGCCATTAGCCCAAGCCACTAGCGCGGCGGCCAGAACACGGCCATCGCATTGGAACACAATCGGGGTTTGGGGGCTGGTTTTAACGGGGTGAACTGCGGAGGGATCGGCGCCCACCGGCTGGATGGAATGCGAGCATGCCGCCAATAGCAGTGCGATTATTCCAGTCGACCAGAATCTAAAGCCGATTGCGCGAAAAAGGACCATCATTGGAATATACCGCAAGCGCAAAGATCCGTTCAATCGCACGAAAGGGTTAGGGACGCTGCAGCCCCCCGAATCGTTAATTTCCGCACACGATTCAACCGACAATGGAGTAAGACCCGATCAAGCTCACGGGGAATTATCAGCCATGGCAGGTTTGACTCCAAGAACACAGGACGTTCTGCTCTCCGGGGGCTTCGGCACCTCGACAAATTCGGCCCGATCGGGCTTCCTGCCCGTCAGCCTGGCCCGCTTACCCCTGGCGGCGCTGGATGGCATCTCCATCTATCTGCGCAGCGCCGCCGGTCCGGATAAGAAGGAAACATTCACGCTCTTCAGCGCCGAGAACCTCCGCTTCACCCAAAAGCACCAGGAACGACTGACCCAGGCGGGGGTGAAGTTCGTGTACATCTCGATGGCCCAGCAGGCGCAATTCCGCGCCCAGACCGAAAACAAGCTGATGGAGCTGGCGACTGAACCGAGCATCGCGGTGTCGATCCGCTCGGAAATCGTTTATGAGACTTGCGTCGAGCTGATGAACGAGCTGCTCAGCGAGCCCGATCTGGCCGCCAAATCGCCCAGGCTGGAAAAAGTCTCTCGCGCCGTCACCACGCTGGTGCTGAACGATCCGACGGCGTTCTCGCACCTGTTCGCGGCGTCGCATCATGATTTTTATACCGCCACACACATGGTAAATGTTTCCACGTGGATGGTTCCGCTGGCGTATGCCCTGGGCCACCACGACGTGGAGGAGCTGAACCAGATCTGCACCGCCGGATTGTTGCACGACATCGGCAAGATGTACGTTTCCGGCGAAATTCTCAACAAGAAGGGCAAGCTGTCGGCAGAGGAATTTGCCCAGATCCAGCGTCACCCGGAGCTGGGTTGCGAGCACCTGAAGAAATACGCGCACATCCATCCGCTGGTCATGTCCGTCACGATGGAACACCACGAGCGGATGGACGGCAGCGGTTACCCGCGCAAGCTGCTAGGGTCACAGACGCATCCGATCAGCCGGCTCTGCGCCGTCGTCGATTCCTTCGACGCGATGACCGCCTTCCGGCCATTCAAGGACCGCACGATGACGGTGGCCCAGGCGGTCAAGATCATCGTCGACGAAACGCCGCAGAAGTACGACCCACAAGTCGTGGATGCGTGGATCGGCCTGTTGAAGGCGGCGGAGAAACTGGTCGCGGCCGACATTGGGCCGAACACGCAAAAATGCCGCCGCGAGTTCCAGCGTTTTCCAATCAATTGCACCGCCCGTCTGCATATCCTGGAATCCAAGCCTGAGGGATGGGAGGAGCGCCTGGGCATGCCGATGGTGGCACACAACATCTCGCGTGGCGGTGTGGGCCTGCTCAGCAAAACGCTCGTGCAGCCCGGCGAGCACGTTCGCGTCTATCTGCTTGGCGCCGGCACGCTCAACCGCATGAACGAAGGGGTGACCGTCCGCTGTCGAGAATATCGCGACGGCTGGTTTGAGGTGGGCATGCAAAGCGCCCCGATCCTGGCCGACGCCCAGTTCGACGCCCTGGCCGCCCAGCTTTCCGCCACCGCCGCCGCCTGAACCCCGATCCGGATAAGATTTCCAAGACACTGATTTTTGCGGTCGGCATCCATCGTCTTGACATCACCTCGGCTTTCCGCAGAATCAGCCCGTTTCATGCGGAGCTTACTTTCATGTATGCGATCATCGATGACGGCGGACGACAGCACAAGGTAACGCAGGGCGATGTCATCCACATCGACCGTGCCGCTACCGAAGACAAAGCGATCAAGTTTGATCGCGTTCTGATGATCGTCGGTGAAGGCGATCCGAAAATCGGCGCGCCATTAGTGGCCGGGGCATCCGTCAGTGGCGACATCCTGGGCGCCGTCAAATCCAAGAAAATCGACATCATCAAGTACAAACGCCGCAAGGGATATCACAAGAAGATCGGCCATCGCCAGACGCAACTGGCCGTGAGGATTACCGGGATCACTGTTTAGAACGGAGAGGGCATCTGGCGTGGCATGCCGACTTCAGTCGGCATGTCCGGGAAACTTGCGTCCACATCACGAAACTTCGCCCGCAGCCACCCCCGGACTGGAATAATTGCTGCTCTGCAGATACCCCGTCACCGCCCGCCGCAGTTGCCGCTGGATCGCACGCGCGTCCTGCCGCGCATCCAGGCATTGGAAGCCGAACTCCTCCGACAGGATGTTGAACTGCTCAATCAAGGCGCTCTGATACGCGATGAAGCTGTCGAACAGATCATCGCCGTAGTTCATGTCCAGGCCGCTCTCCCAATAGTTCATCTTCGCCGCCTCCAGCACGCGCGGAACCAGCTCCTGCACACCCAGCTGAAGATAGAAAACCAGGTCCGGCCGCACCGCGAAGCTGAACAGCTCGCGCAGCCATTTCTTGTCGGCCCCGCGCGCGATGCCGCGCGCCAGCAGCGTGTAGATGTATCGATCGGCCAGCACAATGAACCCGCTCTTGAGCGCGGGAATGATCTGGAATTCCATCCGGTCGGCCAGGTCGGTGGCGTACATCAGGCAATAGGTCAGCCGGTGCAGGGAATGGCCCTGCTTGGCATCGGTGATGGCCTGGCCCACCAGCTTGCTGCGCGTCCAGCCGGTGTCGATGACGGCATAGCCCTGGACCTCCAGCCAGTCTTTGAGCAGCACCGCCTGCGTGCTGCGGCCGCAGCCGTCGGTGCCTTCAATCACGATCAGCTTGCCCGTGCAACCGTCCTTGGGCAGGTACGGCATCGCGTGACCCATGTAGTGGAATGCTGACATCGTCGTTTGTTGCCGGTCAGGCAAGCTGCTCCTGTTCCCGCGGGGCTTTGTAATCGGCCAGGGTTTCATCGATCAATCGCCGCACCTTCTGCTGCTGCTCGCCGATGCTTTGCGTGGCGTCAATCTCCGTCAGGCCGTATTCGTCGGCGATCTTGGCGTATTCGCCCAGGATTTTGCCCTGGAAAAGCTTGAAGCTGCTGACCAGGTCCGGCGCCAGGTTCAGGTCCATGCCCGCTTCATATTCCTTGAGCTTGGCGCGGCCAGAGAGCAGGCGCGAGACGCTGATGTCGATGGGGACGCGGAAATAAAACGCCCGGTCCGGCCGCGGCGCGAATTGATAGACGCCCCGCACCCACTGCGGATCGCAACCACGCACCACGTCCCGCGCGAATGCCGTGTACGCATACCGGTCCGCCAGCACCACCATCCCCGCCTTCAGCGGCGGCAGGATGTTGTGTACCAGCCGGTGCGCAAAATCCGTCGCGTGCAGCAGGGAAAAAGTCATCGGCGTCAGCGACATCTTCTTCTTCCCCTTCTTCGTGATCGCCTTGACCAGGTCGGCGCTGTTCCATTCCGTGAAGAACGGACGCAAGCCCTTCGCCTGCAGATAGCGCATCGCCAACTGCAGTTGCGTGCTCTTGCCCGAGCCGTCGATCCCCTCGACGATGATCAGCTTGCCCGGAAAATTATGCGGCGTCAGAAGCGAATCCATGACTATCTCTTGGCCAGCTCAAACGAAATTGAACGGTCGAACACCTTTTCAAACCACCCCATTTTGCGTCGTGCGCCCCAAATTTCCAGTTCGGCGTCCGATTTTGCCGTTAACACGCACTTAACACTTCGCTGGCCCACCCGGCAGCGCAAGTCCACGATCGCCGAGCTGTGGCTGCGATCCAAGCCATCCGACAGTCGAAGCAGGGCGGCGCCCACGTCCACGATCCGGCGAAAACGGGCCGGCAATGACGCGTAATTCTCATGCTTTGAGCGCGGTGTCGCTTTGCGGTGATGGCGCGCGATGGCGGCGATCGTCTTGATCTCATCCTGCGAGAAATTCTTCAGATCGCCGTTAAGGATCAGGTACATGCTGTGCTTGTGATGCCCGTCGCGCCCGATGTGCCAACCGATGTCATGCAGCAGCGCGCCGTATTCGATCAGCTCGCGCTCCGCCGCGCCCATCTGGTGCAGCGGACGCAGCTCATCGAATAACTTAAGGCAGATTCCTGCCACCTGCTGGCTGTGCGTCTTGTTCCAGTTGCATCGCCGCGCCAGGTCGATGACGCTGCGCCGCCGTGGATCGGGCAGCTCGCGCCGGATCGCCAGATCGGGCAGGTGCCGTGACAGATAATCCAGCAGAATTCCCTCGCGCAGTGCGAACGGGCAGATCTCCATCCGCTTGAGGTTCAGCCGCTCGAACAGTTCGCTGACCAGCACGGCCCCGGCGACGATCTGGTCCTTGCGCTGATCATCTAGTCCGCGGATGTGGGCGCGATCCTTCGATCGGCTTTCCAGCAATTCCGCCAGAAGTTTTTCCATGCGCGGCCGCTCGATCATCTGCGGCCCGTGCCCGTTGCCATCAGCGTCCGACCCGCACAGCGTCGCCAGGTTCTCCAGCGTGCCGCTGGTGCCGATCGCCTTGACCGGCCGCAGCCCCCGGATTTGCTGGCATAGCGCGCTCAGTTCCTTCTCGTAATAGCGGCGGAGCTGGCGCAGCTCTTCCGGGCTGATCGGATCGGTGCGCACGAATTGTGCCGTCATCCTGGCCGCGCCCAGCTTGCGGCTCTCCAGCATGCTCACGTGCTTGTCATCCCCGACGATAAACTCCACGCTGCCCCCGCCGATATCCACAATCAGATGCGGTTGTCCGCGCATCTTCAGCGCGTGCCGCACGGCCAGGTAGATCAGCCGCGCCTCCTCGCGCGCGCTGACGACGCGAACATACAGTCCCAGCTCGCGCCGGATGCGCTCGATCAGATCCCCGCCGTTCTGCGCTTCGCGGATCGCGCTGGTGGCCACGGCCACGATTTTTTCCGCCTGCCGCTGTTGCGCCGATTGCTGGAACCGCGCCAGCACGCTGACGGCCCGGTCCATCGCCTCGGCCGAAAGTCGGTGCGAAGGAAAGCTCAGTCGTCCCAGTCCCACCGGCTCCTTCATCCGCCACAGCGTCGTGATGCCCCCGTCCGCATCCGCCTGAGCGACGACCATGTGGATGCTGTTGGACCCCACGTCGATGGACGCCAGGCGCAGCGCCTCCACGCTTTTAGTCTGGTCCAGGAGCCGCGATGCCTTGCTGATCGCCGATGTCGGCATGATGGGAATACTATAGTCCAGTTCGCGGCGGCAACATAATGCGGATATGCGGCTTGGCCAGCCCGTTGCCGAGGATCTCCCGAATGATTTCCGCCACCGCCTTGCGATTATCCTCCCACATGAATTGCCGTGCCGCCTCCGCCGCGGTCAGCCAGCGGAACTCGGTATGCTCGCTATTTAGCGTCACCCCATCCTCCCGCCCGACGACGGCGCAGAACTGCACACAATGCCAGAGCGTATCCTGTGGAACGATGTAAAAGATGCTGACCTGCTCCAATCGATAGAACTCCAGCGGCGCCAGCCCCGTCTCCTCTTTCAGCTCGCGCAGTGCCGCCGCCGCCGCCGACTCGTCCCCTTCGCTTTGCCCATACACCGTCTGCCACGTTCCGCCCATGAAATCATCCGTCCGACGCCGAAGCTGCAGAAATTCATGCTCGCCTCGGCCATCGGGCCGAACGACGAAGCAGCAGACCATGTTGTAAAGAATCTGCATGGCAGACTTCACCGCCGCCCGCGCACGTAATACTGCCCACTCACACGCTTCACCACGCCACGTAGCGTCAGCAGCGTTAACTCCCGCAGCACGACTTCGGCCGGCAATTCACTCGCGGCGATGATCGTATCCAACGCGGTTGGATCATCGTCGATCCCGGAGACGATCCGCGCCTGCGCATCATTCAGCGAAATCTCCTGCACCGCCGCCAGCGGCGTTTCGACGGAGGTCGACGGCCCAATCTCGAGCATCGCCTGCTCCGGCAGCGGTCCTAAGCCTTGGAGAATATCGTCCAATCCCGACACCAGAATCGCCCCATCCCGAATCAGCGAATGCGGGCCCGCCGACATCGGATTGTCCACGCGGCCCGGAATCGCGAAGACCGGCCGGCCGTGGTCGTCGCACGCCTGCCGCGCGGTGATCAGCGCGCCGCTGGCGACGTCCGCCTCCACCACCAGCACGCCGCGCGACAAGCCGCTGATGATCCGATTGCGACGCGGGAAATTCTCCTTCAACGGGGGCTGGCCCATCGCGAATTCGCTCACGACCGCCCCGCGCTGCGCGATCTGTTCAAAAAGCGCGTGATTTTCCGGTGGATAATCGATATCCACGCCGCACCCGAGGACGGCGATGGTGCGTCCTTCGGCCGGCATCAGCGCCCCGCGATGCGCCGCCGAATCGATCCCCCGCGCGCCGCCGCTGACAACCGTCATCCCCGCCTGCGCCAGCAACGTGCCGAACCGTTCCCCCTGCTCGCGCCCATAATGGCTGCACCGCCGGCTGCCCACGACCGCCAGCGCGTACAAATCCCGCGGCTGCAGCGTTCCCCGGACATACAGCAGCGGTGGGGGATCGGGGATCACCTTCAGCGCGGGAGGAAACTCCACATCCTCCTGACAGACCAGCGTCACGCCCGCCGCCGCACAGCGCGACAATTCCGCATCCACTTCCCCCGCCGCGCGACGCAATGCTTCAGAAATATCCCGCGATTTGGTCGATCCGATTCCCTCCACGCCGCGCAGCGTCACCGCATCCGCTTCGCAAGCCGCGGTCGCGCTCCCCGCGGCGGCGATCAGGCGCGTCGTCAGGATCGGGCCGATCCCCTCGGTCAACGCCAGTTGCAGCCAGTGTCGCAGTGCCATGCTATCGTGCCACCTTCGGCGTCGCCCATTCTGCCAGAAACGTTGAGACCGTTGCGGTCCACCGTACTGAATCCTTCGACAGGAATTCGCAATGCCCGCAATCCGGGAACAGCTCGAACTGCCTGGGGCCGGCCAGGTGATCGAACAGGTTGCGCGCCTGATCGTCGGTGACGCGCGGGTCCTGGCTGCCCTGCATCATGAGCACGGGACAATGCACGCGCGTGGCATAGTCGGCCGGGTTGTGCTTGAAACCGTTAAATCCGACCTGCTCTCCGCCCCAGAAGACCAGCAGTTGAGATAGTCCCAACGCCGGCAGGCCCATCGCGTGAAATCGATTTTGGGCGGTGGACAGCAATCGATCAAATGTCGATTCGATGATGACCGCTGACGGATTGACACCCAGGTCGGCTACCGCGCGGAGAATCGCCGCCCCGCCCATCGACTGGCCGTAAAGCACCACCGTCCGTCCCGGCCAGCGATGTGCGGCAAAATCGACGGCGGCCGCGACATCGTTGGCTTCATCGAAACCCATCGTGGTCCGATCGCCCACCGATCCGCCGCTGCCACGAAAATCGACGAGCATCACGTCCCAGCCCATCTCTCGAAACGCCGTCGCCGCACCCAGAAGTGAGGATTTGCTCGATGTATATGCGTGAAAGGCGATGCACAAGCCGGTCGGGTTGGCCGTGGGAACGTACCATCCCTCGCAATCCGCGCCTGCCGTGCCGCCGAAGCGAACTGTTTGATATTCGAGGCCCACATCAGCGGGATTGACCAGATTCACCGGCCGGGGAATGCGCACGCCAATGAATAAAACACCGATCTTGCGCGCGATGCCCATCGCTTCGGGCGGGGCGGTTCGATCACCACCATCGACGAAGTGCGTCATCGCCCGAGCCTGCATGTAAGCGATCGCGTTCACGCCAATCACCACCACGAGCAGCACGGCAAGCGCAATCAGTATCCGTCGCCGGCGCCGGCGCGGACGAGTCGCCAGGGTCAGGGCCGCCTGTGTCATCGCAGACTTTCGATCGCCTGGCGCACCAGTTCGTCCGGGACATCGTCGCGAACGATCGCTTTGCCGATCCCGTCCAGCAGCACCAGCCGAAGCTTGCCGTCCTTGACCTTCTTGTCCGATTTCATCGTCTCGATGACGGCGTCGATGGGCAAGGTCAGCCCGCTGGTGGGCAGGCCAGCCTTCTGGATGATCGCGATGATGCGCTGCCGGGCGGACTGGTCGATCGTGCCGAGCTTGCGCGAGACGAATGTCGCCGCCGTCATGCCCAGCGCGACCGCTTCACCGTGCGAATAGGCGAACGCCGAGACCGATTCGATCGCGTGGCCGAAGGTGTGGCCAAAATTCAGGTGCGCCCGCTTCCCTTTTTCCAGCGGGTCGGCTTTCACCACGGCGGCCTTGATGGCGGCGTTGTGCGCGATCAGCTCGGTCAAGTCGGCGATCTCCAGCTTCAGGATCGAATCCAATTCCGTCTCCAGGCGCGCGAAACCTTTTTCATCGCGAATCAAATCGTGCTTGATGCACTCGGCCAGCCCATTGCGGAATTCACCGGGCGACAGCGTGCGCAGCGCCAGCGGATCGACCAGCACGGCGATCGGCTGATAGAACGCGCCGATGAGATTTTTGCCCGCCGTGTGATCGACACCGGTCTTCCCGCCGATGCTCGCATCGACCATCGCCAGCAGCGTCGTCGGGATTTGCACGAAGGGCACGCCGCGCAGAATGGTAGCGGCGACAAACCCCGCCATGTCGCCCACCACGCCGCCGCCCAGTGCCAGTAGCGGCGTGGAGCGCTCGATCTTCGCCGACAACAGCCGGTCATAAATCGGGCTCACATGCGCCAGCGTCTTGTGCGCCTCGCCGGCAGGGATCACGGCGGTGATGACCCCGAATCCGGCACTTTCCAGCGATTTTTGCACCGCCGGAAGCAGGATCGGATCGACATGCGAATCGGTGACGACGGCGGCCCTGCGCGCGGGGACGAGATCAGCCAGTATCGGCCCGATTTCCGCCAAAAGCCCCGGGCGCACGGTGATGTCGTAGCCATTTTTGGGCAGACCCACACGAATGACCGCGCCGCTATCCATGCGGCGGATTGTAGCCGATCACATTCCGCCGCGGCATAAAGACGTGCCAGAAAGTCGATTAGGTACGACCCGGATCCGCACGAGTGAAATGCAGGAATGGGCCGGATATCGCGCCGGCAGTTGCCGCCCCAATTGGAACCTTCATAAATTTTTTTTTGCGCCAGGTTCGAACTGAGATTTGTCCGCGGGTCAGCAATATGACCTTTCCACGTTTGGAGTTATAACGATCTCCCATTAATTCTGTATGAGTTGTGGACGTCCGTGGCAATTAGAAGTTGTTAAAGATTAAACAAAAACGGCGGGCGCTCGTCGGAATCGGAATCGATCCGCACGAGCGGCCGGCGCAGCCGGCCATTGGACGATGAAGCCTGGGTGCGCGCGATGGTCGCCCGACACACCCAACAAATCGTCCCGCGCCCGCGCGGACGACAGAAGGGATGGCCGAAGAAAAAGTCATGTTAAGGGTCATGTACCCGTCATTTACCCTGCCGTCCCTGTGTGCAATGACTGGCAGAAAATTAAGGCTGACTTGCTCAATGTCGTTGAAGAGCTATGGACTTCCCCACGTTTGGTGGGCGCTCCTGAGGGACAGCTATTATGCTGTCCCTCAGGAGCGCCCACCAAACGTGGGGAAGTCCAGGTTAAGCTTCGATTTGGAGATTAAGTAAACATAACGCGGGATGAACCAAAAGTGACGCGAGCGAATGGCATTCACTTAAGCGAATAAGGATCTGTTTTTGCGCTGGAATAGCCACTTTGGACCCATGAGTAGCCCTTAAGTGAATGGCATTCGTGACGCGAGCTATTAAGTACGGTAGGCCTGCAAAGGAGCCGCTCTAGACGCTCATGCCGCTCTGGGCGTCCGTCTGCCGTGCGGCCTGCATGGCGTCCCATTCGTCGACGGTGATCAGGGCCTCGCGGGCCTGGCTGCCTTTGTAGCTGCCGACGATGCCGGCCTGGGCCATCGCTTCGATCAATCGGCTGGCGCGGCTGTAGCCGATGGTCAGGCGGCGCTGCAAGAGGCTTACGCTGCCGCGCTTGGTCTCCAGAACAACGCGCACGGCGGCGTCGAAAAGATCGTCCTTGGCCGCCTCCTCGTCCACCGTCCCCGTTGATTTGATCTGCACCAGCTCCGGTTCGTACTGCGCTTCGGCCAGGTCCTTGACGATGCTGACGCTCTCGCGCATTTCCTTATCGTCGATAAAAGTTCCCTGCGCGCGGATCGGCTTGCCGGCGCCCGGCGGCAGAAAAAGCATGTCGCCCTGCCCCAGCAGCAAATCCGCGCCGTTCTGGTCCAGAACGATCCGGCTGTCCATCTTGCTGGCCACGCGAAATGCGATCCGGCTGGGCATGTTGCTCTTGATCAGGCCCGTCACCACGTTGGCCTGCGGCCGCTGCGTCGCGACGATCAGGTGGATGCCGACGGCGCGGGATTTCTGCGCCAGGCGGACGATGAATCCCTCCACTTCCTTGCCGCTGGTCATCATCAAATCGGCCAGTTCGTCGATGATGATCACGACGTAGGGCATGTGCTTGGGAATTTTCGCTTCCTCCTCCTCGTTGGCCGGCTTGATGCGCGCGATCAATTCCTCGCGTCCCAGCGCGTTGTATCCCTTGATATTCCGCACACCCGCCTCGGCCAGGGCATCATAGCGCTCGTCCATCTTCTCGCACGCCCATTCCAGAACGCTGGTGGCGCGGCCGGCATCGTTGATGATCGGGCACATCAGGTGCGGAATGTCCTTGAACGCCGCCATCTCCACCACCTTCGGATCCACCAGGATTAGCTTCACCGTATCCGGCCGCTGCTGGTAGATGATCGACATGACGATGCTGTTGATGCAGACCGATTTGCCCGAGCCGGTGGTGCCGGCGATCAGGCAGTGGGGCATTTCGGTCAGGTCGCTGATCATCGGCTCGCCACTGGCGTCCTTGCCCAGGAACAGCGGGATCGCCTTCTTGCGCACCGCGTCGGGCGCGGTCTGCATCAACTCCTTGAGGCGAACTTTTTCCTTCCGCTCGTTGGGCGCTTCGATGCCGACGGTGTGCTTGCCCGGCACCGGCGCGACGATGCGGACGCTCTCGGCACGCAGGGCGCGCATGATGTCGTTCTGCAGCGCCGTGATCGCCGAAACCTTGGTGCCCGGCTTCAACTCCAGCTCGTACATCGTGATCACCGGGCCGGTGTCGATCTCCACCACGCGGGCATCGATATTAAATTCCTTCATCGCCTGCTCGAGCACCGCGGCTTTCTCGCGGACGAACTTTTCCTGGCTCTGCGCGAAGCCGTGCTCGGCGTCGGCGAGGCAATCCCAGGGCGGCAGGTGATATTCCCCAAGGTCCTGCGGCGGTGGGGGGGCGGTGCGCTTGGGACGAACCATGTTCGGCAGCTTGACGATGATGTCGCGCAGGGCGGCCGGTGGGGTTTGCGGCTTATCGTCAGCGGCGACGGGCGCCGCCTTGCGCTGCCCGATTTCCGTTTCGTCATCGTCGTCGTCGCTCGTCTTATCCGCTTTTGGTCTGGATCGCCGTGCCGGTGGCCGGGCGACGTCGCGCGTGATGAAATTGGCCAGCGATGGCAGCCGTGGGAACGTCGGAAATGAAAACTTCATGCGCGGCTTGAACGTCCGCACGCTGGTGTACGCGCTGGCGGCGAATCCCGGGGCCCGCAGCACCAGATCGTCCGCCGCCAGCAGAAGCCCGATCAGGATCGCCGTCAGCAGCACCAGGCGCGTGCCCACGGTGCTGAAATGCATTTGCAGGAATGCGGCGGTGCTGATTCCGATGACGCCGCCCTGTCCCTCCGGGAATCCCCCGCGCGAGCCGGGCTTGAAATGGTGCACGGTCGCCGCGAAAGCGATGGACAGGATGAGCAACCCGACTACCCGAAGCCAGACATCGCTCAGCCGCCCCTGGTAAACCAGCAGCGCCAGGCAGACTCCGGAAAAAAACAGGACCGGAAAAACGCCCTGCCCAACCGCCATAAAGCCGTAATACGCCACCAGCGCCCCAACCGATCCGCACACATTCTGAATCGGCGGATATGGATAAACACTGTGGCTGGGCCAATCAGTCGTGTGGAAGCTGCCGAGGGAAAAGAGCAGGAAGAGCCAGGCGGCGCATCCGACGAACAGCCCGAGAGGGCGGATGATATTGAGGCGTTGAATCATATTGAAAAACAGTGATTGGTGATTGGTGCGTGGTGATTGAAAAAAGCAGATCCGCGCCCCATCAATCACCACGCATCAATCACCAATCACCATTCTCGTTATCGGGCGGGACGGGGGACAAACTGCAACACTATTAGTGGGGGGCTACGAACAGCGCCGCCGCACGATCTAGCAGTGTTTCGGCGATGGCCGTCTTGGGGCCGGGAGGCAACTGTTCGCTGCGGCCGTCGGCGTAAAGCAGGGTGGCGGCGATCGTGTTACTGCCGATCGTCTCGGTAGGGTTGTAAACGATCAGATCGAGGCCTTTATCGATGAGCTTTCGGCGCGTCCGCTCCAAATCCGCCTCCGCTTCCAGGCTGAAACCAATTGTGCGCTGATCCGCCCGTTTGATCCTGCCCACCTCGGCGAGAATGTCCGGCGTGGCGACAAGCTCCAGGATGCGTGTGTCTTCCCGGGACAGCTTCCCGGCGATCGCCGATCTAGGCCGGAAATCCGAAACGGCCGCGGCCATGATCAGCAAATCGTGATGTGGAAATTGCGCCAGCACAGCGCCCAGCAATTCTGCGCTGGTGCGCACGTCGATTCGAGGCAGGGGTTTTGGAAACGGGGCGGTAACCGGCCCGAGAATCACCGTGACCGCATGCCCGCCGCGCCGCGCCGCCGCCGCCAGCGCGGCGCCCATCTTCCCGCTGCTGCGGTTTCCGATAAATCGCACGGCATCGATCGGTTCCTGCGTCGGACCAGCCGTAATGAGAACGCGCATGGGTAACAATTTAATGCAGAAATGAATGAGCCACAGATGGGGCACAGATGGACGCAGATAGAGTGAAGAAAGATCCTTTATTCGTTATCGGTGCAAATCTGTGCCCCATCTGTGGCTAATCACTTTTTTTTCGATGGAGTACGGGTTGAATCCGTTGTGGCCAGGAACGTCGTTACTTCGGCAATGATATCTTCCGGCTCGCTCATACGCCCGGGGCCGTTGTTACGGCAGGCCAGCCAGCCGGAGTCGGGGCCGATGAAGCGATAGCCCAACTCGCGCAGCTTCGCCACGTTCTGCTTGGCGATGGGGTTCTCCCACATCCGGTTGTTCATCGCCGGTGCGAAAATCACCGGGCACGCCGCCGCTGCGATCATCAGGCTCACCAGGTCGTCGCTCAACCCGCAAGCCACTTTGGCGATCAGGTTCGCGGTGGCGGGGGCGACCAGCATCAGATCGGCCTGCTCGGTCAGGGTGATGTGCTGCGGATCGGAGCTGTCAACCAGGTCGAACGTCCCGCTGCGCACCGGCCGGCCTGACAGCGCCTCGAACGTCAGCGGTGCGACGAACTTCTGCGCCTCGGTGGTCATCGCCACCGTGACGGTTGCGCCGGATTGCACGAGGGTGCTGACGATCTCGGCGGATTTGTACGCCGCGATCCCCCCGCATACCGCCACGACGATCTGGCGGCCGCGCAGGGCTCCATTCGCCTGGTCATCCTGGCCGGCGGGCATGGATCACTCCTGCGGCGGTCGCAGGCCGCTGGCCTCGTAGTCGATCGCGATCTTGTCCTGCAGGATCTCCTGCACGACCACTTCCAGATCGGTCATGCTTCCGCGCTCCACCAGCGGGCGAGCGCCGTCCATCAGCTCCAGCATGCGCTTCTGAATCAGCGCGGTCAGCTTGAAACGGCCGCCGACCTTGGCCACGATCTTGTCGCTCTTCAGTGCTTCAATCATCTTGTGTTAAAAACCTCCGCTGCGTTTGTGGCGAATGATCTTGAGGATTTCCGCAACGGCGCGGTCCAGCTCATCATTGATCACCATGTAGTCAAAAGCCCTGCTCCCCTTGGCCATGTGGATTTCGCGTTTGGCGTCGCGGAATCGCTTGGCGATGTCCTCGGCGCTGTCCCGCGCCCGCGCCTGCAGGCGCTGCAACAGTATAGGCTCATCCGGTGGAAGAATGAAGATCGTCAGCGCATCGGGGTATTGATAGCGCACCTGCAGCGCCCCCTGTACGTCGATCTCCAATAGCACGTCCCGGCCTGCCGCCAGGTCGTCCAATGCGGGGCGCTTGGGCGTGCCGTAATAATCACCATAAATCTGCGCATATTCCAGAAATTCATCGGCATCGAGGCGGCGGAAAAATTCCTCCCGGCCGATGTGATCATAAACCTTGCCCCGCTCATCCCCGTCGCGTCGCTGCCGAGTGGTGGCGCTGACGACGTAGCACACCTGGTGCTTCTCCGAAAGCACGCGCGAGATCGTGCTCTTGCCGACACCCGAGGGGCCGCAGAGGACGATCAATAACCCGTGATTGGCGTTTTTGCCCGCCATCGATTCTCTAATTCTGACATGCCGACTTAAGTCGGCATGCCGCTAAATCCGCCCCTATGCCTATTCCACGTTCTGCACCTGCTCCTTGAGCCGATCGATCGCGCCCTTGATCTCCACGATATGCCCGGCGATCGCGGCGTCGTTGGCTTTGCTGGCGATCGTGTTGGCCTCGCGCAGCATTTCCTGGGCGATAAAATCGAGTTTCCGGCCCGCATGCTCGCCAGACGTGCATCCCTGCTCGAACGCCTCCAGGTGGCTGGTCAGCCGCTGAATCTCCTCGCTGATATCCGCGCGCTCGGCGAAGACGGCGACCTCCCTGAGCAGATCGGCGTGGCCGACTTGCAGCTCGGCCTTGCTGATCAGCTGGTTCACCCGTTGCGTCAGGCGTTTGTGATAATCCTCGATGACGTGCGGCGCCCGCACCTGGATCTGCGCCAGGTGCGACGCGATCAGCTTGGTATGCTTGAGCAGGTCCGCCATCAGCGCCGCGCCCTCGCGGCAGCGCATCGCCGTCAGCCGGTCCAGCGCGGTGGTGGTGATCTCGCGGATCATCTCGCCGTGCCGCTTGATCTCATCCGATTCGTCGCGCGGCTCCTGGCAGACACCGGGAAGCTGCACCAGGCTGGCCAGGTCGATGGTCACCATATTTTCCAGCCCGCGAATCTGCTTGAGCTGTTCCAGGTATGCGCTCAGGGCCTGCGCGTTAATGTGATAGGCGGCCTCGGCGCTGTCCATGCGCATCTTCAGGATAAAGGTGATCGATCCGCGTCCCAGCGCCTGGCGCAACTTCGTCTCGATCTCCGGCTCCATGCCGCTGACGTTTTCCGGCAGCTTGATGATCGGCTTGAAGAATCGGTTGTTGAGCGCGCGGATTTCCACGGCGTAATGCGTGCCGTTGCGCTCGGCGCTGGCGTCTCCGAAACCGGTCATGCTGATGATCATGCGGGGATATCCGTGGAAATGTTGCTATTTGGCCGGCGGGGTATTCGTGCTCCCGCCCGGCGGAGCGGCCGGTGCGTTCTGGACCGTCGGCGACGCCGGAACATTTCCCACGTGATTCGCCAGCAGATTCAGCGCGATCGCCAGCAGGACGAACAGGGCGAAGACGATGCTGGTTGCCCAGGTGAGCACGTCGCCCGTCTTGGCGCCAAAAGCGGTGTTACCTCCGCCGCCCCCGCCGAACGCGCTGGACAGCCCACCGCCGCGCCCTTTCTGAATGAGCACCAGCAGCGTCAGCACTGCACAGATAAACACGAACAGCGATCCAACGATATAGTAAAAAACTTCCGTCATATCTGTTTTCCCAAAGCGGCCGGATGGCTACCCGGCGGTCTTGCCACACATTCACCGCGCCGCGGCGGCGATCGCCAGAAAACTCTCAGCCTTCAGCGACGCCCCGCCGATCAGTCCGCCGTCCACGTCCTTCTGCGACATCAATCCCTGTGCATTCTCCGGCTTCATGCTCCCGCCGTATTGAATTCGCACTCGGTCGGCGAAATCGTGGTTCCACGATTTGGCCAGCTGCTGGCGGATGAAGGCGTGAACCTCCTGCGCCTGTTGCTCCGTGGCGTTGCGGCCGGTGCCGATCGCCCAGACCGGCTCGTATGCAATCACCAGACGATTCGGATCGCTCATGCCGCTGTTCAGCTCCGCCAGCTGCCGCGCCACGACGTGAAACGTCTCGCCGCCGTCGCGCTGGTCGATCTTCTCTCCGACGCAATGGACCAGGATCAACCCCCCGTTAAAGATAGCCTCGGCCTTGCGCGCCACGAGCATGCCCGATTCTCCGATGACGTGCCGCCGTTCGCTATGGCCGCAGAGGACAAACTGCACGCCCAGGTCGCGCAGCATCTCGACGGAGATTTCGCCCGTGAATGCGCCATTCTTCTCGAAATAGACATCCTGCGCGCCCAGCAGCACGGATGATCCGCTGATGGCGCGGCCCACGGCGTCCAGGTAGACGAACGGCGGCGCCACACCGATCTGCACGCCCGCCGCAGCGCCCATCGCAGCGCCTTTAACCACCGCATTGGCCAGCTCCACCGCGGACGAGCGGGTGGTGTTCATCTTCCAGTTGCCGGCGACAAACGGCGTGCGACTCATAGTTCCTCAGGCGTGCGCCGGCTCGACGGGGCTTGCCGAAGTCGGCTGCGAAGCTTCGGCGAATTCCTTGCCCAGGACAGCGGCGATTTTGCGAAGCTGCACCATCATTTCCGCGAACGTCTCGGGCAGCAGCGCCTGCGGGCCGTCGCACTGCGCTTCGCTGGGACAGTAATGCACTTCCACCATGATGCCATGCGCGCCGGCGGCCATGGCGGCGGCGGCGATGGATGGAACGTAATCGCGCCGGCCCGCCGCATGGCTCGGGTCCACGATCATCGGCAGGTGCGACCAGCCCGAAACCACCGCCAGGCTGGTGATGTCCAGCGTGTAGCGAACGCTGTCCTCGAACGTCTTGATGCCCCGCTCGCAGAGGATCACCTGACGATTGCCCTGGCTCAGGACGTACTCGGCCGACAGCAGCCAGTCCTTGACCGTAGCCGCCAGCCCGCGCTTCAGCAGCACGGGCTTGCGCGCCTTGCCGACTTCGCGGAGCAGATCGAAATTTTGCATGTTGCGGGCGCCGATCTGGAAGCAATCGACGTATTTTTCCATCAGCTCGACCTGGCGCGTATCCATCACCTCGACGCAGACGGGCATCCCCAGCTCGTCCCCGCAGGCGCGCATCCATTTGAGCGCGGACTCACCGTGTCCCTGGAAGGAATAGGGGCTGGTGCGCGGCTTGTAGGCCCCGCCCCGCAGGATCGTCGCGCCGCCGCGCCGAACGTGCACGGCGATCTCCTTGAGCATCTTCTCGCTCTCCACCGCGCACGGTCCGGCGATGGCGGCGGCGTGAGTGGCGCCGATCTTCACCTTCGGCGTCGATCCTCCGCCGACTTCGACGATTGAATCCTCCTCATGAAACTCGCGGCTGGCGAGCTTGTACGGCTTCATGATCGGGACGACTTTTTCCACACCGTCCAGCGAAGCCAGGTGGTTCTGATCGATGCTCCCCTCTTCCCCCACGGCGCCGATGACGGTGCGGAATCGCCCCTGGCTCAGGTGCGGCTGGCACCCCATCTTCTCAATCTCGCGCACCACGCGGTCGATCGACGACTGCGGGGCGTGTTGGCTCATGACGACAATCAAGCGGTCTCCTGATGCGGAAAAGACGGGTAGTTTAGTTCAGCGGATCAGGTATGACAAGTTTGGGCCCAATCGGGTAATGGGTCAGTTTGAAATTTTGCCTTTGGTAAGTGACCATTCTAGCCGGTTCGATCAAACGGAGGCACAATGGCACAGATACCGACCGATCGCCAGGAAGGGTTTTTCGTTATTCAGGAATCCCCCGATGGATGGTCTGAATTCTTCTCACATAAACAAGATGCAGAGAAGAAGGCCGTCGAGATGCTAAGGGACGGGCACAGGATGTTCATTATCCGAGCCACCGCATTCACGACCCGCGACATCGAGAAAAACTTTTAGCGTCACACAAATAAAAAAGACGAGCGAATTTCGTCGCTCGTCATCGGTGACCATGCCTTGCATTGCCGCAGTACATCGAGCATCAATCACTAGCAGGCTAGGGATGCCCCGGACCTCGCAACCGAATCGACAAAACCCTCCTGCGGCCATCGTTCACCGAAGCGACGAGTTTTATGTGGCCGAGGCTGGTATCCAGCCACTTAAGCAATTGCTTAAGCATTTGGACCTCCGTTCTGCCGAAAAGAGCGGCGAATTCATCTTATCCGGTTAGGCAATCCTGGCAATTCTCGTCCGGCACAATCCAATTGAATAATTCACGCCGAACGGTGGGCTGAAACGATATGGGTTCGGGAATTGTTACCCTGTTGCCAGCAGCCTCAGTTTTGTAAGATGAACTCCAATCCGGGAGAGGCACACCATGGGTCAGGAAAACAAATACCGCGAACTCGTGAAACAGGCAGCCGAAGGGGCGGTCAGCGCCGCAGACGAACTTCGGAGTGCAATCAAGGAAAATAGCCTTCCAAGAATCTGGGCATCCAGTGATAGGCTGCAAAAACGCGTGGACGTATTAAAAACTGAGCTTGCCGTTTTACACAGGCTGGCCCCGGATCAGGAATCCTAACGGTGTTTACACCACGCCGGATACCAGCCAGGCGTCCATCCCCAAGCCTCCTGAAAAGTTATTTCTCCCCTCAATAACCGCACGAGCCGCTTTGTGTCCTCAATGTCAAGATCGTTGTCGGCAAGCTGATTGTTGCCCCAATCTATCACAGTTATTTTTCGGTCGTCGTCCATAAACACGTTCCAGGGGCGCACGTCGCGGTGGATAATTCCATTGGACCTTGCCCCATTGGCGAATTCGAGTAGTTGCCTTTCGATTTCGGAAATAGCGGTTGGCGCTGAGTTGAGATGCCAAACCAAATCACCGACCGCATGATCCATGAGAATGTGGCCTCCTGCTGGTTCGGAGTATTGCGCTACGTGAGGTATTGACGCCTGAATCTGCATGATCTTCTGATATGAGTCGGGAGTACGGATGGCGACAAATTTCTTTCCGTCCTTTGTCGCATGACAAACGTCGAGCAACGGTCCCTGAAATCCCCTGTACTTTTCACGCTTTTCGTAAGTAACCGTGTATCCGAGGCGAGTATAAGTTGATTCGCGCACTCGCATTTTGATCCTTTCTAATCAATCAATTTTAGCAAATCTTCGATTTCCCAGATATGATCCGATAAACCGGGTTCCATCCCCGGGGTGACGCGGATCGTCTTATGCAGCTTGCAGTAATTGTAGTGCATGACGAAAAGCGCGCAAGCGGGTAGCGGGTCAGTTTGAAATTTTTCCATGTTATCATTAGAAGGATGGAATGTGCCTATTTCCGAAAATTCCTGACACCAACGATCCGAAGCTGAAAAATGAGTTTGTGAAAGAACAGCGGAGGCACGTCGTGGACGTGCTTTCGATTTTCGTTGCTTTCATCTTCGCAATCGCCGCCTTTGCTGCGATGTTTTTGGGCTCTAAACTGGGTCTGACTGATACTGACAGGGAATGCATCCACATCACACTTGCCGCAGTTCTTGGTGCGGTGGTAGGCCGACTTACGGGTGATCGTAAGTAGGATGGTCTAAAGTAGGCACACCAGTTCCTCAATCTCCCACAGGTGATAAACAAGGCCAGCAGCCATCGCGGGTGTAACCCGCAAGCTCTGGTGAATCCGGCAAAAGTTGTAGTGCATGAAGTGCAGGGCGACGTTGTGGGCGTGCTTCTCCGCCTTTTTTGAAAAGGCATTGGTCAGCCGCGTAAACCGACGCATCGACATCCGCATGGCCAGCTTCTCGCGTTCGACGTGCGCTTCTGCTTCGCATACTCTGGCCCAAATGTTCGAGGAACCCGACAGTCCCGATGAACAGCCGATCGAGCGCTCGGCCAGCCCGTCGGCGGCGGCGCGGGAAAAGTCGGATGAGCTGCGCATGCACGCGGAGCTGGCCGCGGTGTTTGAAGGCAACCGCAAGTTCGAAGCACGGATTATTTCGGGGCTCGATCCGCAGATCGCCCGACAGGTTCAGCAGTCCATGGGCCGATTGGAAAAATCCAAGTCGCCGGAAAGTCCGGTTCTTCCTGAATCGTCCATTGCGGCGGCGGCGGAGTTGCTGGATTTGTCGAAGGCGAGCGGATTGAGCACCAACGATTATCACATCCATCGTCGTCCCGGCGAAGTGGTCGTCGTGCGCTGGCTCGCGGGGGAACAGGTCGAGACGTTTTACCAGCGCCTCCAGGCGCACTTCGACGCCGCCCTGGACGGATTGCGCGAGGATGAGCGGCAATCCCACGAGTGGAAGAAGGATCCCGGGACGCTGGCGTGGCTGGCGGCGCTGGACGCGGTGGCGGTGAAGATGGCCGATCGATATCTTCGCCCACTGATCCTCGCGCACAAGATCTTCGTTCTCTCAACGCAGGCCGCCGATGAAATGAACATCCAGCACCTGTGCGATTACGTGATGGGCGTGCCGGCGGCGCAGATCGTCGGCGCTGTCTCAGCTCCTCCGGCCGATCCCACGCAGCGCGACCTGGCGTGGTTCTTCAAGCTGTTCTCGCTGCGCGGGCTGAAAGAGCAGACCGAGCAGATGTGTTTCTTCGCCTACCTGCAAAAATCGGACGATTTCCTCGCGGATTGACATTTGCAAGAACTATGGCGGAGCATCGCGCTGCGCCTGCTGTTCTTTTGTTTTGCGGAGGAAGACGTGCCAGGTGACGGTGTCCCAGGCGTTGTGGATGCCGATGAACAGCAGGAGCAGAGAAGCGGCGCCGCTGGCGAAGAGGGCGGGCCGGGGATGGGATAACGCGAGCGCGGCTGAAGCAATCAGCGTGGCGTAGGCGGCCACGGGCAACAGAAGGTGGAACAACCAATCTTCCAAGACCGCCTCGTAGGCGGTTTGAGATCGCATGCGGGTGCCGACGACCAGGGCGTAGATCACTCCTCCGACGCCAATGATTCCCCAGAGCAGCGCGACGGCGGACATGCCGTTCCAGGGAGCGACCATGATCGCGGCCAGAAGAAGCGCCAGGGCGAAATGCACCACATTGGGAGTGCCGAACGCCTGGCTGGCCTTGACGTCGGCGCGCGCGGTGGGCATGTCTGCGATCAGCGCGATGACGACAAACTGCAATCCGATCAGCGCACCGGCCGAGGAGCCGATGATGACATAGAAATTATCCCAGCCGTCCAGTGGAGCCATAAACTTACAGGTGAGCGCTACTCTTACCCTGACGGTGGGTGATTCCGCAACATCGGCATCGTATTCACTTCGCATCTTCCAGAGCGGTGCTGATCAACCCGGGAAGCGGGTCGCCGGTTTTGCGGCGGATCGACCAGGTCGCCCGATCGCTATGTAAAATAAACCGCGTGTTTGACAGACTTTGAATTTCTGGGGCGGGTTTCGCAAAATTTTCTTTTTCGCGCTCCGCCGCACGTCGCAAGCGACGCGGGCGATGGACGATAGAATCGCCCGACAGCGCCGGACAATTTTTCATGGCGAAATTGGCTCAAAAACCTTCAGGTTTTCGCTATAGATATAGAGGAGCGCGCTTTTTTTTAACGGACACGGAGACCCGGAGTATCGGCGCCGCGCAGCCGAGCGACCCGGGCTCCGTCACCCGCTTCCGTTGCGCCGCAATCCAGCGGCGAGGCGGAAACGGCAGGCGCACCCGGCGATGGGGTGCACTTCCTCGGACAATCCGCGCCCACGCCGTGTGCGCCGTCCGATTTTTTCCAATCTCAATCGTGAACGCGCCGGAGCGACAAGTCCCGGCTCTTTTGCGCTGCGCGCCGCGCGCTGCGCGCCGCGCGCCGCGTGTTATCTGCGCTCCGCCGCAACCGGGGCGGGGTTGAGCATCTCGATCTTCACGCGCTTGACGCGCTGGGGCTCGGCGTCCAGGACCGTGTAGCGAACGCCGTCGTGCTCGTACACTACGTCCTTCTGCGGGACTTTGGCCAGGCTGCTGCTGAGAAAGCCGCCGAGGGTTTCGTAGCCGGCGTCTTCGGGCAGGGAAAGGCCGACCAGGCGATTCAATTCCTCGATGTGGATGCGGGCGTCGGCTTCGGTGGTGCGGTCGTCGAGGCGCTTGAGCATGGCCGGCTCGGAGGCTTCGTGCTCGTCGGCGATTTCGCCGACCAGCTCCTCGAAGATGTCCTCGAGGGTGACGATTCCGGCGGTGCTGCCGTATTCGTCCTGGACGACGGCGATATGCACCTTCTGGAGGCGGAAATCATCGAGCAGATCGCCCAGCGGCTTGGTCTCGGGGACGAAAAAAGCGGGACGCATGATCGTGCGAGCGTCGAAGCGCGGATTGGACACGCCCACGTGCTTGATCAGGTCGCGCGCGTGCAGGAATCCGACCACGTGATCGAGCGTCGATTCATATACCGGCAGGCGCGAGTGGCCCTGCTGCTCGATGACCGTTTTGACCTGGTCGAGCGTGGCGTCGACGGGCACGGCGGCGATGTCGGGACGGCTGGTCATGATATGGCCGGCCGTCGAGTCGCCCAGCTTGATGACCGATTCGATCATCTCGCGTTCCTGCTCGTCGACGACGCCTTCCTTCTCGCCCTCTTCGACGGCGGAGAGGATTCCTTCCTCGATCTGCCGCTCGGTGGCTTTCTCGCGGGCGCCCAGGGCGCGGCGGACGACGTCATCGGTGCCGTGCATCAGTCCCGCCAGCGGTGAGAACATCACGCCAAGGATTTTGAGCAGCGGCGCGAAGAACCCGACGATCTCGGCCGACGCATACCGTGCCCCGGCGTGCGGCAGGGTGATCGAGCAGAAGATGGCGATCACGCCGGCCACCAGCACCGTCAGCGAATAGCGCAGCACCGCGCCGTAGCTGGTCTGCTCGAACGATGCGAAGGTCAGGACCCACATCAGGATGTTGCACAACTGGCGGCCGACGGCGGTGATGAAGATCAGGTCGGAGGTGTGATCGGTGATCGCCTCGAACCAGCGATCGCCATCGTGTCGGCCAAGATATTCGGCCAGCGCGCCGCGTGAATATTCGCGCAGGGAATACGTCAGCGCGGAAAAAACCATGGAGAGCAGCGATGCCAACACCACCCCGGCGATGCTCAGGTACAGCGTCATCGGCGAACTCCAGCACCAGAGCGGCTACGTCGGCGGGGTGGAATCGGCGAATTGGGGCGGAAAACCGGCCCGATCCCCAATCTGGTCAGAATCTTATCTTCTTTGGCGTGCATGGCCACGAAAGCCGACGCGGTTCTATCGTCGAACCCGCACAAGTGCAACATGCCGTGCAGGGCGTACAGCAGCAATTCATTGGCCGGCGGAATCCCCCGCGCGGCGGCGGCGCGGCGGGCAATCGGAACGCAAATCACGATCTCGCCAGAGGTAACCCGCCCGCGGCGGTCGTGGTCGATCTCGAAGCTCAGGACATCGGTTGGCCCCCGGCGACCGAGAAAGCGGTGATGCAGCGCGGCCATCTCCGCCTCACCCACCAGCGCGAGCGAAAGCTGCCGCAGGGGAGCGGCCAGGATTCGGTGAGCTTGCTTCAGATGGGATGCGAGAAAGTTGACGGCATGGGCGCCCACCGCCGCGTGGATTTGCAATTGGAGCTGTGATCGGCCGCTCACGCCGTTTTGGCGGCGGGGGCTTCGCCGGCTCCCGCTTCGGACGCGCCGCTGGTGACCTCGGAGGTGCTGGGGTAGGCGATGCGGCCGTGATAAATCCCCAGCAGCGTCTTGCTCAGGGTGCTGTCGATGGTCTCCAGATCGCGCATGGTCAGATCGCATTCGTCCAATTGGCCGTCATGCAGGCGATCCATGCAGAGCTTGTGGACGAGCGTCTCGAGCCGGCTGGAGGTGGGCTCGGACATGGAGCGGCAGGCGCTTTCGACGCAGTCGCAGAGCATGACGATTGCCGACTCCCGGCTGCGCGGCTTGGGACCGGGATAGCGGAATTCAGTGTCGGACATGCACGGGCCGGTCTCCGGATCATTTTGCGTGACGGCCTGGCGGTAGAAATATTCCACCAGCGTGGTGCCGTGATGCTGCTGGATGATCGGCAGGAGGCTGGTGGGCAGATTGTATTCCCGCGCCATTTCCACGCCGTCTTTCACGTGCGCCAGGATGATCCGCAGCGACAGGCTGGGGCTGAGATTGAGATGGCGGTTCTCACCGCCGAGCTGGTTCTCGACGAAATAATCCGGCTTGTTAATTTTGCCCACATCGTGGTAGTAGCTGCCGACACGGCAAAGCAGAGAATTGGCGTGGATGGATTCGGCGGCGGCTTCGGCGAGCGTCGCCACCTGCAGGCTGTGGTTGTACGTGCCCGGAGCTTCCAGCGCCAATCGGCGGAGAAGCGGCTGGCTGGCGTCGGCCAGCTCCAGCAGCGTCATGCTGGTGGTAATTCGGAACGCTTTCTCGATGAAGGGGAGAATCCCCAGCACCACAAATCCCGCGGCCAGTCCGGCGGCGCCGGCGTAGAGGCAGTTGTCGGCGATAAAGCGCATCGGCTCCATCTGCACAAACCCGACGGCCGCGGTGACGAAGATCATCGCCAGCGCCGATGCGCCGCCGACTTCGATCAGCTTGCTGCGCGTACGGATGTCATCCAGCAGGAAGCTGGCCGCCAGCACGCCGACCCACAGGACGAGGAAAAATCCCGTTCCCTGGTCCAGCGCGGCGGTGACGATCACCGCCTGAATCGTCGAAACGCCCAGGGCGAAACGCTGGTCGTAAGCAATCGTCAGGATGATCGCCGCCAGGATGGTCGGGGCGATGCCGAAGATAAGCAGCCGTCCGCTCCCGATTCCGGCCAGTTGGGATAGAAGCAACATCGAAAGCAGCAGCGCCGCCATGGCGATGCCGCGCGTGTGGTTGCGGATGCAGCGCGGCTGGTAGCGGGCGACATAGGCGCACAGAAGCACCGTCACGACCAGGGCGATCAGCGCCAGGCCAAGTCGGTATTGCCACAGCCGCCAGACATCGGCCGACAACGCCTTGTGATACGCATCGTTTTCCTGGCGAAGCAGTTGCCAATCGCTGTCGGTGAGGATTCGCGGCCCGATGATGATGGGGCTGTCCTTCTGCAAGTGCTGGACCGCATCCTTGGGATCAGCAGCCGCGGCGGCGATGCTCTGCTCATCGGCGGTGGCGCGCTCGTCCATGTCGTAATTGGGCGTGGCGAAAAGCCGTTCCGCCGCGATGCGCGCGATTTTGGATCCAAGACCCAGATCAAACCCCTGCGCAAATTCATCGAGCCGCGCCAGCAAGTTGTCGTGCGGAGACGCGGGATACGCATCGGCGGCGTCGATCGTGCGATCGGGACCCGGTGGGGCGGCACGCGGGTTGGCGGGATCGGCCGCCGCCGACTTCAGAATGATCTTGCGATGCATCTGCCCGAGGTTCTCGCGATCCCAATCCGATTGGCTCAGGACCACCAGCGGCCGGCCATCGGGAATCAGATGCTGCTGCGCGTAGCTGACGAATTGGCGGACATCTTCCTCATAGCGTTGGCGATGCTGCTGGCCGATGCGATCCTGCTCCAGCTGCGTGAGCGAGCCGCTGTCGAGAATTTCGCGCAGGGGCGATTCGAGCTGATCAACCGTCTGGCCCGCCACGCGATCGGGCAGGTTTTGGAGATAATCTTCCAGCGATGCCCAGACATCCCCCGGCGCCTGTCGGTAGACGCGCGGGGCGTTGTCGCGGAGATAATTGACTTGCCGATCATGCAGGGCGTTGTCGAAGAAATCGAAATCGACGCGCGCGGTAATGTCGTGGGGAACAAACTGACCGGGACGATAGGCGACCACCTGATCGCGCAGCAGCAACAGCCACATGACGACCAGGCCGAAGACGGCGGCGATCGCCAGCGACGCCAGCCCGCCGCGCTTTCGGAAATCTTTCCAGCGGCTGCGCGAGGCATCGCGGCATTCGCGGAGCCCGCGGCGGCTGGGGCGATTGGATGAGTCCAAACCAAACACGTTCTAATCCTTCTGTTTCTCCCGCGATTCGGTCGATTTCTGGCCGTTGCGCTCGTAGGCATTCACGATATTTTGCACCAGCCGGTGGCGGACAATATCTTCGCGCTGCAGGCGCACCGTTGCGATGCCGCGGACACCGCTCAATCGCTGCATGGCATCGACCATTCCACTGGGCACGTCGGCGGGCAAATCCACCTGCGTGACGTCGCCGGTGACGATCATCTTTGATTCGTGACCCAGTCTTGTCAAAAACATCAACATTTGTGATGCGGTCGTGTTCTGGGCTTCGTCGAGGATAATAACGCTTTCGTTGAGCGTTCGACCACGCATAAAAGCCAGCGGAATCACCTCGATGACATCGTTCACCATAAAGCGTTTGAACTGCTCGAATTCCATCATGTCGTGCAGGGCATCCAGCAGCGGGCGAAGGTATGGATTGACCTTGGCCTGCAAATCACCGGGCAGAAATCCCAGCCGCTCGCCCGCCTCGACCGCCGGCCGCGCCAGGACCAGGCGCTTGGCCTGGCCGTGCTTGAGCATGCTGGCGGCGACGGCGACGGCCAAGTACGTCTTGCCGGTCCCCGCGGGGCCGGCGCAAAACGTCAGGTCGTGCTTGAGCACCGCGTCGATGTATTGCCGCTGGCCCGTGGTCCGGGGGCGAACCGGATGGCCCTTGGCGTAAACGTCGATTTCGTCGGCGTTTCGCTCGCCGTTCTGGTCTGCCGCGCGGCCGATCGCCTTGCCGACGTCTTCGGCGCTGAGCCAATCCTGTCGCCGCAACGCCCGCTGGAGCTGATCGAGGACGGCGGCGGCCTTGCCGACCTGTTCGCGGTCCCCGCTGATCCGGATTTCCTGATCGCGGGCGACCACCTGCACGCCGAATGTCTCGCGGATCATCCGCAGATGCCGGTCAGCCGCCCCGAACAGGGCCAGCTTCTTATCGGGCTGCTCAAGAGCGATGTTCAACTGCACGGCGATAGTTTTATGCAGCCAAGGCGGCTTTTTCTGGGAGTCCCTTTACTTGACTGACCCAATCCACAAAGGGTCACAAACCCGGAGCGATCCATTTTCGCATGTGCGGGGGCAAAAAGCGAGTTGCAGTGTTTTTGATGTAAGTCTTTATGGAAAAACAAACTATGCAACTTTGCGCGGTCAGCAGCGATCGGCGGGCCAGGCATTTCTGCTACCTTCGCGCCCCGCCCGGGAATCCTCAAAACAGGCTGAAGAGCAGATACGCCGCTGGCGCCGCCAGCAAGGGGCTGTCGATGACGTCCAGCAATCCCCCGAAACCAGGGATGATGTTGCCGCTGTCTTTGACCAGTGCGTCGCGTTTCATCAGGCTCTCCAGCAGATCCCCGGCCTGTCCGACGGCGCCGATGATCGCCCCGAAGAGCAGGCCTTTGCTCCAGTTCAGGGTGGACAGCGCATCGCGCCACAGGAGCACGCAGATCAGCCCGACCACAGCGGCGGTGGCGATCCCGCAGATCAGCCCCTCCCACGTTTTCCCAGGGCTGAGCCAGCGGATCAGCTTGTGCTTGCCCAGCGCGCGGCCACCGAAAAACGCGCCAATGTCGGTGAATTTCACGACCAGGAGGATCATCACCACCGCCTCGGTCGATCCCTGGAATCCGCGCGGGTTCAGCGAATGCTTGACGCGCAACGCGATGAGAAACCATCCCAGCCCGCCGAGATACAGCGTCGCCAGGACGGTGCCGGCCATGTGCGTGATCGCCTCGTGCGCCTGCTGCAGGCTGGCGCGGCGAAGGCCGGCCAGGATCATCGTCAGCACGATGATGAACGCCAGCGTCGAAGCCGCGATGTGCTGGAACCATGCGAACTGGGTGAGGAACGCATGCAGCGTCAGCAGCCCGCAACCGGTCGCCGCGATGACGCGATATGGCCGCACGCGCTCGGCGGTCAGCAGGCGGGCGAATTCGGTGACCGCCAGCGGCATCAGCAGGATCAGCATCGCCGCCACGCCCACCCCCGCGATGCCGAACCCTTCGCGAGGCTGCAGGAACGGCCATTTCACCCAGCCGCGCGTGGCTTTTTCGATCCAGTGATCCAGATAAAGCAGCCCCAGGAGCCCCGCCAGCATGAGCGGGCCGTATGTCAGACGCTGACGCAATGAACTCTGCATTGGATGGCGTGATGGCCGGCGGGAATCATGCGGATTTGCGGGATATTGGCAACTTTCACCCACTTATTTCGCCGGGTGATTGCGACACGCGTATCGGATAGCATGAAAATAGCGGAGTCAGATTTGAAAATCCCGCGGTGGAGAATTTTCGCAATCGTTTTTGCATCGGTCCTGGTTATGCCCGTCGCGCTGCGCGCTGGATCGCCCGATGCGATGATCAGCTTCGATGCCGCCGCCCAGATCGCGCAAGCGGACTCTCATATTCAGGTGAACCTCGATCCCGCGGCGGAAAAGTTTTTCGTCCACGTCCCGACGAACTACGACGGCAGCGCGGCCTTCGGGCTGGTCGTATACATCGATGCCCAGGACCAGAGCAATGCCGTGCCCACGGGATGGGACGGGGTTTTGGAACAGAAGAAGCTGCTTTTCGTCGCGCCGCAAAATGCCGGCAACAATCAACCGATCAACCGCCGATCCGGTCTGGGCCTTCTCGCCGTGCGCGGCATGGAGCAGAAATATAAGGTGGACACGGGGCGGGTGTACGCGTCCGGCTATTCCGGCGGCGCGCGGGAGGCCAGCCATCTGGGATTTTACGCGCCCGATGTTTTCGCGGGAACGATTCAGTGCTGCGGCACTGATTTTTATCACGCCGTCTCGCAGGTCGATTCAAAGTCGCAGGTCGAAACCGCCGGGGAGCCGTACGGCCTGCTCGATGCCACGCCGCAGGAAGTCGACGCCGCCAAGCAGCACGTCCACTTCGTCCTGATCACCGGCGCCAACGATTTCCGTGGCGGAAATATCCGCGATATTTTTCACGGTGGATTCGAAAAGGAAGGATTCACCGCCAAGCTCATTGATGTCCCGGGCATGGCGCACAATGTTTGTCCGCCCCATGCGCTGATCGAAGCGCTGAATTTCATCGAAAACAACGGCCCAGAACCAACCACGCAGCCCGGTGCGCCGCCGTGGATGGCGCGCGATCCAGGGCATTGGCCGCAGATTCTGCTGGCCGACGAAATGAATTTCGCCGACAACACCCGGCTGCTGGGCGCCAGCGCTTTCCTCATGCGATTGCCAGGCGGTACGGTGGTAGGCGCTACCGCCAAGCACGTCGTCGGTGAAGTCACGCTGAGCGATCTGAAATCGCGGATGCGCTCCTGGGCGGTGGTTCGCCCCAAATCGCCTTCGGATCGCGTGATGCTTACCCAATGGGCCGAAAAAATGCCTGAGGCTGATGCGCTCGACTGGGTGGTGATGGCGCCGGCATCCCAGGCCGGCCCTTGGCCCGCACAACCCCTGCCGGCCCGAACCGATCCGGTGGAAGTCGGGGAGACCGTCTATCTTCTGGCCGTGCCGGACGGCGATCCCGCCACCCAAAAGGTCTACAAGGGGACCGTGACGGAAGTCAATCCCAAAGGTGAATTCGCCTATGTCCTGTCCGAGGTGCCCAACTCCCACGGATTCAGCGGCGCTCCAATCATCGACGTTCATGGGCAACTGGCGGGGATGCACGTCGCCCATTTCGAGACGCCGGGCAAATACGCCGGCCTGAGCGTCGCGATGATCCTGCCACTGATCCAGCCGCCGCCCGGCGCAGCGCCCGCGGTGCCCAGCGAACCGACCGTTTCCTCCGCCGAGCAATCCCAGACGGATCCCGCCGACGCCGCGCTGCACAGGGCACAGTTGCTGATCCAGAACAAGGTCTATGACAAGGCGAAGCAAAAGCTGCAGAGCATTATCGACACGTACCCCAACACCCCGGCCGCGGAAAAGGCCGCGCAATTGCTCGCCGATTTGCAGAATAAGTAACCTCAGCGTTTTTTCGCGGGCTGCGCACTATTCTGATCGACACCGCCGAACCTGCGTAGCTGATTTGCCACAGAATATACGTTGCTGACGAGAACAAGAATATCACTCAGATGCTTACGTTGAAATGGGTTACGCGCGAGATGCCAAAACATGTCGCGATGTTGGGGGCCGATGAAGTTATCGAAACCTATGCTCGCAATATTGCATAAACCTCGACGTTTGACGATAAGAGTACGATCTGCGAGGGCATCCAGATGCGGCCATCAGCTATACCCCGGATGCAGTTAAAAACGGGGGTCGCGATTGCATTCCTGCTCGTTCTGGGGCCGATGGTTTATCGCGATTATGTCTCGTTTGGCGAGGCCGTGGTTGCAGCGCCCGACGAGCCAAATCTCACCGATGATCAACGCACATTCTTTGAATCGAAAATCAGGCCGGTCCTGGTGAAGGACTGCTACAGTTGCCATTCGGCGCAGTCCAAGGAAGTTGAAGGCGGGTTGTTGCTCGACAGTCGCCAGGGGGTTTTGAAAGGCGGGGTCGACGGTCCGATCATCATGCGCGGCAGCGTCGACGCGAGCCTGTTGATTCAAGCGCTTCGATATGGAAATAAGGATATCCAAATGCCCCCGCCCGACAACGGTGGGAAATTGCCGGATTCAATTATTCGCGATTTCGAGACGTGGGTGAGGATGGGGGCGCCCGACCCGCGCGGTGGTGGGGTCGCAGCGCCGCCCGCAAAACCGTGGGACACCAACGAAGCGAAGAAGTGGTGGGCTTTTCAGCCGCCCAAATCTCCGTCTCCGCCCCTTTTGCTCGACGAGGGTTGGGCGCGGGGAGATATCGATCGATTTGTTTTCGCCGGCCTGGCTGGCAAGAACCTCAAGCCTGTCGCCGACGCCGACAAGCAAACGTTGATCAGACGGGTCTATTTCGATTTGATTGGACTTCCACCAACTCCGGACGAGGTGGATGCATTCGCGCGTGATGATTCACCCAACGCGTATGAGACGATCGTCGACAAACTTCTTGCGCGTCCGCAGTTTGGTGAACACTGGGGCCGGCATTGGCTGGATGTCGCGCGCTATGCCGAATCGACCGGCAAAGATGTCAACGTGACATTCCCCAACGCCTGGCGATATCGGGATTACGTTATTTCTTCTTTCAATCAGGACAAACCGTTTAACCAGTTCGTTCGTGAGCAGATCGCCGGTGACCTCCTGGCCGCGCCGAATCCAGAAAAGCGCGCACAGCAGGTGATCGCCACGGGATTTCTCGCGATCGGTCCCAAGGAATTGGATGAGCAGGTGCCACGGCAGTTCGATCTGGATCTGGCCGATGAGCAGGTGGATGCGACTTCGCAGGCGTTCATCGGGCTGACGGTTTCCTGCGCGCGATGTCACGATCACAAATTTGATCCGATTTTACAACGTGATTACTACGCGATGGCGGGGATATTTCTCTCGACCAAGACGGATTATGGAACCATTCCTGAACCCAGGAATAACCAGGAGAGCGATCTGATTGAAATCCCGCGGGAGGCAAACCAGCCGACGGCTCAGAATCCGCTGACACCGCAGGAGCGTGCGAAGATCCAGCAGGAATTGGCGGAAGCGACGGCGGAATATGAGCAACTCCTGCCGAACCGCCCAGGACAACGCGGCGCCCGGCAAAGGCAGCAGCAGGGACAGGACCAGGGGCAGGCGAACGCGAATGTTGTCCAGAACGCCCAGCAAATCCGCGTGGCGTCGGGGAAAAAGGCGCAGTTGGAAAGTGAGCTGAATAATTATGACGATTCGGGAAGGCCCAAGGCCTTTTGCATGGGCGTTCACGACCGCCCCGCACACAGCGGATCCCTTGAACCGATGCGGCCGATGCAGCTTGGGCCAAGGGGGCTTCCGCTCAAGAATCAATCCACCGGTTTCGATACGATCGCCGACAGCCCGCTTTTTTTCCGCGGAGAAATGAGTGAGCCACGCGATCGGGTGGCGCGCGGTGTTCCAGCTTTCCTGGTCACCGGCCGGACAATCGCCATGCCGAGCACTGAAAGCGGACGCCTGGAACTGGCGGATTGGATCGCGTCGGCGAGGAATCCACTGACGGCACGCGTGATGGCCAATCGCATCTGGTACTGGTTGTTCGACCAGGGAATTGTCGCTTCGGTTGATAACTTCGGCACGATGGGGGACGCGCCTTCAAACCAGCCGCTGCTGGATCACCTGGCATGCCAATTGATCGAGAACGGATGGTCAATCAAGAAGACGGTTCGGCAGATCGTGCTGAGCCATGCGTATCAGTTGGCCTCGAGCTACGACGAGACCGACGACACCGCCGACCCGCAAAATGCGTTAATATGGCGACACTCGAAGCGTCGTCTGACCGCCGAGTGCATCCGCGACGCGATGCTGGCGTCGAGCGGCCAATTAAATCTCAAGCCGCCGGTTGGATCGGCGGTGGCGCTTGCCGGGGATGGTGCGATTGGCGCCGGCCCGGCCTATTCGCGGCTCAATGAGGCATTGTTCGCCGATGCCACCAATTCCTATCGCAGCGTTTACCTTCCGGTGGCGCGCGACGTGGTGCCTGATTCTCTCTCGGTGTTCGATTATCCGGATTCAAGCGTGGTCATTGGCGCAAGGGAGACGACCAACGTTCCCTCCCAGGGTCTTTACATGTTGAACAATGATTTCGTCCGGGCACAAGCCAGGTACGTGGCGCAACGGCTGACGACCAGTAACGAAACCGGCGAAGATCGCGTGAACCTGGCCTTCAGGCTGATATTGGGCCGGCCGGCCAATGCCAACGAGCAAAAGGCGGCGACGGCGTTCTTCTCGCGCATCGCGAGCAATACCAGGGCCAGCCCTGCCGACGCGTGGGCGGATTTCTGCCTGGCTCTTTTTAACACGGCCGAGTTTCGATATCTGAATTGAGAAAATTATGAGCGACACATCAGGCCACTCATGCTCCTCGGTGACTCCGCTATTTACGCGGCGTGGATTTCTGCGCTGCATTTCATGCGGGTTTGGCTGGTTGGCTTTCTCAAGCCTGCTTCAGCGCGCCATGGCCGCTTCGTCGGGCCTGATCAACCCCCTGGCCGCGAAGACGCCGCCCCTGCCGGCCAAGGCGAAACGGATCATCTTCCTCACGATGCGCGGCGGCCCGTCGCACGTGGATACGTTCGATTACCGGCCGCAACTGACCGCGGACAGCGGCAAGCCCGGCAAGCGACCGGGCACGAAACTGCTCGGATCCAAGTGGCAGTTCACCCAGAACGGCCAAAGCGGGCTGTGGATTTCAGAGCTGTTTCCCAACGTCGCCAAGCATGCCGACGAATTGTGCCTGGTCCGTTCGATGCAAACCGACCTTCCGGCCCATCCGCAGGCATTTCTGAACCTGCACACCGGCAACGTTCGTTTGACGCGCCCGAGCCTGGGCGCGTGGACGACGTACGGACTGGGCACGGTGAATGAGAATCTTCCCGGCTTTGTCACCATCACACCCCCCAGTGACGTGGGGGGCGCGCAGAATTATGGCAGCGCTTTCCTGCCCGCAATCTATCAGGGCACGCGCATCGGCACCTACAACCGCCCGATTGCCCACGCGGAAGTGAAAAACCTGGCTCGAAAGCTCGGCCCCAATGTCCAGCGAGACGTGCTTGAACTGGCCCAGAACCTGAACCACCAGACACTCGAACACGACCAATACAATGCCGAAGTCGAGGGCGTCATCCAGTCCTACGAGCTGGCTTACAAGATGCAGGCCGAAATGCCCGAGGTCATGGACCTTTCAAAGGAGAGCCAGGCCACCATGGAACTTTACGGCATCGGCGATGCCGCCCGGCGCGTTGGTGGGATCGATGCGAGCACCGATGATTTCGGTCGAAAATGCCTCCTCGCCCGCCGAATGGTCGAAGCCGGCGTGCGGTTTGTCGAAATCTCCCACGGAAACTGGGATCAGCATTTCAATCTGGAAACGGCGCTGGGCGCTAACGCGCATGCCGTCGATCTTCCCATCGCCGGTTTACTAGCCGATCTGAAGTCCAGGGACATGCTCAAGGACACCTTGGTGGTCTGGGCCGGGGAATTCGGACGCACGCCGCACGCGCAGGGGGGCGACGGACGCGATCACAATAATAAGGCCTTTACCCTGTGGATGGCCGGGGGCGGTGTGCGGGGCGGAATGAGCTACGGAACGACCGATGACTATGGTTATGAAGCCATTGACAACAAGGTGCAAATCCACGATCTGCACGCCACCATGCTTGCCCTGCTGGGGCTGGATCATAATACGCTCACGTACAAACACGCCGGCCGCGATTTCCGACTGACCGATGTGGATGGTCACGTCGTGCAGGACATCATCGCGTAGCACCGCAATGTCAGCGGTTTTCCGCTTTCGCCGGGTTGCTCTGATCGACCCCGCCGAACCGTCGCTTGCGGGCGGCGAATTCTTTGAGCGTTTTGTGCAGATCCTCGACGGTGAAATCCGGCCACAGGACGGGGCTGACGACCAGCTCGGCGTAGCTGATCTGCCACAGGAGATAATTGCTGACGCGCATCTCACCGGCGGTGCGGACCAGCACGTCCGGGTCGGGCATGCCGGCGGTGTAGAGATGATCGCTGATGGTCTGTTCACCGATGTCGCGCGGGTCCAGCTCGCCCGCCGCCACCTGCGCGGCGATGGCGCGCACCGCGTCGGTGATCTCGGCCCGGCTTCCATAATTCAGCGCCAGGTTCAGTTGCAGACCGTCGTTGCCGGCCGTCTGCGATAGTGTGATATTGACTTCCTCCATCACCAGGTCGGGCAGGTTTTCAAGCCGGCCGATCTGTTTGAAACGGATGTTGTTCTCCATCATCGTCGGCCGCTCCTGGCGCAGATAATCGATGTACATCTGCATGAGGAAGGTGACTTCATCGGCGGGACGTTTCCAATTTTCCAGGCTGAAGGAATAGAGGGTGAGGAAATCCGGTCGTCCAAACTCGCGGCGCAGGCGCGCGCATTCGGTGACGATCGCCCGCACGGTTTTGGCGCCCTCCTGGTGCCCCCGGACGCGCGGCAATTCGCGCCGCACCGCCCACCGCCCGTTGCCATCCATAATGATGGCGATATGCCGTGGAATAGCCGGCCCGGGAATATCGGCGACGAGCGACATCGTCAGAAGTGTAAGACCCTTGGGCGATGGATTCTACTGGTGATTGGTTATTGGTGCGTCGTGATTGACAAAGCTCGCCGATCACCGCCCTTCCTCTTCACAATGAATCAAATGATACTCATACGCGTCCACCAGCGCCTGCCAGCTGGCATCGATGATGTTTCCGCTGACACCGATGGTGCCGAAGGATTCGCCGCCGCTGCGGCGACAGCCGATGACGACCCGCACCGCCGCGGCGGTCTCGTCTTTGGAATTGATCACGCGCACCTTGTAATCCGTCAGGTGCACCTGCGCAATCTGCGGGTAATACCGCTGCAGCGCCATGCGCAGCGCGCTGTCCAATGCGTTGACGGGGCCGTCCCCTTCGGCGACGTGATGCTCGGGTTTGCCGTCCACGTGCAGTTTCACCGTCGCCTCCGAAACCGGCTCGCCATTGGCCTGCTTCAGCACCGAGACGCGATAATGATCCAGCTCGAAAAAGCTGCGATAACGTCCAATCTGTTTGCGCACCAGCAGCTCGAAGCTGGCCTCGGCGACTTCGAAATGGTAGCCGGCGTTCTCCAGGTCCTGCACCTGTGTCAAAACCGCGCGCAGCGTCGCCTTGTCCTGTTCGATGTTGAATTTCTGCCCCGCCTTGGCGGCGATGTTGCTCGCGCCCGACAGCTCGCTGACCAGGATCTTGCGCGTGTTGCCGACAAGCTCCGGCTCGACGTGCTCATAAGTCGTCGCGTCTTTCTGCACGGCATGGACGTGCATCCCACCCTTATGCGCGAAGGCGCTGGCGCCGACATACGGCTGCCCGTCCACCGGAGGAAGATTGGCCGTCTCGTAGACGAACCGGCTCACTTCCGTCAGGCGCTGCAGCCGGCCGGGCGCCAGGCAATCCAGATCCAGCTTGATTTGCAGGTTGGCGATAAGCGGAACCAGATCCATGTTTCCGCAGCGCTCTCCGACGCCATTGATGGTGCCCTGCACGTGATCCGCGCCGCTGGCGACGGCGGCCAGCGCGTTGGCGACGGCCAGGGCCGCGTCGTTGTGCGTGTGAATCCCCACGCGCGCCGATGCTTTTTGTTTGACGGCCGCCACCGCCGCCGCGATCCACGCCGGCATCGATCCGCCGTTGGTGTCGCACAGCGCCAGCACCGAAGCGCCCGCGTCCTGCGCCGCCCAGAGCGTCCGCAGCGCATATTCCGAATCGGTCCGATAGGCGTCGAAGAAATGCTCCGCATCGTAAATCACCTGCCGGCCCGCCTCGCGCATCAGGCGCACCGAGTCGGCGATCATCGCCAGGTTTTCCTCCAGGCTCACATCCAGAACCCGCGTGACCTGGAACGGGCTGGTCTTGCCGACCAGCGTGACGACCGGCGTATCGGCCGCCAGCAGCGCGCGCATCCCCGGATCTTCCGCCGCTGCCACCCCGCGACGACGGGTCATGCCGAAGGCGCAAATCTTCGCGGTCTTGAGATTCAGTTTCTTCACGTCGCGGAAAAACGCTTCATCCTTGGGATTGGAAAGCGGGAAGCCACCCTCGATAAAATCGACGCCCAGGCCGTCGAGCTTCTGCGCGATCTGCAGCTTATCCGCCAGCGAAAGATTGAACCCCGCGCCCTGGGTGCCATCGCGCAGGGTGGTGTCGTAAATTTCGATGCGTCGTTTGCTCATAACAGCCCCGAAGTTCATTCTACCAAAACAAAAAACCCCGCCGAAGGCAGGGCCATTTGATTCCACAATAAGAACGCCAGGCCCTACCCGTGATTTCGCGGGCTAATAATGATCCGGGCGATGGTGGCAGGGCGTATACGATTCACAGCAATCATGATATCGGCTTGTGCGGCCAGGTCAATAAATAACCAATCGTCCCCGGGCACTTTCCGCGGCTTGACACCTCAACGGCGCCGGATAAAGTCGAGAAAGAGATTCCCGGGGCCATAGTGAAATGGGATCACGCGACCATGGCATGGTTGAATTTGGGGTTCAAATCCCCATGGCTCCATTCGACTCGCTGCGCTGATTTGTGACTGGCCAATAGGGTTGAAGCGCAAATACTCGCGCAGCTCGCGCCAGTGAAACGGCACGCTGTTTGCATCACTTCGTGCCTATGAGCACGAGCACTCTCACCCGTCGGCCGCTTTCCAAATCCTTCCCAAAACGCGACGGCGCAAGTCGGTGTCGGCGAAAATTTCTTCGACATTTTCCCCGCGGCTTCCGTGATGAGAAATACCTCGCCTGGGAGCGCGACTACAAAGCGCAGGCGCACCATTCGTGGCATGAGGTCCTCGACCGCCCACAGTTTCGCACGCTGCTGCGCAACCGTCGGTTCGCGGATGTGGCAGCCGCGGCTGTACGGATCGAGTCGCGCACTAACCTGCTCTTTTCCTTCGAGAAAATGGCGCTGCGGGACGCCGTCCGCTCGCCGTCCGGTGCACGGCTCTTCGCCGAGGGGCTGTACGAATTCCTGTTCGGACCTGGAACCCCCGAGCGCCGCTTCGAGCGCTGGCGCGACGTGGTGGCTGAACTTCCCCGGCGGCAAACCCGTGTACTGACCTGGCCGGTGCTGACGGTATTTGCGTTCATCGCCCGGCCGGACGAACACGTGTTTCTCAAGCCCAACGTAACTCGCATCGCTGCTGAAGCGTACGGCTTCGATTTCCAATACCACTCGCGCCCGCAGTGGCCGACTTATGCCAGTCTGCTGGAGTTCGCCGAAATTCTCCGACGCGATCTTCGCGGCTTGCGGCCGCGCGACATGATGGATATTCAGTCGTTCATCTGGGTGCAGGGTTCGGAGGAATACCCGGGTTGAAAGTTCATCTGGCTCCACGCAACTCGGTGCGCTCGCTATGGCAGGCCCGTCTTTGGAAGGAAGATTGCGTTACCGGGGTAGGGTCGCAACTAAAACTTCAGCGGTGGACCCAATACTTCCATCCCATGCTCCTCAAAGAGACGCTTCAAGACGGTCTGCTGATTCTCGGGGATTTCCTTCCCGATTTTGCTCATTTGGAGGAAAAAGTCCTCCATACTGCTGGCTGGCTGAAACAGCACGAGCATGCGCCCTTCGCCGTCGCTGATCTTGGCGAACGCGTGTGGGACCTTCCGCGGCGCAAATGCCGAATCCCCTGGTTTTAGGGTGAAGGTATCATCGCCCACCTGAACGATAAACTCGCCGCGGATCACATAAAACCATTCGTCCTGAGAATGGTGGCGATGAAGCGCGGGCCCGCCCTTCGATAATCGTATCGTATCGTAGATGCACAGGTCGCCATTTGTATCTCGGCCGGAAAGTTTAAGATCAAATTGTCCGCCCATGACCAGCAGTTCTTCATCATATCGATCCTTTTGTGCTCCAACCCGAAAACCCGTGCCTGCGCGCTCTTGGTCTGGCTCTTTGCCCTCGGTGTATCGAGCCATAGCACCCCAAGCGGCGGCCGCGAGAGGAAGTTTCAGGAAGTTTCGCCGTTTCATGGATTGTGGAATTGTGTGCCGAAAGCACTGTCACTGCAAACCCCCGTAAGGATGATTGCGGTCATAATGGCAGGAAAACCCCGAAAGGCGCGGAGGAATCCCGATGCGACTTCTATTCGTGTCACGCTGGCTCCATTCGACTCGCCCCGCTCATGGCAGACCGAACGTTCACCGTCGGCGATGACAGCCCTTTTTCCGGGAGGGTGAGCGAAAGGTGTCGGGAAATGATCGCCGGATACGTTGTGCAGGAAATGGCGCGCGCCATTGGCGGGAGGCGATAGGGCGTCTGCCAGCGTAGAAAGATCGACGCATCCGCGCCGGCCACGGTGCTGCCGCGGCCGCCGATTTGCAATGTGGATTGATCGCGCGCCGCGGGCTATCTGCCGAACATTTTCGCGATGATGAAGATAAGCACCGCGCCGCCCAGGCCGCCGCCGAACAGAAGATACAGCAGGGCGTATCCAGCCGCGGCGAGGGGACATGTAAAGGCCATTAATTCCATAGTGTCTCCAGATGGAAATCCGCTCGTCTCCCGTCCAAGCCATTATGTTCGCAGGAATGCGGCGGCAGCGTAACGGGAAATTTCGCGGGTTTTTTCAGACGGCGGTGCCGGAAGATTGGCCAAGCGCCCTATGTAGGCCCGCACGCTTACACCGCGCGTAACACGTTTTTGGTTGCGTTACCCCGCGCCAGAGTTAGGATCGGCCGTGTCCATGTCTTGCAAACAAATCCCCATCGCTGCGGCGGGTGCCCTGTCGGCTATCGCGCTGGGCACATCCGCGGTCGCGGCCCATCCGGGCACGGAACAGACTTACACGATCACCTCCATCATGCAGATTCTTCAGCCCGTGAATCCCGCCGACATGACCGATGATTTTCGGGATTGCAAAGTCATCGCCCACGATAAGGACTCATACACGCTCCAGATCACTTACTTCCCCCTCTATCAGCAACCCGTCGATGAGAATGCCAACTGGCGCAGCGACGATGCCGCGATGACGCAGTATCTCCAGCCCACGCCGACCGAAAACTGGGATCCGCCCATGCGGGATGCCCTGCTCGCGCAGCTTCACGCGTCCGGCATCGATCCGGATCGCCTGGGCGACAGGCAACTGGTCGAACAGGTCTCAAAATGGGCGATGCGCCGGGCCCATTCGACGGTTGCGTTCGCGATCTGGATGTGTTGTTTCCAGGACGGCAAGCCGGCGATTTTCCCACCACTGATGGACGCGTTCGGACGCCACAGCCCACCGGGGTGGACGCCGCAGCAGACGTTTGACCAGGAACTGCTTGGCAAATCGATGTTCTATGGCAAGGTGCACGGATCATGCACATCGGCCTCCATCTACATGGCGACGATCCTGCGCGCGCTGGGCATCCCCACCCGGATCATCTTCTGCATCCCGCCGTTCGATCCCAATGATCCATCGCAAGCCGATGCGTTTTATGATGCGATTCATCACAATCAGGTTCGTGAAACGGTGCGTGCGGCGCTGAACGGGGAGAGCGGCTTCGACAATCATCTGTTCAACGAGGTGTTCGTCGGCCATCACTGGATTCGACTCAACTACAGCACACTGGGCCAGCCGATTCTGGATCGCCATTATTTCGGCCTCTTGACGCACATCTGCACAACATCAGACCTGAGCCAGACGCCGCTGGCGCAGACCTGGGGCATGCGCTACTTCCATTATCCCGCAGACCAGCCAAAGCTGTCGTCGGTTAATCCCTATCGTCTGATTTCCGTCCACGATCATTTCGGTCGAGATTCGCATGAGGATAATCCGCCGGTGGCGCCAGCTGAATATCGCACGGTCACCATCGACCGGTTGATCCCCGGCGACGCGCCGCAGTTGCCGGAGTTTTTCAGAAGTGTTGCTATCAAGGACAAGGTCGATTACTTCATCTCTTACAAGGAACGTGTCGATGGGGCACATCCTATGCGATCGTTTTTTAAACGCGCTGGTCACGAGTTCACGCTGACCGCGCCCAACTGTCCGCCGATTAAGATTGTCTGGACCGGCGGCAGCGTGTCGGAGGACGATCTCCAGACCGTCGCCGCGCGGATCGATGCGGAGGATCGGCACAAGCTGGTTCCCGGCATCGCCTATACAATTGAGCCGAACAACGTCAGCGACGTCTATCGCTGGGTTGTCCAGCCGGATGTGATCATTACAATTCCAAAGCGTTAATTCGCCGGGCTGAGCGGACGCGGGATTCAAAAACTTATGCTGGTCAAACTAAGCCGATTCGTCGTCACCATTGCCGTCTCAATCGTCCTGTTTGAACTTGCGGCACAGGCGCAGAAAAAGCCGGACGATGCGCCGCCGCCGCATACGCCGACGCTGATCTTCTATCTGTCCGGCGGCACCACGACGCAGGATCACGATGCCATCGCCGCATCTGTCAAGAAACTCAGCTCCGCTTCGCTGGTCGAGTTCAATCCAAAGCGGTCGTATGTCCGTATTCGATTCGATTCGCATGTCGTGAGCTATCATCAGGTGGCCCAGGCCATCGCGGACGCCGGGGCCACGCTGGAAAAGAACTATAATCCTTACCTGGTTTTTTCTGTCCCGGATTATTCCAAATCAAGCAACGCGGCATCCGTGGATGCCATCTTCGCCGGAAAGCGGCTCAACACGCGCGTCCACGTTGAGGCCCTGGACAAAACCAAGGGTCTGTTTCTGATCCACTTCCTGCCATTAAAGATTGATCTGGGCGAGTCATCGCCGCAGGGGTTCAATGGGGGGCATCTGCATCATCCGATCAGCGATCCGCCGCCACATGGCCTGGGAATTGAAAGTAGTTATGTATCGGAGGATCAACTCGATTCAGTGCCTGACCCCAAATCGGGAGAATCGGCGGCGACCACGGAACCATCCAGATAAGCGGAGGAAAAATATGGCGATTACAATTCAATGTGCCTGCGGCAGGCGCACCGCGGTGGCCGATGCCCTGGCCGGCAAGACGATCCGTTGCCCCAAGTGCGGCCAAACCGTGGCGGTCGCGGCAGCAGCCGCGGCGCCTGCGGGGGCCAGGCCGGCGCGCAGTGCCGCGCCACCACGCGGCGCCCTCCAGCCCCGCGCGGGCGCGGCGCCGCGCGCCGCCGCTCCGGCCGTTCACGTCAGCAGCGGTCTGATCATCAAATTGTCGATCGTCGTCGTGGTCGTCGGGTTCATCCTGTGGGCATATTTCGGTCCGGTGCGCGTGTGGAATCAGTGGGAAACCATCGGGCCCAAGGCCCAGTCCGATGTCACCGACGTCGTCTCGTTCGCGCTGCAGGCGTATATGTCAAACAACGGAATGTACGATCCCACCAAGGCGACCAATCAACCCGGCGTGGAAGGCCCGGTCGGCTTCTTCCGACCATTCCTCAACATGACGATGCCCTCCGAGGTGAAATTCTTCGGACATACGAATCAAGGGCCGTTCAAGGGTATATACAATCCGCGCAACGGTGAGATTACCGCCAACATCAGTTACGGCGCGGTTGCGCACCTCGCGTTCGGCTCCGACGTCGGCGTGAAGGAGACGGTCGCCGGCAGCTTCGACATCACCGGCCGCGAGGTCAACAGCGCCCCGCAAGCCGAAATGAATGGCCAGAAAATGTCGATCTATTTTCCACCGAAGGAATCGACGCCATGAGTGGCCATGCAGGGCAAGAACGGGCGGCGGTCGCGCAACTGAGAACGATGGATCGCGCCTAGCCATTCCAGCCGGTTGAGATACATATGTTGTCGTCAGTTGCCGGGAAATTCTCGCGAGCCCGCCAGATGCGATAAGATGTTCACCATGAATGGGCCTCGGGGAAGCCGTCAAATTCTGTTTCATGGCATGGCCTTCGTACTCGTTGGCCTGGTCTGGGGCCTGGTCGTGCCGCACACGCCATATCCCAGGCTGGCATTGTCCGCCCACATCGGTTTCGAGGGGACCGGCGTGCTGATCATCGTCGTGGCGATCCTCTTATTGGCCCTGCCTAACAAGATCGGACACAAGACGGTCTGGATGATTCTGCTGGCAATCTGGCTGAGCTGGATCATGATGGCATCCGAAGTCGCCAACGCCTGGTGGGGGACAACGCAAATACTTCCGATCGCCGCTCGCCAGGCCGGCGCAAACGGCGGCACGGCCTCACAGGAGCTATTCGTAAAACTCGCGCACATCGCCGCCGGCCTGGCGCTGATCGTCGCCTGGATATTGCTGATAATCGGTTTCATCATTCCGGCGCGCGCTGACGATAAAAACTCATCACCGCGGGCCTGATATCCCATGTCTGTGCGCGTGATCTGAATGACTTTTAGGATGAGCTGGAGAAACTGATCAAGCCGGTCTGAGAATTGCCACTTGACAAAGAATACGTACGTACGTATTAATGCGGATCGTGCGACGTCCCAGGCGATGACCTTGTGGTATCCCCTGAATGGCGAATCGCGCTTTCAGAACCGAAAGGAAACGCATTATGTCTAACCTGACGAACAAAGCAGCGCTCGTCACCGGCGGTTCACGTGGCATCGGGGCCGCGATCGCCAAACGCCTGGCCGCCGATGGAGCGAGCGTGGCCATCACTTACACCAGGGGAGCGGATGCGGCGGCATCTGTCGTTGATGCCATCAAGCGCGGCGGTGGGAAGGCGATTGCGATCCAGGCCGACGCCGCCGATGCCGAGGCAGTCAAAGCCGCGGTCGAAAAGACGTTCGCAACCTTTGGCCGACTGGATGTGCTGGTGAACAACGCGGGCACGGCCATTCCGAAACCGTTCGCGGACGCGACGCTGCAAGAGATGGATCGCGTGATCGCGATCAACATCCGCGGCGTGTACGTCGCGACACAGGCGGCGCTAAGGCACATGAAGAGCGGGGGTCGGATCATCATGATTGGTTCGGCCATCGGTGAGCGTGTCGCTTCTCCCGGCCTTGTGCCCTACGCGGGGACGAAAGGCGCCGTCAAGATGTTCACTCAGGCGCTGGCCCGAGAAATCGGGAGCCGGGGCATCACGGTCAATAATGTTCAGCCGGGTCCGATCGACACGGAATTGAATCCCGCCGCGGGCGACTGGGCGGTCCCGCAGAAGGCCGCCACAGCACTCAACCGTTACGGGCACGTTGACGAAATCGCTGCGATGGTGGCGTTTGTCGCTGGTCCGGAGTCATCGTACATCACCGGTGCGAATCTTACCGTGGATGGCGGAATGAACGCCTGACCGGCACTGCACCAAAAACAGGAGAACGGATATGCGTGCAATGAGAGCGGAAACATTTAGTGGTTATGAAGGATTGAAGCTGGTGCAGCTTCCAAAACCAGTGGTCGCAGACGGAAAAGCATTGATACGAATCACCGCGGCTGGTGTCACGCCGCTCGATCACACGATTCTGTCCGGCCAATTTCACCACTCGAAGGCGCCGCTGGTGCTGGGCAACGAAGGAGCGGGCGTCGTGGCGGAGGGAGGCGGAACGGATTTTCCCGTCGGCTCACGCGTGATGTTCTTTGGCCCCTACGGCGCTTTTGAGGATGGAACATACAGCGAGTGGGTTGCCGTGCGGAAGAAAGACCTCTGCCTGATTCCTGACAACGTCGATGACGTGAGTGCCGCAGGTATTCCGGTTGCGTATCTCACCGCCCAGGTGGCGCTGAGCCGGGCTGGTTTTCGGGCAGGGAAGACAGTGCTGGCACCAGCGATCGGGGGATCGATCGGCAACGCAGTGACGCAATTGGCGCGTGCCGGGGGCGCAAAACACGCGATCTCAAGCACAACCAATCATGCGAAAGCTGCACAGGCGAAGGCGCTCGGCTTTAATGAAGTCATCGATACGTCCGTGGAAAAGCTGGGGGACGGGCTGCGTCGTATCACCGCCGGTTATGGCGCAGACATTGTTGTCGACGGAATTGGTGGTGAAGTCTTGAGCGAGGCGCTCGGGGCGCTCGCATCGGAAGGAAGCCTCACGACACTGGGGTATTCCGCAAGCCGCAAGACAACGATTGACGTGACACATCTCATCGTGCCACAGGCCAGCATCCGAAGTCTCAACATGTTTCTTCAACCACCGGCGGTTGTCACTGACGCCTGGAAGGTCATTGTCTCGCTGCTCAGATCCGGTGCGATCAAACCGATCGTGGCCAGGACCTTCCCGCTCACCGAGGCGGCTGATGCTCTGCGTTACCTGATCGAGGGCCGCCCCTTTGGCAGGGTAGTCCTCACCATATGATAACTAACTTTTCTCGAAACGTGGTGCGAAATTATGGCTGATCCTAATTACGCGGCATTTAGAGCACTCGACCCTTTCTTCAACATAGTTCAACAGGGTCTGGGCGGCCTGGTCGATGGCGACCATTACTTCGATACCATTGCCGACGACGCAGTGTTCGAGTTTCGATACATTTTTCCAGGATGGCCACTCAGAGTTGACGGCCGCGCGGCGCTGATGACGCTCTATGCGGGCTATGGCGACAACATCGTGCTACACGACGCGGGCGCGCTCATCGCGCACCGGACACAGGATCCCCGCGTAGTGATTCTGGAGTACGAAGTACATGGTAAGACAGTCAGGACCGGTATCTCCTACGACAACCGCTTCATCTCGGTCGTTACCATCGAGCACCAAAAGATCGTGCAATGGCGGGACTATATGGACTCGCTGGCCGCGATGACGGCGCTGAGCGACTCAGGCCCAAGTCGCAGAAGGTAATCGAAAGGCAGCAGCCGTGGCGCTCGCACCCGTTACGGCGTAACCCCAGGCGTAACGACAAAGGAGCAGTAACATGGCAGACTTAAAAAACAAGATTGCACTGGTCACCGGCGCGTCGCGCGGCATTGGCCAGGCGGCGGCTCGATCTCTTGCCAAAGACGGGGCGCGTATCCTGGTGCATTACGGTCGAGGCCGTGAAGAAGCTGAATCACTGGTATCCGAGATTCGCGGATCCGGCGGCAAGGCCGAAGCCATCGCCGCCGATCTCGCGGCAGCCGATGGCGCTCATATATTGGCCGACAAAGTCCGCAAGATCGTGGATGGAAAGCTTGATATCCTGGTCGCCAATGCGGGCATCTCCAAATCCGTCCCTATCGAAGGACTGACTGTCGAGGACTTCGACCGGCTGTTCGCGGTCAACGTTCGCGCTCCCTACTTTCTCGTTCAGCAATTACTGCCAGTGCTGGGAGACGGCTCAAATGTGATTTTCGTATCCTCCCTAGGCGCGCGCTCGGCGATCGGCTCGCTCGCGGCTTACGCGGCAACAAAGGGCGCTATTGATACCCTGGTGAAGCACTTTGCCGCCGCGCTGGGTCCGCGCGGGATTCGGGTGAACGCCGTCGCGCCGGGCGTTGTTGATACGGAAATGTCGAACTTTGCTCACACGGAGTCGGGCCGGCAACTCACCATGTCGATGCAGGCGCTGAAGCGCGTTGCGACGCCGGACGACGTAGGCGGTGTCTTTGCCTTCCTGGCTTCCGACGCCGCGCGATGGATCACGGGACAGACGATTGCCGTCGACGGCGGCTCGAAGCTATGACCGCGGCCGATGACATCGCAACCAAAGAGGTAAACATGCCAGACTCGAAAGAATCACGAAACAAAGCGCTGGTCCTTAAGGCGTTCGATACGCTGTTCAATAAAAGGAATTACGCCGAAGCCGAACGATACTGGCCTCCTGGCTACATCCAGCACAGCGCTCACATCAAGCCCGGGCGCGAGGGACTGTTCGATCTCGTCAAAGGGCTTCCGCCGACACTTCGGTATGAGCCGGGCGCGATTGTCGCCGACGGAGATTTCGTCATCGTGCACGGCCGATTCTCCGGCATCGGCCAGCCCGTCAATTGGATCGCCGCGGACATTCTTCGAATCGAGAATGGAATTCTCGCGGAACACTGGGACGTGATTCAAGACGAGGCGACTGCTGAACAGTCCAAAAGCGGCCTTCCGATGTTTGGCCACGATTTTCCACATTGAGCATTAAAGGAGCGAAAGATCATGAAACTCACTGACAACACAATTCTGATTACGGGCGGAGGTTCCGGCATCGGCCGCGGTCTGGCCGAAGCACTGCACAAGCACGGGAATCAAATCATTATCGCCGGCCGAAGAAGGGCGCCGCTTGCAGAAGTGGCCGATGCAAATCCCGGAATGCGGTGGGTTGAACTGAACATTGAAGATCCCGCCAGCATATCCGCCGTCGCCACGAAGCTCGTTGCGGAATACCCGAAGCTTAACGTTTTGATCAATAACGCAGGCATCATGCAGGTCGATGACGTTTCTGGCACCGTCGACGACAAACTGATCGCCTCCACAATCACCACGAACCTGATGGGCCCTATCCGGCTTACAGGGGCGCTCATCGAGCACCTGAAGAAGCAGAATCATGCGGCCGTCATCAATAATTCGTCGGTGCTGGGCTTTATCCCGCTTGCGGTCGCGGCCGTCTATTCCTCGACGAAGGCGGCGATTCACTCTTACACGCTGTCTCTTCGCTACAGGCTCAAGGGCACATCCGTCAAGGTGATCGAACTGCCGCCGCCCTGGGTCCAGACTGACCTGCTCAACAGCAACAATGAACCTCGCGCCATGCCGCTGGCAGAATTCATCACCGAGACCATGGCAATCCTTGGGACCGAGGCGGATGAAGTTCTCGTCGAGCGCGCCCGCGCCGTGCGCAACAACGCCGGACCGAACGAGGGTCCATTCGTGGCTCAGTTCAACGACATGATGACATCGGGGTCAAAATGATATCCGGGCCCACATTGCAACCTCTCTTGACACCCGTTCGGATGGGCGAGTTGCTTCTTGCGAACCGAATCGTCATGGCGCCGCTCACACGAATGCGCGCTGCAAATCCTGGCCATGCCCCGAATGAATTGATGGCCCGCTATTACGCCCAACGCGCCACGGCCGGCATCATTATCGGGGAATGCACTGCCATCAGTCCCCAAGGGTACGGGTGGGCCGATACGCCCGGATTATGGAGCGCCGAACAGGTGAGGGGGTGGCGGCTCGTGACCGACGCTGTTCACAAAGCGGGTGGTCGCATGGTCGCGCAGCTCTGGCATACGGGAGCATTGTCGCATCCTGATTTTTTCGGCGGCGAGTTGCCCGTGTCCGCGTCAGATGTCGATCCCCTCCAGGTGAGCGTCACACCGACCGGTCGGAAACCGACCGTGAAGCCACGCCCCATGACCAGGGCGGAAATACGCCAAACCTTCGCCGACTACGCTCATGCCGCCGCGAACGCGATGGAAGCGGGATTCGATGGGGTGCAGGTGCAAGCCAATTATCTTTACCTGATCGCGCAATTCCTGAATCGCACCACGAATTTGCGTACCGACGAATATGGCGGGTCGAT
>Ga0182024_10000160_pt1 | contig 153997 bp, 145 predicted proteins | sample P32metaG_FD_120480 | JGI IMG/M metagenome (GOLD analysis project Ga0182024, IMG submission 120480) | Permafrost microbial communities from Stordalen Mire, Sweden - P3-2 metaG (Illumina Assembly) | ecosystem: Environmental > Terrestrial > Soil > Wetlands > Permafrost | place: Sweden: Stordalen...
GCACTGCGACGGCAACCGCAACCGCGACGCGTACTGCGACACCAACTGCAACCGCGACGCGCACTGCGACGGCAACCGCGACTGCGACGCGCACTGCGACGGCAACCGCAACCGCGACGCGTACTGCGACACCAACTGCAACCGCGACGCGCACTGCGACGGCAACCGCGACTGCGACGCGCACTGCGACGGCCACCGCAACTGCGACGCGTACTGCGACAGCAACCGCAACCGCCACGGCAACCGCGACGCGTACTGCAACGGCAACCGCAACGCCGGGAGCAACGCGCACTGCTACCGCGACCTCAACCCCAACCCGCACGGCGACACCCGGCATCACCAAAACGGCGACGCCGACTGCGGCACCGACGCCTGCGGGTCCAGGCACTTTGAGCGTCGCGTCGTCGGTGACTTTTCCTTTGACCAAGGTCGGCATGAATGCCTCGAGGGCATTGACAATCTCGAACCTGAGCACCAGCGGAACGCTGACCGTTAACGTCCGCAAACTTGCGTATCCGTTCGGCGTGTTCTATTCGGGCGGGTACCTGATCCAACCGGGGTCGAGCATGAACGTCTCGATAACGTTCAGTCCCGGCCAGATCGGCACCGTGAGTCAAAACCTGATTATCACCAGCAACGATCCTGCCCATCCTGCAGTCTCGGTGCAGGTTGTTGGTATTGGAGGCGCCCTCTGAGCGCAGCAGAAAGGTTCGTTGCTCGAGGGTCGTACTTCAGGCGCGCTTGAGTAGCGCTGGATTCGCGAAGTTGAAGATGTAGGCTCGGCGTCGGCGATCGCGGGTGCGATTGCCGGAGGTGAAGTGCGGGGTGCCGTAACCGTGGACGGTCGCGCCGCCAGCGCGGAGCGGACATGCCACCGCCTTGCCGAGGTCGAGAAGTTTCTCGGGTTCCTTGATCGCGAGCATCCGCCCCTCTTCGGTCGGCTCGCCGGCCGCGACGTAATGTTCCAACAACGGCTCGCGATGCTGCCCCGCGATGAAATGCATACAGCCGTTTTCGACGTCGACATCGTCGAGCGCGAGCCAGAACTGCACGAACATTCCCGGCTTCATCGATTGGCCAGGGGCAACGAACGGCATCGCCGCATAGGCCATATCCTGATGCCACGGCGTGGTCGCGGTTTGTCCCGGCTCCTTGTAAATGAGCATGTCGAAGACGAACGCCGGATCGGGCGTCGCGAGGAGTTCGCTTGCGATCTGCCTACCCGCCTCACGCGCCGGGTTGTCCTGGAAGGTTCGATGATAGCGGGAGGGCAGCATGATCTGGCGAGTGATGCGCCCGAGCTTTCGATCGGTCGGCTGACAATCGATCTCTCCCGCGAGCATTTGGTCGTAGCGCAATCCGAGTTCCGCGACCACGGCGTCATCGGCGATGTGGTCGAACGCGAGAAAGCCGTCAGCGTCGAATTTCGCAACATCTACTTTCATGGCGACCGATTTCCACTTCTGAGGACTCCACTCTAATTCCAGGAATGCGCGCCGGCCATACCTAGTGCGCGGCTTGATGAGATGCGGCGGTCGAGGTGCATTCAGCGCGCTTGACGACGGCGCTTCCGTCGCCGAATGTCACGCCCTTTTCGAGAATCACCTCGCACGCGCGAATGTCGTTGGTGAGCTTGCGACGAAGTTGCGCGGTCGTATTCGTGTAGCCGCACACAATCCAGTAGCCGCGATCGCTCGCGGGCAGTTCCCACTTCTGAATGATTTCGTTTTTAGTGGTGCGCTCGTCGTCGTATTTCAATGATGCTTGCTCTTCGGGAGCTCCTTCGAAAATCGTCGCCGATGACAACGCGGCCGGCGTCTTAGAATAATCGACGCTCCACTCATTGGGCGCAGCGGCCTTTTGTTCGACCGAGACATTTGGCGGACACACGACTTGCGCGTGGGCGCCGCCACCGCGGACGGTCGCGAGCAAGACCGCCAGGAAAACGCCAATTGACACGATCCAGGATCGCTCCACTTGCATAGTTCCCTCCGGCTGACGCCGAACGCTACAGCGCTCGCCGAACGTGCCTCGCAAGGATACAGCGCGGCGGCGTATGCGACTTTGCAACTCACATTTAAGCAAGAAGCAGCGCATGACGAAGCTGGCATGATTTCAGCATTAGTGCCGACAGGTTCACATGGACTTCAACTACACGCTACAGCAGCACGAGTTTCGCAGTCATCTGCGCGGATGGTTGGAAAAGACCTCCGCCGAAGTTTTCGGAACCAATGGTGACAGATGCACCGGTTCGCTCGAGACGCGATTCTTCGGACGCGATGACAAGCACTGGGCGCAGGCGCTTGAGTATCATCGGCGGCTCCTCCGCGCGGGATACCTCGCGCTGCACTGGCCTCGCGAATGGGGCGGCGCATCGGCAGGCCTCGTCGAGCAATCGATCTATCAGGATGAAGCCTTGCGTCTGGGCCTGCCGCTTTACGGCGCCAATCAATTCGCGATCGATCGCATCGGCCCGACGCTGATTCTGCTCGGCACCGAGGCGCAGAAGCGACGCTTCCTGCCGCACATGCTCACCGCCGATGAGATCTGGTGTCAGGGCTATTCGGAGCCGAATGCCGGATCGGATCTCGCCAACGTGCAGACGCGCGCGATAATCGAAGGCGACTACTTCATCGTCAACGGGCAAAAGGTCTGGACCAGCCTCGCGCATCGCGCGGGATGGCAGGTGCTGCTGGTGCGGACCGACACGCATGCGCCCAAGCATAAGGGGATCTCGTACCTGCTGGTTGACATGAAAAGCCCCGGCATCACGGTGCGACCGCTGCGCGAGATGACCGGCGAATCGAAATTCAACGAAGTCTTTTACGACAACGTCCGGGTGCCGAAAGAAAATCTCGTCGGCGACTTGAACGATGGATGGCGCGTCTCGATCGCGACGCTGATGTATCAGCGGCTGTCGGCCGGCACGCGTCATCCGGTCGAGCGGACCATCAACGAACTCGTCGAGCTGGCGAAGCAAATCGAATTTCAGGGCGTGCCTGCCCATCAACATCCTTATGTGCGGCAGACGCTCGCGCGTTTCCACGTCGAGGGGCAATGCCTGAAGCTGGGGCGCTATCGCGCGTTGACCTCGCATCTGAAGGGCAAGACTCCCGGCCCCGAGAGCTCATTCGGAAAGCTGGCGTCGAGCGATCTCAATTTGCGCGTCGCGATGTTCGCCAACGAGCTGTTGGGGGCGATGGCGATGCTCGAGGAAGGATCATCTCATTCGGCGGCCGGTCTCTGGATGGAACGCCTGCTGAACGCGCGTGAACTCACGATTGCGGGAGGAGCGAACGAGATTCAGCACAACATCATCGGGGAGCGGGTGCTCGGGCTGCCGAAGGGCTAGCGAGGCGAATGTCACAATACCTCTACCACAAGATACTCATCATCGGCGGCGGAACCGCAGGTCTCACGGTCGCAGCGCGACTGAAGCGCGCGGGCCAAGCCGACGTGGCCATCATCGAGCCGTCGGAGAAACATTTCTACCAGCCGCTGTGGACGTTGGTCGGCGCCGGATGCGTCGGGAAAGCGTCCACGATGCGCCACGAAGCGGACTACATCGCCTCGGGTGTCACATGGATAAAAGACGCAGCGAGCGAAATCTCTCCCGATACGAAATCGGTCACGACTCGCTCGGGCGCGCGCGTCTGTTACGACTTCCTGATCGTGGCGCCGGGGCTGGAACTGGATTGGGATGCGATCCCAGGTTTGCGCGAGGCGGTCGGCAACGGCAGCGTCTCGACGAACTATGCTTATGACAACGCTCCGCAGACATGGGACCTGATTCGTAATTTCAAAGGCGGGAACGCCCTATTCCATATGCCCGGAACGCCGATCAAATGTCCGGGCGCGCCGCAGAAAATCATGTACCTCGCGGCGGACTATTTTCGGCGCAACAAAATTTCCGCGAATGTAATTTATGGCTCCGCGATTCCCGCCATTTACGGAATCAAGGAGTACGCCGCCGTCCTCGACAAAGTAGTTGCGCGCTACAACATCGATGCGCGCTTCAATCATGATCTCGTCGAGGTGAGGCCGGACAAGAAGGAAGCCGTGTTCGTGCTCAAGGCCGATCCCGAGAAGCGTCGCGTCACCATTCCATATGACATCATGCATGTCGCGCCGCCGCAGCGTGCGCCAGAGTTCATTCGCAAGAGTACGCTGCCGCCGCAGGATCAGCCTGGCCTCGGATGGGTGGAGGTCGATCAATTCACGTTGCAGCACAAGCGCTACGCGAACATCTTCGCGCTCGGCGATGTGGCGAACACCCCGAATGCGAAGACCGGCGCGGCGGCGATCAAGCAAGCGCCCGTGCTGGTCAAAAATCTTTTATCGGTGATGCGCGGGAGCGTGCCGACCGCGCGCTACGAGGGTTACGTCGCGTGTCCGATCACGACCGCATACGGGAAACTGCTGCTCTGCGAATTCGACTACAGCGGCAAGCCGACGCCGACGCTTCCATTCATCAATACTATCGGGGAGCGTTACGACACCTGGCTGCTCAAGCGTTACGGATTGCCGTGGCTGTACTGGAACGTAATGCTGCGCGGGCGCGATGTGCCATTCCTCGGCGCGCGTACCATCCGCGATGCGCAAACCGCGGCTGAGGAAGCGGAGTCCGCTGCTTAGCGGGAACTGAGTCGCTATTCGGCGTCGAGGCCTTCGAAGAGCGGCAAACCGAACGCGCTCTTGCCGAGAAACTCCAGGCTCTCGTCGCTGTCGAACGGATGATAGAGGCCTGCGCGAACATCGCGGAACAAACGCTCCAATGGCAGGCGCTTGAAGTACGACGACCCGCCAACTGCGCGCAGCGCGAGGTCCACCACCTTAACCGAATTCTCGATTGCGATCATGCGCGCCGCAACCGCCCTGCGCGACCAGCTCGCCGGATGGTCGCTGTCGACCTCAGCCGCCGCCTTGTACATCGCGGCGCGCGCACCCTCGATCAACATGTCCATCTCGCCGACCTTGTTGTAGACGCTCGGCAGATGACTCATCGGATGCTTGAGTGGAAAGCGCTGCCGATCTTTCATGAAATCGACGGTGAAATTTCGCGCTGCCACCGCGATGCCGATGTAGGGCGCGCCGATCGTGAATGGCGCCTTCGCGAAAACCTTGGTGACGCGGCCGCTGCGCGAGACCGGCCGTTGTAGCACGATGGCTGATTCGGGGACGAAGGCGTCTTTGAATTCCGAGCTGCGCGACGCCGTCGAGCGCATGCCCATCACATTCCAATCATCCTTGAATGCGAAGCCAGGGGTTTTGCGCGGCTCGATGAAGCAGGTGAGTATCGTGGTCCCTTGCGGCGCGTCCTCCCACGCCGCTTCGAAGAAGAACAAATCGGCCGCGATGCTCTGGGTGCCGAAAATCTTGCGCCCGTTGATGATCCATCCACCGTTGGCCGGGTGCGCCGTGGTGCGAGGACGAAGGTTGATCACCGCATTGTCAGGCTCGGAGCCCGAGCCGGCGACGATCAGCCGCTCGCTCGCGATGCGCCGCAGCTTCTCCTCGACGTTGGGCACTTTGAACTTGCGATGCAGATCGATCAACAGCCCCAGCGTGTTGAAGTGCATGTTGATTGCGAGCGCCGTCGCGCCGCATCCTTGCGCGAGACGTTCCTGCGCCTTGATGCGCTCCAGCAAAGTCGCGCCCAGCCCGCCCAGCTTCTCGGGAATGATGAGGACGGTGTAGCCGGTTTCCTTGAGGCGCGTGTAGTTCTCGTATGGAAACGAGGCTTCCTCATCATGCTGCGCGGCGCGCGGGGCGAAGTCGTCGGCGAGGCCAGCCGCGAGGTCGACGAAGCGTTGCTCGCGCTCGGTGTTAAGCTGGTTCATCGCCGTTCTCCTTTGTCGCGTGGCTCAAATCCAGGCGTCGTGGCCGGGCATGTAGTTCATGTTGTTCTGCGCAGGATTGCGATTCACCAACGGCCGCATGTAAAGCGGATGTTTCATGCTGCGGACCTCGTGTTCGATGGTGAATAGGGGCGCGCCGGTTTCGGGATCGACGATATCTTTGAAGCGATATTGATGTTGATCGCTTTCTTCGAAGACCAGCCCCTTCTCCTGAAGCTTGCTATGCGGTCCGGAGAAATCGGCGACATACACCTGCACATGATGACCATCGTAGTCAGGGATGGGACGATCGGTTTCGCGAAACCGCAGATTCTGTCCGAGGCCCACGGAGACATCCGCATAGCGTCCGGCCTTGTCGTCCGAAACCGACGATGGAGTTCCCATCACGCGGCGATAGAAGCGCGCGATACCATCCGCGTTGCCCGCGGGAACATCGAACTCGACATACGCGATGCCGAGCGTCATCGAACCGAAGTGCGCGCTGGGCACATGACATCGGATGCGATTCCCCCACGGGCATCGAGCTTCGACGTAATCTTCGTGCTCGCTGAAATCGTACGCGGTGCCATTGAGGCGTTTGCGCAGGCGCGTCAATCGATTCACCAGCGCCTCGCGATCGGGAACTACGATGCCGACATGACCGCGCACGACCTGCGGCTTGTTAGTCGGCAAATGAAACTGGCTGCGCCCGATGTTGACCCACATGTTGCTGATGCTGGTCATCAGGTACGGGTCGCGCGTGAGTCCCAGCCCGACCACATAGAACAGGGTCGCGACCTGCTGATCGGGAACCGTTACGTTGACATGCTCGAGCGCGACGATATTGCCGAGGTCCTCAGCAGCGCGATCGTACTTGCTGTCCATATAAGCCTCCACTCGCGACAGACCCTGCACAGGTGACCGCGCAGGCGCCGGACGCTTATGCGGATTTACCACGAAGTGTCCGCGCTGCGAAGTCCACAAGATCACCCCTTCAGCCTGAGTACGGGACCGTTCTCATTGTGGATAGATCGCCGGGAGGATCATTCTGAGTGCGCGCTCACGGTGATAACTTCGTATCGGCTTCTACGACCCTGAGTGGATGGGGGATGATGGCGGTTGTGTTGCGATGTCTCATCAAGAGCGGGTCCGCCTGTTCGGCAGCATCGATGCCGACCCTCTTGGCTCTTCGCATTTCCAAAATCGGTTGGATTCGGCCAGGGAGACTCCTATGAAGACCATTCACGGGTTCTGCGGAATCCTGCTAGCAGCGATCTTCTTTTTCATTGCGGCGGCGCCGGCTCATGCGGCGGATGACGTTCTCACGATCCTGATCTTTGACAAGCCTGCGATGTTCCATCCCGATCATCCAAAGGTAAAGGTTGGCCAGACCGTCCAGTGGGTGAACAAAGGGGAGACCGTTCACACCGTGACCGCCGATCCGTCGCAAGCGCCCGATCCGAGTTGGGTTACCGTTCCGCCGGGGTCCGAGGAGTTGGATTCCGGATACATGAGTCCCGGTGACACTTTCAGCTACGTGTTCAAAGTACCCGGCCTCTATCGGTATTTCTGCCTGACTCACGAGCAGGAGGGCATGAGGGCGCAAGTCGAAGTTGAGAAGTAGCGCGCCCCCAAACGGAGTCTCAATCTAGTCACGCTGCGAGCGCTGTTGCGCTGATGACACAAATCCCGGTTGCGCTGAGCGAACGGGAATGGTTCTCAGACCGATCGGATGACCCGGCGAGCGGCCCGACTCGTCCAATGCGCATGTCTACGTAGAGTCGGATAATCCGCCACGCTGAATACCTATTGGCAGGCTATTTGCCTATGCAGGGTGGGGGATTGGCGAAATGCCGAGACTGTCACAACTCTGCACGATGCGATCGAGCTGCGTTGGGCGGACACCTCGCATCGTTCGCCCACAATGAGGAACACTTCACTCAGAACCCGATTGATCGGGGCATTTCTGCTTATTGCGGCGGTGGCCGGCTCAATCGGCGTGGTCGGGATTTTCGATCTTGGCTCGATGCGCAACGCCGACCAGCAACTCTATCGCGCGCACACCGCTCCGCTGCCGGAACTGGCGCATCTTTCCCTGGCATTCGATAAACAACGTGTAGCGCTACGCGACTTTCTGGCCGCCATCACACCGGACCAGAAAGCCAGGTTTGAAAATCAGATCAATACCCTCACTGCCGGTCTGGACAAGTCCGCCAATCAATTCGAGGCATCACAAGGAAAGGATCTTTCATTTAACGAGCGGGCGCTGCTCGCGCAATTCAGCAAGGCTCGGGAGGCCTATGCGGAGTTAACCAAACAGGTCGTCGAGGCGGGGAAGGCGGGCAAGCCATACGATGGGTGGGCGATCCTTTGGGGTCCGCGCTACGCGAAAGTCTCGATGCGGGTGCTGGGGTCGCTTGAAGCCATCCAGTTGCTCGAGATCGCCGACGCCAAGACCGCAATCGAAGGCAACAGCGCGCTGGCCGCCAGATCTTCGCGGACCATGACGATCGACATTCTGTTCGGCGTCGCGCTTGCGATCACCGGAGGGCTGATGCTGACGTTCTCGATTACCCGCCCGGTTGAGCAGATGGTGCAGGTTCTCCACGCCGTCGCCTCGGGCGATCTCGATCAACGGCTCGCGATTGTCTCGCGCGACGAAATCGGTCAGATGGCGGGTACACTGAATCAAACCATCACGAAGCTGAAGGAGTCGCGGGAGGAACTCATCGTAGCCGGCAAAGCAGCGCTCGCCGCTTCTCACGCAAAATCGGAATTCCTCTCCAGCATGTCGCATGAGATCCGGACGCCGATGAATGCGGTGCTCGGAATGGCCGACCTTTTGTCCGAGACCGAACTGAGCGGCGAGCAGCGGCGCTATCTCGAAGTGATCACAGACAACGGCGCGTCGTTGCTCGATCTGATAAATAGCATCCTCGAACTTGCGCGGATCGAGAGCGGCAGGCTTCAGGTTGAACACGCGGAATTCGATCTCGCCGATGTGGTCGACAAAACGCTCGCTACCTTCGCCATCCGCGCCCATGGCAAGGGACTCGAGCTGGGGGCTCGGATCGCGCCCGGCGTGCCGCAGCATCTGATGGGTGACCGCCTACGGTTGCGCCAGATTCTGGTGAATCTGCTCGGGAATGCTCTCAAATTCACCGAAATCGGCGAAGTGGTATTGCTGATCGAGAATGACCCCGAGGCGAGCGAGCTCGGGCATCTCAGATTTACCGTCACCGACACCGGGATAGGCATTCCGGCGGATAAGATCGATTCCATCTTCAATGACTTCACCCAGGTTGACTCTTCGACTACACGCCAGTACGGCGGGACTGGACTGGGACTCGCGATTGTCAAGCGCCTGGTCGGAGTGATGGAAGGGAGAATCTGGGTCGAGAGTGAGGTCGGAAAGGGCAGCAAGTTCATCTTCACGACGAGCTTCGGTCTCGCGTCCAAGACGATTAACGCGAAGCCTAGCCTGCTTCCTGATCTGGCGGGGCTGCGTATGCTGATCGTCGATGACAACGCAACCAATCGTGAAATTGCGCGTGAGATGGTGATGAGCATCGGCGCGCTGGTCGAGGAGGCCGAATCGGGTCAGCAGGCCATCGCAGCAGTGCGAGAGGCCATGAATCAGGGCCGCCCCTTCCGAATGATTCTGCTCGACATGAGGATGCCCGGGATGGACGGACTCGAGGTCGCAACACGCATTCGTCAGGAGCTGCAGCAAAACGCGCCGCTCATTCTGATGCTATCCTCCGATAATCTGACGCCTCAGCTTTCGCGGCTGCGCGAGTCTCATCTGGACGCGTACCTGGTAAAGCCAATCACGCGCCGCGAACTCTTCGATGCAATCGCGAAGGTCCTCGCCGAGTCAAAAACACTCACCGCGGCCAAACCCTCCGAAGCGGCCAAAGCCTCAGCGGCCCCGATTGAAGTGCCTCCGGCCCGTATCCTCGTGGCGGAGGACTCGCCCGACAACCGGCTGCTGATTTCGGCATATCTGAAGAACACCTTGTGCAAGGTCGACTTCGCCGAGAACGGTCAGATTGCGCTCGAGAAATTCACCCAGAACAGCTACGACCTGGTCCTGATGGACATCCAGATGCCGGTGATGGATGGCCACGCGGCAACCCGTTCGATTCGCGATTGGGAACGCGCGCACGATGCACCGCGCACCAACATCGTCGCGCTCACCGCCTCGGCGCTGGATGAGCAAGAAGCCAGGACGCGCGAGTCGGGATGCGATGCGCACGTGGTCAAGCCAGTGAAGAAGGCGACCTTGTTGGGCACTATCAGCCGCTACGCCGCTCAGCCCGCTCCTCGCAGCGGTGACCAAGCGCGCGCCGAATCCGCAAGCGCAGAATCCGGGCGCACAGCGTAACGCACCTCGGTTCGCGCGAGGCAGAGACGATCGACACGACGGAACTGCAGACGAACGAACCCGGCCGTCAGATGGAGACCGGGTTCGCGATCATTCAGCGCGGGAAGAGTCAGGCTCGAAATCGAGCTCAACGCGCCGTCTTCAAATATTCCAGGATGGCAGCTTGGTCTTCGGGCGGCAGATTCTCCATGGTGCGCATATGCATGATGATTTGATCCCATTGGTAAGGAGCGAACTCGGCGGGATTTCGAGCGTTGTGACAGTGGTTGCAATAGACTGGCCACAATGCCTGTCCCTTGTGGAATAGCTCGAGATGCCGCTTTTGCTGCTCAGGAGTGGGGCCTGTGGCACCGGCAGCGTTCGCACTCACCGCGGTAGCCATCAGTACAACTGAAATCATCGCGAGTTTACAAAGTAGTGATCTCATGGTCGTTTGGCCTCCGTCGGTCAGAATCCGATCGCGAGTTGACTCTCGATGGCCACGTCGTTAGTCGTCGCGCCGACGGCGCTGGCAGTCGCCGGAAGTGCACCGCCGGGGAAGTTGTAGAGCGTCCCACCTCGGCTCGGCAGTTCGAAATCAACTTCGTTTTGCCAAACAATGTTCGGCCCAATCCAGTAGTCGAGCGCGAGCGCAACCTCGCGCGCATGCGGACTGAAGACCGATGGCGATCCGTTGAAGCCAAAAACCGGTATGGTCGATATGTCGTTGGCGAGAATGGCGCGCTGATTCACGCCGGAGTAGCGCACCAGGAACTCGGTCTTGTTGAATCGTGGTTCCAACCAATCGCCCAGGTCCGGATGCGGGATTCCATAGAGGAAGTACCCGGCTTGTACATACCAACCCTGCCGGTTGTCATGTCCGCAACAGCCGGGATATGCAGCCGCGCCAGAGAGGCTGGGCATTTCACGGTAGCTTTGCCCCCATTCGCCCCGGGTACGAAACGGTCCGACGCGATATGCGAAACCAACGTCCCAGGCATAGTACCAAAGTCCGTCCATCCACTTGCCGTCGTAAGTCGAAGCCATCAACTCCAGGCGTCCAATTTCCTGATCAATCGGCAATGGGAACAATCTGAAACGTCCACCAAAGGCTCTGCCATTAGTGGCGAGGTTCGTACCAGTCAGAGGATTAAGCGCTTCGCCAACAATGGGCGCTGGAATGGACGAAACTCCCGGTGCGGACTCGAAAGTCGGCCCGGAGTCTGCCCACACGGTGTAGTCGATGTCTTGACCGGTCTGCCCCCATTGAACGCCACCTCTGGCTTGCAATCCGAGCGAGCTAGGTGGCGCGATGGCTTCCGCGCCGAACATCAGGGGAGCTGTTATGAAGGGATTGACCCAGTTGGGGCTCTGGTTCTCATACCAATCTCCGAACGGGATGTCGAACAGTCCAGCCACCAGTTCCAACGGCTCTCCCTGACCGAACGGAAAGATTTCGATATTCGCGAGACTCGGCCCCAGACTGGAGATTCCATCGCCCGGCTCCACGGTCGCGCCGATGCTGGCATAGAACTGGATCCAGTCGTTGATTCGAATCATCGGGTTGACTTCGAAGTCGAAGGCAGGCTGACTCATCGCCGACTTGCGGTCGAAGTAGTAACCTGCCGAAACTCCACCGACCATCGTGAAAGTATGCTGACCAAAGAAAGAGTTTATCCGATCCGCGAAACCGAAGGGCCCAAGCTCAGAATAAAGGGTTTTCTGGATGTCCGTGACCTGCTTCTGGGTCTGGGTGAATTGCTGGGACGTAGTCTGGAGGTTAGCCGTGGTTTGCTGCAGTTGTGCGTTCGAGGCCTCGACCGCCTTCACTTCCTTTTCGAGCTCGTCCACTCGCGCGCGCTCCCTCGCGAGCTCGTCCAGCAGTCGCGTGTAGGTCGACGTTGAAGGCTTTGCTCTTTTTGGCGGAGGGTCGCCAGTTGCGTCTCCTCCCGCTGCGGGTGGGTCTCCCTTTGCAGCGATTGACGAGTCGTCCGCTCCGAAACCCTTAAGCGGTACCACCGTAAGGGCAGTCAGTATCACGAGAGTGACTACCAGTAGATGATTCGCGCGGCCCATATGCGTCTCCTCCGGCAAGAACCCTAGATCCCCTCTGGTCAAAGCGGGCGCACTCACACTTTGGCCGCAATCAACTGCTCGAAGTGGAACTATGGTGCAACGTCGATTTCGCCCTTCATTCCTTCCTTTACGTGCGTGGTGCAAAAGTACTTGTAAGTACCAGCCGTTTTGAACGTGTAGCTGTAGTCCTCACCTGAGTTGAGATAGCCGGAGTCGAACGTTTCCGCGCCCTTGGGTACTGAGGCCCAGCTAGGGTCGGGTGCCTGGGCCGGATCGGTAGTCGCGGTATGGATGGTGTCGCCCTTGTCCACCCACTTTATTGTATCGCCGACCTTAACCTTCACCGGGTCGGGGTTGTATTTCGCTGGCGTGTCGAACATCTTTACTTCCACGGTATCCGCCGCAAATGCCGGCATCGCGAAACCCAGCGCCAAAGCACCGGCGATGAGCAAGCTCCCGCGGAGCAACTGCATCTTTTTCATAACTCTCACATTTCCCTCCAGCGCATCCAGGCACTGTTTGTGTTTACTGCTGTTTGTCACTCGAAAGGCGCACTAGAACTCTCAATCGAGCGCGCCACCTTCCAAATGCGTGCGCGTATCTCCTTGTTCTGATTTCTCGGGATAGACCCGCAATGCGTATAGCGTGATCGCCCCAATCACTCCCCATGCAAGTGCTATCATGAAAAAAGCACTCACCAGATAGGCCTGCAGAACCCCGCTTCCCAATGCGCTAAAGCATAGCGGGCATGCATAGGCCGCGGGCGCTAGCCACAGGCCAGCGACTATCGTGAAAAAAACCGACTTAAGATAGATAGACCAGCGCATAAAGTATGGGCCACAAAATCACTACGAATGACCAATAAACGGAGCACGCAACTATGGTGCGGAAATCCGACTCATATGCTCCTCGCCACAGGCGTGCCGTCACGAATGAAAGTACGGCCAATGCCGCCGCAAGATGAAGAGCGTGGGCGCCCACGATGAGGTAAAACATCCCACCGTACAAGCTGGAGGTTATCGTAAGGCCGAAGTGGATAAGGCGCGCCCACTCGCTCCCCTGGATGGCGAGAAATACCGCGCCAAGTACGCTAGTCACTACCATCCAGTGAAGAGCACTTCTGCGCTCGTGCCGCCGTAAGCTCCTCACCACCTTCCACATCGTCACCCCGCTAACCAGAAGCAATGCGGTGTTAAGTCCCGTGATCACAATTGGGAGCCGTGGCTGGTTCGGAGGTGGCCAGAATGACGCCGCTGCGCGTGTGACCAGAAATGCGCTGATGAGCCCCGCGAACATCATTACCTCGGAACCTATGAATATCAGCACTCCCAGTGTAGTCGGTGCGCCCTTTGGCTGCTGCACCGGACCAGAGCCTCCACCGTCGCCAAAAGAGGTGCGGTGCTCGGGATCGCGGGGAGGTTGAAGTGGAACTGCTGCCGCCAAACAATTTGCTCCTTAGTGAGTCCGCCGGATGACTACATCGGGGATCAGCACAAACGCGAGAACGATTACCGTCGCTACTGGAAGCAATACCAGGGACCAGATCAGCATGTCTTCAGAACGTAACCTCATGTAGTAGCGGCCGATGACATAGGCCTCCGCGATCGCGGCAGCAAAGATCAGTGTGAATGCCAAGTCTCGTGAAAGGCCAAGTGCGACAGCCGATACGCCAACCAGAAAAAGGACGACCAGCATGACCCAGGTTTTAAGCGAATCTGCGGTGCTGAAAGTGTTTTCCATCGCAAGGTTTCCCGCCTTATTGAACGCTGGGCGACAAATAGACCAACGCGTACAGAAAGACCCATACTACCTCCACAAAATACCAATAGAGGCACGCGTATTTCAGTTTGCGCTCCAGCCAGCTACCGGCATTTTGAGGCTTGACCCATAAGAGCATCCCGAAGAAGACTACAACTCCCGCAAATAGGTGCAGTACGTGTAGTCCGGTCATGAGATAGTAGAAGTTCCAGAAAAGACCGGCGAGAGGAGTGAAGCCTTCCCTAACGTCCCCCGCGTATTCGAAGGCCTTGACTACGAGAAACAGCACGCCCAAAAGGCCACTGGCGCTTAGATAGCGCCTGACCCGGGCCAGATCGCCACCTCGTGCGGCACCTTGCGCGAGGGAGGCCGTCATGCTGCTCGTGAACAGAATGATGGTGTTGATTCCCGCCAGCCGCCAATTGACATGCGCGCCGTCCGAACCCCATCCACCCCGCGAGAATGCCACCAGGGTGAAAACTCCCATCAAGCCGCCAAACAGCATCGTTTCGCCGGCGAGGAAGATCCACATGCCAAGCTTGCCGATCTCGTAACTGGCAGACAGCTCGGATACCTCGTGGGCAGCGTGTGGTACGCCTATTTCTGCAACGGACTCTGTCATGACGTCATGCTCGCGGGGTAATCGGTGTGTAAGCCACTGTTATGAGATTCCATCGCGTATCAAGCGCGCGCGGCTGCAACTCCCGGCTCGCCGGCTTGAGGAGCCCAGTCCTGTTCCATACCCGGGACGCTGTAGTCATATGGCCCTCGCACCACGGTGGGAATGACCTCGAAATTCTCATGTGGAGGCGGGGAGCTAGTAGCCCATTCAAGAGTGTTGGCGTGCCATGGATTGTCTCCCGCAAGTTTGCCCCAGATCATGCTGCCAAAGAAGTTGATGAGGAACGGGATCTGACCGGTCAATATGATCAGCAAGCCGATGGTGGCAATCACATGCAGCGGCTGGAGCGGCTTGTAATAGGTATAGACAGAGGACATGAATATGCGGCGTTGTCCACCGCCGATCCCGATAAGAAAGAGCGGGATGAACACCATGTTAAAGCCGATCCAGGTGAAGACGAAGTGCACCTTGCCCAAGGCGTCATTCATCATTCGGCCGAACATCTTCGGAAACCAGTAGTAGATCCCCGCGAATCCCGCGATGACAACCGTCGGCACCAGGGTGTTATGGAAATGCGCGATCACAAAGTAAGTATCGTGCAGGTAGATATCGGTGCCATCAGATCCAAGAGGAATTCCGGTTACGCCACCCAGGATGAAATTTGCCAGCGCGCCCAAGGCAAACAGCATCGGGGTTGCAAATGTTATTTGAGCGCGCCATAGGGTGGCGATCATCGCGAACAGCATCACCGCAAATGGGATAGAAATCGCGATCGTGGTTACGCTGAAAGGCGCCGCCAGCTTCGGATCCATGCCGCTTAAGAACATATGGTGCGCCCACACCATGAAGCTGAGGATGCCGGCCGCGATTGCCGACCACACCAGGGTCCGGTATCCGAAGATCGGTTTACGACCGAATACCGGAAGGATTTCCTGAATGATTCCCAATCCAGGCACCGCGACCACATACACCTCGGGATGCCCGAAGAACCAGAACAGATGCTGCCACAGCAGCGGGTCCGCGCCCTTTTCCGGCAGGAAGAAGCCCGTGCCCACCATCCGATCGAGAAGCAGCATCACGACACCCACGATGAGCGGCCCGACACTGAGCATGAACAGCACGCTGGCCACCATCTCCTGCCACACCAGCAGCGGCATCCGCCAGATGGTCATGCCGGGTGCGCGCATCGCAATCGCGGTGGTGAGAATGTTGATGCCGCCCATCAAGACCGAAGCAAAGTCGGTCGCTACTGCGATCAGCCATAGGTTGCCACCCCAGTAAACTCCCGCGGTGTAGCGCGGCGCATCGGACAATGGAACATAGTTCGTCCAGCCCGCGCGCGACGCCCCATTAGGCACGAAAAACGAAATGAGCAGGATCACTGAGGCGACGAAGACGGTCCAGAACGAACTCATGTTGAGCCGCGGGAAGGCCATGTCGCGCGCTCCAACCATCAGCGGCACCACGAAATTGCCAAACGCGCCCAGCAGGATGGGCATCGCGACGAAGAACACCATGATGGTGCCATGCATCGTGACGAGTTCGTAGTACTGAGGCGCGGTGACCTTGCCCCATCCGGGTACCGCAGTGCCTGGCCAGGCAAGCTGCCAACGAAAGATAAACGACAGCCCCACTCCAATGAAGCCCATGAACAAACCAAGAAACAGGTACTGCTTGCCGATCACCTTGTGGTCGACTGAGAATATGTACTTCCACCAAAAATTAGTCGGCGCGGCGTGAGCCTCGCCGTGGTGTGCCGCCTCTGGCTTGGTCTCGGCCATCGCCTATCCCTCCTTTCCCGGCCCCGAAGTTCGCGCACTTAATGCGCGCTTGCTGGTCGCCGAGGCGGACTTCGGCCAGTGCTGACTAACCCATTGCTGATAGTCCTCGGGCGTCAGAACGCGCAGGATCCCCTTCATCGCAAAGTGCGAGATCCCGCAAAGCTGGGAGCATGCGATTTCATATTTGCCGGGCTGCGTTGCCTCGAACCATACGGGAATTTCGCGGCCGGGAACGGCGTCCTGTCTAAGCCGCAACTGCGGTACGTAGAAGCTGTGGATCACGTCCTTGGATCCCATGATCAGGCGAATCACCTGGCCTGCGGGTACCGTTAAAGTCGTGGTCTGGACCAGGTCGTGCGTGCCGAATTGGCCGTCGGGGCCGGGATACGTGAATTCCCATCCGAACTGGAGCGCCTCCAACTTCACCGTCACGCCCGCAGGAGGATTTTGTTCCTTGACCAGTTCCCAGATCGCCTTTGCCTTAACGTCGATCATCACATCGAGGAAGATGACGATGAGGACCGGGATCAGCACCCATGCGAGTTCGCGGAAAGATTCACCACGTACGAAGGATGCGCGTCCGCCCTTTCGGCGGCGGTACAAGATGATGAAAGCCAGGAGTGTACCCTCGGTCAGGACGAATGCCATGCCGACCACATAAAAGATCAGCTTCAGCATCGAGTCGATATTGGGGCCGAAGGTCGAAACGTCGGCGGGCAGCCACCCTAGCATAGCGATCGCCCCCTTGCGGCGAATTTTGGTTCGAACCGTCCTCTGACGGGCTGACCGGTGGTTTCGAGAATGCTCAACTCATTCGCGCTTTTTGCGACTTCAGAGTTTACGCCGCATGTAAGGCGCTTATAAGCGATTGGAAATTAAAAAGTCAAGGGCTCTATATCGTAGGACAATGAGAGTCAAGGAGCTTTTTGGCCGAGGCTCAGCGGCCCTGCGGCGAATCCCGAATGCTGCGGCCTCGGACAATCGCCATGGATGGTTCGTCCAGTTCGGCCACGCCCTCTGTGGAACTCCACATCCGTACCTCGGGGAATCCCTCGAGCGCCGTTTCGACCAGGGTGAACTCCTGGGCTCGCTGCTCCGGTATGAATCCTCCCCGCGCAACCTACCCGGGAGGTCGCTCTATTGTGTGATCCGCAGAAGAATTTTGGAGGCGACCTGCTGAAAGAGGGTGTCCAATTGAGAGGAGGTAGGTGCAAAGAGTGCTTGCCCTTGGGGCAGGGCCGAGTTGTATGAGGAGCCGGTCGGATCGTTGGCGACCTGATACAGGAACGCCTGAGCCGTTGCCTGGCCAGTGATCGCGCTGCCGAGTCCTATCGAGTAGATGGTGACATTCTGATTCAACGCCGTAGTGGCTGAGGCTTCCGCGCGGTAAAAGGCCTCATTCGACACGGCAGACATGCTAGTCTGCTGCTGCACACCATTCTGCTGTGCGGCAAAGGTCAATCCACTGGGAGCCGGATAGCATGGATCGGAAGATGAGGGACTTGGATAACTGGTACAGGAACGACACGAGGTGCTGCCTCCCGCGGTAGTGAACACCGCCAGAGGATAATTGGTATTACACAAACCCAGACTTACATCGCCGCTATCGCACTGGGTAAAATTCAGCGTGGTCCTGGTGCCGGAACCTGACGAGCAGTTAAGTCCGGACTGCACCATATTCGGCCAACCATCGGTGAAAAACACGATCACTTTTTGTGCGCCCGTAGGCAAGCTCACGCTATTGATTTGAGTTAGACCATTGTCCAGGCCCGTCTGTGCAAAGGTGTAGGCATTCTGGAGCGTGTAGGTCATGCCGTTAACATAATTTGAGACCGCGGTCTTGAAGGGTGGGCTGCTGGTCATTGCCACTCCCGTCGTTGCGAGCGTTGCGAAACTGACCACCGCGACATGATCGGTGCTATCGTTGAACTGGTTTACGAAGTGGTTGACTGCAGGCGCCAGCGCGGTCGAGCCGCCATTTCGCGTCATCGAATATGATTGATCCAGCACCAGTGACATATAAAGCGGCGCGCGCCCAACGGTCGCGGTTTCGTTGATCAGCACCGGTGTTGTAAGAACAAGACCAAGGAAGAGAGGCTGCCAATATACTGTACCGGTGATGGTTACGGTTTGGTTTCCGCCCGAATCGATGTTCTGAGCAAAGGTTAAGGTTGGCGCGATCGTAAAGGTCCCGAGTGCTTGAACATTCGCGTTGAAGGTGTCGGTCGCAAGTTGCTTGGCGACGGTGTTGCCCTGACTCAGGTTACGCATCCCTTCCAGCGCCGCGGCATCCACCGCCCTCGAAAGAGCTATCTTATCGGTGTATGCGACTCCGAAATCGATTGCCATGCCAGCGAATAGAACAAGCACCGGAATCGCAATGGTTAACATCACGAGGATCTGCCCATGCTTGCGGTGTCTTTTATCTATAGGAGTCGGATTGGTCATAGTCTCTCTCATGCGCGCTTAGAAATACGCTACTTGGTAAAGCGTAGATGGAACGACAAGACTCCACATTTTTGCGAGCGGAGTGATCTGCTGAAATGGGTAGTAGACTTCGGTGATGTAGATTGTCTGGCCGGAGTTTTTACTGAAGATGTCGTCGATAACCGACGGGACGCTTGCCTTGTTCCCAACTCCAATGCCTATTTTACTGGCCGTCGAAACGCTTCCGGCGCTTAGGATCGCTTGTCCCATAATCGTATCGACGCTGCCGACCCTGGCGACGGAGGTGATGATGACTTCGCCCGCCACTGCCAGGGTCAGAGGAGCGGACCCTTGAACCAGAGCAAGGGCCGCGGCCGACAAGGTTGTCCCCCGTGAGGCCATGTTAGAACCCTGCCGAGTCAGATCTACTAGCACCTGCTCGGCATTGAGCACCCGGCTGTAGTCGATGATAGCGAACATAATGAGACACAGCAGTGGTACCATTAGCGCAAGCTCATACATCGCCTGGCCGGATTGTCCCGCCGAAATTCTCGCTCTTAAGGAACTGAACGATTGATGAGCTGGTGATATCGTCATAGTTGTCTATTTCGTCTGGCTCGGAGGAAAAGGCTCATTTGCGATCGTTGCACTAGCCGTAAAAGTGTATTGTCCGTTGGGAAAAAACTTCGACAGGAATGGCGTCATCAGTGTCAGGCTCGTGGTGAGCGAGATGGTCTCGATGTCTTCCGGCCCGCCTGCACTTCCTGCGCCCCCGCTAACACTGGAAACTTGAATGCTTGAAAGGTTTGCTCCCATCGCTACCGGGATCGACGCCTGTTGTAGGATGTAGTCCTGAATCGATTGGATCCGGCTATAGGGCAGACCGGTACTGGGATTGGTTCCGGCTTGATGGTTGCCGGTGGAGGCGAAGCGCGCTCCCGCGAGTACTGCCTGCTGGACGTTCTCCTGCACGAAGAACATTACCGCGAAATCCATCACGCTAAAGACCAGGAGGAAAAACAGTGGGAGGATTAGCGCAAGTTCCACCGCGCTTTGGCCTATCGCCGATCCGAGACCGAATGGCTGCCTTGCCGACGATCTATTCCGGCAGCGTGCTTCCGCGTTGGTTTGTCCAGAAATTCTCAGCATAGGTAGACCGATGGCTCCAACAGCATCGCGCGTGCCATCGGAGATAGTGCGAAACACAGGGAAGCGTCGGTGACTAATGCTTCAAATTGAGGCTAGGTGTCCTGAATCGCGATTGGGAGCGTACGCCTCACTGGCGAATTTTTTCCATTTCGGGACACCACGAAAAAGCCGGCCGGGAGCGATCCCGGCCGGCCATTCATTCGGAGGTTTTCCGTTTCTTTGCTATGCGCTAGCGAGCGGTCCGCGCAGCAACTGACCCGGCAGCGCCCCGGTGTGTTCGTTGTTCTTCAGCAGCACCTGCCCATTAACGATGGTAGTCTTGAGGCCGGTTGCCTTCTGCTTCAGACGTCGCGCGCCCGCGGGAAGATCGTGATCGAGCGTCGGCAGCATCGGCGCGATCTTCTCCGGATCGAAAACGATCACGTCGGCAGCCATTCCGGTGCGAAGCAGTCCGCGGTTCTGGAGTCCCCAATTCGACGCCGGCACGAAGGTCAGCATGCGAATGGCTTCTTCGAGCGTGAGGGCTTTCTTGTCCCGTACCCAATGGCTCAGCACGTGCGACTGCAGCGAGGAATCCATGATCTGCGAAACGTGCGCGCCGGAATCCGAGAAGGTCACGACCGAGCGCGGATGCTTCATCATCTCGAGCACGTGATCCTGATTCTCGTTGGCGAGCGGCTGCAGGAAAAACTGCTTGAGATTTTTTTCCAGCGACAGATCGATGAAAACTTCGACCGGATCCTTGCCGGACGCCTCCGCGATCTCGTGCACCGAACGCCACGGCGGAGTCGCCTTGTCCATCACATATAGATACTTGAAGTTGACGCCACGCGGCTCGGCTCCGACCGCCTCGGGATTGCGTGCACTGCCGTCATGCGTCGCCTGCACCATCGCGTGGCGCGTCTCGGGATTGCGCAGCGCCTTTTCCTGCTCAGCGAGCGAGAGTTTGCGGATGTCGCGCCATACCGGCATGCGATCGAACGGCGTCACGCTTTCGAACGACAGCACCAGGTTGAGCGAGCGGCTATGCACCTGGATGAACATCTTGCCGCCGGCTTGCGATGATTCATCGGCCAGCTTGAAGAATGGACGCCAGTAATCAGGCGCGCGCCGCGAGCTGAACATGCCGTAAGTCACCGGCACGCCAGTATCGACCGCCAGCGCCTTCAGCCGATTGAGGTAATCCTTGACGCGCTCGGGATCCATGCCGGTGTCTTCGCCGGCGATCTCGAAAACGCCCGCGCCTTCTTCGCCCATCACGCCAACCAGTTGCCGGACCTCATCCCAAGTCGCGAGGCGGCTCGCCACCGGATGACCATCGGGAGTCTGATGGTTGCGGGTGCGCGAAGTGGTGAAGCCGATCGCTCCGGCGCGTACCGCCGCGCGGACCTCGCGCTTCATCGCGGAGATATCTTCGGAATTTGCTTCGCTGTCGAATGCGCGCTCGCCCATCACGTAGGTGCGCAGCGCCGAATGCCCCATGTACGCCGCGTAGTTGATGCCCTTGGGGGTGCGCTCAACCGCATCGAGGTACTGCGGGAAAGTTTCCCAGCTCCACTTGATGCCGGCCTCCATCGCCTCGGGTGCGATGTCCTCGGCGCGCTCCAGGTTGCGCATCACCAGCAGTTTGTCTTTCTCGGCGCACGGCGCCAGTGAGAAGCCGCAGTTGCCCATCACGACCGAGGTGATGCCGTGCCAGCACGAGCAGGTCCCGATGGGATCCCAGAACACCTGCGCGTCCATGTGCGTATGCGCGTCGATGATGCCGGGCGACACGATGTGGCCGTCGGCATCGATAGTCTCGCGCGCGTTCTCGTGCAGCCGTCCGATCGCGGCGATCTTGCCGCCCGCGATGCCGACGTCGGCGCGAAACCGCGGCATCCCCGAACCGTCGACGATTGTCCCGTTGCGAATGAGTATGTCGTACATGGATCCTCCGTGCCCTCAGCGCGTCGAGGCGAAATGGCGATGCGGCGGCGTCGCGTGGGCTTAATGCAAAAACCTTTGATTGACCGATCGGTATGTTCCCTACTGCTGGTTATTTCACGAACGAGATTAGCCGACAAGCTCTGGGTTGTCAGCCCGGCCTAATGAATCTCCACAGCCCTTCGGTCACCCGACCTTGGCGCCTTGGCCGCCGTCGACCGGCAGCACGATCCCGGTGATGAAGCGCGCCTCATCCGAATGTAGGAACAGGCTCGCGTAGCCGATGTCCCATCCGCTCCCCATCTTGCCGCGCAACGGCACCGCTTTGTCGCGCTGCGCGCGCACTTCCTCGCGAGGCCGTCCGCTGGCGCGCGAGATGCCCTCGATCGCCATGGGCGTGTCCATCAGGCCGGGCATGATGGTGTTGACGCGGATGCCGTACTTCGCGTTGCTGAGCGCGAGAGACTGCCCGAGGGCGTTCATGCCGATCTTGGAAATCTTGTATGCCGTCAGCGGCACCGCGCCCGCGGTCGCCGCGAGCGACGAGATGTTCACGATGCTGCCGCTTTCCTGCTCGCGCATCACGGGAATCGCGGCCTGGCACGAGAACAGGCATCCTTTGAGGTTGACCTGGATGATTTTGTCGAAGGCCTCCTCGGTGACGCGCTCGGGAGCCGCGTCGTTGGCGCCGATGCCGACATTGTTGTGCACGAAGTCGACCCGTCCCCACGCATCGACGCACGCCTTGATGTAGGCTTTGCAATCAGCCGGGCGAGTCCAGTCGCCCGCGATGCATTTGGCGATGCCGCCTTCCTTTGCGATCATCGCGGCCGTGTCCTCGGCCGATTTGATGTCGCGATCGACCAGCAGCACCTTGGCGCCCTCGCGCGCGAGCAGGATCGCGGCCGCGCGTCCATTGCCGATCGTCTCGCCGGGCGTCTGTCCGGCGCCCACGACGATACCGACCTTGTCTTTCATCCTCATATATATGCGCTCCCGCTGGTGGCTTTCGGATTCGATACAAATGCGAGTGAGACGGACGGTTTGTCAAATGCCGCGCGCATCGAATAATAGCGACACAGAGAAAATTCGATGAGCATCAAAATGGAAACCCCGGCTACTCTTCTGGTGGCGCCGCTGTTGCCGCTGATCGCAGCGCAGGCGGCGGAGGCCGATGCCACCCGCTCGGTCTCATCGGCCGTGATAGCGGCGCTGAAGGACAACGACGTCATGCGCATGTCCGCGGTCGGAGGCTTAGGCGGACTCGAGAGCAGCATCACGGCGATGGGCCGAGAACTGGAAGCGGTCGCCGCCGCATGCGGCTCGACCGGCTGGTGCCTTTGGAATCATCTGTGCGTGTTCCACTTCTATTGCGGCCTGCTCGGACCCGCCCAGATTGAAGTGCTGCGAAGCATCACTGCCAACCGTCACTGGGTATGCTTGCCGGCTGGCGCGGGTACCGGCGTCATCGGCAAAAGGGAGGGCGAGCAGGTCGTGCTGAATGGCGTCGCGTCCTTCGGCTCCGGCGGCCGCTACTCCGACTACGCGGGGGTGACCTTTGTCTTCGAGGGTGAGCGCGCGCCGCACTTGGTGTTGGTGCGCACCGATCAGGATGGAGTGAGGATCGACCCGACCTGGAAAGCGATGAGCCTTCGCGCATCCGCGACCGACCACGTGCACTACGGTGGCGTGCGAGCATCGCTCGCGAGTGTGGTGCCTTTTCCGATGCCTTACCGCGTTGCTTTCCGCGATCCTTCTTATCTGATGATCGATGATCGCTATCGCGAGGATTGGGTGGCGCTCTCCGACCTATGGCTCGGATGCATGGCGGTCGGCGTCGCCGACGCGGCATTAAAGGAAGCGTGTGCCGGCATCCAGAACCGCGTCGCCATCATGGGAGTCAAGATGGTGGAGCGACCCACCATCCACGTGAACCTCGGTCAGGCCGTCGCGCTGATCGGCGCGGCGCGCGCATCCGTCTATGAAGCCTGCGCCAGGACGGATGCTCGCATCGCCACTCATCAGATTCCAACGGAGGGCGACTATCTCGAACAGCTCGCGGCCAGCATGATGGCCCTGCGTCTATGCGATGAGGCCATGCGGCTGATCCTGCGCGTGCTCGGTGGCAACGGTTTGCGCGAAGGGCAGTCTTTCGAACGGCGCTATCGCGACTACCAGGCGATGCCGCTCCACATCAATGCGCATCCCGACCGCGTATCGGAGCAGCTTGGCCGTTATGCGCTTGGGCTGCCGACGGAGAACCCGTTCTGAACTGGCGCAGAGGATTTGGTCGGTTTGTCAAACCCCTCGCGCATCGGCTATTTCAGATATTAGCGATCAGAGGAAAAAATCCCGGTAAGTTTTCCGCATCGGAAAAAATCGAGGAGCGAAATGAAGAAGCCAATCATCTCCGCAGATTCCCACATCACAGAGCCGGCCGGTACCTACGTGGACCGGATCGACCACAAATATAAGGACAGCGCACCGCACATGGTTCGCGACGAGAAGCTCGGCGACGTCTTCATCGTCAAGGACTTCCCGCGTCCAGTGACGATCGGGCTCGCGGCCGCCGCCGGCATCGATGCCGAGAAGCTTCGCATCTTCGGCGCCAAGTTCGAGGACCTGCACAAGGGCGGATGGGATCCCAACGCGCGGATGGCCGATCAGGACCGCGACGGCGTCTCCGCCGAGGTCATCTATCCGACCGTCGGAATGATCCTCTGCAACCATCGCGACTTCGACTACAAGAAGGCGTGTTTTGATGCCTACAATTTGTGGGTCGCGGAATTCTGCGCGGCGCATCCCGATCGCCTTATCGGAACGGGCCAAACCGCAATGCGCTCGGTCGAGGAAGGCATCGAGGACATCCGCAAGATGAAGGAGCTCGGGCTCAAGGGCGTCATGATGCCCGGCAACCCCGCGGTCGAAGACTACGACAGCCCCGCCTACGATCCTTTCTATGAGGCGGCGATCGATCTCGAGATGCCGCTGAGCTTCCACATCCTGACCAGCAGCCAGGACAACTTCAAAACCCGCGGCCCCAAGCTCAACGGTTTCCTGTCGATCATCCGCGGATGCCAGGACATCATGGGGACCTTCATCCTCGGCGGCGTGTTCGAGCGTCATCCGAAGCTCAAGGTTGTATGCGTCGAGGCCGACGCCGGATGGGTTCCGCATTACATGTACCGGATGGATCACGCGTACGACCGCCATCGCTACTGGCTGCCGGCCGGCACGCTCTCGAAGATGCCGAGCGAGTATTTCCGCGAGAACATCTACACAACGTTCCAGGACGATTGGGTCGCGTTCAAGATGAAGGACATGTGCAACATCCACCGCCTGATGTGGGCCAACGACTTCCCGCATAGCGATTCGACGTGGCCATGGTCGCAGGACGTGCTGAGCAAGCAGACGGTGGGGATGAGTGAGGACGAGAAGAACTACGTGCTGCACGACAACGTCGCGGAGCTATATCATCTGAGCCTCTAAGCCGCGACTTGCTGATTGGATCATAAGGGCGCTCGGACCGCATCGGTCCGAGCGCCTTTTTCATTTCGATCGCACAGCGCGATGAGATGTTTTCTTGGGGCGCGGTTTTCTTGAGCGGGGTTCGATGATCCGGTCATCGGGTCGCGGAGGATTGCCGCCCCCAAGGCGATCGAGAGTCTTCAATGCTGCCGGAACATCTCCGCGCGCGGCCCGCTTGCGCAGGTATGCTTCTGCGCGGAGAGCCGCAAGTTTTTCGGCAACCGCAACATTGATGAACTGGTTGAGAGTCACATCCTCTGCAGAAGCCACCGACCGTAACTCTTCGAGCAGCGACGGTTGTAAGCGCAGCGCGAAATTGCTCTTCCGCATCGTCATACTCCAATAAGCCGGACCGCTTGATATGGGCGGACGGTCCATATTCCGAAGCGGGCTGCTGGTAGTCGAAAATGCCTCAGGTTGAAAGTTGCGATTAGGTTGACGAATCCGCCAATCGCAGTTTCGAGTACCATTTCGTCATTCGGATCTTGCATCTGTGGCCGCCATGAAAAGTTCCGGGTAACGGAAATTCCGACCGTAACCAGAGCGTTCAAGATCGTGTCGATGTCACGGCTTGACGCTGATGCCGCGAGCAAATGTTCCGGTCGCTTCAAGACCGCCTCGTACTCAAGCAGCAGCGGACTCGAAACGACTGTCTCGAAGCGACCATCTAACGCAGCTCTTAACAACCGTCTTGACGTTCCCTCGGCACTGCGAACCGCCGCCACCATCACATCGGTATCGAGGACAACTCGCACGATAGAAGGTATATCGCCTGCAATATTGCATCAATCCTTCACACGTTCACGGTGCTCATGTCGTGGTAGCGGCCGCCGGCGGCGAAGCCCTTCGGCGCCACCTCCTCGATGCGCGCGAGATCGCTCTTAGATAGCTGCACCTTGGTCGCGCCCACGTTCTCCTCGAGGTAGGTGCGGCGCTTCGTCCCCGGAATCGGGACCATGTCGTCGCCTTGCGCGAGCACCCATGCGAGCGCGAGCTGACTCGGCGTGATTCCTTTTTCTTTCGCGATCTCGGTGACGCGATCGACCACCTTCAGGTTGCGCTCCATGTTGTCGGCGGCGAAGCGTGGCGAGATCGTCCGCCGCATATCGTTGTCGGGAAGCTCGCGAATGTTGCCGCTCAGAAAACCGCGTCCCAGCGGGCTGAACGGCACGAAGCCGATGCCGAGTTCGCGCAGAGTCGGGATGACTTCGTCCTCGTAGTCGCGCGTCCATAGCGAGTACTCCGATTGCAGTGCGCTGATGGGATGCGTCGCGTGCGCGCGCCGAATCGTCTTCGCGCCCGCCTCCGACAATCCGAGGTAGCGAACCTTCCCTTGGCGCACCAATTCCGCCATCGCGCCCACGGTCTCCTCGATCGGCACTTTCTTGTCCACGCGATGCTGATAGTAAAGGTCGATGTGATCGACGCCGAGCCGTTTCAGCGAGGCCTCGCACGCCGAGCGCACGTACTCGGGTCGGCCGTTGATCGCGCGCTTCCCGTCAGGCAGCACCTGGTTCGCGAACTTGGTCGCGATGATGACTTTGTCGCGATGCTTGCGCAGCGTCTTGCCGACCAGCTCTTCGTTGTGACCGACGCCGTACACATCGGCAGTGTCGAAGAAGTTGATCCCGAGTTCGATCGCGCGCTCGAGCGTCGCGGTGGATTCGTTATCGTCGCGCGGGCCGTAGAACTGCGACATCCCCATGCATCCGAGTCCGAGTTCCGATACTTCGAGTCCCTGGCTGCCGAGTTTTCGCTTTTGCATAAATCTTCCTCTTTGAGATTCGCCGCGACGGGCGCGGCTTGGTGACGGCTTCGTTGTGTGGTTGTTGATGAACATACTGGATGATGGAGGCATTTGCGAAATCCCAAAGGAGAGCAATGATGCGTCGCGCGCTCATCGTCGTCGATGTGCAAAATGATTTCCTGCCCGGTGGCGCGTTGGCGGTTCCAGATGGCGACGCGATCCTCGCGCCGCTGCGCACGCTGATGAACTCGGGTGGATTCGAACTGATCGTCGCGACGCAGGATTGGCATCCGCACGGGCACATCTCCTTCGCGAGCAGTCATCGCGGCCATCAGCCGATGGACACGATTCGGCTCTATGGTCACGAGCAGACGCTATGGCCGGATCATTGTGTGCAAGGCACTCGAGGCGCGATGCTTCATCCGGATCTCCCATGGGACAAGGCGGCGGTGATCATTCGTAAGGCGACCGACCCGGCGGTCGACTCATACAGCGCGCTGCGCAACAACTGGAATCCGCGCGGCAAGCGTCCACCGACGGGCCTCACCGGCTACCTCAAGAACCAGAGTGTGCGCGAGGTCTTCGTCTGCGGGCTCGCGCGCGATTTCTGCGTACGATGGAGCGCGGAAGACGCGGTGAAGGAGGGCTTCCGCACCACCGTCATTTGGGATTTGTCGCGCTCGATCGATCCTTCCTCCGACGAGCGGCTGCGACGGAAAATGATCGCGCGCGGGATCAAGATCATCGACAGCCCCGACCTGTAGGATCAAAGTAGAAGGATCACCGCCGTCACCGCCTCGATGGAGTAAGCCATGGCAAAAATCTCCTATCGCGTAAGACCGGAAACCGCCGTCCTGACCAGGGGCTTCGATCCAACCTTGTCAGTAGGATCGGCGAGGCCGCCGGTCTATCGCACTTCGACCTTTGTATTTCCGAGTCCCGAAGCGGCGGAGCGCGCGTTCGGAATCGTGCTCGGGAAAGTTCGCGCGCTCGGCGACGATCGTCCGGATCTCATCTACGCGCGCCTCAATCATCCGAATGCCGAAATCCTCGAGGAGCAACTGGTGCCGCTGGAGCGCGGCGCCAAAACAGCCGCGGTATTCAATTCGGGAATGGCGGCGATCTCCAGCGTGCTGTTCACCTTCCTCGAGAGCGGTAGCTCGATGATTTACACGCAGCCGCTGTATGGCGGAACGCAACATCTGATTCATCAGCTGATCGAGCCGCTGGGATTTTCCGCGCGCGGGGTCCCGGCCGGCGACGGCGCGCTACTGCGCAAAGCCATCGAGGAAACCGCCGATCTGAAGCTGGTGCTCATCGAGACTCCCGCGAATCCCACGCTCACGATGACCGACATTCAGCAGGCTGCCGATGCGGTCGGGCGTCATCCGAAGCGGCCGCTGCTGGCGGTCGACAATACGCTGCTGGGTCCGACGTTTCAGCATCCGCTGGTGCGCGGCGCCGACCTCGTCATTTATTCGGCGACCAAGTTCCTCGGCGGCTTCAGCGACCTGCTCGCGGGAGTGGTGATGGCGTCAGATCCCGAGTTGATTCAGAGCCTCACCGGGATTCGCGCGCTGCTCGGCAACATCCTGCAGGCGGACGAATGCTGGATGCTTGATTCGCGGCTTTCCACCGTCGGGTTGCGGATGAATCGCCAGAGCAAGAATGCACAGCGCATCGCCGAGGCGCTCGCCAAGCATCCGAAGATCAAGCGCCTCATCTATCCGTCACTGTTCACCGATGCCGAGCAGGTAAGAATCCGCGACGCGCAGACCGACTATCCCGGCTCGCTCATGTCGCTGGAAGTGCAGGGAGGAAAAACCGGCGCGTTTGAGTTTCTGCGCCGCCTGAGGATCGCGAAGAACGCGGTCAGCCTCGGCGGGGTGGAGACGCTCGCGTGTCATCCGAAGACGACCACGCACAGCGAATTTTCCGCCGAGGAATTTGCGCAGGCGGGAATCACCGATGCGTTGGTGCGCATCTCCATCGGCACCGAACATTGGCGCGATCTCCTCGAGGAGTTCACCAGCGCCCTCGACGCCGTGTGATCGCGGACCTCGCGCCTTCAGGCGCTGCGCACGCGGGTAGCTTCTCTGTGATCTTTTTTCGATGCAGCTTTGAGCGCTGTACGTCCGCTCGCTTCGGTGGCGAGGCCATTGGAGCCGAGCTTTCTAAGCGCAGCAAAACACGTCCGACAAAACGGCATCGCGGATTTCTTCAGATGTGGCGTGGCTCGCTTGGAAGCGAATAACAAGAGCGCGGCGATGGGCTTGCCCGCCTCGCGGCACCGGGCACACTCCATCGGCTTGCGACCCGTTTGGTTCGCGTTTACAAACGACCGAACCAGCAGAGGACGGCTGATCGCCAGCGTCTCCAGCGATCGTTCGGGGCGAAAAGTTTCGCGGCGCCGGTACGCGACGTATTCCGCGGACGACGGCCCGCGGCGCCTGCGTCCGTTGGCCTTGGCGTCGACGTTGCTTTGCCTGATGCGGAGCCAGTCTTCCAACTGGTCCGCGTCGAAACGCAGCACCCTGCCGATGTGGAAAGCGGGGAGCCTGCCCGCCTTGATCATGCGATAGACCGTGATCGGATGAACCTTAAGCAGCTCAGCTACTTCCGTGATCGTCAGTATTTTTTGAGGAGCCATTATCGATTCTCCTTTCCATTTGCCGCTACGCTTTCCTAGGCGAACAGGACCTTTCGCAGCGCCGGCAAAAGGCGCGTCTCCTCGCTGTCGATGAGGTCATCGAGCTTCACCGCCAGCATGCACAGAGCCCGCCCGGCGGGTGCGACGACCTCGTCAGCATCTTCCTCGAACGATACGTCGGCGAGTCGGCGCGTCAGCGATCGCAACTCATGATGCTGCGTCTTGATCCGATTCACCACCGCCGCCGGAAAATGTTTCGACGCTTGCGCCCACGGCAACAGCGTGTCGTTCTCGCTCAGCAGATGCTGCGAGAGTTGCGGCCGGATAGTTTCCCATGCGAGTTCGGCCTGGCGGCGCATCTCGGTATCGGTGGGTCGAAAGCCCAGGATGGCGCCGGCGACCGCGGCGTCGAGCAGCGGCATCCCGAGCTTCTGATCCTCGCGCGTGAGCTCGCGGGTGAGACGCTTGATCTTTCCGGAATCGGATTTTCGGGACACGGACCTGGCCGGCGATTTAGTCTGAGTCTTCATTTGCTTTCCCTCGCGATTAGGCAGACGCAACATTCGGTCCAACTGATTTCAGAGCCCCCCTCATGAAGCGATCTCGTGATGCTTCACCTCGCCGCGCATTTCGCGCACGTAGTCCTGCAGCTTGCGCCGCGCCGAATCGAAGGCGTCGCGCACCGCGATCGACAAATCCTCTCCATGTTGCCGGTTCACCGCCAGCTCGCAGCCCGGAACGTGCAGCACGATACTGACGTCGAAGGGGCCGCCGTTGCGATGGTGATGAACGGCAGGCGCCGAAAGCACCACGTGACAACTGGTGATGCGATCGAAAGAACTTTCGAGCCGCTCGGCGCGTTTGCGGATCAGCGCCTCGATAGTTGCGGTCAATGCGAAGTCGCGTGAAGTGATTCGAATCGGATCCTGCATGTTATTCCCCTCTGTTGCAGTTTCGAAAATTACAGATAGCCAATTTCTTTCGCGCGCCGCTCAAGCTCCTCGCGAAACTTCGGATGCGCCAATCCGATGAGCGCTTCGGCCCGTTCCGGGGTCGACAGGTCGCGCAAATTAACCACGCCGTATTCGGTCACGATGTATTCGACTTCCGAGCGCGGATCAGTCGCCGGTCCCTCGATTTGCGGCACGATGCGCGAGACGGTTCCGTGCGCCGCCGTCGAGTGCGCGGTCAGGATCGACTTGCCGCCCTTGGAGCGCTGCGAGCCGCGCACGAAGTCCAGTTGCCCACCCGGCGCGCTGTACTGGCGGCCCAGCGCGACCTCGGAATTCACCTCGCCATCGAGGCCGACTTGCAGGAATGCATTGATCGATACAACCTTGTCGTTGCGGCCGATCACCTCGGCGTTGTTGACGTAGTTGACCGGATAGAGCTCCATGCTGGAGTTGTCGTTGAGGAACTCGTACATGGCGTCGTCGCCAAGCGCGAGGGTGTACACGTTCTTGAACCGGTTGATGGCCTTGTAGCGATTCGTCACCGCGCCCGACTGAATCAACGCGACCAACGGCGGCGTCATCAGCTCGGTATGGACTCCCAGATCCTTGCGGCTGGTGAGTGCGGCGCAAATCGCGTTAGGCACTCCGCCGACTCCGATCTGCAAGGCGGCGCGGTCCGGCACCATCTCGATGATCAGCTTGCTGATCGCGAGATCGTCGTCAGTGGGCGCGCGCGCCGGAAATTGCGCCAATGCACTTTCGTGTTCCACGATCGCATCGACGTCGGAGATGTGCACCGCCGAATCGCCGAACACCCGAGGCATCCGCGGATTGACCTCGACGATCAGCTTCCTGGCGCTCTGCGCAGTCGGGATGGTGTAATCGCCATTGGTGCCACAACTGAAGAATCCGCCCTTGTCCATCGGCGCCACCATCACAATGAAGGTGTCCATGCCGATATCGGCGAGCACCCGCGGCATCCGGCTGAAGTTGCCCGGCATGTAGTAGACGACCTTCTTGCCGTCGAGCGCTCCCTTGCGCGCGAGCTCGCGTTCGGCCGCCACCGGAAAAAACGGATGCGGTTTGATGACGTCCATGTATTCGTACTTCAGAATCGCGGAGGCGGCCGCGACCGAATGCGAGTAGTAAACACGCAGGTTCTCGATCTCATGACGCAGGATGCGCTGCTCGAGCGCGGCCAGTAGCGCGGGCGGCTCGCTCACACCCATCCCCATCGAGAGAGTGCCACGTGAGGGAATTAGTTGGACCGCCTGCTCGGCACTGCAGAGTTTCCTTTGGTATTCAGCTTCGAACATATGTGACGTCCATGCTGGAGGCCTATCGCCAGAGTCGTGCCATAGCCGCAGAAGTTGTCGGGGGTGCGAATAGGCCTAGCGAAGCCGACCCAATCCAATCTTGCTGACGCGATCGGAGACAGCTTTGTGTCACCATGCGCGCCAGTTGCTCGAATCGTGGCCGCTGCACTTCGAACCGGCGTGATCCTTCCGATGGCGCATCTCTTGCGTGTTTTGAGCGACGAAATCACAAGTTCGAGCGATAGTTACACCGATAGCTAGAAGCTGCCGTCGCTAAATTTCGGAGGATCTCGCATGACTACAGAAACCACGACCAATGCGCCGAAGCGGCGCGACACCCTGCATACGATGCTGGTGGCGCTGCGCGATGAGACTTACGAACGCGTCCGCGAGTTGCGCCATGAGCAGGAGGACGATACCGAGATGGTGCCGGGCGACGAGATGGATCGTGCGCGCGCCACCGTCGATGTCGAGACTCATGCGAGCCTGATCGCGCGCGCCGAAGAGCGCCTGCGCTATATCGACGAGGCGCTCGGCAGAGTTGACGCCGGCCGCTACGGAATCTGTTCGGCCTGTCGCGAGCCGATCGGGGTCGAACGTCTCGCCGCATTGCCGTTCGCCGTCTATTGCGTCGATTGCCAGCAGAGTCGCAGCCGCTCTGAGCATGGATGGAGTGACGGCACGCTGATTCAGCCATACGATCAGCAGTGGACTCCGCCGGAGGGAATGGAGGAAGAACCCGAGTACACCGCGGCATCGGAAGAGGTGCTGTCGGTTAGCCAGGGCAGTCCCTTCGCGGAGGGGAAGGCCAGCGAAACTGCAGAGCCGATTCCGAATCGGCAACCGCGTTCACGCAAGAAGTAGCAGCTACCTGAAGCGGCGGGTTTGCCGGGTCAGCCGTGCGAGGATGAAGGAAAAGGACGCAGCTCCGCGACAGCTTCTAACGAAACCTACTAATTGTAGGAAATATGTACGAACTGATGCGCCGAAAAAGGCCGCAGCGGCGCCCGATCAACCGCCGCTCAGGTCGAAGGAGGCTTGTCGGGGTCGGTTTTCGGCTTCTCAGGGTCCGCGGAGGGCTTCTCAGGCTCGGTTGGAGGGTCTTCCGGCATCTCGCAGCCGTGGATTGCGAGGTAGATACGCCTTCGGACCTCGTCAACTGTTAGGGTTTTTGGCTTCGTTTGGTCAGTTTCGGGATCAGTTTCACGATCTTGGCCATGGAGCTGTTCCCTTAATTCCGCCTCCCGCGCCTGATCGGCCTCTTTCTGGACCTCGGCCAATTTTTTCCAAAACTCGATGCTGAACAGAGGTGCGAGCAGGATAGCGTCCTGCCGGCTCGCATTGCGCCGTGCTGCCGCGCGATCGACCGCGGGCGCAACTTCGGCGCGAGGATTGGCCATGCCCCGCCGCGCTGTACGATTCTCGCGCAGGCTTTTCACCGCGCGCTCGCGGGTTCGATTGATGGCCGCGCCGTAGCGGATGATGCGATTGGTATCGGCCTCGTTGGGGAGCATGATCCCGCTGAGACCGGCGGCATCGTAGACCTGCTCGGTGGTGACCAGCTTGCCGCCCTGCAGGTAGAGAGCAGTCTTCCATCCGTCATGGTCGTACGGATGGTTTACCAACTGAGTGACTGGGCGATCGCGGTCCTGGAAGGAAGCGCGGCCTTCGAACGACAGCAAGCGCCCCGTGCGCCAGAAGCAGGCTGCGATCTCCTGCACCAGCAACTGCTCGTAAGTGCCGACCGGCTGGAAGTCCTGCGCGAGACCGTCGACGATTGCCTCGAACACCTTGCGCTTTTCATGCCCCTCGATAGTCGAGATGACGGCTTGGGAAGCCAGGATGCCGTGTTTGAGGGCATTGAGGCGCGAGCGCGATTTGCCTTGCGGGGTGCGCGGCCCGGTCGACTTCGAGGCGTTGCGTCGATTGGCTGCGGCCTTGAGTGAGGAGGGTTTGGTAACTTTGGTCATCGAAAGAATGATGACCTCCTTGAAAGATTCCGCGGGGCCGGGGCGGTGAGGTGAGATGATAGAAGCGCGCCCACTGCTGGACACGCTCCCTCTACACATTGTTATACGCGGATCGTGCCGAGATCGAAAGCCGGAGGCGGTCCCTTTGTCATCCTGAAGCAAGCGAAGCGCGTCTCTCTGTGATCCTGAGCGAAGCCTCGGGCGCACGCGAAGGATCTCGTAGCTCCACCGAAGGAAGTCGCACCATCAACCTGCACCATGAGCGCTGCTGCCATCCGAGGCCGCGCACCCGAATGCTGAAAGCAACAGCCGGTCGTTAGGCGCTTCCGAGATCCTTCGGCAGCGCTGCGCTTACCTCAGGATGACAAAAACACACGGTATGCTTTTGCCCTTGTCATCCTGAGTCAAGCGCAGCGCCGCTGTTGTCATCCTGAGCGAAGCCTCCCGCACGCGAAGGATCTCGTAGCTCCACCCAAGGAAGTCGCACCATCAACCTGCACCATAAGCGCTGCTGCCATCCGAGGCCGCGCACCCGAATGCTGAAAGCAACAGCCGGTCGTTAGGCGCTTCCGAGATCCTTCGGCAGCGCTGCGCTTACCTCAGGATGACAGAGAGCGCCTTCCGAGCTCCGCTTGCACGCCGGTTGGAAGATTTCCAGTTTTCGATGCTATAGAGACCCTATTCAGGAGGGCCGACATGGCATCAGAGTTCAAGATCGAAGGTGAATGCGACAAGCGTTTCGAGAACGTCAAAAAAGCGTTTGCGGAAAATTTCGAAAAGCGCGGCGAACTCGGCGCCGCCGTCTCTATCGTCCTCGACGGAAAGCCCGTGATCGATTTGTGGGGTGGCCATGCCGACAAGGCGAAGACCCGCGCATGGCAACGCGACACCCTGGTCAATGTTTACTCGACGACCAAAGGCCTGACCGCGACCTGCGCGCATCGCCTGATCGATCAGGGCAAGCTCGATCCCGATGAGCCAGTATCGAAGTACTGGCCGGAGTTCGCGCAGGCCGGCAAGAAAGATTTGCCGGTGCGATATCTGCTGAGCCATCGCGCGGGACTGCCCGGCGTCACCAAGCCGCTCAAGGATGAGGACATCTATAACTGGGACACGATGGCCTCCGCGCTCGCCGAGCAGGCGCCGTTTTGGCAGCCCGGCACCAAGCACGGATATCATGCGATCACGATCGGATGGCTGGTGGGCGAGGTAATCAGGCGCATCAGCGGGAAGGGGCTGGGGACTTATTTTCGCACCGAGATTGCCGAGCCGCTCGGACTCGATGCGCATATCGGCCTCGACGCGAAGCATGATGCGCGGGTGACCGACATCCTGCCGTCGCCGCCGCCGGAGCCGGGAACGCCGAATCTGTTCGAGGAAGCCGCCAAGGATCCCAAAGGTCCGACCGCCGCGGCGTTCATGAATCCTCCCATCCTTACCAAGCCGAACGTGCCGAACACGCGCGCGTGGCGCGGCGCCGAAATCGGCGGCGGCAACGCGCATACCACGGCGCGGTCACTGGCGCGAATGTATGGCGCCCTCGCCCGCGGTGGCGAGGTCGACGGCTATCGTATCGTGAGGCCGGAGGCGCTCGAGCGCTTCTGGGCCGAGCAATCATTCGGTCCCGACCAGGTGCTGATGCAGATGCCGACGCGCTTCTCGATGGGCTTCATGTTGTCGCAGCCGGGGATGGGCTTCGGCCCGAACATCAAGGCGTTTGGGCATCCGGGCGCGGGCGGCTCGCTCGGGTTTGCGGATCCGATCAAGAAGGTCGGCTTCGGCTACACCATGAACCAGATGGCGAATGGGCTGCTGATCGATGCGCGCGCGCAGGTACTGTTCGACGCATTTTACGCCGCGTTGTAGACCTCACCCCTGCCGCGGGAGACCTAACCCCTAACCCCTTCCCTTTAGGGAAGGGGAACCAGAGGAGAAGGGGAAGATGGAAAGTTTGAAGGATCGCAGTTGTATCGTTGGCGTCGGCGAGAGCGAGTTCACCCGCGGCACCAAAAAGACTGACTTGCAACTGACGCTCGAGGCCTCGCTCAACGCGATCCACGATGCGGGACTGACGCCGCATGATATCGATGGCATCGTCGGGCCGCCGATCGGATCGCCAGCCGAACACTTCGCCGCCAACCTCGGCATCGAGGATTTGCGCTACGCCGTCACCGTTCACACCGGCGGCGCGGCCTCGGTCACCGGCCTGCAAAGCGCGGCGATGGCGGTGTCGATGGGTGTCGCGCGCAACGTCCTCGTTCCGATAGGATGGCTCGGGTACTCCGCCATGCGCGTCAGTACCATGGGCCGCCGCGAGGGCGGTGGTGGAGGCGGCGGAGGCGGGCCGCTCGGCCCGACCATCGGCGAATGGTACATGCCCTACGGCGCATCGGTGCCCGTGCAGTGGTACGCATGGATCGCGACGCGGCACATGAATCTTTTCGGCACCCCGTTCGAAGCGATGGCGGCGGTGTCGCTCGCCGCGCGCAAGCATGCGCAGCTCAACGAAAAGGCGCTGATGCGCGGGCGTCAGCTCACCCTCGACGACTACATGAAGGCGCGCTGGATTTCGTATCCGTTTCGGCTGTTTGATTGCTGCCTCGAGACCGACGCCGCGTGCGCGGTGGTGGTGACCTCGGCGGAGCGCGCGAAGGATTTGAAGAAGCCTCCGGTTTATATTTCCGGCGTCGCCGAAGGCCATCCGTATCCCGCTGACGATATTCCATCGCGTCCCGATCCGTTCACGATCGGCCTCAGCTTCGCGGCGCCCAAGGCGTTCGAGATGGCCGGTATCAAGCCGAGCGATCTCGATTTCGCGGAAATCTACGACTGCTTCAGCTACGTGGTGCTGCTGCAGATCGAGGCGCTCGGTTTGTGCAAGCGCGGCGAGGTCAAGGATTTCGTGAAGGGTGGGCGGCTCGAACTCGGCGGCGATTTTCCCATCAACACGCACGGCGGGCTTCATTCGGAGGCGCACGTGTGGGGCATGAATCACGTGGTCGAGGCGACGCGTCAGTTGCGTCACGAATGCGGCGATCGCCAGGTCAAGGACGCGGAGGTGGGACTCGTCACCGGATGGGGCGACTTTGGCGACGGCAGCTTGGCAATCCTCAGGAGATAATTTCGATGCCGCAAGATGTAATGGAATATAGCAAACCGCTGCCCGCGCGCCGCGGCTACGCGCGCGAGTTTTACGAATACTGCCGCAAGCATGAACTGCGCTTCCAGCGCTGCACCGATTGCGGAACGTGGCGCCACATCCCACGCGACATGTGCGCGAAATGCGCATCGTTTCGATGGGAATGGGGGAAGTCATCGGGTCGCGGGAAAGTTTTTTCATGGACCACTGTCATGCAGCCGATGCTGCCGCAGTTCGCTGAGGTGCCATACAGCCCGGTGATCGTCGAGCTGGATGAAGGCGTGAGGATGGTCACGTGGCTGGTCGGCGTGAAGCCGGAAGAGTTGCGCCTCGAGATGCCGGTCGAGGTGGCATTCGAAGATGTAACGTCGGAGGTTACACTGCCGAAGTTTAAGAAGAGACCTAACCCCTAACCCCTTCCCCTTTTGGGAAGGGGAACCAGAAGGAGAAGATTATGAAATCTACCGAAGAACTCGTTACGGAACTTGCCGATCGCGAGGCCATTCGCGAGCTGCCCGTGCGCTACTGCGATTGCGTGTGGCAGAACAACCTCGACACCATGATCGATCTGTTCGCGAAGGACGGACAGTTCATCTCGAAGGGGCGCAAGCGCGAGGTCGTCAACAAGGGTCACGACGAGTTGCGCAAGATGTATGCGGGCGCGCTCGGCGAGATAAATCCGCGACCCTACATCCACAATCACGTGGTCGATCTGAAGAGCAAAACTACCGCGACCGGCAGATGCTACGTCGAACTGCGCAGCGCCAAGAAAAATTTCGAATGGATCGGCACCGGCTTCTACGACGACGACTACGTCAAGGTCGACGGCAAGTGGAAATTCGCCTCGCGCAAGTTCACCAGCTTCGCGATGCAACAGCGTGAGGAGTAACTGACATGGCGGGAATCCTGGAAGGCAAAGTTGCGCTCATCACCGGCGCGGGATCGGGCATCGGCCGCGCGACCTCGCGAATCTTCGCGCGCGAGGGCGCGAAACTCGTGCTCGCCGATGTGGTCGAAGACGGCGGGAAGCAGACCCTCGCGATGCTCGCCGACACCGGTCATCACGACGCCATCTTTATAAAGACCGATGTCGCCAATGCGAGCGACGTCGATGCGGCGATCGCGAAGGCGGTCGAGAAGTATGGCCGGCTCGATTGCGCGTTCAACAACGCCGGCATCGAGGGCAAAAACGGCCTCACCCACGAATGCGACATGGACAACTGGAACCGCGTCATCGCGATCAACCTGACCGGCGTGTGGTTGTGCATGAAGGCCGAACTCGCGCAGATGCTCAAGCAGGGCAAGGGCGGCGCGATCGTCAACACATCTTCGGGAGCGGGGCTCGCCGGCGTCCGCGGGATGCCCGCATACGTGGCGGCGAAGCATGGCGTCGCGGGCCTCACTCGCGCGGCCGCCATCGAGTACGGCAAGCATGGCATCAGGGTAAACGCGGTGTGCCCCGGGCCGATTCGCACCCCAATGATGGAGCGCCTGCTCGGCAAGCGTCCCGAGGCGGAAGAGCGTTTCGCACGCGGCGGCCCGCTGCGTCGCTTGGGTGAGCCCTCGGAAATTGGCGAGACGGTCGCGTGGCTATGCTCGGATCACGCATCGTATGTGACGGGCCTGCCGATGCCCGTCGATGGCGGCTTCATGGCGCAGTGACGCGATGGTGTCGAGTCACGCGACCTGGGCTTTCTCGATCGGGTGATGACGATGGCGCGATGCCTGCTGGTCTTCCAGCGAAATCAGAAGTATCACCGCATCCCCGATGCCGAGGTCGAGGACTGGGACGAGGTGCGCGAGGAACTCGACGCTGAGCCGCGTCTCATCGAGCGCGTCGAAGGATGGGCGCCCTACACGCACGCCTATCGGCTTCCGAACGGCGCGATCTACCTGGTCGCGCTCGACGCCGAATCGAAAGGCGAAGACTAGTCGCATACTGTCGCCGTTGGAGCCAGTTGGCGCGATCGGGAGTCGGCGCACGTCGAAGGTGAGCTACAATCCGTTTCAGGACGGCTTGATATTCGCAAGATGCTGCAGGATGCGCGATTTTCGGGACGGATTGCGCCAAATGCACCCGATTCCGGTCGCATGAAAACCCTCGCAGCTTGTCGGTTTCAGATGCTTAAGTATGCTAACGATTCTCCGCGGCTTCGGCACGCCAAATGCTCATACTCGGAACAGCGAGTATCGAGGTGAGCATCATGCAAGCCATTGGAACACCAAGCGAGAAACGTTGCCGGTTAGTCGGGTCAATCAGAGATCATAATGGTCGCGTGCGTTTCGGCGAGCAGCCGACCATCGTGCGCGAAGTCGACAATCTGGATCGGCATATGTTCCTTGTTCGATTCGACGACGGCGCTACCACCTTTCTGTTTCCGCACGAAATCGCACTCAGTTAAGGACGCCATGAATGCAAGGAAAGACGCAGTGACCAGCGGCGCCAGGAACGAAACCTGGGGCGACCTGCTCCCGCGGCAATACTACGACATGGTAGGTGGGCCGAGCCGCGGCGATGGCGCGCGCGACCTGATGCTGGCCGTCCTCGAAGATGCCATCCGAACTTACGTCACCAATATCGCGGGAAAGACTACCCGGCAACGTCATCTGTTCGACGAGGTGAAGGTCTGGATGGACGCGCGTGAGGACCGAACGCCATTTTCTTTCCAGTCTCTCTGCGAGACCTTCGATATCGAGCCCGACGACTTGCGGCGCAGGCTGAGCAGCCTTTCGCCGGAGAATTTTCGCCGCGCGGTTCGAGTCCCGAAGCGCCCCCGGATAGTGAACCTGGCCTGAGCCGCTACAGCCACGACCCAGTCTTATCAACGCCTCATCCACCGTAAAAATGATGCGGCGCAGGCACCCGATACTTCGAGCGCTGCGCCGCAAATTCCTTACCTGAATCCGTCTCTTCTCCAACGCGAGCGGCTTACCGATGCGACGCCCTCACCATCGCATCCGGATCTAAGAAACTTCGATCTACCGCGCCCATGTTGATGTACCAGCACTCCTTCTCGGGCACGTCATATCCAGGATGATACGCGACGGTCGCCAATCCCGACTGAATGTCGCAGGATGAGGAGCCGATCTGGAGTATGTTAGAGGCTAAGTGTCAACGTATCTAATCGATAGAGCCCCAAGACGGGATCGGAACGAGCGTTCAGCCGCTCAATAAGGAGCGTTAAATCGACTGTTCGTCTATGGCGAATCGAACGCTTGGCGAGTTCTCGCGCAGGTCAATCAGCGATGGGCGTCGGTGGCGCACTCACCGACCCAGGTGCCTTCGCTCTTCATATTCGGAAGCATGGGCTGGAACCTCGAGCCGCGCTCCACCTCGACGTTATACATCGCAACGAAGTGGGTGGGGCTGTCGAAGTTTATCGTCCCTTGCTTCGTCATCGCGAACTGGCCGCTGCACTCGTACTTGAAGGACACCGTGTTGGCCGTCTCCTGAAACGCGGTGCGATTGCAGGTTTCCTTGGGCGCGTCAGGATCGGTGGGTGGGCCGTCGAAATTCATCATCACGATACCGGACCCCAAAGCCTTCTCGGGACTGGCCATGTCTTGCGCGCTGAGGCATCGCTTCTGCGGGTCGCGGAAGTTCGGCATCGTATGGCCGGGACTGCGGACGTAGTTTTCCGTGATCGACCAAAGACCGGGCTTTGCGTTGAGCGAATCTGCCGCAGCGATCCCATTTGGCAGAACGAGTGAGGCAACGGCGACAATGGTCAGGAGTTTGCGGTTCATCGAAATGAAACTCCTTCGGAAGGATTTTGCGGATGATTTTTGAATCCCCGCCGCTGCCATCATAGCGCCGAGCCTTCGGTTGGGCTAACCAACCTGCGGACCAAAATCGTGCTTTCCATTGACAGCAACTTCGGATGGTCTATACCGATTCCATGCCTGAGACTCAGCAACGATTTTCGCTGATCAGCGACAAAAGCCTGGTCGATCTGAAGAAGCTGATCGGCGTGCCGATCGAGGATTCCTTGGAGCCGTGGTGTTACGAGGCCTCGCGCGACAACATCCGCCATTGGGCGCACGGCATCGGCGACGACAATCCTCTTTGGTGCGATCCGAACTACGCTGCGAAGACTGAGTTCAGCCGCGTGCAGGCGCCGCCCTCATTCATCTTTCCACTCAATCGATCATTCAGCGGATACGTGGGAGGGCTCGCGGGTGTGCATGCGATGTTCGCCGGCATCGACGTCACCTGGCATCGCGCGATGATGCTGGGCGACGCGTTCACGACCAAGGTGTGGCTGAAGGATCTCGTCGAGCATGAGACGCGCTTCGCCGGCCGCTCGATTCAGCAAATCTATCGATGCGAATTTTACAATCAGAATCGCGAGCTCGTCGCCGAGGGCGATAGCTGGTGCTTCCGCACCGAACGCGACACGGCGCGCGAGCGCGGCACCAAGTATGAAGCGGTGAAAAAGCGCGCGGCGGTGAAGTATACGCGCGAGGACCTTGCGAAAATTTTCGCGCTCTACGAGGCCGAGGAAATCCGCGGCGCGAACCCGCGCTATATAGATGATGTCCACCTCGGCGACAAACTGCCGGCCATGGTGAAGGGCCCGATGACGGTCACCGGCTTCATCGCGTTCGCGCAGGGATGGGGCGGCCTCTACATCCGCGCCAACAAGCTCGCGTGGAAGCAGTTGCACAAGCATCCGGGGCTGGGGATTCCCAACAAGTTCGGCATCCCCGATGTGCCCGAGCGCGTGCATTGGGAGGATGACCTCGCCACGCTGGTCGGCACTCCGGCGGCCTACGACTACGGTCCCGAGCGATGCTCCTGGATGTCGCATCATCTTACAAATTGGATGGGTGATGGCGGCTTCTTGAAAAAGCTCGAGGTAAAAATTCGCCGCCACAATCCGGTCGGCGATACGCTCTACATCGATGGCGAGGTGACGCGCACGTTTGCCGAGGCTGGGTCGCACTATGCCGAGATCGCACAGCGCGCGGTGAATCAGGACAGCGAACTCTCGGTGCTGGCAACCGGCATCATTCGTTTGCCAACTCGCACTGAAAAGTAGCATTTCTGAGGGAGCAACATTCCGATCGTTCAAGTTGCGAAGGGAGCGACATCAGAATGAAGGCCGCCGTATTCCATGGTCCCAATCAACCACTGATCATCGAACAGGTCGATATCGATGATCCGCAGGATCACGAGGTCCTCGTGCGCACCGCCGCGACCGGGGTGTGCCATAGCGATCTACATTTCGTAGAAGGACTGTACCCGCAGACTGCCCCCGCGGTTCTCGGGCATGAGGCGGCCGGTATCGTCGAGAAGGTCGGCAAGTCCGTCACCTACCTGAAGGCGGGCGATCACGTTATCTCGTGTCCGTCGGTTTTTTGCGGCTACTGCGAGGAGTGCATGTCGGGGCATCCGAATCGATGCAGCAATCGGCAGGCGACGCAGCGGCCCAAGGACGGCAAACCGCGCCTCTCGCAAAAAGGCCAGCCGGTGCGCCAGTTCAGCGATCTTTCGACCTATGCCGAGAAGATGCTGGTGCATGAGAACGCGCTGGTGAAAATTATCGATGAGATGCCGCTCGATCGCGCTGCGCTGATCGGATGCGGCGTCACCACCGGCGTCGGCGCAGTCCTCAACACCGCGAAGATCGAGCCCGGTTGTACCGTCGCCGTGTTCGGATGTGGTGGCGTCGGCATCTCGGCGATCCAGGGCGCGTTGATCGGCGGCGCGCGCAGAATCATCGCGGTCGATCAATTCGAGAACAAACTGGCGATGGCGAAACGCTTCGGCGCCACCGACACCATCGACGCCTCGCACACCGACGCGCTCAAGGAAATCCGCACCATGACCAATGGCGGCGTCGATTACGCATGCGAGGCGGTGGGGCTGAAAAAACTCGCCGAGCAATGTTTCGACGCGACGAAGATTGGCGGCACGGCAGTCATCATCGGCATGATTCCGGTCGGGCAAAAGGTGGAAATCGACGGCCCGCGGTTGCTGACCGAGCGGACCTTGAAAGGCTCGATGATGGGGAGCAATCGCTTTCGCATCGACATGCCGCGCTACATCGATTTCTATTTGCAGGGACGCCTCAACCTCGACGACATGGTCAGCAAGCGCGCGAAACTCGAAAACATCAACGAGGCGTTCGCCTCGATGAAGCGCGGCGAAGTCGCGCGCACCGTTTTGATGTTCGACTAGGAAACCGAGCGGAGGAACAACATGGAGTACAGAAAATTCGGGAAAACCGGAGTCGACATTTCCGCGATAGGTTTCGGATGCTGGGAGATCGGCGGCGGCTACGGCAGTATCGAGGAAACCGACTTCATCAAGGCGATAAATCGCGCGCTCGACGCCGGCATCAACAGCTTCGACACCGCGGAAGCTTACGGCTTTGGCGCATCGGAGAAGTCCTTGGCGAAGGCACTCGGTAAGCGTCGCAAGGAAGCGGTCATCACCACGAAATTCGGCGTCGGCTATCCCGACACGCCTAACTATCGCGATAGCACTCGTAAGCGGGTGATGGAGTCGATTGAGAAGAGTCTCAAAGCACTCGAGACTGACTACGTCGATGTCTACCTCATTCACTGGCCGGACCGTAACGTGCCATTCGAAGAGCCGATGCGCGCCCTCGATGACCTCGTCAAGCAGGGCAAGGTCAAGGCGGTAGGACTTTCCAACTTCAAGCTCAGCGAGATCGAAGCGTGCATGAAGACGCGGCGCGTCGATGTCGTGCAGTACTGCTGGAATATGTTCGACCGGCGCATGCAAAAGGAAATTTTTCCGTACTGCCGCGAAAACAACATCGGCGTTATGGCCTATGGCTCTCTCGCCTATGGCATGCTGACCGGCACACTTAGCGAGGAGAAGGCTTTCGAGAAGGGTGACTGGCGATCGCGGCGCGGACAGCTAGGAAACATCAATCTCTTTCAGCATCTGTTCGGCCCCGATCACTTCCTCAAGAACCTGCGAGCTGTCGAGGAGTTGAAAGGTGTCGCCAAGCGCTACAACAAGACCTTGCCGCAACTGGCGCTGCGCTGGACAACCTCGAATCCCGTTGTAAGCACGGCATTGGTCGGATGCCGTAACCCTGGCGAGGTAGACGACAACCTCGGCGCGCTGGGATGGACGATCTCGGACGCTGATATGAAAGAGATCGACGCCATCTTCGCGCGCAACGGCGCCATCACGATGCCGGAGACCTGGTTGGAGAGCTAGTAAGTCGGCCGAAGGTTACAGCCGATAGGAGACCATATGCCCACTCAGAAATTTGCACCAATGAGCAAAGACTTTCCGACCTTCGACTGCGACGCTCACGTCACTGAGCCGCCGTGGCTGTGGGAACGCGCAAAGGACTATCTCACCAAGGATGAATTCGAAGCGCTAAGGAACAGCATCTGGTTCGACGAGGAAAGCAAGCAGCTTATCGTCAATGGATTTGCGAATACTGGGCTCGGCTCGCAGAAGATCGGCGGGACCGCCGGCATGGTCAACGTGCTATCGCTGGCCGGACCCGGCCTCAAGCACAACATCCAGCGCGCCCTCAACGTGCGCAACCTCAATCCCAAGACTGCGCTCACCAAGGAACAGGCTGCCTATATCGACCACCCCGGCTCTTATCAGCCGAAGCCGCGGCTGGCCGACATGGACGTGCAGGGCATCGACCAGGTGATGATTATCCCCACCGACATTGACACCTATCCATGGATTACGAACGCCATGGGTGCGCGCGCGATGTGCAAGGCCTACAACGATTGGGCCTACGAGTACTGCTCTGAGGATCCCGAGCGGTTGTACTTTGCTGCATTGTTACCGATGCAGGATCCCGTTTTTGCAGCAAACGAAGTTTATCGCGTGGCAGATAAGGGTTGCCGGGTGGGACTGATCCGTCCTATCGACGCGATGGGGAACTTTCCTATTCAACCCAAGTACGCGCGCGTGTGGCATGCGATGCAAGAAACCGGCGTCGTCTACGGCATGCATCCCTTTCCGGCGCTAGGACTGCTCAAGCCTCCCGGTTATAGCGAACAATATTCGGGCGCGGAGCTTATCGGACTTAGCGGCAGCTCGGCCGGACTGCCACATTCGTTCCTTATCAATGTTCAGGACTTCCAGGCCGAAGCCTCCCTCTGGGTTACGATGTCACTCCTATCGGGATTCTTCGATCGCTATCCGAAGCTCAAGGCTGCAGTGTTCGAGGCGTCATCTACATGGCTAAGCTTCATCCTCGACGAATGTGACAAGATCTATCGCCTCTATCGCAACGATCGTAGGATGGCGCCGCTGAGCAAGCTGCCGAGCGAGACCTTCTTCGAGCATTGCGTGACCGGTTTCGAAGGTGATGAGGCTCCGCCGTCGCGCTTCCCTGAGTTCTACGAGAACATCCTTGCCTGGTCGTCAGATGTCTATCATCACGACGGCGACGATGCGTGGCGCGCGTTGGAGACGATGCGCAAGTGCGAGTTGCCGGAGAACTATCAAACCAAGTTCCTCGGTGAGAACGCGCGCAAGATGTACAACATCAAACCGCCGCGCAAGTATATTCGCGAGCGCGTCACTGAAATCGAGCGGCCTGAATGGTGGCCCACCGAAGAGGAAGTCAAGAACTCCCTGAAGCCGGAGGCCGCACTGTTGCGCCGCTAGCTCTTCGCGCGGTCGTGGTTGGAGATAGTCACTATGAACAAGAAACAATTCGCTGTGCTGGACAGCGATTCGCACCTGGTCGAGACTCCAGAGCTATGGGAGAAATATCTGGAGCCTGAGTACCGAACTCTCGGCAAGCACGCCCTGTGGCGCGAGGAAGGCAAGTTCGGCTGCTACTTGAAGGTCAACGGCAAGGTCTTCCGCGACACCATGAACTCCAACATACCTCGTCATGCGATCTGGAAGCCTGGCATGACTTGGGACAAGGTTGGAGAGCTTGATCCTGAAACTCGTCATCCGATGACGGCGGGCGCGTCCAACGCCCAAGCGCGTCTTAAGGACATGGACGCGATGGGTGTCGATCAGGCTTTCATGTATCCCACCTGGTTCGCTGAGGGATTCCATCTCGTGGAAGATCCCGATGTGGCCTATGCGCTGGCGCGCGCATACAACAACTGGGTCGCGGATTTCTGCAAGGCCGCTCCTGATAGACTCTTCGCTGCCTCGATGGTTCCGATTCAGAACATGGACTACGCGATCGAAGAGCTGCGCCGCACGGCCAAGATGCCATGCTTCCGCGGCGCCTTCATTCGCCCGATGTTTATAGAGGGTCACTACTTTACTCATCCTTACTATGATCCGCTATGGGCCGAGCTAGAGAGTCTCGGCACTACGCTAGCTGTGCATCCGACGGCCGGGCTATGGAATCCCGAATGGACCTCGCACGGGCCATTTGCCGAGAAGGTCAAGGGTCGGGTCAATCAACATTCAGGGATCATGAATGCCGGCGGAGGTCCTTTCGCTGGAGGAGGCGCTTCGTCTAGTTTTACTTTCTTCAACGCCTCACCACCGCTAGGTCATCCGATAGCTCAGGTTTTGTCCTACTGGCTCGATAATCATATGTTCGTCGCTGCAACACTTATCGGCTTTACCGTGATGCAGCGTTATCCGAACATGAAGGTGGTAGTCGCGCACGGCAAGGCTTCATGGATGGAGGAAGTCCTCGAGAAGATGGAGGCCTCAACACGCACGATCCCGCTTCTTCACTACTATCCGGTGCGCACCGATACCGAGGAGATGTGGAAGGAGGGCAAGGTCATGCTCGGGTGCGACGCCGAGGAGCGGCTCATCCTGAAGCTGCCGGAAGATTTCGCGGAAAAGGTCGTATGGGGCTCGCGCTATCCGCATCATGATACCACCAGCGCGTGGGACGCGATTGAGAAGATGACCGAGGCGAACGTGGCCGAGTCAACCATCGAGCGGATGCTAGGTGCCAACGCTTCTGAGCAGCTAGGTATCAAGCTCCAACAGAAAGTGGGAGCGTAGATGAGGGTCGGATTCATAGGTCTTGGCAACATGGGCAGTCCCATGGCACTCAACATGATCAAGGCGGGTCATGCGCTGACGGTGCACGATGCGCGGCGCGAGGCTGCCGAACCTCATCTGGCGGCGGGCGCGCAATGGGCCGATTCTCCCGCGGCGGTAGCGTCGCAAAGCGAACTCGTGGTGACCTCGCTACCGGGACCTAAAGATGTCGAGGCGGTTGCGCTAGGCGAGGGTGGTATCCTCAGCAAGCTTGCTCGCGGCGCGGTCTATGCGGACCTATCGACCAACTCGCCGACGGTTATTCGACAGTTACATGCTGCGTTCAGAGCCAAGGGAATCGACTTGCTCGATGCTCCCGTAAGCGGAGGAGTTCCGGGCGCGCGCAATGCCACTCTCGCGGTCATGGTCGGTGGAAGCAAGGAGGCCTTCGAAAGGATTAAGCCGGTCTTCGATGCGATCGGCGACAAGGTGTCCTATATCGGCGAAAGCGGCGCCGGCGCAGTTGCCAAGCTGGTGCATAACATGATCGCGATCTGCTCGACGCAGCTACTGGCCGAGGCTTTCACAATGGGTGTTAAGGCTGGTGTCTCGCCCGAGGCCTTGCTGAAGGTGGTGCAGGACGGCGCCTATGGCCAGGGGATGCTGCTTACCGGCACGATGCCAAAGATGGTATTCCGCGGCAACTTCGATCGAGTGACCTTCGCGCTGAAGCTGGCGCGCAAGGACTTAGGTCTCGCCACCGAGGTAGGTCGCGGGCTTAATGTCCCGATGCCGATCGCTAGCCTGGTCGAGCAGGATTTTCTTTCAGCCCTGGCGAATGGCCTAGGCGACAAGGACTCGACGGCTGCGGTCACGATTCAGGAAGATCGCGCGCACGTGAAAGTGCGCGCGACTCCTCCTAAGTAGCTACGCCGCAGCGCGCGCGTCTCCGTTGTTAGTAGGACTCGGTTGCAGAGTATGAGTCTCAGTCGATGTAGTGATTCCTGCAGCGGCCCGTAGCTCTTGGAAGACCTCATCGACGTAGCCCTTCATGATATCCACATCCGGCATCGAGGTCGGCTCGCTCATCATTCCGAAGTATAACTTCTGGTTGTAACTCGTTATCGCAACGGAGTAGCCGACATTCGCGGCGAGCGGAACCACTCCAACCATGTCGAGGCACTCATGACCCGCGAGATACTGCGGAACCATAACGCCGGGGACGTTAGTCGCAAGGAAACTCATCCCGAAGCCGGGGATGGTGAAGCGCGGATCAACCGGTAGCTCGGGTAGAAGGCTGCTAAGCGCGACCGCGCCGTCGAGCGCATTCATCGCGAGTTGCCCGCCGTAGGATGCGAGGCCCGGAGGAATTATTTCAGTGCCTTCCATCAACAGCTCGAGACCTTGCGGCGCGGCCGACTTCTTGATGCGCTCGGTTTCCTCATTGACGGCGGCAAGCCGCGCGGCCGGCGTCATCGGCTCGGCGGGAATTTCCGGGAACATCATCGAGACGCGATTGCCGAGCGCCTTGCTGTCCTCGCTCTTACGGACGTTCACCGGACACCCGATGCGAAAGTTCTGACCCTTCAGGTCGTAGCCATGATGCTCGAGGTAGCGCGCGGCGCCTTCGGTGAGGAGCGTCAGGACGACATCGTTGACGGTGCCGCCGAGCGCGTTGCGAATTGCGCGAATCTCGGCGAATGAAAATGATGACCATGCGAGCGCGCGGCGGCTGGTGACGAGGCGTCGCGCCCACGGCACCGGCGCGATGGGCCGCAGCATCCGAAGGAAAGAGAGGCCGGCCTCGGTCAGCAGCTTCGCGCGATTCATGAACTCACTCGGCTTCAGCAACGTTTCGGAAAAGCGGCGATAGATGCCGAATTGGGTCTGCGCGGCGTCGAAGGTGGCGTCGAAAACTTTTTCGACCGCGCTCGGCAGCGACTTCGGCGCCCACTCCGCCTTTGAAGTTTCTCGGGGAGGCTCGGACGGTGCGGCATCGCGCTTGAAGTCCATCATCACGGTCAACAGCTCGATTCCCGAAACACCGTCAACGAGGCAATGATGAACCCGCGACAGCACCGCGGTGCGATTGCCGCTGAGGCCCTCGAAGGAGTGCATTTCCCAAAGCGGACGCGAGCGGTCGAGCCCGCGCTCGTTGGCTTCCATAGCGGCGCGCACGAGGTCTTCGTCGGTGGAACCATTCGGCAGCACATGGCGAATCACATGATTTTTGATTCGAAAATCCGGGTCGTCTTCCCAGGTCGCGTGGTTGAGGCGAAAGGGAACCTCGGCGAGCTTCTGCCGATAGCGCGGCAGGAGGTGCAGACGCCCCTCGATGTGACGCACCAGATCCTGGAACGGGATGTGGCCCTCGAAAAACAGGATTGATCCGATGTGCGTGGGACCGTTGCGCGACTCGGCATATAAGAATGATGCATCCTGCACGGTGAGCCGGCGTGAAAGTTTACTCGTCGATGAATCAGTGGCACTCATTTGCATTTCTCCTGTCCCCAATTGCCCCAAGAAAAATTCGGAACGCGTGAAGGTCGAGCGCACCTTCCAGATGCAGTCAACCGATGGTCACGGTCCTGTTTGATCGCAACTTAAGCTAATGGCGCGCTTAATTAAAGATTAATTCGTCTTATGGGCGTCTCTTAGGCGACGAAATCGGTGGCCGATCGTGGCGATTGGTCACGTTGGCGACGATATCGCCTGGCATCTACGAGACGGTTGCAAAGCATTCGATTTTGATGCGAGGTAAGGGTCGGCACTTCTCAATTGAAATGCCGGGTGCATATTGCCAGACCCCAATGGGAAGGAGATGCGCGATGCCATCACAGTTGAATCTTGAAGAGTTGGTGCAGGACACCCGCGTGCATCGCAACATTTACCTCGAGCAAGAGATCTTCGAGCTTGAGATGGAGCGCATCTTCGAGCGCAACTGGGTATTCCTCGGACACGAGAGCGAGGTGGCCGAGGCTGGCGATTACAAGACCGTGCCGATCGGGACGCAGCCTGCGATCATGACGCGCGACGAGGACGGCGAGATCCACGTCGTGATGAATCGCTGCATGCATCGCGGCGCCAGCATCTGCCAGGACCAGCGCGGCAACTCCAGCTCGTTCCGATGCTGGTATCACGGCTGGACCTACAACAATAAGGGCGACCTCATCGGTTTGCCCTATGCCAATGGCTATGGAAGCAGTTTCGACAAGCGCAAGTTCGGCCTCATCAAGGCGGCGCGGGTCGAGAAATATCGCGGGCTGGTCTTCGCGAGTCTGAGTCCTGAAGTGGAGAAGCTCACGGACTATCTCGCGGGCGCAAAATACTACATCGATCTATTTATGGACTTGTCGCCCGAAGGTGCGGTCGAGGCGCGCGCGGGAACCCATAAGTATGGCTATGACGGCAACTGGAAGTTCCAGATGGAAAATGGGGTGGACGGCTATCATCCGAATTTCGTCCATCAGGCGTTTTTCGAACTCCAGGGCAAACAGCTCGGCCGCAAGGTGATGCAACTGTTCAGCGGGAATTCCGACTACGAGACCAAGGATCTCGGCAATGGCCACTCGATTCTGGACATGGCGCCGAAGCGTCCGGTCGGCTCGCGGCCAGTCTCGAACATTCTGCGCGGCGCGACTTCGCAAGCGGCTAGCGATGCTTACATGCAGAGTCTCATCGGTCACTATGGCCAGGAGCGGACGGCTGAAATTCTCGCTGCCTCGAATGTGAACATCGCGGTCTTCCCGAATCTTCTAATCATCGGGATCCAGTTCCGCATGACGATACCTATAAGTGCCAAGCGCACCGATGTGCATCTGCTACCGACGACGCTGAAAGGCGTCCCGGACGAGATCAACGTCGCGAGGCTTCGCGCGCATGAATCATTCTATGGTCCCTCGGGCGGCGGCGCTCCTGACGACGTCGAGATGTTCAATCGCTGCACCGACGGCCTGCGCGTCAAAGGCGCCGAATGGCTGGAACTATCGCGTGGGATCGAACGCGAGCACGTTGACGGCGACGGCATCACCATCGGCCACATCACCGATGAAGTTCCGCAGCGCACGTTCTATCGCAGATGGAAAGCGGCGATGTGCGGTGCTGCCCAGGCCGAACAGATCAAGCCGTTGCGCGTGGCAAGGACTTCCTAGGATTTGCTAAGTCGAGACGAAGCAGCGTCATGGCAAGGCTGAGCCGCCCCGAAGCAGAAGACCTACTCTACGCGGAGGCGCGCCTCCTTGATGAGCGCCGCTACGACGAATGGTTGGGGATGCTGACCGCGGACGCGGTGTATTGGATGCCATGTAACACTGACGGCGTCGATCCACAAAGAGAGGTCTCACTAGTCTATGATAACTATGCGAGGTTGCGCGATCGCATCGGCAGGCTCGCATCAGGTGTCGCGCACGCCCAGAGCCCGCCTTCGAAGACCAAGCGGCTGGTTTCCAACGTGCAAGTCGAAGATTCGGCGGAAGATGACGCGACTGTTCTCTCGGCGTTCATCTTGTACGAGCTGAGGCGTGGAAGGGAGCGCATCTTTGCCGGGCGCGGCGAGTATCGCATCCGCTGCGACGATGGGCGTTGGAAAATCACCTCGAAGAAGGCCGTGCTAGTGAACAACGATGAGGTCATCGATAATCTGACCTTCATAGTGTAGCGGCGTCGTCCCTTCTGGCTAGCTATAGTTTCATCCATCGAGATCGGTCCGTATATTTTGATGCTAATGAAAGCCGGGGACTCGCCGCCCAGGCCGGAAGTTCTAGTCGAGCCGCGATGGACTTCGACCGACACCTGGATAGTTTGCGCCCTAACGATTGCGGCTTTGGTGACTCGCTTCTGGCATCTCGGGTATCCGCCCACGCTAATCTTCGATGAGGGCGTGACGGTTCCTCTTGGCCGCGACTATCTTCGCTATCAAGCCTACGCCGAAACCCATCCGCCGCTGACATCATTGCTTATCGCGATGGGCATTTTCATGTTCGGAGACAATGCGTTCGCGTGGAGGTTTGCGGGCGCGACGGTCGGCACGGCGATGATACCGCTGACCTATCTGCTCGGAAAAAGACTCTTCAAATCTCGGCTGGCGGCAACCTGCGCTGCTTTCTTTGTGTTAACCGACGGATTATTTCTGGTCGATTCGCGCACCGCGGTATGGGAGATCTTCTATGTCTTCTTCGGCGCGGTTGCCTACCTCTTCCTATTTCGCTTCGCGCAGTCGAATGAGCCCGCGGTGCGGCGCAGATCGCTGGTTGGAATGGGCGTTATGCTAGGGTTATGCCTCGCATCCAAGCAGTTCATTCCTATACTTACCGAACTATTCGTCTTGACATGCCTGATTGTTTCGATTGTTCAGCATGTAAATCCAGGCTCTATAGGTCTTAGATCCGACCGGAAGCTTTTGATACCTATGCGCTGGATAACAGGAGCGCTAGTACTGGTAGCGGGATCGAGCGGGCTGGTATTCACGGCGTGCCATTTGCCGAATTACTGCTTTGGTGCATGGCCTAGCGCAGCGGTGCAGGTCGAGTTCTATCGCCAGCTGGTTCACGCGCAAGTCGTGTTCGGCAGGGCGGTAACGTCTCCTTCTTCTTCGCGATGGTGGACATGGCCGCTGATGCTCCGGCCGATGTTTTATTGGAAAGGAATCGGACCTCCAGGCGGCACGGTGAGCGCCATCCGGCTCATTGGCAATCCGGTGATTTGGTGGAGTGTACTAGTCGCGGTGCTACTGCTTCCAATTCAGGTGCTATTGAAGAGAAGTCCTGAAAGAATGTTTCTGCTCGCCGGATACATTGTCTATCTTTTTATCTGGTTGGCGGTTCCCCGATTTGCTTACGTCTATCACTACATGCCCGCGCTATACCTGGGCATGTTAGCGCTGGCGGCCGATCTCGCGGAGTGCTGGGAGGACAGCCTGGAGTATTGGACGCAGATTCCTATTCTGATGTCGCTGACTCCACCGATTATTTTCGCGTTCGTAACTCCAGTAGGAGTGGTTATCGCAGTTTTGGCGGCTGCTACCTATCTCCTTCTTCGAGTTCGGTCTACGGGCTATGCCGGAAAGTTCGTGTGCATTCTATTCGTTGTAGCTGTGGCGATGGCATTTGGGTATTTTCTTCCGCTCTGGTACGGCCTGCCTCTCTCGCAATCAGCCTACAGCGCCAGGATGTGGCTTCATGGCAAAGGTGTTGCCAACTGGAGGTAGGTCCTATCCGCGCCGCTTATCTGAGACGCAAGGGTCGGCGGAAGTAACCATGCGCCATCCAACGACCAGGACGACGATCAGCGACGAGAAAATTGCTGGTATGCTCCATCGGCTCGCGAGCGGTGACTGCATGAGCCATTGCGCGCGCTTGGTCGGCGACGCCCCTTTCCAATCCTCATGAAGTGATGCGAAGTCATGCATCGCCGCTCCCGGTGGTGGAACCGCACTTCGCGTCAAGCTGAGCTTCCGAACGAACATCCTTCCGGCATTTGCACGGCCTGCCTGGTCGAAGCCGCACCTTATCACGCCATCAGAGCGGTCCGCGGTTTTAAAGTAGAAGCCGACAGTCTTCCATGGCGTAGTTCCTTTCAACTCGCTGGTCGTAAAGATCACACGGCCGATGGAGATCTCCATTTGCGCGCCGAGACCGCTGACGCTGGAACTCTCGGTCCGTAAGTCTGCGCTGAGGAAGTACCAGGTCGATAATTCCAGATTGACGGATTGCTCGACCTTCGCTTCAGCCCGTTGGGTGCGCACGATCTCAATCGAAGGCGGCTCGCCGGTGTCTCTATGCCAGATGAATCGTGCGGCGCCATCAGGCGAAACCGAGGATCCCCAGCCGTCCGGAAAATCGCCCTTTCCGAGTTTGAAATCGGGATTTAGTAGGATGTTTTCCGCATTTGGTACGGACGCTCCGGGCAGTTTTCCAAAAGAGAGGAGCACGGCCAGCGCAACCAATCCGCCTATGACAACAGATTTCATCATGCCCTAGGACTGTTACTATGCCCGGCGTTGATGATTCTGTCTCCGATGGCGGATCTACCGCGCAATCACCGGAAGCACCAGATGCGAGGCGCTGCCGGGCGCGTGGAAAATCGTTTGCCTCGCGCTGCGCAGCTCCGCATCGGTATCAATGCCGAAATCATTTCCGGTGTTGGGATTGCGATCGTAGCGCGGGAAATTACTCGAGGTGATTTCCAGCCGCACCCGATGGCCGCGCTTGAAGACGTGGCTCGTCGCCCACATGTCGATGCTGTACTCATAGGTCTTGCCCGGCGCGATCGGCGTAGGCTCAGAAAGCGATTCGCGGAACCGCGCACGCACGACGCCCTCGGCCAGGTTGTGCGCATAGCCGTCAGGCCGCACGTCGATAAGCTTCGCCATGAAATCGGTGTCGGGCGCCGAGGATGCGGCGAACAGTTTCATCGAAACCGGGCCGGTGATTTCCAGTGACTCCGCGAGTGGCTCGCCGGTGTAGACGAGGACATCCTTGCGCTCCTCGATCTGACTCTGATCGAATACGCCGGGCGGCAATCCGAGCGTCGTTCCACCGCGGGTCGGGACCGGATCTGCCGGATCATAGATATATTTGTCGGCCGCCTCTGCGCCGCTGGGCGCGGCGAGCGAGAGCGAGCCGTCACCTGTCGATGAATTGGCGCCGCCACGGCTGTGCAGAAAAACCTTGGTGTAGTTGGTCCGTTTGAGCGGCCATTCCGATTCGTCACGCCAGCGATTCTCGCCCATCACGAAAAGCCGTACCGGCGGTTCCTCGAGGATGCCGGTTGCGAGTCCCTTCAAATGTTGATCGAACCATCGCAGTTGGATGGCATGCAATTCGATTTTCGCCTCGGGACCGAAATCGATGTCGCCGGTTCCGCGCGAGGTCGGCACCGCATACGGCAACAAATGCGCCCACGGACCCATGAGGAGTTTCTGTCCGCGCCGCGCTTCGGGTGTCGCCGCGTTATCGCGCATCGCGGTGTACATCGCGAGCGTGTCGTACTGGAAAGCGTCGTACCACGAGCCGACGTGGAGCACCGGCGCGGCGACGGTGTCGCATCGCGCGCGCAGGTCGGTCTCGGTCCAGTAGCCGTCATCCTTCCAATGCTTCAGGTAATCGGCGAAGTAGGGCGCGCCCTTGCCGAGGCGCTCGGCCCAATCGGAAAGCGGAAGATGACGGAACTCGTCGGGCTTGAGCGCCGAGAGCGGAATGTCGGGGCGCGAAAAGTAACTGTCGAGGATCGGGCCTTCGCGATCGTAAATTCCCTTGCGCGCCAGCGTATTGCGCGCCATGAAGGTGAAGTAGGTCAGCATCCATCCCAGCTCGAAGACGCCGCGCCGATAGACGCAGTTTTGGAAGTAGGTCACGGGACCCGAGACCGGGCACATCGCTTTGAGATGTGGCGGGCGCGTTGGCGCGGCATAATACTGCACCAAACCGAGATACGATTGCCCGACGGTGCCGACGACGCCGTTGGACCATGGCAGCGTGGCGGCCCATTCGATGGTGTCGTAGCCGTCGAGCGCCTCATGCACGAACGGATAGAAGTCGCCCTCGGAGCTGAAGCGGCCGCGCGTGTCCTGCACCACCAGGACATAACCGCGAGGCGGAAAATAATCCTTTTCGGTAAGTGCCAGTTCCTGGCTCTTGTCGTATGGCGTCCTGCATACGAGGGCCGGAAATTTTCCGGGCGCGTCGGGGCGATAGACATCGGAGTACAGGGTGACGCCGTCGCGGGTCCGCATCGGCAGATGGCGCTGGACGGTCACCTTATAAGTGGGTTCGGAGGATTGCTTGGCGCTCATGGCTCACCTCTTCGACGAGATCGGAGCGACATTGCTGGGTGCAAAGTCTTTCAAATCCTTCATAGAACTAAACCACGTAAAACGGAAGCACAGCCGCAATCGCGCTCAACGATCGGTTTGTAGAAAGCGCGCCAACTCGGCTAGGTTTCGATGATCGAAGTGAGCGCGTTCGCCAGAAATGCGCCAGGATGCGTGAGGATCGGCACATGGATCAAAAACTCCAGCTCGAGATCTATCGCAAAATCGTTTTGAGCCGGCGGCTCGAAGAGCGCGTCGCGGAGCTCATCAAGGCCGGCCAGGTCGGAGGCTTCATGCATCCGGGCGTCGGCCAGGAGGCGCTGCAGGTCGCCGCCATCGCGACCCTGCGCCCGGACGACTATCTCTTATATGCGCATCGCGGCGTCGCGTATTGGGTCGCGCGCGGCATCCCGCTGGAGAAAATTCTGTGCGACCTCGCGTGCAAGGAGGGCGGCACCAATCGCGGCAAGGGCGGCGTGATGCGCGTGGTGTATCCGAAGCTGGGCGTGCTCGGCGAGAGCGGCACGCTGGGCGGATGCTTCCCCATCGCGACCGGTGCGGGGTTGTCGATCAAGGTCAAGGGCGAAGACAAGTTGGTGCTGTGCTTCTTCGGCGATGGGACTTCGAATCGCGGAACCTTTCACGAGAGCCTGAATTTTTGCGCGGTGCGAAAGCTGCCGGTTGTTTTTCTATGCGAGAACAATGGATGGGCGGTGTCGATGCCGACCGAGCGCTCCACCGCGGCGAAAGATATCGCCTCGCGCGCGGCGGGCTACGACATTCCGGGCGTCATCGTCGACGGCAACGATCCCGAGGCGGTGTATGATGCGGTCGCGACGGCGGGCAAGCGCGCGCGCTCGGGCGCGGGGCCCACGCTCATCGAGGCGAAGACGTATCGGCTTTGGGGGCATTGGATAGGCGATCCGGAAACGTACCGATCGCGCGAAGAAGTCGAAATGCGATGGCGTAAGGATCCGCTGCCTCGATACGAGCAGAAACTCACAGAACTAAAAGTACTCAATGACTCCTTGAAGGCGCAGTTCGAAGCCGAAGCGAAAACGGCGATCGACAAAGCATGCGATTTCATGCGCGCGCAGCCGTTCCCCAAGCCGGAGACCGCGCTCGAAGACGTTTTCGCCGACACGGTGGCCTAGTTATGAGAACCATCACCTATGCTCAAGCCATCAACGAAGGCCTCGCCGAGGAGATGCGGCGGGACAAGTCGGTCATTCTATACGGCGAAGACGTCGCGAACTTCGGCGGCATCTTTCGCCTCACCGCCGGCCTCAAGGAGGAGTTCGGCGACGAACGCGTGTTCGACACCCCGATTTCCGAGAATGCGTTGGTCGGCGCGGGCGTCGGGGCGGCGCTCACCGGACTGCGCCCCGTCGTCGAGCTGCAGTTCGCCGATTTTCTTTTCACCGCGGCCGACGAAGTCGTGCTGAAAGCCGGCATGTGGCGCTATGGGCATGGCGGCGCGTACCGGATTCCGCTCGTCATTCGATGCCCCTCCGGCGCGTCCGGCACCGGTCCCGAGCATGGCGTATGTCCCGAGGCGTTTTTCATGCACGCGCCCGGACTCAAGATCGTTTCGCCTTCGACGCCCGCGGACGCGAAGGGTCTGCTCAAGAGCGCGATTCGCGACGACAACCCGGTGCTCTTTTTCGAGCATAAACTTTTGTACGCGACCAAGGGCGAAGTTCCCGAGGACGCCGATTATCTCGTGCCGCTCGGCAAGGCCGCGATTCGCCGCGAGGGTGATGCGCTCACGCTGGTCGCGATTTCCGCGATGGTCCCGAAGGCTCTGAAAGCGGCCGAGCGCCTCGCCAAGGAGGGCCACAATGTCGAGGTACTCGATCCTCGATCGCTGGTGCCGTTCGATCGCGCGGCGATTTTCGAATCGGTCAAAAAGACCGGCAAGATCGTGGTCGCCGAGGAAAGTTACAAAACCCTCGGCATCGGTGCGGAGATCGGCGCGATGCTGATGGAGGAAGCGCTGGAATATCTCGACGCGCCGCTGCGGCGGGTCGCGATGCCCGACGTTCCGATTCCGACCGGCGCTAACCTCGAGCAGTTCGTCATACCGAGTGAAGAGAAAATCTACCAGGCATGTCTCGGGCTGTTGCGCGGATAGAATCCGATGGCGTTCGTAATCCAGATGCCGAAGCTCGGTCATACGATGACCGAGGGCACAGTCATCCAGTGGCATAAAAAGCCTGGCGATAAGATTCGCGAGGGCGAATCGATCCTGACCGTCGAGACCGACAAGGCGCAAGTCGAGATCGAGGCGCCAGGCCCCGGAATCTTCGCGAAGCTGATCGCGGCCGAGGGTCTGGTGGTTCCCGTAGGTGGCGCGCTGGGCGTCGTTACCGCCGAGGGCGAAGCGGTCCCCGCGGAGTTCGATCGCATCGCAAGTCCGGCAACTCTCACTTCAAGTAATTCTTCGGCCTCGAAAATCGATTCGGCAGCGCCTCAGCGATCAGCTTCGAAGCGGGTGATCGCGTCGCCGCGCGCGAAGCGACTCGCTACCGAACGAGGCGTGGACATCGCGAGCGTCGCGGGTACCGGGGCCGACGGAATGGTCACCGAAGATGACGTGAAGCGCGCGGCAGAGCAGGGCGCCCCGGCGGCTTCGCCTGCATCGACGACGCAGGCGAGTGACGGAGCGCTGACGCCGTCGCGGCGGGAAAAGCTGACGCGTATCCAGGCGGTCGGCGCGCGCAACCTGACCGCGAGCTGGAACGCGATTCCGCATTTCGTGCAGATGGTGCGCGTCGACATGAGCCGCCCACTGGCCGCGCGCAAATCGTTCGTCGAGGGCGGCAGCAAGGTTGGCATTACTGATTTGATTCTCGCGGCGACGGTGCAGGCGCTGAAGGAAAATCCTCGCATCAACGCCCACTACGACAACGGTGAGATGCTGATTTTCGATCGCGTCAATCTCGGCGTCGCGGTCGACACGCCCGAGGGCTTGATCGTGCCCGTCATCCACGATGCCGACCGCCTCGATCTGCCGGCGCTTAGCGCGCGCGTGACCGAGCTTGCGGAACGCGCGCGGGGTCGCCAGCTTCGCCCGACTGATCTCGAAGGCGCGACGTTCACGGTCTCGAATCTCGGTGCGTATGGGGTCGAGAATGGCACGCCGGTGATTTTCGCGCCGCAAGTTGCGCTAATGTTTGTCGGTGCGATTCGCGACGAGGTTCTTGCTATCGATGGGCACATCCAGCTGCGTCCTGCGATGCACATTTCGATCGCGTATGACCATCGCGGAATTGACGGCGCGACCGCCTCGCGCTTCACCACCAGAGTTAAAGCGATACTCGAAGCGGCGGATTTCGGGGCCGCCGACAAGTCTGTTGAAACTGCGCCGGCGCGTCCGCGCGAAGTCGTCGTCGATGCGATTGGCGATAGTCTTCGCACGCGCATCACGCATGGTGCGATGACGTGGAATTCTTCCGCCGAAGATGCCTCCGCTCCCGACCCCGTCACGACTTTCCTGGGCGCGCTCGGCTCATGCCTGCTGATGTCGCTACGAGTAGGCGCACGGGTGCGTAAGCTCAATGTCGGACGCGCATCGGTGGTCGCGCGCGCGAACGAAAGAGGTCACGTCAAGGAAATTGAAGTTGAGCTTAAAGTCGAAAGCACCGAGGACGACGACAAGTTGAATCGCCTGGTTGAGGTCGCGGAACGCGGCTGCCACATCCGCCAGTTGGTGCGCGACGATGTGGCGGTCAATCTGAAAGTCTCGCGCTGGCAATAACAAATTTCCGGAAGGTCCCGCGCCTCGCAATACTTCAAGCGGCCACCTCAGCAAATTTTGTCACGGTTCAATGCATGCCCAGTATTTGGAGAACGCCCTCGACGATCTCGCGTGCGTCAGATTTAGCTACCGGGACCAACGAATGGACCGCTTGATTTCGTACTCGTATCCAATTGTGAATACGGATTTTGGTTTCCGGAGGGATGAGGTGTCGCTCTACAGCCCGATCGACTAGCGAGCGCAAAGATAGCGGCCTTTGTGCATCCTCCCACAAACCCTTGTTCAGGCGGTCGCGCAATGTTGCTTCCAGAAGGCTCATCGCTGAGATCACGGCCGCGCGATATGCTCTAATTTCCAGTAAACGCCGTGGTTCGGCAGGTCCCGCCAGCTTCTGCCCGCCGATTTCGGCAGCGACGCCTCTAAGTTGCCGTTCCAGTTCGCTGACAAATGCATCCGGATCTTCTGTTATTAGGTTCGCACGAGTAATCACGGGAATGTCGTTCGCTGATGGCGGCACTTGCTCAGAATGGGTTACCACAAGGATCAAGTGCAGACGTCGGCGATTAGGAGTATCAGCTTCGGAACCTTTTAAGCGGGCAATCGCCATACGGTACTCAGCGACCGTCCATGGCGAGCTGAGGTCGACGACCATCACTGTAGCTCTATCGATCAATGCATCGACTTTTGCACTGATGCTGTCTCCTGGCGTTACCAAATCGTCCGCTGTCACCGGCACGAAGCCAGTCTCCTCCACAATAGGGAAGACGTGTTCCGGGTAAAAGGAAAGAAGCTCCGGAGGTAGCGAAAAGAAGCATAGACGCGTTGTTGAGTCTCGCGGCAGGAGCAGCTCGCGCAGAGGCTGTTCTTCCGTCACTTTGCTGACGGAAATCACCTTCTCCCGCATGTACTCTTTAAGTTCTGTGAATGCCCCAGCCAGGACCTCTCCGTAGTTGTCTCGAGTTCCGGGCAGATTAATAACTTTTACTCCGCGTCGCTCAAAACGGGCGATGTCGGAAGATCGCGCATTCACAGCCAGCGCATAAGCCAGACGACGACTGCGCCCAAGCCTATCGGATACGATATGCCAAATCTGCCTGAAATCGGGGTCCTCTAAGCTGTACCCGATGAAAACTGCAGTCTTCGTAATCAGTTGGTTTGAAAGATATGTCGCGATCAATGGGTATCTAGGAAGAAATCCATCGTAGTCCGCTTCCGTAACAATCAGTCGGCCAGGATGACGGAGGTCTCCATGCAACTTCAACAGCAACGTCCCCGCGCTCCTCGAATTGATCGATAACTGTTCCTCTTCCACGACTGGATAAACGTAGCGGGGCGTCAAGTCGTACTGGCGTTCGAGGAGGAAATCGAAATTCGTGGTGCACACGATGTCGAAAGCGATCATGCAGAAGCACTTGTGAGCGTTACCTGGCTGAGCTTCTTCCAAATGCAAGATGTCCGACAGTCGCTCGATCAAATGTACTCGACCGAACTCGTGCTCATACGCGGAGATAGAGTCGAGTACACTCGATGAGGTGAAGTCGGGCAACTCGTCCCCTAATTGTTTACTGAGGTCGCCCCATAGGGGCATCTTCTTTCCAGAGGGTACCACGGCGTTCAACGACATACCGGCGCCAATCACCGGCAACCACCTTCCTGTCACCAGGTCGTCGAGTGCAGGCTTTGGAAAGTGCTGGAGATACTTCACCGACACGTGAGCCTCAAGCGTTTGGAATTGTCGCTAGAAGCTACGCCACTAACCACAATCAGGAAAGTAGAGGATTCGCGCATGCACGAATTCACTCAGACTTTGAGTTTGAAGAAAACGCGGAATCCGGAGCTGAGGACGCTCATCGACCCATCACGATTCATGCGTGAAGCCATCGCATCAATCGCGCTGGGCCACTTCCCCCGAACAACGGGGGAAGCAGATAACACCGTGGGAGACGAAGAAAAACCGCTTTCAACCCGCCGCGATGATGTGCGAATCTCTGCTCATTCACGTTTCGAGGAGGCGCATGGGCACTCTCAACCTTTACCAATATCCAATCTCGCCGTTCACCGAAAAACTGCGGCGCGTCCTCACCTACAAGAAAATCAAGTGGAACCCGATCGATTGCCACTTCGAGGACAAGACTAACTTGCTCGCCATCACCAAGGGCCAATGGACTCGGGTGCCGGTGGTCGAATGGGACGGCGACGTGGTGTGGAACTCCGCCGATATCATCCGATGGATCGACAAGCGCGTGCCGGAGCGCCCGGTGATTCCTGCCGATGCTCGCGGGCTGTGCGACATCCTCGATGTGTGGGCCGACAATACGCTGTTCCCGTCGATTTTGTTTCTGGTGATTCCGGACCTGCTCGATATCGCCGGCGATGCGAAACTGAAGGCCAATCGCGAGAAGCTGATCGGCATGACGACGGATCAGATGCGCGCGATACAGCCCACGCAACTGGAAACGCTCAAGTTTCATTGCGCGATGATCGACAAGCAGGTGGCGAATCAGGAGTTTTTTCTGGGCAAGAATTTCACCATGGCCGATGCGTCCCTCTATCATCCATTTTTCTTCCTGGCGCTGAATCCCGGCAACTTCGCGAAGGTGGCAGAGTTTCCCCATCTCATGCGATGGTACGAGCGGGTGCGCGCGATGACCTGAGCGCGATACGATTTTGAAATTGAAGCCCGAAGGGGGCGCGAAGCGCCGCGCCGCAGGCGCTCGCCGCGAAGCCGCCGAGGCGGAGCGCTAGCGGAGGCCGAGGCGAATTTGGAAAGGTGAGCGAAGCGGAGCCCGAGCGAAAATATCAGGGAGAAAAAATCGATGGCTAGAAAACTGACGATGGGAATCAACTGGCAGGGCAAGCTCGATTTCAAGCAGGTCATCGAGCGCGTGAAAATCGCCGACGAGGCCGGAATCGATTCGATGTGGGTGGCCGAGGCATGGGGCCGCGACGCCTTCACGCTGCTGACCCTGCTTGCGGAGCACACCAAAAAGATCAAGCTCGGCACCTCGATCGTCAATATCTACTCGCGCACGCCCGCCGCGCTCGCACAGCATTTCGGCACCCTCGATGAGCTTTCCGATGGCCGCATGATCATCGGCCTCGGCACCAGCGGTCCGCAGGTCATCGAGCATTTCCACGGCGTGAAGTTCAATCCGCCGCTCACGCGCCTGAAGGAATACGTCGACATCATAAATATGATCATGGCGGGCACGCCGCTGAACTATAACGGCAAGCTGTTCAAGCTGGGCCGTGGATTTACGATTCGCTTCGAGCCGGTCCGCAAGCACATCCCGATTTTCATTGCGTCGCTAAATCAGAAGAGCGTCGAGTTCACGGCGCAAAAGGCCGATGGATGGCTGCCGGTGATGATTCCGGTATCGGGGCTCGGCAAAGCGATCTCGGAATTCCACGCTATCGCGAAAGCCGCGGGTCGCGATCCCAAATCGGTCGAGGTCAAGGCGCCGGGCGGCGTCGTGATCACGAAAAATGTTGACCGCGCGAGGGCAGGGCAGGCCGGCACCATTGCGTTCTACGCCGCGCGGATGGGCACTTTCTATTCCGAGCAGCTCACGCGCTTCGGCTTCGGCGATGAGGTCCGCACCATCAAGCAGGCGTGGGATTCCGGCGGCTCGAAGGCGGGGACCGAAGCGGTCTCCGAAAAGATGCTGTCGCAACTCGGCTACGCCGGCGATGCGAAGGGCGCACGCGAGCGCATCATCGAGCATGAGAAGGCGGGCGCGGATCTGCATCAGGTCGAGATCGATGCGAAGGATCCCGCCGAGTTCGCGAAGACCGTCGAGACGCTGCTGAGCTAGCGACGCGCGAAAGGAGAATCATCATGAAAGCAGCAGTTTTCCAAGGGACAAAGAAACCGCTGGTGGTCCAGGATGTTCCCGATCCGGAGTGCGCTCCCAACGGCGCGTTGATTCGGGTCGAGGCCAACGGCGTCTGCCGCTCGGATTGGCACGCGTGGTCGGGCGACTGGCATTGGATGGGGATGGTTGCGCAACCCGGCCAAATTTTCGGTCACGAGCTTTGCGGCGTCGTCGAAGAGGTCGGCAAGCAAGTCACGGGCTTCAAGAAAGGCGATCGGGTTGTCGTTCCCTTTAGCCAAGGGGACGGCACCTGCGAGTATTGCCGCAATGGGCAATCGAACGTATGCCTCACGCCGATGACGCCGGGATTTTCTTATCCGGGCGGCTTCGGGCGGATGGTGCCGGTTCCATTTGCGGATTTGAATCTGGTCGCGCTGCCGAAGAACGTCGACTTCATCGAGGCGGCCTCGATGGGATGCCGCTTCATGACCTCATTCCACGGCATCGTCGATCGCGCGCAGGTGAAGGCGGGGGAATGGGTCGCGGTGTATGGATGCGGCGGCATCGGGCTGTCGGCGATCAATGTTGCGGCAGCGGTCGGCGCCAATGTCATCGGCATCGATCTCGATTCGGCGAAGCTGGAACTGGCGAAGGGCATGGGCGCCAATCATGTAATCAATGGCAAGAAGACCGATGCGCCGGCCGCGGTGCTGGAGCTCACCAAGGGCGGCGCGCATGTCTCAGTCGATGCACTCGGCATCGCGGCGACGTGCAAAAGCGCGATCAACAGCCTGCGCAAACAGGGGCGTCATCTGCAAATCGGACTGACCTCTGCAGCAGAGCAGGGCGAGATTGCGCTGCCGATCGACAAGATGGTGACGATGGAGTTGCAGTTCATCGCGTCGCTGGGGATGCAGGCCTCGCATTATCCGGCGATGTTGCAGATGCTCGAAGCGGGCAAGATCTCGCCCAAGAAGATGGTGACCGGGACGTGCAACCTGGCCGGCATCAACAAGGTGTTCGAGGAGATGAACACGTTCCAGAACGTCGGCGTCACCGTCATCAATAACTACAGCAGCTAGGCGCGCCGCATCGAGACCGTTAGCCTTGATAGGGAGCGGCCGAAAGGTCACTCCCTATTTTTGCCCTATTTTTGTGCCCTATTTTTTGAAGGACGAACCACCTGATCATGATGCAACACCTGAAGCCTCTCTCGCTTTCAATCGCGCTGGCGATAGTCGGGGCGTCGTCGGCATTTGCGCAAAATCCCGCGCCGGCGAATGGCACCCTGCGCGTCCAGCTCGATGGATTTCGTAGCAACAATGGCAAGCCGCATTGCACCCTCTACAATGATGCGGAGGCCTTTCCCAGCCACTCAGAGAAGGCGCTCAAGGAAGGCGAGGCGCCATCGATCAAGAATAGGTCGGCCGAAATCGATTTTACGGCTATCGCGCCCGGCAAGTACGCGGTGGTCTGTTTTCACGACGAGAACAGCAATGGAAAGTTCGATGAGAACGCGCTTGGAATGCCGAAAGAAGGCTACTGCTTTTCCAACAACGTGAAGCCCAGGTTTTCGGCGCCTAACTTCAGTCAGTGCGCATTCGACTACAAGGGCGGCGATCAATCGATCTCGATAACGATGCTCTACTGATTCGCCGCGGCGGCAATCAGACCGCCGTCACCCTCGAGGCTCGCATGCTCAGGCGAATCGTCGGGCGATTTCGCGGCCAGCAGGATCACGCTGCTGATGGTATTAAGCAGGACGCGCTTTTTAATCGGCTTGCTGAGATGCAGGTCGCATCCCGCAGCAAGTGCGCGTTTGACGTCTTCTTCCAGGGCGGCAGCGGTTAGCGCGATTACCGGAGTCGGCTTGCGATGGTTGTCGGTTTCCCACTGGCGGATAAGGCGGGTGGCCGCCAGCCCGTCCATCTCCGGCATCTGCATGTCCATAAAAACCATGTCGTAGTGATTGGACTTGAACATGTTGACCGCGATTTTGCCATTCTCGGCGAAATCCAGCGCGTACGGTTCGCGCCGCAGATAGGCGCCGACCAGTAGCCGATTGTCCGCTGAATCGTCGGCAACCAGAATTCTGGTCTGGCCCCTTTCCTCCGCGCGCTCGGTTGCGGCAGGCGTCCGCGGCCGGGCGGCCACGCGGCCGGGCAACGCGTCGAGGCTGTTGCTATTGGCATCCCGCAGCACCTGACCGATCGCGTTGAAGAGTTCCTTGCGCGTGATGGGTTTCACCAGGTAGGCGTCGAGTCCCAGCTCTTTGAGCCGCGAGAGTTGCGGCTTCAGGTCGTCCGACGAAAGCATCAAGATCAATGGCTCAGTCGGGAGATGCTCATCGCGGACTCTTTGCGCGACTTCGAGCCCGTTCATTCCCGGCATCCGCATGTCGAGCAGGATGATTCGGTATGGCTTTTTCTGATCCGAGGCTTGACGAATCGCAGTGAGTGCTTCTTCGCCGCTGGTAGCCTCACTCACCTCGGCGCCGCAATTGGAGATCATTTCGCGCGCGATGAGACGGTTGATGTGGTTATCGTCCACCACCAGGACGCGGTAGTGATCGAGGTTGAGGACCACATGCGCGGTGGGCGACATCACCCGAGTCGCGAGCCCGAATCGCGCACCGAAGGAGAACGTGCTGCCCTTCTCCAGTTCGCTTTGGACCGCGATGGTTCCGCCCATCATCGACACTAACCGCTGCGCGATCGCAAGCCCGAGCCCAGTGCCGCCGTATTTTCGGGTGGTCGAAGAATCGGCTTGCGTGAAGGATGAGAAAATCGATTCAAGCTTGGCCGGTGAGATGCCGATGCCGGTGTCCGAGACGACAAAACGTAGCTCCGTGTGATCAGTCGAGTCGTCGGCCCGATCGATCGAGAGAACTACCTCACCCGCTTCGGTGAACTTGATCGCATTGCCGAGGAAATTGATCAGAATCTGCCGCAGCCGCAGCGGATCGCCAATCAAATGGGTCGGCACTCCCGGAGCGATGCGCGCGATTAGTTCGAGGCCTTTGCTGTGCGCCTGCACGCCGAAGGTCGAAATGGTTTTGTCGATCAGGTCGGTCAGATCGAATTCAGTCTTCTCTATCTGCATCCGACCGCTCTCGATTCGCGCCAGATCCAGGATGCTGTTGATCAAGTCGAGCAGCGCGTTGCCGTTGGCAACCATCACGTCGATATAGCGCCGTTGTTCCATGGTGAGGGTGGTGTCGATCAGCAGATCCGCCATTCCCAGCACCGCGTTCATCGGCGTGCGGATCTCATGCGACATGCTGGAGAGAAATTCTGATTTGGCTTTGGAGGCGGCCAGGGCGTCCTCGCGCGCGGTGATCAGATCGCGCTCCATCTGCTTGCGCTGGGTAATGTCGCGGGACATCGAGACGAGGCACTCCTCGCCATCGATTTCCGCTACGACTGCAGAAACCAGGTAGGGGATGATCTTGCCGGATTTGGTTCGGATGTCGAGGTCGAAATTGCTTACGCGCCCATGTTCCCTCGCGGTCGCGAGCATCTTCTCGGCCTGCGCCGGGTTTGCGAAGACGTCTAAATCCGCTGCAGTCTTGCCCTTGGCGTCCTCAAAGGTATAGCCGGTGGCGTTAAACTGATCGTTTACGTAGATGTAGCTCAAGTCTGAGAAGCGGCTGATGATGATTATGTCGAGGCTGGTTTCCAGCACCTTGCGTAAGATCGCCTCGCCCTTGCGTGCCTGTTGTACCGCGTTTTTGCGATGCGCGCTTTCAAGACGAAGGTTGGCTTCCTGTTGTTCCAGCTCCCCGATCAGGATTCTTTGCCGCGTCGACAAATCTTTTAGAAAAGCCAGGGTTAAACCGAAGACCATCGACGCGATCAAGACCGCCCAGTGAGGGGCGAATTCGTAGGTGAGAATCCCGCAAGCCCAGGCCGCTATGGTCGAGATCGCTCCCACACCCGCGAGACATGCTTGCCAGCGGCCGCCCCATGGCACAATCACCGCCGTATCAAGCGCCAACACGAACAACCCGACGAACAGCGGCTCTTCATCACCCACCAATAGTCCATGGACAAGAAAAGCAACGGTGAGGGTTACGCAGAATCCCATCGTCCACCATCGCCAACGGCGAACAGAAATACGGCCAACCGCAGCCATCGCTGCAAGGGTGAACGCGATATTGAAGAGTCGTAGCGGTAGCGGAGCCAGATCGCCCGGTTCGTACCAGGTGGCGTTGAAAAAGCAGACCGACACAAACAGCAGCATCACTCCCAAAGCTATCCGCAAGAGGATGCGCAGCTTGGGCAGATCGGAATCGTCGTCTGGTGAACACGACCCTGCCTCTATCAGGCGACGCCTCAGCGAGGCCTGCGCCGGCGCTCCTGGCTGCGTTGCCGACGACGAGAGCTCGGCGATTGCCACCGGCATTTTGATAACCGGCTCGATACTCAACATAGGTCTCCTGACGGGCCCACCGTCCATCGAGAGACATCGCAAGAGCAGTGCCGCGGGTGGCTGGCCGGCACCAGAGGAAGTGGCAGTGCGCTTCGCTTGGCGTGGTGTGCATAGACGACCACTGGTCATTCAATGGTCAACATCATGTCATCTAAAGACCGATGCGATAGTTGCGAATGATCGGTAGTGACGCATTGTCGCTATTCGAGACACACCTCCCGTCTCTCAGCGGCGATGGATTTTGGGCATAGGCGGCCAACCGCACGGCATCGCGATTGCTCCCTGAAGATCGCATCGCCAGTCCATCCGTGGCGCGCGGTGTCCATCGTGAATACAAACGAGTCCAGCGTCGCGAGACGACCAAACAACTATCCAGCGCTGCTTTCGCTGGCCGCGCTTGTCCTGATGAATCTGATCCTCGGAGGAAATCGATTCGCGTTCGCCGAACAGCAGGACCTGATGGAGCCGCTGCTAGCTGAAAGCGCATCTCTGAACAACCATCTGCTGCCGTTCGTGCCCCAATGGCAGAGAGGACCGGAGTGCGACCATCTGAGCTTTGGCTTCGGGTTTGAAAAGGCGCTGGGCAGCAAACTCGGGCTCGAAGTAGGCGGAGAATGGGAACGTGTGTCGCCGCGCGATGCTCCTTCGTCTGGCGGGTTCGGCAACATCGATGTGGCGGTGAAGTACGTCTTCCTGACTCTGCCCAAAGCGGATTTCGGGTTCGCCGTGGTCCCCTCGATCTCGTTCCCGACCGCTTCGAACATCGGGGGCGAGCATATGAGTACGCAGCCCACAATCGAATTGGCGTGGGGAGGCAGGCTGAGCAAGCTCCCTGAGCATGGCTTGAGCGCGTACTTGCGGCCGATCGAGATTCAAGGCGACTTCGGCTACGCGCGAACTTTAAGCGAGGGAGGCGACGGAGAATTCTTCTTCGATCCGGTGATCGACTATTCGATGCCTTATTACGCCAACTCCGGAGACCACCAGGTTCCATGGATAATTCGGTATCTCTGTCCCTTCATCGGACTGAACTTCGCGCATCCGGTCGGCCAGGGATCGCTGACGACGTTCATGACGCCGGGGGTGAGCATCGTTACTGAAACATATCAACTAAGCGCGGGTGCTCAGTTGGCCCTAAACCCCGCCGCCGCGCGCGACCAGCAAGTCGCTGTGGTCGGCTCGCTACGGATATTTCTCGAATCGATCGACTCCCGCTTTGCCCGAACTCTGTTCTGATTGGTAAGCGGCTCTATCATCGACGCGCCGGTCGGGCTTTACTGATTCGCGCGTGGAACTTACCGACGAACAGCGTGCCATCTGCGAGGTCGCTCAACAGAGCGGTCCAAATCTCGCGCTCAAAATCCAGGCCTTCGCCGGCACCGGCAAGACCACCACCCTGGCCGCGATCGCCGAGGCGTGTCCGCGCACGCGCTTCCTGTATGTGGTATTCAATCGCGCGGCCGCCGATAGCGCTCGCGCGAAGATGGCATCCAACGTCGAGGTCCGCACCGCGCATTCGATCGCATTTCGTAAAATCGGCTGGCGCTACGAATCACGCCTGACCCAGCGCGCATGGGCATGGCTTCCATTCATGCGCGAGAAGATGCCCAAGGCGCTCAACTCGGTCGCGCGTGGAGGCCGCGTTCGTTCGGCGGCGGGTGCGCTCATCATCAAGACGCTGGAACATTTTCTGCGCACCACCGATCGCGAGGTCAGCCTCCATCATGTGCCGAGCTGGTGTGATGGTGCGCTCGCCAGTTCGACCGCCGATGCGGCCGGGGATCTTTGGGAGGCGATTAAGGATCCCAACGGCAGTGCTCCTGTCAGTCACGATTGCTATCTGAAACTTTTCTACCTCGGCGATCATGAGGTTGCGGGCGCCGATCGGACGCTGCTGTTGGACGAAGCCCAGGATGCCGACCCTGTCATCCTCGGATTGGTCCAGCGTCATCCTGGTCCACGCGTGCTGGTGGGAGACAGCTACCAGCAACTCTATCAATGGCGCGGCGCGATCAATGCGCTTGGCGGCGCGAAGATGGAAACCGCGGTGATGCCGCTAACCCAGACTTTTCGCTTCGGCAACGGCGCCGCGCGATGGGCGAATCGCGTGCTCGAGCTGCTCGAAGAGAACCATCGCATCGTGCCCGCGACGCATTCGACTTCGGCTGCCGTCAGCGATGACAGTAGCAACGTCGATGCGGTCCTCGCGCGCACCAACGCCGGCGCTCTCGACGAAGCGGTCAAGGCGCTCGAGCACGGCCGCAAGGTCTACGTGATGGGTGGCGCCGAGCCGCTGGTTCGTCTCATCGAGAACGCGTGGAAGTTGCACTCGGGCAAAAAAGGCAGCGGCGAGCTAGCGGTCTTTTCGAATTGGGATGAGCTCAAATCTGCCGCGCAGGGAAATGGCTCAGAAGACTACGGCGACCCTTCGCTGCAAATCCTGGTGCGCCTTATCGAGGAGCGCGGCGACCGCGTGCTTCCAATGTGCACTCGGCTGCGCGAATGCGTCGACTCTCCCGCGGGCGCGCAGCTCACGGTCAGCACCGTGCATAAGGCCAAGGGGCTGGAGTGGCCGCGCGTGCTGGTCGCCTCGGACTTCAACCGCTTCATCAGGCGCGAGCTTGGAGTTGCGCGGCGCAACCTCGAAGAGGGCTGCGTGATTTATGTAGCGCTGACGCGCGCGCGCCATCAACTGCTGATTCATCCTGAATGCGTCAAGGAGCTGAAAGCTTCGAGCGACGCGTGCAATCCGCAGTTCGACGACGGAAACGACGTGGCCTCAGCTGCAGTTGCGCCCGCGAAACGGAACCTCGGCAACCCCGGCTCGCGCATCCGCAAGCGCCGGCGCGCGAACGAGCCGCGCCCTAATTCCATCTAGAAATAACGCTCGACCAGGCTGATGAAGCGCTCGACGTCGAGCGGCTTATGCACGATCACGTTGGCGTCGATGCCGGCATAAACGCTGGCGCCGGTCATCACCACCACCGGAATATCGCGCAGCTTCGAATCCTTCAACTGTTCCCGCCGAAATTCCCATCCATCCATCTCGGGCATGAACAAATCGAGAATTATGAGCTTTGGTAAAGGCGCGCCGCGCAGATGCTTAAGCGCCTCGCGGCCATTTTTTGCGGTCGCGACGGAGTAGCCCTCGCCGGTGAGAATGTCGGTAAGAGAATCCGTCGCGGCCACGTCATCGTCGACGACGAGGATCGAGCGGTTTTTCGAGGACGGTGCGGATTGAATCTTGCGCAACGGCATCAGGCAGGCTCTCCGGTTTAGGTGGACATCCGCGGCAACCCGACGAATTTTAGGCCGTGCGCCGAAAAATATCGAGCACCCCGGGCATCTCGGTCCTGCTCTACTGGTTGACAGTTGAAGGATCGAGTTGCGATTTGAGCTGGACGAAACGTGCGACCTGCGAACGGGTGATGAGCCCATTGAGGCGCTCGCCGTCGAGCACCAACAGACGGCCAGCATCAGCCTCAGCCATCCGATGCATAGCGTCTGAAATCGTCGCGCTTGGTGAGATGGTCACCTTGGCGGTCACCGGAACCATGATGTCATGCACCCGGCGGTTCGCGCGCTCTTCACGCGGACATTCTCGCACGCGTGAGAGCGAGAGGATTCCCATCGCACGACCGTCCTTCACCACCGGAAAACCGGTGTAGCCGTAGTGCAGGAAATAGCGATCGACCGCGTCGCTGACCGAAGCGTCGGGATCGATCGTGACCGGTTCGCGAATCATCAAGTCGGCAACGCTGGCGCGTCCCAACATCTGCTCGATCACTACGCTCTGATAGCTGGCATTTGCGGCGCCGCGCAGGAACAAGCCGATGAATATCATCCAGATGCCACCCACCAATCCTCCACCGAAGATCTCGAGCGCGCCGAGCGCGATCAGTCCCCATGCGATGGTATTGCCCCAATCCGCGGCGGCCGCCGTCGCGCGCCGAAAGTCACCCCAGAAGTGCCACAGGATCGCGCGCAAGATGCGGCCTCCGTCGAGCGGGAAGCCGGGCAGCAGGTTGAACACCGCGAGGGCCACATTGATGAAAGCGAGGTAACTGAAAAGCGCGATCCACAAAGATGGCGCGTGGAGCGTATTGAGCGTTTGCTCGATCGCCCAGAAGATCGCCGCGATGACGACGCTGCTCACCGGTCCGATCGCGGCAATCTTGAATTCGTCGCCCGCGGTTTTCGGCTCGCCCGACAGATGCGCCATCCCGCCGAAGATGAACAGCGTGATGCGGCTGACATTCTCTCCGAGGCGGTTTCCTAGCGCCGCGTGCGAGAGCTCGTGACCGAGGACCGACGCGAAGAATAAAACGGTTCCCAGCGCGCCGACGATCCAGTAACTGGCAAATGGGTGACCGGGATAGGTGCGGGGAAAATATCCGGCGGAGAGACTCCACCACACCAGCATCGCGATGACTATCCAGGAATAGTCGATTTCGACTTGAACACCGGCAACCTTGAACAGTTCAAGACTTCCCTTCCGCTCGGACGCCATCGGTCGTCACTCCTATCGCGCCATCCAGGTTGCCTCTATGGTGGCATGCGCGCGGATTTGCAACCACCGGCGCCCGCGTGCTGCTGAAGCGAGAGAGGAAGAAGCGCTAGAATTTTTCCTTGAAGGGCCGCACGTCCAGTTCTTGCGTCCACGCGCTGGGATCCTGATGCGCGAGATGCCAGTACGACTCCGCGATCGCCGCCGGCTTCAGCATGTCCTCTTCCTGAATATTCGGCACGCGCTGGCGGATGAACGGCATGTCAATTGGCCCGTCGACATTGATGTAGGCGACGTGAATGCGCTGCGGTCCGAGGTCGCGCGCCATCACCTGCGCCAATCCGCGCAACGCGAACTTCGCCGGGCCGAACGCCGCCGACGTCGCAAATGGTTTGACGCCCGCGGTTGCGCCGGTGAATAGAATGACGCCCTTGCCGCTCTTGAGCATGTCGGGCACCACTTCCTGCGATGCGAGGAACGCGGCTAAGGTGGCCACCCGCCAGGTGTTCTCGAAGGTGCTCGGCTTGGTTTCCATCAGACGCCCGAAGGGTCGCATCGCCGCGTTGAAGAGCAGTACCTCGGGCGCGTCGAGGTCGCGGCGAATTTTGTCGAACGCGCTTTTGATCTCGTCCGCCGATGCAACGTTGGCGGGAATCGGAAATGCCTCGCCGCCTTCGGCCGCGATCTCTTTCGCCAGCTTCGTGAGATAGTCCTCGGTCCTGGCGATCATCGCGACGCGATAACCCTTCGCGAATCGGCGCGCGAGCGCGGCCCCGAGTCCCGCGCCGACGCCGATTACTACTGCCACCGGACGCTTGCTGTCGGATGCCATCGAATAACCTCCTCGATGGTTAGGGGCTACGGTACTAAAACCAGCTTGCCGGTTGAGCCGCGCGATTCCATGAAACGGTGCGCCTCGGGCGCTTCGATGAGGGGGAATTTCTTGCCGATCAGGAGCTTCAGTTTGCCTTCCTTCATCAGGCGGAAGGAATCTTCGATGCCGCGCTGCCATTGCTCCTTACCGGTGTGCTGCTGATTGAGCATGAAGCCGCTGACCTTGGTCGAGCGCTGGAACAGCTTGAACACGTTGAGCGGATCGGGAGGTCCACCCGCGCGTCCGTACAGCACCAGATGGCCCATTGGCGCGAGGCAATGGATGCCCTTTTCAAAAGTGGGCTTGCCGACCGCATCGAGGATGAGATCCGCGCCGCGATTATCGGTGATGCGCATCGCCTCGGCGGAAAAATCCTGGGTCGCGTAGTTCACCACCTCGTCGGCGCCGTATTCCTTCGCGAGCGCCGCCTTCGACGCGCTCGAGACGGTGCCAATCACACGCGCGCCCGCGGCCTTGGCGATTTGCACCGCGACGATTCCTACACCGCCCGCCGCCGAATGCACCACCACGGTCTGGCCGGGCCCGGTGTTATGCGACGAATGAAGGATGTGCCACGCGGTCAGGACCTGGATCGGGAACGCCGCTCCCTCATCGAAGCTGACGTGGTCGGGAATCGGGATCACCTGCGAGGCGCGCGCCACCATGTACTCGGAGTAGGCTTTTGCGCCAATTGCCGCGACCCGCTGGCCCACGCTGAGTCCGTTGACGCCTTCGCCGACCTTCTCGATGACGCCGGCTGCTTCCAGTCCGGGAGTATCGGGAAGCTGAGGCGCTTGCGCGTACTGACCCTGGCGGAAGAGCGTGTCGGCGAAGTTGATGCCGATCGCGCGATTGCGAATCAGCACGGTGCCTTTCGAGGCCTCGGGGATTGGAGCATCGACGAGTTTCAGAACTTCGGGACCGCCGAGTTTGTCGAATTGGATCTGCTTCACGAAAAATCTCCTCAAATTCGGATTCGGCCCTAAGACAGCCCGAATCCGCTTCGCGGCGCTATTTCAGCGCCGCTTCGATGAAATGCATTCGGTCGTTGCCCCAGAACATAGCATCGCCGACGAAAAAGGTGGGCGCGCCGAAAGCGCCCGAGGACCACCTCTTCTCGGTTTCAAATTGCAACTGGCAACCTAGCAATCATAGTTTCAATTTGCAACTATAGATGCGCCGCCTTGGGAAGCGGCGCTTTCGGGGGAGAGGTATCGATTCGATGCAATGGCGTTCGGTCAAGGACATGAATTGCTCCGTCGCGCGCGCGCTGTCGGTGGTGGGTGAGCGCTGGACGATGCTGATTCTGCGCGAGGCGTTTCTCGGCCGCCGCCGCTTCGATGAGTTCCAGAGTGGCACCGGTATCGCTCGCAACATCCTGAGCACGCGGCTCCATGCGCTGGTCGACAACGGAATTTTCGAGCGCCACGACGATGCGGAACCCGATCATCACGTCGAGTATCGGCTCACGAAAAAGGGCCAGGACCTATATCCGGTTATGATTGCGCTGCTGAATTGGGGCGATGCCTGGATGGCCGATGAGCAGGGGCCGCCGATGACGCTAATGCATCGCACCTGCGGCCATGCGACCACGCCGTCGCTGGTTTGCTCGCATTGCGGAGCCGAGATCGAGCCGCGCGCGATGCAAGCCCACGCCGCGCCGCATGCGGGCAAAATGTCGAAGCCGACGCGCCGCGCGCGCCGCCATCACGAGACCTACTAGCTTTCGGTTTAGCTCTGCATAAAATCTTAGTGGTGAAAGTGATGAGCGACTGGAAACCAGCGGCGTATCGCAACTACAAATGGATCGTTCGCGATCCGGATTTGCTGGGCGGCAAACTGGCGATTCGCGACACGCGTCTTTCGGTTTCATTTCTGCTCGGCTGTCTCGCCGAAGGAATGGGACCCGAGGAGATCGTCGAGACCTATGGTCCGTTCCCGCGCGAGGCACTATCGGAAATCATGAGAGTAGCTGCGGAGCTGCTCGATTCTGCGCATGTGGCTACTTGATGCAAACATGCCGTTACAACTCGTCGACTTCCTCAAAAGTCTGGGGATCGAGACAGATTCGGCGATCGCACGCGGATGGAACAGGCTCAGCAACGGCGCTCTGGTAGGCGTCGCCGCCGAGACAGGATTCAGCGCGCTCCTCACCCGAGATCGATTGTTTGGCGAGTCGGCCTCGCGGGCGCTGAAAGCTCACGCCAAATTCTGCGTCATCTTGATCGCACTGCCGCAGCTTCGCGCGGCGGACTTTCTTGATGCTTTCAAAGCAGCTTGGGACAAGCAGCCGATAGTTCCAGTCCGTGGTCACTTTCTGGAATGGCCTCGCAGACCCATCGTTAGAAAAAGACCGGTGCGTCGGCACCGCTAAACATACTAGCTCGACAGCATCCGGTCAGGGAAAATATTTAGCACATGATTGAGCTTCTAATGTTCGACGCCGACGGCGTCCTCTTCCAATCCTTCGAATCAAATATCGCCTACTACAACGCGATTTTCGCGCAGGTCGGTGAGGCGCCGCTCGATGCGGAAGAGGAAGTCAAAAGCATTTCCTACGCGGCGAGCGACGTCTTCAAGCTGCGCGCGGCGCATAACGCGGAATTGCTCGATCGGATTCATGGGGTCGCGCGCAACCTGAATCAGCAGCCGTTTTTCGATTTGCTGCAGCCGCCGTTCGAGCTGCGCCCGTTTATGCTGGATCTCAAGCGGCGTTACCGGCTCGCGCTCGCGACCAATCGCTCGGCGACGGTGCCCGCGCTGGTCGAACATCTGAAACTCGCCGATGTCTTCGATGCGATCGCGAGCGCGCTCGACAAGGTGCCGCCCAAGCCCGCACCCGACATCCTGCGTTTGTGCATGGAGCGCGCGCGAGTGACGCCCGCGTGCGCCATCTACATCGGGGACAGCCCGATCGATCGCGAGGCCGCTGAGGCCGCGGGCGTCGCGTTCATCGGCGTGGGCGAGCGCGTCGAGCACCATCATCGTATCGGGTCGCTGCACGAGCTCGACGATGCGCTTCGAAAAATTGCGGCCACGTGAGTGGCCGCATCCGCGAACAAGGCATCCTAGTCGGCTTAGCGACCGGCGGCTGCGCTCATGTGGTCTTCGCCAGTTCCTCGATTTTGAGGTTGTTCCGCTTCGAGCATTGCGCGCTTCACCATGCCGAAGAACAGCCCGATCGCGCGATCCGCTTCATAGAGATGGAACTTCGAAATATCGCCCGCCGGATCCAATTGCGATCTAAGGACGTGAATGTCCTGCAAATGAAAAATGAGATAGTCCATCACCCCGAACAATCGCGACAGCATCTTCCCACCGAGATAGGTGGGCAATCGGTCGTGACTATAGCGCGTCCAGATCCATGAGCTTTGCTCGTCGATCGGCGTGAACGCGTAAGCGATATCGACGCCGCCGAATTTGATCGAGCAGACTCCCGGCATACGGAACTTCACCTTGAAGGGCGCGTCCTGCTTCAGCGGTCCCGGCTTCTCGTGGCGAAGAATTCCGCCGAATTCAATCATGTCGCCATTCTGGCTGGCGGTGTAGTCGTCCACTCGCGGCCCGGCTCCGGGAATCGAATATCGATGAACGAAGTTGAAGTGATGAAAATCGAACACGTTCTCCACGACGCGGAGCTGAGGAACTGGAGTCGTCCAGTGATACGAAACCGTGTTCCCGACCAGCTCGGCAATTTCGCTCAGCCATGGAAGCTCAGCGGCCGGCTGCCGCGCGCCATACCAGTACCAGATGATGCCGTGGTCTTCGCGAACCGCCGCGGTCGCGACATCGAATCCATTTGGCACCGGCGCGTCGCATCCGTTGGCCGGAATCATGGTGCAGCGGCCCTCGCCGTTGAAGCGCAATCCATGGTACGGGCACTCGATGCCTCCGTCGCGAATTTTGCCGCGACTCAGCATCGCCGACCGATGCGGGCATCGATCCGGCATACATATGATTCGTCCGCTGGCCTCGCGCCACAGCACCAGGCGTTGGCCGAGACGGGTGACGCCGAGCGGCTTGTTGCGCCCTAACTGGCGGCTCTCGAGAATCGGATACCACTGGTTGGGAATCATATTCGAGGCTCCTTTCTACCGCGGCGCGGGATCATGCCGCGGATGGCGAGGCGAATTCCGCCGTCGATGAGGTCGCGCAATTCCGCGACGCTGGTTTCTTCGTTGGTCAGATACGCCATCCCCCACGCGACGCATACGCTGTAAAACAGTCCGGCGGCCTGGATCGAATCGACCTCGTCGGCGACCGCGCGCTGGTGCTTGAACTTATCGACCAGGCTCGCGAACTGCGCGATGAAACGCAGATCGAGTTGGAACAGGCGGGTGCGCATTTTTTCCGGCGAGGAAATCGAGGCGGCGAGGACCTGGCGCCACAGCCCCCGCTCATCCGAGGTGATGCTATCCACGAACAGGCCCGCGATCGCCGCCACCGCATCGGCCGGATCTTTTGGCGGATTTTGCAGGATGCGCTCGCCGGCATCGATCAGAGCGTCGGTTTCGCGCCGAAGAATCGCCAGCAGGAGTTCGTCCTTGGAAGGGAAATAGTTATACAGGGTGCCGACTGCAACTCCGGCGCGCTCGGCGATCTCTTCCATCGCGCTGTGCGCATAGCCTTTGCGATCGAACAGCAGGCGTGCGGCAGCAATGATGCGCCGCTCGCGATCCACTTTCTGAAGTTCGCGCCGACCGGCACCGGCTGGTGCTACCGGGAAAGATGAACCCATTCATCTTTTTTACGATCTTGCGTCGGCTCTGTCAACCAAAAATGAACCGGTTCATATTTGGCCGGGAGTCGGTTCGGAGCGCGAGATTCACCCGCCGCGCGCGACCGGCATGAAATCGTGCGAGGGATTCTGAAAGCCGAATTTCTGCTTCGTCAGATCCTCGGTCCCCGCCGCCGCGTAATGCCAAACCATCGCAGCGCGAATGCCGTCCGAAGTGTTGTCAGTCGAGCGATGCATAAGATGGCTATGAAAAACCAGCAGGTCGCCGGCTTCGAGCAGCACCGGCACCGACGCTGAAGTGTCGTAGTCGATGATTTCCTCGTAGCCATAGAGCGCGTGGGTGCGCGCGTCGGGCACGTGCTTATGCACCGGCTCCTTATGCGAGCCGGGCATGACGTGGAGGCATCCGTTGTCGAGTGTGGCGCGCGTAATCGCGAGCCAGAAGCCGACCTGCGGACTTTTGCTGAACGCGAAGTAATGGGAATCCTGATGCCATGGCTGACCCATCGCGCCCTGGTTCTTGAAGATGAACTGGCTGACGAAGCAATCGATCTCGTCGCCGAGCAGCGCCTGCGCGATTTCGACATAGCGAGGATCCTCGACCAGCGCCTTGAACGCCGCATCGCGATGGAGCCGGAAAATCTTCGCGAGTTCATCTTCAGGATTTTGCGCGTGTGGGTTGGGTTTCTTTTCCGGCACGATCAGAACATTGGGCACCCGAAATCCGCCGGCTGAGAGGCGCGCGATCTCGACCACGCGTTGATGCAACGCACGACAGCGATCCTGGGATTCGAATTCGCGCACGATGAAGAATCCATCGCGCTTCCAGTTTGTTTTCTCATCGGATGTGAGCATCAAACTCTACGCAGCGAGGTTCGACGTGGCGGCTTCGACGACAGTGCCTTTGAAGAAATCGGGGTTCGCCTTCATGTGCAAGCGCGCGGGATAGGTGAAAACGAAATCGCGATAGTCGTCGGCGCTAATGATTCCCTTGTCCGCGAGATGATGGCTTTCGAGCAGCACGCGCTTGACGTCGGGAACATCCCAGTGGCCGATGTCGCTGCTGAAAATCGGCTGGAAGCGCAGCTTGAATGGATTGGCGCGCGCGTCGAGTGCACGATGGACGCTGGGATCGTCGGCCTCGCATCCGAAAAAGAAATTCGCGAAGATGCGCGCGAAGTCGTGCTCCTCGCGCACGCCGCATCGCGACCATTCGTCGCGGTCGGCATCGCGATCGTGGCGCGCGACGCCTTCATCGTAGGCGCGGCCGAGCCGCTCGCCCGACGCCGCGATGTACTCGGGGCCGCCGTACTCCTTGAGCAGCGCGAACAGCCGCGCGCGATCCAGGCGCGCCGGATCGTAGTTCTTGAGGCCCTCGAGGTTGCGCTTCTCCCAATGCTCCTCGAGCGAATGAAGCAGGTCGACGGCCCATCCCGCGCCGCATTCGAGGAAGCCGAACGCGAGATTCGGAAATCGCGCGGGCACGCCGCCGAAGACGATCGAGCGGCATAGTTCGCCCTGCTGATACGCATGCCCACCGATGTGGTTGAACATGTAGTTGCTCGGCGAGCGGCGCCCCAGCGGCAGAAATCGCAAGCCGACGCCGCCGTGCGAAGTGACCGCGAACTTCAACTCCTCGAATTTTCGCCACACCGTATCGTAATCGTGAAAGCTGTCGAGGCCGTAGTTGTCGAAGTATGACGCCGCCGGAAACGCACCTGGGTCGAGCGACGGAATCGGACGCGCGACGCCCGGCGGAATCATCGCGACCTTGAGGCCGTGGGCGTGCGCGAACTCGAGCTCCTCGATCGCCTCATTCGGCGTATGCATCGGGATCGCGGCGGCGGGCGCGATGCGATCGCGAAACGGGCCGCATATTTCCGCGTTCATGGCGTTGAGCGCACGCGCCGCGCCACGGCGAGCGTCGGCATCGTGAATCGTCGGCAGCGCGAGGCCCAGCGTCGGGTACATGATGGCGAAGTCGATGCCGATTTCCTCGAGGCGCTGATGCAGCAGTTTGGGCGCCATCACGGTCGCCAGGTCGTAGGCATCGTTGCCGACGCCCCACCATGCGCCGCGCATGTCGCCGGTCTCGCGATTTCCGCGCGACCCGGTCGGATGCTCGCGCAGCTCATGTTGATAGTGATCGACGAGATCCTTGCCGCCGGTCTGGTGCAGATAATGCTGAAAGAGGGGCGCGGGCTCGATCAGATGCCCATCGCCATCGATGACCGGATGGTTGAGGCTGTCCCGAAGGCTCTTAACGCGTGCGGCAATTTCGCTCGACATGACGGCAGCTCCTTTGCGCAGTTAGACATCGTTAGCTAAGCCCCGAAATTTCGCGCGGTCAAGAAAGCGTCAGGCTTGCGCGTAGCGTCATGATGCCTCTCTGGAGGAAAGCTCTACAAACAGTCTGAGCATGGGCGAAGCTCAACCGAACGGAGAACTATTACCGAACAGGATGCGAATGCGTTCGAGGTGACGCCGCAAGTAGCGGCGCACTTCGGCCGCGACGGGTCCTGCTATACTCCCGATTGCGACGCCGCCCGCCAGCGCGCCCATCGCGGTTTCCATCCCGTTGTAGTCAGGCGGATCTTCGTCGGATGCCCGCACGCCGCCCTCGATGGACTCGCGAAAACCGGCAGCCTCCAGAATCGCCGACTCGCCATGCGGTCGGAGCGAATCGAAGGTCTGCTTCAAATCCTCGATCTCGGCGGCAGTGTGTTTGGGAAACGATTCGATCCACTCGGTCGCCGCCGTCAGAACCGTGACGGCGACCGCGGCCTGCGAAATCGCGAATGGCGATTTCAGCTCGGGCATCAGCGTTTCGGTGATGGTGCGCTGGATTCCCGCGATGGCTTCTTTAGGTGTGGGTCGCAGCATAATAGACACTCACTCAAATCAGCTTCAGTTGCGACGCGAGATCCTCGAGCAGGATCGGCAGCACCATATTAAGCAGTATCACCATAGTAGGATCGGGAGTGCGGCCCTCGGCGAGGTCGCGGATTCCGGTCAGGCAAATCACCGCCATCTTCGCGTTGCCGAGCACCTGGTAAAAGAACAGCCGCTTGCGATCGACGGCGGCACCAGACTTCTGCTCGTACAGTTTGATGTACTCCACGCGATCGATGAGGCCGCCGGCGAGATTTTCGTGACCCCATAAGCGCATCGACGACCAACCGAGATCCTCGAGCGGGTCGCCCAGATGCGTCATCTCCCAGTCGAGCATGGTGATGAGCCCGCTCTCATCGAAGAGAAAATTTCCCGAGCGAAAGTCGCCATGCACGATCGCGATGCGATCGGCACTAACCGGATTCGCCTTCAGCCATGCGAAAGCGGCATCGATGATGGGCCACGGCTCATTCATCCGGTCCTGATTGTAGAGATTGAACCAATGTTGGGTCTGCGCGCGCGCCGGCTCCGCAAGCTCTTTTGGTGCACCGAGCCATTCCATCTCGAGCGCACGCCAATCGAGTTTATGCAGACGCGCCATCTCGGTGATGAATTGGTCGGCGAGCTTGCGCCGCAATGGTTCCGGCTCCGCAGTCGCCACCGCTCCGACCGCCGTGCGACCCGGCATTCGATGCATGATGAAGAAAGGGCGATCCATCACGCTCGGATCGAGTTCGAGGAACAGCGGCTCCGGAATCTTCATCCCCGCGCGATGCATCACATCGACGACTTTGTATTCGCGCGAGCGCTCGGATTTGAGCAGCCCGCCGGTCGGGTCGCGCCGTCCGATCATCGGTCGAGTTTTGCGCTCGCTGTTCTCAGTCCATTCGACATCGAAGGAGTAGGTCTCGCGCGAGGAGCCGCCGGGGATGCGCACCAAGTTGATGACGCGCAAGCCCATGGCCTGCGGCATGTTTCGCTTCAGGTATTCGGTTAGGCGTGGTGAATCCACAGTGCTCTGGTATGAAGCACTAGATCCGAGATCACAAGCTGATCAGCGTAGAAGCTGGTGCGTCGGCTCAACGATGGCCGCCGCCGCCGTGTCCGCCGCCGCCGTGTCCGCCGCCGCCCCCTACATGGCCACCGCCGCCCGGAGCATGAAAGAAGTTATCGTGATGGCCGCCGAAGTCGTGATGTCCTTCCCAGCCGTGATGGACGTCGAAGGCCGGTGCGTAGCCCCGGTTGCCCCAGGAATACGGCGCGTATCCGTAGGCCGGATAGCCTGAATAGCCATATCCCGGACCGCCGTAACCGCCATAACCTCCGCCGTCGAAGCATCCGCCGAGAGCGCAAGCGCTTATGACCAGTACGATGAGTGCTTGAATTGAGCGTCGTGAAATCACAATGGCGCCGCCTGCCCTAAGGGGCTCCCCAAGCCGGTTTCCCGTCGTCATGATAAAAGGCCAGCCCCGGAATCTTGCCGCCGGGCACATCTAGACTGGTTCGCAGGTGACCGTCGGGGCCGTAGAGACCGACACCGGGAGTGCCATCCGTTCCAAGCGCGACGGTCGCCCGCAGCTTGCCGTCTTGATCAAAGAAATCCAGACCCGGCGTGCCGTTGGAAGCGACGTCGAGCGTGATGCGACTGCGATCTTTGGAGTCAACCAGGTTAAGCCCGACCCCACCATCGTCGGTCACGCCCAAGGCAGCCCGCACCTTGCCGGTACTGTCATGGAGCACGAATTGGCGCGCATCAAGACTTTCGGCGACTCCTGAAGTGCTCTGCGCCATCATCACCATTGCGCCGCACAGCAAGAGCAAGCCGCCGCTAATCATTCGCCAGCGCCGGTTACTGCGTTGGAGTTCAGCCTGCTGACATTCCAGCCGCACAAGCCGTTCACTGACGTTTGTAGAATGCTCCATAATCGGGGATTCCGTTTTGCTCGTCTGCTTGTATTTCTTTTAGACCATCGATCGCCAATCGGCAAGGTGATCTCGATGAGGTTCCGCGATGTTGGTCGCCTCCGTCAAGCTCGAATCGTCTTCGCGCCCCCTTCGGGTCTCACGCGAAAATCTACTTGAATGCCGGCATCACCTCTTTTGCGAACAACTCCAGCGTGGGAGGAGGCGCGAAGTCGCTGAAGAAAATCGTGAACGTCGTGATGCCCATCTTCACCCGATTCTTCAACTGTTCGATGAGCTGCTTCGGGGTGCCCTTGATGCCGGTGATCGAGAACGGCTTCATGCCGGCTGCCATCTTCCACTTTTGCTCGACCTCGGCGTCGTTGTTGCCGATGCACACGAGGAGCTGCTCGGAAATGTTTATCTCGTCGAGGTTGCGGCCGACCTTCTTGCAGTGATCCTTCAGCACATTGAACTTGCGCTCGAAGCTGTCGTAACCGGCCGGGCAATTCCAGCGGTCAGCATACTTCGCGACCAGCTTCAGCATTACCTTTTCGCCGCTGCCGCCGATAGTGATGGGTACCGGCTTCTGCACCGGCTTCGGATTGTTCATTGCGCCATCGATTGAATAGTACTTGCCCTTGAACGAGGGCTTCTTGTCGGGCCCGAGCATCGCTTTGAGGATCTCGAGTCCTTCTTGAAGTTGCTTCAAGCGCACCGGGGTCTCCGGAAATTCGTAGCCGTACGCGCGATACTCCTCGTCCATCCATCCCGCGCCGATGCCGACTTCGAGCCTGCCATTGCTGATGTGATCGATGGTGGTGAGCGACTTCGCGAGCAGCGCCGGGTTGCGATACGAGTTGCATAGCACCAACGTTCCGATGCGGATTTTTTCGGTTCGCGCCGCGAGGCCAGCCATCATTGTGAGGGCCTCGACATGATCGAGGTCGGGCATCCCGCGGGTCCAGAAATGATCGACCAGCCACAGAGAATGGTACGCGAGCTTTTCGCATAGCGTGGCGCGCTCGAACAGCGCCTTGGTCGATTGCCCGGCTTGGGGCGAGAACAGCGCGAATTCAACTTTGCTCATGCGGAGGACTCCAGTGAGAGATTTGACGACGGTTCCCCAGTGTTTCGCACGGCTGAGGCGCGAGATCAACCGGGCATTACCTAAGAGCTAGTCAGGGTCCGACGGCGATGCCCATCGGATGGCCGAGACCCGTCAGCGATCCATTGATCTTCGCGATCGGCGCGACATCGCCCTTGCTGCCAGGTGCGTAGACAGTGATCGAATCGGCGGGGTCGGCGCGCGGCCGGTCGTCATATCGCTCGGCATCTTCTGCACGATCCTCGAGATTGCCATCGTTGGCGACATAGATTTTTCCGTCTGAATCGACCGCGATGCCTTGCGGGAGTTGGAGCTCGGTGTTCGATCCGCCGATGACGCCGATCGGTGCAATGTCGCCGCTGCTTCCTGCGGGATAGACCGTTATCGAATAGGAATATCCCCCGCCAGCTTGGTCGTTGGTTACATAGATTTTCCCGGCTGCGTCGAGCGCGATTCCAACCGGCGACTTCAGCCTGGTCTTTTCGCCGCTGATTGTTCGGGTCGGTGGGATATTGCCGTCAGCGCGAGGACCGTAAACCGTGACGCTACCCGACCCGCCGCTGTTGACCACGTAAAGGTTGCCATTGGAGTCGAGCACGAGCGCGCTCGGATCGTTGAGTCGCGTTACATCGTTGGCGGAGGTTCCGGCAATCATACGTACCTTCGCCTTACCATCCAGGCTCAGCGGTAAAATCGAGATTGTGCCGTTGTTTTGGTAACCGCCGGTTCCATTTGCGACGTAAATAGTTCCATCGGAACCCACCGCGACTGCCTGCGGACTGCTGAGATTCGAAATCCCTGCGATCGAGGAGACGTTCGCATTCGAACCTGCCGGATATACGGTGACATCATCGGACTCGGAATGCCCCGTCGCGACTCCGTCGTTGGCAACATAGATTTTTCCGTGCGCATCGAGCGCGACGCCGGTCGGAGCGAGGATGCCGGTTTCGCCGCCAAACTTCGCAACCTGCTTCGTCTCGCCATTCGAGCCGGTCGGCAATATCGCGATTGTATTCTGCTGCGAGTTCGTGACGTACATATTGCCCGTCGGATCTACCGCAAGACTGTAGGGGTCAAAGGGGTCACTGTCCCATCCGGAAACCGACGCGACGGCATTCCCGCACGGCGGCGAAGACGGCGGCGTGATGGAGGCGAAGTTCGGATTCTCGCTCAGCTGATCCTTGAACACCACTATCTTTTGGTGATCGAACTCCGTAATGGCGACGTAGATCCGGCCGTCTGAACCGACTGCCACGGGGCCGGCTGTCCAAACCTTGGGGTCGCAGTCACCATCGATTCCCGAAACCGGCGCGACATTGCCGTTGGCGGCCGGTGCGAAGATCAGAATCTGGACTCCACCCATCATGTTACTACCGGAGTCTTGTTGGGTGCTTACATAGATGAAGCCGGTCGCACTCACGGCGACGCCCTGCGGAAACCGCACGCGGGTCGCAGGCCCGGAGATGATCCGTGCCGGACTGGAGTTCCCGGTCGTACCGGCAGAAAAAACCAGGATGCCATCCTTGCTTCGATCGTCCCCCGCGGTCGTCACATAGATGTTCCCTTGCGCATCGGCGGCGATGGCGGCGGGACCGTCCAGTCTCGTGTTTGGGCCTGTGATGACCGTCTTCGGCGCGACGTTCCCATCGCTTCCGGCCACATAGCTGGTGATGACGGCGGGATCGCCTTGTGCTCCCTCATTGATCACGTAGATCGTGCCTGCGGAATCGGCGGCGATCGCGTTGGGATTGTTGAGTTGCGTCTTCGAGCCGCGAATCGTCGCGATCGAATTTGGCCTTCCAGTCGCATCGGCCGGATAGACCGTGATCGAGTCGTTGCCGTGGTTGGCGACGTATAAATTGCCCGCGTGATATACGATGCCGCTCGGATTGCTCAACTGGATCTTTACGAAGAGCGAAGCGACATTGCCGTTGCTGCCGAGCGGAAAGATGCTGAGGGTGTCGGTCGCGTAATTCGCAACATAGATGTGCTTAGCTCCGCTTTCCGCGCTGGCAAACGAAAATGATCCGCATAGCCATCCGATCACAATGGCAACCATGGCAACGATTCCGAGGCGCCTTGATGAACGTCGAGCGCGATAATCAGTGCGTGTGGGCGGGTGCTCCAAGCGGTCATCATCTCTCCCATGGCGGCGTCGCTAGATCAACCCGGATTCGTATGTGCTATAAGAAGCCGCTCGATGGCGCGTGACATTCACAAATTCGTCCTGGTCGGTGCGTGGGGCAGCAAGCTGCGCACCGTCGCGGGCTATCGATGCGCGCGATGCGACGTGCTCTATGTCACGATGAATCTCACCGCCGACATAACCGGGAGAATCTTCGCGATGGATCCCGACGGGCGGGAAATCGAGGTAGCGGAAATGGAAGCGAGGACGACCTGTGATGCATAGGATCGTGCGCGGCAACTTACACCTGATCCTTCTCGTCGCGCTGATCGCGATGGCGCCGCTCACTGCGCGCGCGGCCGAGCCTACCGAGGGATTCGTGCCGCTGGGCGAGGCGCATTCGTTCAAGGACGCGCCGACCGTTACCGAATGGCGCTTCGAGGATGTCCGCGGCACCTCGCCCTTCGACAAGATCGGGCTCCATCATGTGGCGATCGGAAAAACCCCGCGCGAGAATCCCGAGCTGGTGCTCCTGTACCTCCCCGGCACCAATATGAACGGGATCGTCGCGCCCGACGACGTCAAACATTCGCTTGCGCTCTACCTCGCCAGTCACGGCGTCGATTTCTGGGCGATGGACTATCGCACCCACTACGTCCCGCCCGAGACTGCGCAGAGCGACCTCAAGGAACTCAAAGGATGGACTTACGATCTGTTCGCCTCCGACATCGATGAGGCGGTGAAGTTTGTGCGTGCACATACGCGTCACGGCAAAATTTTCCTGGCCGGATTCAGCCGCGGCGTGACCAATGAGTATCTCTACACCGCGCTGCATCCGGAAAATGTGCAGGGCCTCGTCGTGCTGGACGGCTTCATCTCGAATCGCGCACCGAAAGGAGACGCGCCGGCGGACGTTTATGCCGACGACATCGGCGGTGCGCATCTCACCTACGACAAGCGCAAGACCCTGATGGAGATGGTGATTGCGAATCCCGATGGTCCGGCGCCGATCCCGAAGTACAAGACCGCCCGCGAAAACCTCGAGCATGTAGTCTACGACTCGGCCGCGTTCGGCGGCCATGGCGGCCTCGCCAATCCGCAAGGCGGCAAGTCGGATGCCGTGGTGCTCGCGAAGCTACTCATCACCTACGATCGCTACTGGCCGACGGTGCAGGATTACGAGAACCCGTTCACGCCGGATCGCCTCGAGGCACTGAAGAAGTCTCAGGTGCCGGTGATCGCGTTCAGCAGCACCAACTTCGGATCTGATTGGCCCTCGATGGTTGAGCAATCGGCTCATTCGACAGGAAGCAATAGCATCAGCTTCTCAAAGCTGGACGGCGCCGGCCATGTCGATGTGCTGTGTGGAACTCAATCAGAAGACAAGGTGTTCGCGCCGACGCTCGCGTTCATCAAGCAGCATCGGAAGTAGGCGGGAACTCTCCCGGCAGGCGCGGGCTCGACGCTCTCGGTTTGCCAATCAGCAGCACCGCGATGAACGCCCACAGGCCGAAAGGGAATCCTACTATTGCCCACCACGTCGCGGGACGCCCCCGGCGCATCGCAACGATGGTGGTGAGCGGCGCCAGCGAGGCATCGACGGCGAGCGAGGTCGCGAGCAGGTTGGCGGCGCTCTCGTGGTAGCGCATCAGGGCGAAGCCCGAGGCATAGGCAACGATGGTGGCGATGGTGTGCATGAGGGAGCGCTTATCTAGTATATATTTCGAACGATGGCACAACGCGACGCCGAAAATCTGATTTCCAAGCTGCGGCAAATGGGCGAAGAAGGCCTCTCGTCGTTCTTCAACGAGGTCATGGGCAATGACCGGCTGCGCAGCGGATTCGGTAAAGCGGGCGAGCGTTTCCTGGCCAACAAGCAGAGCTTCGACCGCAACGTCGAAACGGTCCTCGATTTCGTCAACATTCCCACCAAAAAAGATGTGCGCGATCTGAAGCAACGACTCGATCATCTGAGCAGTCAGTTGCTGAACCTGAACATCAAGCTCGATCGTATTTTGGCGGAAGGCGGTGAGAAGAAGCCGTCGCCATCGAAGCCTCGCGCGCGCAAGAAAGACTAAAAATTCATACGGGAGGGCGCGTATTCTTCGAGCGAGCGCGCGATCTCCGCGAGGTCCGCCAGCGTGCGCGGCTCGCGTCCGAGATCAGGCGCCGCGAGGATCACCGACTTCGACGATAGCCCACCGCGCAAGTCTTTCAGCGCATGCGTCTCGCGTTGCTTCAACGCCTCGAAGTCCTTCAAGTTGCGCGCGAGCTTTCGTTTAAGTGATGGCGAGATTTTTGCGCGCGCGATTTCGGCGGAGTCGGGAATTTCCGGCATCATTCGATTCACCACTACCGCGTCGACCTGCAATCCTGCCTTATCCAGCGCCGCGGCGAACTCGCGCGCCTGAGTGATGCGCGCCGCTTCCGCCGTGGTGACAATCACGATGATGGTCTCGGGCGATCGCAGCAACTCGCCGGCCTTTTGTGCGCGCTCCGCGAACCCCGCATACATGCCCGCGAAGCTTTCGACGAATCCTTGCACATCCCCGAGCAGATGAAGTCCTGTCGCTTTGTCGAATGCGCTCAGCACGGTGCGCGCGGCGAAATCAACCATCTTGAGGCCGCGCAGCAGGCTCCCGCCCGAGCGTCCCAGCAGCGTGATCGCGCGCGAGTTGAGCAAGTCCAGCAGGCGGCGCGGCGCATCGAGGAAATCGATCGCCTCACTCGCGGGCGGCGTGTCGAGGACGATCAAGTCGGCGTCGGGCGCAAGGTGCAGTTCCAGCAGCTTCTCCATCGCCATGTAATCGCCGACGCCGGAAAGCGCGCCCGACAGATTGCGATAGATGCGATTCTCGAGGATGGTCGCGCGCGCTTGCGATGACGGCGCGTAGCGATTCACCAGCGCATCGAAGGTCGCCTTGGGATCGAGCTTTAGCGCGCGCAGGCGCGGTGTCGATTGGCGGCCATTGCGGTCGACCACGCCGTCTAGCGGCACGTGCTGCGGCTCGGCGGACGAAGCGTCGAGCCCGAGCGCATCGAGCAGACGCGGCGCCGGGTCGACCGTCATCACATCGACCGAGCGACCTTCCATGGTGCCATAGAGCGCGAGCGCGGCGCTAATGGTGGTCTTGCCGACGCCGCCCGGCCCAAGACAGATCACCAGACGGTGATCCTTGAGATCGAGCGGCGGTTTCATTGATGCGGCAGCGCCTTTTCCAGTTTGTCGGCGAGTTGGTTGGCCTCGGCCTTTCCCAACTCGGGCAGAAACAGGGTCGGCAATTCGATCGCGTGCAGACCGGCAGCCTTGAGCTGTTCGCGCGCGCGAATGGTGTATTCGGCGATCGCATTGCGGCGCAGCGCCAGCTGCGCGTGGGCTTTCAGCGGTGTGAGCGCCGCGAGATCGGCCGCATTGAAGAGCGCCTTGGAGGTCGAGTTGAGGATCGCGACGATCCATTTGATGCCGAGGCGATTCTTGAGCACGTCCGCAGTTTCGAGCGCCTCGCGCAATGCCATCTCTTCAGGGCTCACAGTGATCGCGACGCCGAAGCGCGCGCCGTCGATGAGAAACGAATGCACCCCGGACGCGAGGCGATTGAGCGTACCGACCGGCGCAATTCCTTTGACTCCTTCTGCCACCGACAGAAATTCCAACGCGCTGCCGGAGGCGGGCCCATCGACCACCAGATAGTGATCCTTCAGCGCGGCGTCTCCCGACATGATGCGCAACCGCTCCAGCATCAGAAACGCTTCGAGGCCCGGAAGTGCCGCAGTCACGTAGCTGAAGGTTCTGCTTTGCAGCATCCTGCGCGAGAGCGCCTTCACCGGCACGATGCGCTCGATGAAGGCTTCGAGCTCCGCGTGCGGACTGAGCGCGACGCCGTCAAGATGCGTTGCGATCTTGAAGGGCTTCGTAGATCCGTCACCATTGAGGGAACTGATAAGACGCAGCGAGGATCGCCGACGGTCGAGATCGGCCAGCGTGGTCGGACGCCGTCGCGAGAGCGCCAGCGCCAACGCCGCCGCAATCGTGCTCTTGCCGGTGCCACCCTTGCCGGTTACGAAAATTAGCCTCGGTAGCGTCACTATTGGATTCCCTCGGACTACGCTCCGCTCCGCCTCGCGTACGGCTGCGCCGTGGCGCTACGCGCCCGCTTCGAGCCTCTTTCCTCACTGGCTGCCAATGAGCGGCAGCAGATCCATCTGCTAAAATCTAGGCGCGAGGCCCAACACAGTAAACATGCCCCATCAGCAAACAATTCGATTCGCAATCGAGCCGGCGAAGATCGCGCTGTTCAAGGCGATCGTCGAATCGTATGACAATCTCGCAACGCTGCGCACCGATGATCCGAAGCAACATCATTTGAAGCTGTATTTTTCCGCCGAGATGGAAGCCGAGGTTCGTGCACTGCTGGATTCGCTGCACGAACGCTTTTCGATTCGCGAGATTCCGGAATAGCCTCGAAACTAGATGTACTTCTGGGGTCGCAGAATAAAGTTGCTGACGCATGAAGCATGGGCTCGGGACGCTGGAGAGAGGAGTTAGGAAGTTAGAGCGCTTTGAGTTTGCCGCGATGCGAGAGGCGGCGTGCCGCCTCGCCCAGCGCGCCCGCACGATGCCATCGGCTGTACTCTTCGATGGTCAGGCCGCGCGCTGCTTCGAGTGCGACCGAGAGGCCGGCCAGCACGAACACTTGCGCGAGCACACTGATCCTCGGCGCGAGGCCGAGGATGCCGCCTTCGCGCTTCACTGGCGCATGCAGGACCAGATCAGCGAGTTGCGACAGTTCAGATTGCTCGTCGCCGGTGATGGCGACCAGTTGCGCGCCGTGGTCGCGAATCGCCATCGCGGCCTGGCACAGCTCGCTGGTGTTGCCGCTGTTGGAAATCGCGATCACCACATCGCTCGGATGCACCTGGCCGAGGCTTCCATGAAGCGTCTCGGTCGCGTGCAGGAAAGTCGCGGGAGTGCCGACCGAGCAGAGCAGGCTGGCGCCATAGCGCGCGACGTGCTCGGGCTTGCCGACGCCGGTGACATGGACGCGGCCGCCTTTGGTCAGCGCGGTGCGAATCATCTCGACCGCTTTGTCGATGGAGTTGAGGTTTACCTCGCGCCGCAACGAGCCAAGTTCTTCGAGCGCGGTGTCGAAGAATCTTTGAATCTCGACTTCGGGATCGAATGCGCCGGTCGCACGCGGCGTCGGGGCTTTCATCTTGGGCCGATGTGCGACCGGAAGCGGGCGACCATACAACTTCAGAATCTGGCCGCGAAGTTCGAAGCCCGACGGAAACGCCCCGAGCCTGCCGATACCGATGGCTGCCGAGGCGTTGGCGAGGCGACCGATTTCCGGCCACTTCAATTTCCACTGCAGGCCGGCGAGCACGCCGCCGAGAAACGCATCTCCGGCGCCGGTGGTGTCTACTGCTTTCACCTTGAATGCGGGAACGCGAACGCTGGCGTCGATGGCCGAGATCGCGCATCCGCTGGCGCCCGCGGTCATGATGACGGCCTCGTTTCCATAGCGCGCGCGGATCTGCTCGGCCATTTTCAGCGGGTCGTTGCCTTCGGCCAGCTCGCGAGCCGCACCCTTCGCGGGTTTGAGAAAAGTCGCGAGCTTGAGCGCTTGCTCAAGTTCGGCGCGAGTACCGAGCGTGCTGATAGCATCGGAAGGCGGAACGTCGAGGTCGAGGACGGTGGGAATCGAATTCTCGCGCGCGAATTTCAAAATCGCGATTACGGTCTTGAGCGGGAGCTGCGAGATCTCGGTCGACACCATCCGCGCATTTTTTATAAACGCGCCGTGACGCGCGCGAATCTCGCTCGCCTTCAGCTCGGCGGTTGCACCGCGCATCATGTAGATGGCGCGGTTGCCGGCCGGATCGACGAACACCGTGGCGTAAGAACTGGCTGAGCCATCGAGCGTCAGGTGATGACGGATGCCGAGGCTCTCCATCCCGTCGCGCAGGAACTCGCCGTTGCGATCGTCGCCCATCTTGCCGAAGATGCCGGTTTCCAGCCCGAGCACGCGCGCCCATCCGAGATGATTGAGGACCACGCCGCCGACGGACGCCTGCTCGATCGCGACGCCGGTACCGTTCGCATCGAGAATAACTTTTTCGTCGGCCCTGATGATGCGGGGCGTGCGATAGAACAGGTCCACCACCATACTGCCGCAACCGACGACGTCGAGTTTCGAATCAATCATTAGCTCTGGCATTAGCCGAGGCATTAGCTGAGGCGTGTCCCCCGATTGCAGCATCATATGCGCTCAACCAATCGGGCTCCAGAACGCGAGCCCATTTCTCTCGCAATTGCTGAAAACGCGAAGCGAACTCGCGGCGTTCCTCGATGCTTAGCGGCGGCGTCCCGGGCGCGATCGCATCGCTGGTGATGACGCCCATCTCGACCAGCGACGCCTTCAGGCATACGATCATCGGAACGTAGGCCGCGCCGGATCGTGCGAAGGAACACGCGTCTCGAAATTCCTCGAGCGCGTGCGCGTAGCGATGCATCTGTTCGGGGTCGTGCTTGCGGCACCATTGCCATGCGCGTTGCCATTCGCGCGGCATCGCGTTCGCGGGTCCGGCGACCACTCCATACGGGAGCGAATGGCGAGTCAGATAATGGTTCCAGTAATGCTTCGCAGCGGCGACGACGCCATTGGACGGCGCGAACAAATCGAAAATGAGATGTGCGTTGCCGGCGTAGATCACGAATTCGTGGGCGAGTTTGAAGTGCGAGGCCGCGCGCGTGTAGTTGCCGAGTTCGCTCTTGCTGGCCGTCACCTTGATGCCGCGCACATATGGAAGCTGGCTCAGCTGCTTCACATCGCGCGTATGCAGATGCAGCAGCTTGCCGGGCGCAGCGATGTCGGCATTGTCGTAGAGGAACACCGGAAGCATTTTTCCGGCGCGCTCGAAAATCGCGCCGAGGTCGCGCGTGACCAGCTCGACCGGATCATCCACATCTCTGATCGATAGCGGCGAGATGACCACTGCGTCGGCATCGAGCGCGATTGAGTATTCGAGGTTTTCCAGCGTCTCGGCGCGTGTATGCGCTGTTATTCCCACCCATGCCTCGACGCGGCGACCCGAGGGTGACGAACGGCGGCATTCGTCGACGATGATGCGGGAGGCTTCCTGGCGATGAGCGTTATCGATGCGATCCCATTCGCCGTTGGTGCCGACCGCGAAGAGAATGTCCGCGCCGCGTCCATCCTGGATGCAAAATTTGACCACCGCGCGCTGCTCGTCTTCGACTATGCTGCCCTCGCGGTCGAGTATGGTTACGATCGGAATCGACAGTCCCGGATGCGGGACGTAGGAGGAGAGCGGATCGTTGCTTGCCGATTGCATCAGTCGGGCATCACTCTACAGGATTGCGAGGCCCATGTACGTTTTGAATTCCCAATGTTCGCCGTCCAGCGAGGCTAAATTCTGGAGCCGCGCTTCGATGCGCACCTTGTAGTTGCCGCTCGCGTCGCGCGCATCCGCGGGTGGATTGTGGATGTAGAGACCTTTTTTGCATGCGGCGATCACCATCCGATCGACGGCGGCGGTACCGGAATGCTGTTCGACGATCAATTCCTTCAGCACGCCTTCGCGGTTGAGCGAGCCGGTAATGATTACCGCTCTGAGGTCGGTCGGAAGTTTCATATGCGAGATTTCATCATTCTGATCGAGGACGGCGATCTGCCCGAACACCTGATCCAGCAGGTGCATCGAGAGCATATCGAATCGCACGGCTTTTTTGTTCAGTAAGCGCTGCTCGCACGGATGCTTTTCGTCGCCGGCGTTGCGGACCATCGTGAGCGCGTCGAAGTTATCAGGATTGCTCGGGCTCGTCTCATCTTCCGAGGCGACCCTTCGCGCGATGATTTGCTCGTGCTTGCCGAAGGGTTCCAGCGCATTGCCGGGCGCCAATTGTGAAAGGTCGGTAACAGGATGAGGCGCGTCGGGCGCAGGAGCGGCGGCCGTGGTTGGGGCTTGGGAGGAGTTGGAGCCGCAACCTTGAGGTATCGTCAGCAGCGCCAATGACAAGGCGCAAATCGATGGTAGCGGGACAGCTAGCTTCATTTACTCAATGCGGGATCGTTATCCAGCGCCAGAATTCCCGGACGCGCGTTATTGTAATCCTTAACGAACGCATCGAGAAACTCCTGCGCGACGCTGCGCTCCTGCTCGCGAACCTTGGCGTCGTGCTCGTCGGCGATCGAATCCCCCAGCTTGGCGAAAAATTCCAGCGCCGGCGAGTAAATGAACTCCGCAGTGACTTCGGAGGTGAAGCGGATGGTGCCGTCGCCGAGCGCCCTCGATGCGGCCTCGCTATGCATTCCACCGGAGCCTTGCGCGATGGTGCGCATGAACTCGCCCGCGACGAACTCCGCTCCTTGCTGAATTCCCACGGGCGCGACTACCACCGGCACCGCGTCCATGCGCACGTCGAAGCTGACGGTCGTGTCATTGCGGGTGAAGTAGTTGGTGAAGCTCAGATTGTCGAGGCCGAAGTTCATCGCCATCCGCCTCACGCGTATCGAGGTATGAGTGCGATTGGTGCCGTGATGCAGCTCGCCGAGCGCGATTGGCTCGCCGACCGGATGATAGGCGCCATCGAAGGCGGAGAGCTTCCCACCTCGCACCATGAAGATAAGCCAGACCTTGCCGCGGTCGAAACCGTTGCGCATCCAGTAATGGTTTTTATCATCCAGCACGTCGACGGCAGCCGTCAGCGTCGGCCCGACCGCATTATAGAAACGGTACAGGTCGGGATATTTCTTGAGCGCGCGGGGTTGGACCTCGGCGACGAAGTTGAAGAGGACGTAAGGGCCGCTGGGCCCATCGAACTCATCGAGGATGTTGTTGTACTTGAAGTATTCGTGGAATTTGTCGTCGACGGTAGGCATCTCACGCCGGAAACGCTCGCGCGACGCGACATCATGATGGTTGTAGGCGCCGGGCGCGGTATCCCATGGCGGCGCGAGGTCGCCATAGATGCTGGTTAGCATCTGCGTGATCGAGTCTACGATCGCGCCGAAACCGAAAGTATCGGTTCTAATTTCTCCGCCGAAGGTTCCGATTACCGACGACATCGAAGTTGCCGTGCGTGCTAGTCCCGGCGGTGGCTTCAGCGCGAAGTAGGCTTCCAAGCGGTAGGGCTGATCGGGATCTTTGCACGAAGGTGAGGTTGTCACGTAGAAGTTTTCGCCCTTTGGATAACCCTCCGCACAAAGCTCGCGCGTTCCATTAATTTCCGTCCATGGTAGGTCCGTGCGGGAATATTCCGAGGCGGCCCGAATCAGCGTCGAATTGCGTGGCGGTATCTTATCGAGCAATTGATCAAGCGTCGGGCTGTACTCCGGATGCAGTGCCTGGCGCTGGAAGGAAAGTTGTCGGTCGAGCACCGCCATCGCGCGCTCCGCGCGCCGAGGCCCCGCCGACACCAGTTCGAGAATAGGCGCGAAGTTGGTGCGCTGAGGCGGGGCAAATCCTGCGGGAATCGATACGGATGCGGAGGTCGCTCGGGCAGATGGAGGTAATGAATCTTCCCCGGCAGCTGACGCGGTCGCATAACAAATCAGAAATCCGACGACTATAGCTATCGTTCGAATCCTTCGCGCATTGACGAGATGAATTGTGTGGTTACCTTGGGGATGGTATCTTTTCAGGCGATACCAAGGACAAGTTAGATGAAAGCTGCAATCCATCCCGAATACCATCGGTGCGTAGTGACGTGCGCATGTGGAAATACATTCGAAACTCGCTCTACGGTGAACGAGCTTCATGTCGAAGTGTGCTCGAATTGTCATCCGTTTTACACCGGCCAACAGCGCCTGGTCGATACTGCGGGTCGCGTCGAGCGCTTCAATCGCAAGTACGGCATCAAGAAGGGCGCGGAAGCCGCCGCCCCGCAAAAGTAGCATTGGAACTCCCGCCACTTCGGGCGCAATGCGCTCGGGTGTGCGGGGGCTGAAACTTCGCTGGGAGAATGGAACGCCGCCGCGCGCCATCTCCCTTTTTGTTTTGCGGCTAGATGATGCGCTCCACGTCTAATGCTCGACGATAAGATCAAAGGTATCGAACAACACTTCGACGAACTCGAACGCCGCCTCAGCGATCCCGCGATAATCGGCAATCAGCGCGAATATACCTCCCTCGCCAAGGAACGCTCGCAGATGGCCGAGGTGGCCGGCGCGGTGCGCGAGTATCGCAAGGTCTCCGACGAAATCGCCGAGTACAAGTCCTACATGGATGGCGATGATGCCGACATGCGCGAACTCGCCAAGTCGGAGATGCCCGAGCTGCAGCGCCGACTCGCCGCCCTTGAAGAAAAAATCCGCGTGCTGTTGACGCCGCGCGATCCCAACGACGACAAGAACGTCATCCTTGAAATACGCGCCGGTACCGGTGGCGCCGAGGCCTCGCTGTTCGCGGCCGAGCTGTTTCGCCTCTACAGCCGCTATGCGGAACGTCATCGATGGAAAGTTGAGACGCTCAGTCTGTCGGACACCGGCCTCGGCGGCATCAAGGAAGTCGTCGCGAGCATCAACGGGAAGGGCGCCTACTCGCGGCTGAAGTATGAGGGCGGGGTGCATCGCGTGCAGCGCGTTCCCGCCACTGAGGCATCGGGCCGGATTCATACATCGGCGGTCACCGTTGTGGTGATGCCCGAAGCGGACGAGGTCGAGATAAACATCAATGAGGAAAAAGATCTCCGCATCGACGTGATGCGCGCCTCGGGCCCCGGCGGCCAGAGCGTCAACACTACCGACTCCGCGGTGCGTATCACGCACATTCCCAGCGGCATGGTGATTATCTGCCGCGATGAAAAATCGCAGCACAAGAACAAGGCGCGTGCGTTGAAGATTCTGCGCGCGCGGCTCCTCGACAAAGCGAACGCCGAGCAGGATGCGAAAATCGCAGCGCAGCGCAAATCGATGGTCGGCACCGGCGACCGCTCCGAGCGCATCCGCACCTACAACTTCCCGCAGTCGCGCGTCACCGACCATCGCGTCAACCTCACGCTCCATCAGCTCGACCAGGTCCTCGACGGCGACATCGACGCCGTCATCGACGCGCTGACTACGCAGGAACAAGCCGATCTCCTCAGCTGATATTGCTGCGATGCTGCACGAGGCGAGCGGCCTCCTCGCCGCAGCCGGCATCGATACCGCGCGCCTCGATGCCGAGGTGCTCCTCGCGCATGCCTGCGATGTTTCGCGCGCTGCGCTGATAGCAGGGCTGAGCATTGATGGGGATGCCGCCGGGAAATTCCGCGCGATGATTTCACGTCGCGCGTCGCGCGAGCCGCTCGCCTACATAATCGGGCGCAAGGAATTCTTCTCGCTCGATTTCGAGGTGACGCCCGCAGTTCTCATCCCGCGACCCGAAACGGAAACGCTGGTCGAGGCTGCGCTTAAGTTTCTCGCGACCCGTCGAGAGCCCCGCGTCCTCGATATCGGCACCGGCTCAGGTGCGATCGCGATTGCGGTTGCGATGAACGCGCCGAAAGCCCGAATTATCGCTACGGATATATCTAAAGAAGCGCTTGAGGTTGCCCGTCTTAATGCAATTCGTCACGGATGCGATAGCCGCATCCAGTTCATCGCCGCAGATCTCTTTCCTGATACCGATCCGCGCTTCGATCTGATCGTTTCGAATCCGCCATACATCGCCGACGCCGACCTCGATGCGCTCCAACCCGAGATTCGTCGCCACGAACCACGACACGCGCTCGCCGCTGGTATCGATGGCCTCGACTTCTATCGCCGCATCGCCGCCGAATCTCGATCGCATCTGAATTCCGATGGCGCGGTGATGGTGGAAATCGGGGCCGGGCAGGCAATTGCGGTCGAGGCTCTTTTCCGGCGCGCCGGTTTCAGCAACATTGATGCGGTACGAGATCTCGCGCGCATCGAGCGGGTGATTCGCGCGCGAGTTTCGTAAACCACATCAATGGACAAAATGATCATCCACGGCGGCGCGCGACTGAGCGGCGCCGTCTCTGTGAGCGGCAGCAAGAACGCCACGCTGCCGATCCTGATGGCGTCGCTGCTGACCGACGAGCCGGTCACGATTCGCAACGTGCCGCATCTGCGCGACGTCAACACCGCCCTCGCGCTGCTACGCGGCCTCGGAGTGCAAAGCGAATGGAGCGGCGATCACAAGCTGGTGCTGCAAGCCGCGAACGTCACCTCGCACGAGGCGCCTTACGAACTCGTCAAGACGATGCGTGCGTCGTTCTTCGTCCTCGGCCCGCTGCTGGCGCGCGCCAAACGCGCGAAAGTTTCCACGCCCGGCGGATGCGCGATTGGTGCGCGTCCTGTGAACCTTCACATCACTGGAATTCGCGCGCTCGGCGCTCGCGTTCAGTTGCGCAATGGCTACGTCGAGGCGCACGCCGATCGACTTCAGGGCGCGCGCATCTGGCTGGACAATCCTTCGGTCGGCGCCACCGAGAACATCATGATGGCGGCGGTGCTTGCCGATGGCAAAACCACCATCGAGAATGCTGCGCGCGAGCCCGAGGTGCAGGACCTCGCGAAGCTGCTGGTCGCGATGGGCGCCAACGTGCGCGGCGCCGGTACCCACGTTATCGAGATTGAAGGCGTCGACAAACTGCACGGCGCAGATCACGAGGTGATTCCCGATCGCATCGAGGCCGGCTCGCTCATGATCGCCGCGGCAATCACGGGCGGCGACGTTTCGATTCGCGATGTGCCAATCGATCAGCTCGAGGCGGTCGTCGTGAAACTGCGCGAGACCGGTGTGTCGGTCGTCGCGGCCGACGGCGGCGTGCGCGTCAGCGGTGGCGGCGCGCTGCGTCCGGTCGAGCTTCGCACGTTGCCGTATCCTGGATTTCCCACCGATCTGCAGGCGCAGATGATGGCGCTGCTGGCGCAGGCGAACGGCACCTCGGTCATCACCGAAACCATTTTCGAAAATCGGTTCATGCATGCGCTCGAGCTGATGCGGATGGGCGCCGACATCGTGATGAAAGGTTCCACCGCCATAGTGCGTGGAGTGTTGCGCCTTCAAGGCGCTCCTGTTATGGCGACCGATTTGCGTGCGAGCATGGGACTCATCCTCGCGGGGCTGAGCGCGGAGAATCAGACCGAGATCGGGCGCGTCTATCATTTGGATCGCGGCTACGAAGCGCTCGACGCGAAGCTTTCCTCGCTCGGTGCGCGCATCGAACGCGTGAAGGATTCGGGCATCTCCTAGTTAAGACTTCTCGATCGCGGGTAAGAGGCGCTGGACGCGAAGCTCTCTCCGAAACGTTTGTCGCCTGCATCGAGTCACGACCGGAAAAAGGGTAAAGCTCTGGATCGACAACCACTCATTGTTCAGCTATGTGATCTTCCGGGACGCAGAAATCCCCTGCCAATTCGATGAAACGCGATTTCTATTCGGCGTCAATTTCCGAATTTCGTAGCTCGTCTTCTGATGAGGTTCTTGGAAGGCTTGCCATAAACAACCCGTTTTCCCTCGAAGTAAATCAGCGGCGTGCATGGTTGGAGGAGATCTCGATCATGAAAGCCGCTCTCAACGGGAGAGAAGGTTTCATCTCTTTTGAGTATTTTATCCCTCGAATGGGAAAGCGGGTTGACGTTATTTTAATAATTGGGGCAGCAATTTTTGTTTTGGAGTTTAAGGTTGACGCGAAAGAGTTCAGTTCTGCGGATATAGAGCAGGTTTGGGACTATGCTCTGGACTTGAAGAATTTCCACGAGACCAGCCACGAGCCGCTAGTCGCTCCTGTACTCATTGCCACTAAAGCTCCCTCTGGCGAATGCTCCTTCTCTGGGAAACTAGATCGCGACAATCTCCTACGCCCGATTTGCAGTAGCGCGGCGTCGTTGGCGGACGTCATAGAGCGCGTTTTATCGTTTGCCAAGAACGAACCCGAAATAGACCAGCTCAAGTGGCAATTGGGTCGGTATAATCCAACTCCAACCATCATTGAAGCCGCCCAAGCTTTGTACAGTGGACACTCGGTGGACGCTATTTCTCGCAGTGACGCGACCGCGATCAATTTAACTTCCACGTCAGAAGCTATTTCTAAAGTTATAGAGCGCTCGGCAGAACTACACTTGAAATCGATTTGTTTTGTGACCGGAGTACCGGGCGCAGGTAAGACTTTAGTCGGCCTCAACACTGCAACTAGGCATCGCGACGAGCAGGATCGATTCCATAGTGTCTTCCTTTCAGGGAATGATCCGTTAGTCAGGGTTCTGCGAGAAGCGCTTGCGCGTGATCATGTGGCCAACGAAAAAACATCGGGTCGAAACCTCACCCGAAGCGATGCGCGACGAAAGGCTAAGACTTTTATTCAGAACGTGCATGAATTTCGGGACGAATGTCTCCGGGATTCGACGCGACCGCCTATCGAGCACGTAGCAATTTTCGATGAAGCGCAGCGTGCCTGGAATCTGGAACAAACAGCAGCATTCATGGAGCAAAAGAAGAGCATCTCGGATTTTGGCGATTCTGAGCCGAAGTTTTTAATTTCTTGTCTCGACCGGCATCCGGACTGGGCGGTGGTGGTATGTCTCGTTGGGGGCGGACAGGAAATAAATAGAGGAGAAGCAGGAATCAGCGAGTGGATTGAATCGCTCGAGCACCACTTTCCCGCGTGGCACATTCACATTTCGTCGAGATTGACAGACGCAGAATATGGTGCGGGGCGCGTTTTGAAAACAATCGAATCCCGTCGAAACGTCTATATCAACGACGCTCTGCACCTTTCCGTCTCAATGCGATCCTTTCGCGTGGAACATGTATCGGAGCTCGTTAAGCAATTGCTGGATTTACAGGTCGTGTCATCGCAAGAGACTTTGAGCAAGCTCCGTGACAAATATCCAATAGTAGTTACTCGCGATTTAGCGAATGCCAAGCAATGGTTGAAAGCTCAAGCCCGTGGGTCGGAGCGCTATGGATTGCTCGTTTCGTCACAAGCTGAACGGCTTAGGCCTCACGCTATTTTTGTAAAGTCGCCCGTCGATCCGGTGCATTGGTTTCTCGATGGAAGAGACGATCCGCGCTCCTCATATTACCTCGAGGATGTAGCAACCGAATTTCGCGTGCAGGGCCTCGAAGTGGACTGGGCCTGTGTGACTTGGGATGCTGATTTTCGCTACAGTCGCGCGGGCTGGGGTCACTGGTCATTTGTTGGGAATCGATGGAACGCGATCAAAAAAGAAGAACGGAAAGTGTATCTCAAGAATGCATACCGCGTCTTACTTACGCGAGCACGACAGGGCATGGTGATCGTCGTACCCCGCGGAGACTCGGAAGACTCAACTCGCAAACCGGAGTATTATGATTCAACATTCAGTTACTTCAGAGAAATAGGTTTCGAGGTGATCTAGCCGAATTGGTGCACTGTTTCGAAAAAATCCCGCGCCGCTACCCAGCACGGAGCACGTTCGGGCAAAATAATAACTCTGAAAGCTTCTATCGAACGGAAAATGGAGTGTGTTCTTGCCACCAATTTCAGCAAAACTGCGATCCCAAGTTCTCGTCCAAAGTGATTTTACCTGTCAAATGTGCGGGGTTACACCGGAAGACATTGATCCGTTTACCGGGCGCAAAGTGCGCCTTCACATTGGGCATATCAAGGACAAGCGCCTCGGCGGCAAAGATGAGTTATCGAATCTCCGCGCGCTTTGCTCCACCTGCAACCAGGGAGCGAAGAACATCACCACCGAAAAACCGACCGCGATTTGGTTGCTGTCGCAGGTACGCCGCGCCGGACAGGATGAACAATTGACGGTTTTCAAGTGGTTGGAAAAGAAGTTCGGCGGCGGCTGATGGATACAATTTCCCGGAAGCAACGGAGCGCCAACATGCGCGCGGTCCGCAGCCGCAATACAAAACCCGAGATGCGTGTCCGTCTCATCGCGCACCGACTCGGTTATCGCTTCCGGCTTCACCGCCGTGATCTGCCCGGTAAGCCGGACCTCGCCTTCCCCGGCCTGCGAAAAGTGATATTCGTACATGGGTGCTTCTGGCACCAACATCAAGGGTGCCGGCGCGGGAGTGCTCCGACCTCGAATGTCGAGTTCTGGCGAAGCAAACTGGCGCGTAATCGGGCAAGGGACTTCGAGCAGCTTGCGGCCGTAAGAAAGCGCGGCTGGCGCGCGCTCGTGATATGGGAATGTCAGATCAAAAATGAGACGCGTTTAGCTGAACGGCTGAACCGGTTTCTCAGCGTTCGTCCCTCGGTGCGGCGAATGTTGAGAAGACGTTGAAGCAAAGGCACTGCAAATCTCGGCCCCGCCATCCAGGAGCTAAAATCACCAAGATCATGAGATCCTGCGGCGGCGACGGAGCAATTACTTCTGGACGGTACACGAAGATTAGAGCGCGTTTCAAATTAGAGGACTTCGCAGAGACATGAAGCCGCGCGTTCTGAAGTCTGGGACGCCGCAGTTCAAACGATTCTTCGAAGCCATCATCGCGCGGCGTGGAGGCGATGATGATGCCACGCGCGTCGATGCCGCGGTTGCCGACATCATCGCGGATGTGCGCAAGCGCGGCGACACGGCGCTCATCGACTACACGCTGGGATTCGATCGCGTGAAGCTCACTCCGAAGACGATTCGTGTCTCGGCGAGCGAACTTCGCGACGCGCTCGCGCATCTTCCAAAAGCAGACCGCCGCGCGTTGGAACTCGCAGCTCGGCGTATCGCGGCATTTCACAAGAAGACCATCGAAAAGCCGTTTTCATATACCGACAGCCTCGGGATGCGGCTCGGCCAGTTGGTGCGTCCTCTCGATCGCGTAGGGATTTACGTCCCCGGCGGGATGGGCGCGTATCCCTCCTCGGTGCTGATGAATGCGATCCCTGCGCGCGTCGCCGGCGTTCGCGAGATCGTGATGGTCTCGCCGCCCTCGGCCGAGAGCGACCGCCCCGAGGTGATGGCCGCCGCGGCGATTGCCGGCGTCGATGAGTTTTATCGCGTCGGGGGCGCGCATGCGGTCGCCGCCCTCGCCTACGGAACTTCGAGCATCGCTGCGGTCGACAAAATCGTCGGACCCGGAAATGCTTACGTGCAAGCCGCGAAGCGCATGGTCTACGGTGTAGTGGATATCGACAAAATGGCGGGTCCGAGCGAGGTCCTCGTCATCGCCGACGATAGCGCGCATCCGACCTGGGTGGCTGCCGATCTCATCGCGCAGGCCGAGCATGGTTCCGGCGACGAATCTGCACTGTTGTTGACTGATGCTCCAAAACTTGCCGACGCTGTGTCGGACGCTATCGTCGAGGCGCTCGCCGATTTGCCACGCGCCCGCGCCGTCGAGGCCGTCCTCGAAAAGCGCGGCGCACTGGTCGTCGTTCGCGACCTAGAGGAGGCTTTCGAGCTCGTCAACCTCATTGGTCCTGAGCACCTGGAGCTCGAAATACGCAATCCCGCACGATGGCTTCCCAAAGTTAAAGCAGCAGGTGCGGTTTTCCTCGGCCCGATGAGCCCCGCGCCGCTCGGCGACTACCTTGCAGGTCCAAACCATGTTCTACCTACAGGTGGTTCGGCCCGTTTTGCCTCCCCCCTGGGTGCCTACGATTTTCTCAAGCGCACCAGTATTATTGAGGCGTCGCCGAACGCGCTGCGCAAGCTCGGTCCTACGGTCGCGCGGTTGGCGAGGATGGAGGGATTTGAAGGTCACGCGCGCGCGATCGAGGCGCGAAGCAAAGCCCCGACGCGGCGGAGGTAGCGATGGCGAGCAAAAAGAAATCGAAAACCCGGACCGCATCGGCACCGAGGCGGTGCATCGAGGATTTAAACGGCGCGCATGATGATAGTCGATCGTTGATGACGACATCGTCGACGCATTCGGAGAACGGCAAGCGCGTCGCGCATGTCGATCGTAAGACGCGCGAGACCACGGTTAAAATCGCGCTCAAGCTCGACGGCAGCGGCCGCGGCGAGTCGGCGACCGGCGTTCCGTTCCTCGATCACATGCTGGACAGTTTCGCGCGCCATGGGTTTTTCGATCTCAAAATCGAGGCGAAGGGCGACCTCCACATCGACGAGCATCACACCGTCGAGGATGTCGGCATCGTGCTCGGCAAGGCCTTCGCGCAGGCGCTCGGCGATCGTTCCGGCATCAAGCGTTTCGGCGAGGCCGTGGTCCCCCTCGATGAGGCGCTATGTTCGGTGGTGGTCGATATCAGCGGGCGTTCGTATCTCGCCTACAACGTTGCGATCACGCAGGAGCGCGTCGGCTCGTTCCAGACCGAGCTGGTGCATGACTTCATGAAGGCGATGAGCGACAACGTCGGCATGAATCTGCATCTGAACATGCTGAGCGGGCGCAATCCTCATCATGTGATCGAGGCGGCCTTCAAGGCATTGGCGCGCGCGATGGATCAGGCGACCTCATTGGAGCCTCGGGTCGCGGGAGTTCTTTCGACGAAGGGCACGCTGAGCTAGCAGAACTACAGCCGACAGCTTGTCATCGGGGTTCAATCGCTTTCGTGTTCGATGTCGCCGCTACGATCGTCCGACGAATCTTGTGTCTTAGGTGGAGGGTTGCTTACGATTGTTATACTTCGACCAAGCTTCGCCAAAGGCCCGCTGCAGACACTCACGCGTAAGACCGGTATGTGTGTAGAAAACGCCTGAAGCAATTCGCGATGGAGAGCTTTTCAGGCTCCCGACTTCATCCGGATGCTCTCGGATATAGTCCAAACGTTGCTCGTCCTCGACAAGGGCCTCCGCCAAGTGTTTCCTAATTAATTCGGTGAGTCCTTTTCGGTCCACGATTTTGAAGTGCACTAGGTCGCTGAGAAGTTCGGCGTAAGGTTCTTCACCAGGATTCTTGTTACGTTCAGGCAAAAGAGTATCCAGAAGATTCTCCAGAAGATCCACGTTTAGCTCTGCGCTAGGAGCAGCTTCCCCGGCTTCGTCTCGGTACGAGTCACGTTCTTCCAGAAGACGTTCGAATTCCAGATCGACCATTTCCAACAAAGCGGAAACGCGATAGATCGCTCGACGGATCTGAAGCGGAACGGAACCTTCCTGCTTGTACTGCAGAGTGTGCGATGCGGCCGCCCAGATATGTTGCGCAGTGGTGCGGACCTGTATCTCGGCGCGCCAGCCCTTCATCTGACTAAATGTAGGGACAGCTAGCCAAGAATCGGGAAGTTCGACGACAAGGTGGGTCGACGAGTAGCCGAATTGGTCAGTTTTTAACCGATCGCCAGTATTGTAGTTCTTCAGAACCTTGAAAATTTGTTCGATAAGTCCGCAAACCCTCGACATATCCCGCTTGAACTGCAAAATCAAACGAAGGCCGACAAGATCATCAAGATCGCGAAGAGATGTCAGGACGAGGTCCTTGCGACCGAGTTTCTCACTCAACGATGCCCAGGTTTTGACGCGCTGCTGGATTGGGAAACTGAGCGACACGTGGTTCGCATCCAGCAGTTCCTGAATCTGCCTAGTTAATTCGGCGGCGAAGCGCTCGGCGGGGGCGGCAGCATTTTTGAATTCCTCCTCGAGTTGAGAGATCGGAATTGATCTCGTGCCGTTTTTCATTGCGCTTTCCCTCCGATCCGGAGGAATCACCCCGGGCTTCCGCAACTTGGCTTCACGCTATCACACCCAACGGGTAGGAAGGTGGTGCATATCTGCAAGTATGGTCTGGCGTAAATTTTCGATGTCCTGCAGCTTTCGCTACTTGGATCGCAACAGAGGAAACAGCGCGGTGGCGCTGCAGCGATCGATCATTGCGCGGTGGGCGTCACTAAACGCATAACTCTCGTACATTCCCGTGAATGCGCCGACGATGGCATCGGCGGCGTAAGGCAGCTCCTCAACCACAGTATACCCAAGGTTCGCTAACCCTTGAGCTTCGCGGCGAACTCGACCAGCAGCTCGGTGAATTGTTTCGGATCCGTCCCATGCATCGAATGCGGCATCCCCGGAAATGAGCGGTAGTCAATCGATTGGCCGGCCTGCGACACCAACTCGCATACGCGCTTGGCCTGCAGGTCCGAGGCGGCGCCGAGGAGATATCCGCTGTTCTCATCGACGTGGCGGAAGTGGTGCGTGTAGAGCACCGGGCATTTAACGCTGGCGAGCATCGGCGCATGATCGCAACTCGCGGAGACGGTACCTTCCCAGAAAGCGCGGCCCCACTCGGGATCGTATTCCTTGAGGCTTTGCGGAATTTCAGCGCCGGAACCAAACATCATCGGCGCGATGGCGCGCGCTATCCAATCCGGAAGTTCGGTTTTGGCAGCCTCGATCAGTCCGGTCCAGTCGCCGATGCTCCATTGGTTACCGAGGTACTTGTTCAGCAGGGCAAAGATCGGTCCGATGGCCTGGCGGAGAGAATGCCCGCATGAGGTGCTGACTTCCGACGAGAACAGCGGTGGGTCTTCGTAGTGAGCGCCTCGCACTGTCCCCGGCGTCGCGTATGCGGACAGCCATGCGGTTATCACGCCTCCCGAAGAAAGCCCGCTGACGATGACCGGCCGCTTGATGACCATCGCGATGAACCGCACCATGTCGTTGCCGAAGTTGTCGATGGTGTAGCGCCCCGGCGTCCTGCTCGATCTTCCCTGTCCTCGCAGGTCAACCGCGAAGACCTGGAAATGCTCTTGCAGCAGGCCTAGCGCCTGCTCATAGCCCCACCACGATTCTGTTTGTCCGGGGATCAGCAACAATGCGGGTTTATCTGGCGCTCCCGCGACTGCGTAGTTGATCACCGCCTCGCCGGTGTCGATCGTTTGCTCGGGAAAGGCGTGAGAGATGTAGGTCGCCGATGGGTTGTCAGGACCGAAACGATGTTGGCTCATGATGTGGTCTCCTCGTTTCGTAGCGAAGATTCTCAAGCCGACTAGCCGCGTTCGCTCGTCGGCGTGGAACGGTTCCAGCCCGGCTTCAGCTTACCTATCCAAGATTCCCACTCGTCGAGGTCTTGTTTACCTAGGGCCACGGAGCGCGCGATCTTTGAGGGAGCTACTCTTTGGCGCCGCAGTTTTGCTTCCTGCGCGCGAATTTTCTCTCGTCGGCTCTCGATGATGGCACGCCATCTGCGCACCGTTTCGCGCTCAATCGCAAGACCAATACGATCCTCGAATTCTTTTCCGAAGGAAGTATGAACGAGAATCGGGAAACCGGCTCCCGTCTTGGGATCGAGCCAAAACAAGTCCCGCCCGGTCTTTTTGAGAGTGAATCGAATTCCTTGTAAAGCGATGATGAGCGCCTGCATTGCATCGACGCCATAGCCGCATTGGACCTTCGAGTTACCCACGCCCTCCAGCAGAAATGGGCATTCCCAGTCGTGGCGCGGATGTGGTCTCGGCAAACCAATCGACACGACGATCTTCCTTTTCGGAAAGCCTTGCTCGCCAAGTATCCGACGCGCGATGACACGACCGAGACTGGGGGACCGCGCCTTGGCGCCGCGCCGCGTGGCCTTCACCGCGCGACGTCCTGGTCGCGCACCAGCACCTCATAGCCGCTGCGCGCGAGGCGGTCCCTCAGCTCACGCGCGAGCACCGGCGAGCGATGCCGTCCGCCGGTGCATCCGAGGCCAATCGTCAGGTAGCTTTTTCCCTCGCGCCGATAGAGCGGGATCAGGAAATCGAGCATCCTGCCGACCTCCTCGATGAACTGCTTCGATTCCGGCTTGCTCATCACATAGTCCCGCACCGCCTGATCGAGGCCGGTCAGCATTTTCAGCTCGGGCACAAAAAACGGATTCGGGATGAAGCGCACGTCGAGCGCCAGATCGAGGCCGACCGGCGCGCCATATTTGTAGCCGAATGACACGATCGAAATGACCATCCGATCGCCCGTCGCCGAGCTCATGACGGCGGCGGTCACGCGCTCGCGAAGCTCGTGAACGGTGGTGGTCGTGGTGTCGATGATGCGGTCGGCAAGCTCGCGCATTTCGGCGAGTGCCTGGCGATCCTCGCGGACCAAATCCGCGATTCCCTTCCCGCTGTGACCGAGCGGATGTGGCCGGCGCGTTTCGGAGTAACGCCGCACCAGCACTTCGTCCGACGCATCCAGGAACAGCACCTCGGGATGCGCGCCCTCGCGCTCAAGTTCCGCCGATATGGTCGGCCATTGTGGAAAGAAGATGCGTTCGCGCGAATCGATTCCGAGCGCGACTCCGGCGAAGTCTTTGCCGCTTTCGCGCGCGAGGCGCAGCACTGTGGCAGCGAGCGCAACCGGAAGATTGTCGACGCAGTAAAAACCGAGATCCTCGAGCACGCGCATCGCCGAGGTGTGCCCTGCGCCGGACACGCCTGTGACGATGATCAATCGAGGCTGTGTGGAATTTTCGGCCACGCCTCTCTCATTACAGGCTGGCGATGCGAGAATCTAGAACTTGCTGTCTTCCTCGCGAATCAGGCGGAAAAGTTCGCTCGAGTCGGGAGCCTTAAGTAGCTTCTCGCGGAAGTTTCCGTCACGCAGCAAACGCGACACGCGCGCGAGAGCCTTCAGATGGAGGCTGGTGGAGTCTTCCGGTGCGACCAGCATGAAAAACAGATGCGTCGGGTTGCCGTCGAGCGATTCGAAATCGACGCCCTGAACGTGACGGCCGAAGGTCCCGAGGATTTTGGTGACCTTCGGCAGTTTGCCATGCGGGATCGCTATGCCGTCGCCGATCGCTGTCGAGCCCAGCCGTTCGCGCTCGGCCAGCACCGCGGTCATCTCGTTGGCGGGAATCTCCGGATGCTGTTTGGTGAGGCACCCGGCTAGCTCTTCCAGAACATCAACTTTGCTTTGCCCTTTGAGCGAGGGCTCGATCATCTCGGGCGTGAGAAAGTCGGTAATTTTCATGAGGTCGGTTCCGGTCCCATACGTATCTATGTAGGAGCGTGGCGAGGAGGTCAACTTTTCGCATTGCAAGACGCACTGCGCGTTGCGTTATACGCGTCGCTCTCGCTCCCGAAAGTCTTTCCGCTACTTTTCCTCCGTCGCGGCGAGCACTTCCGGCGTCGAAGGCGAGCGCATTTTCTTACTCTTCACTTTTTCCACATGCTTCTTGAGCTGGTGGCCGATTTTGTCGGTGAGCAGATCGATGACCGCATAGAGGTCGGTATTCTCTTCGGCGGCCGTCGCCGCGATGCGTCCCGATTTGAAAATAACCTCACCGCATTGGCGATACTTGTCGACCTCGAGGATCAGATGCGCCTCGGCGGGTTGTTTGAGGATGCGGCCCAGATGAGCGAACTTCTTTTCGGCATACTGCCGCAGCGCATCGGTGGGTTCCATATGACGAAAGGTGACATTCACCGCGACTTCGGAAGCTTTGAGCCGATGCTGCCGTTTGGCTTTGCGTTCGATCGCGCGGCTCTTTTTGCCCTTGCCATTTTTCATGCTCATGCGACTTGGCCTGGACCTTTGGGTCAGAGAATTAACCGACCCGTTTACGGCTCGCCGACGGCAGGATTCCCAGCGCTTGTCGATACTTCGCCACCGTGCGGCGCGCGATGTTGATATTGTCGCGACGCAGGATCTCAGCGATCGCCTGGTCCGAGAGCGGATTGTGGGACTGCTCGACCGTCACCATCGCGCGGATTTTTTCCTTGACGGTTTCCGCGCTGACATCTTCGCCGCTACCGGCTTTGACGCCCGAGGTGAAGAAGAACTTCAGTTCGAAAATGCCTTGCGGCGTATGCGCGTATTTGTTGGCGGTCGCGCGGCTGATGGTTGATTCGTGCATTCCGATATCTTCCGCGACGTCCTTCAGCACCAGCGGACGCAGACTGCCGATGCCATGATCGAAAAACGCGCGCTGAAATTTGATGATCGAGTTAGCGACCTTATAAATCGTCTGCTGGCGCTGATAGATCGACTTCACCAGCCATTTGGCCGAACGAAGCCGCTCCTGCAAATATTCTTTCGTCTCGGCGCCCGTCTGCCCGTCGTTCATCACCCGTTGATAGTAGCCCGCGAGGCGCAGGCGCGGCACCGCGCTCTGATTGAGGGTGACGACGTAATCATTGGCCATCTTCACGATGAACACGTCGGGGATTACGTAGGTCGGCTCTTCGCCGCCGTAGTCGCGGCCGGGTTTGGGCTCGAGCAGCGAGATGAACTTCTGCGCCTGATTGACCGCATCGACGGTGACGCCCAGCAGCTTGGCGATTTCGTTGTAGCGATGCTTCTCCAGCAAGTCGAGATGACTGCTCACCACGCGCGCGGCCAGCGATTCCTCCATCCCGAGGTTCTTCAGCTGCAGAAGCAGGCATTCGCGCAGGTCGCGCGCCACGGCGCCCGGCGGATCTAACTGTTGCACGCGCTTGAGCACGCGCTCGACCTCGGCCTCGGGGACTTCGATCTGCGCAGCGAGTTCGGCCAACGGCGTTTCGAGGTAACCGTCATCGTTGAGATTGTAGATGATGGTCGCGCCGATACGCTGGTCCAACTCGCATAGGCTCGACAGCCGAAGCTGCCACATCAGATGGTCTTCGAGCGAGGTTTTGCGAGTGAGTGTATTTTCGACGGTCTGGCGGCGCTCGTCATCGGGATCGGCGGGTTCGGCCTCCTGCCAGTTGTTGGAGTAGTTCTCCATGTACTCGCGCCAGTCGAGCTTATCGATGCGATCGAACTGCTCCATCTCCAGCGTCGCATCGCGCGCCTCGCTGCTCGCCACCGGCATCTCCTCGGAGCCGGGCGCGGCGTCCCATTCGTTGGGAGGCTCGTCGGCGGGAGCAGGCGCGGCCTCGCGCTCCTCGGACAGCTCGCCATCGGCAGGAGGAGTGAACTCCTCGTCGGAATTGCTGCTGTTTTCCGGGGCATTTTCGGCCGGACTGGCATCCAGCGGTTCGAGGATCGGGTTGGATTCGAGCTCGGTCTGGACCACCGCCTCCAGTTCCGGAAGCGACAGTTGCAGAATCTTGATCGCCTGCTGAAGCTGGGGCGTCATCACCAGCTGCTGACGCAGGCGTAAATCTTGTCCGAGTTTTACTTCCAGGGCCATCCGTCCAACTTAAATCAGGGGCTACTTGGCGCATCTACATTATCAGGGTTTTTCGCCTCGCGAGGGAAGATGACCACGCGCGGATTTTCGACCGTGCTTTTGCCGGTCACCATGTCCACCGTGATCAAGGAACCAGTGATCTGGTCGGCCGCGTCGTGAGCCACCGGGTTGCCCCGAAACGTAAGGAGATGGGTGGTCTGATTGAGCACCGCATGCTCGCTGGTGATCCACTGCGTTCCCTGGCTCATCCGCACATTGCCGTCGGCGTACATCATTTTGATGTCATTGAAATCCTGGCCGTATTGAACCTTTAGCGTGTCGCTGGTCAGGTCGCCGCCAGCCTGCACTGCATGTACGTGGCCGGTAAACAGAAATGATTTATTCTGATAGTCGAGGGTCCCGGTATCCGATTTGACATTGGTCGGGCCCTTTTGATTTCCGAAGTTCATCCCGGCGAAGGGCGAGTTCTCAGGTACGATCTCCCCGGGGCCGCCACCCTTCGATGGCTTTGGAGCTTTCGTCGATGGCGCGCCGGTCGAGGGCGTCGCGCCCGGCGCTGCTGGCGTCGATGCGGTTGTCTTGGCGCGTTTCGAGCGCGAGCCGCTATGCGAACGTTCGCGACTGATTGTTGTATGCGCTGAAGCTGACGGCGCCGGAGAGGGCGTCTGGGCGGCAGACGGCGACTCTGCAGGCGTAGCGACTTCCGCAGGTGTGGCGCTTTCCGCGGGCATCGGCGACTGGGCTGGCGACCCCGCGATCGCTGGTGAGGTGGCGGCCTCGGGAATTGGCGCTGGAGCGCCTCGCTCGGCATCTCCCGCAGTAACGGGCGTAAATTCAGTCGGCTCGGCTTGCGGCTCCTCGATTGGCGTCGCTTCCGGTTCGGGTTCATTCTGCGCGAAAGCGTAATCGACGCGCGATGCGGTCAGCACCCCGAGACCTAGCGCGATCGCAACAGCAATAGCGGAAATTTTCTGGGCCACTCCGATCATCAATCCAGCCTGCGGATCAGCCCTTTTTTGAATCCTGCTTACTGGACCGCTTCGGCGCCACATCGGTGCTGACTTGCTTGAGCAGCTCGAACTGGCGGGTTTTCGTGTGTCCTGTCATGCCGATGCCGGTGATCTTGATTCCCTCGCCCTCGATAGTGACGAATCCGGGAGCGTCGACCTGGTCGGCGTCGGGAAGGAAGGTGGCGACATCGGTAGTCAGCACGAAGTCGCCGTAATGTATGTGCGTTCCGCCACTGAGCCTTGCGCGTTTGACCTTGTTGCCATCGAGATCCAGCACCGCCTTGGGCGCCTGCACCGTCACCGGTTTGCCATCCTTGGAGACCATCGTGACGACGGGTTCATTGAGAATGATGGAGGTCTTGTCGTCTGAATAGTTGGCGTCCTGCGCAGTGAGCACCCACTGCTGTTCGCCGCCCTTAATCTGGGTCCAATGAAAATTGTGCACATGGTAAAGGGAGCCGGGAATCAATCCGGCGACCGTCGATATCATCGGTGCAGCCGCGCGATTATGGACGACATAGTAGGTCCCCCCGATGAGAGCGGCCAATGTGATGGCGCCGAACGCGCCTAATGCTTTTGCGATTTGTTTCGGACGCAAGCGGTTGCCCCGCCGGTGAGGCTATCAAGGGGTATTTTCGAAAGAAAGCTGGCAGCCGAAAATGACGGCTATCCGGAGATCCGTCGCGCGAGACCTAACCCCTAACCCCTTCCCTTGAGGGAAGGGGAACCGGAACAGATACGCCAGTAAGGTTCTTTTCAAATTCTGATTTAGAAGCCCTTTCCTCAATATCGATCGGAGGAAATCTCTTTTTTCTGTTCCCCTTCCCTAAAGGGAAGGGGCTAGGGGTTAGGTCACTGTGCCAGCCGCTACGCGCGCGAAATGATCTCGTGCGCGATCTCATGAAGACGCTTCAAATCATCGAGCAACGTCGCAAGCTGATCGAGGCGATACGAATTGGGGCCGTCGCTCAGCGCATGATCTGGATCCTCATGCACCTCCATGAAGATGCCATCGATGCCGGTCGCGACTGCCGCGCGCGCTATCGGCGCGATGAACTCGCGCTGGCCACTCGAGCGATCGCCGCCTGCGCCGGGAAGCTGCGCCGAATGGGTCGCATCGAAGATGACCGGGTAGCCGAAGCCGCGCATGATGACCAGCGAGCGCATATCCGAGACGAGGTTGTTGTAGCCGAATGACGCGCCGCGCTCCGTCACCATGATGCGCCTGCTGCCCGCGTCCTCGGCCTTCGCGACGGCGGATTTCATGTCGGCGGGAGCGAGGAATTGCCCCTTCTTCAGACTGATCGCGGCCTTGGTGCGCGCCGCCTCATGCACGAGGTCGGTCTGACGGATGAGGAACGCGGGAATCTGGATCACATCGACGACTTCGGCGGCCGGATGCGCCTGCGCGACCTCGTGAATGTCGGTGAGGACGGGCACGCCGACCTCGCGCTTCACTCGCGCAAGAATTTTCAATCCAGCCTCGAGGCCGGGGCCGCGAAACGATGCGTGACTGGTGCGATTGGCCTTATCGAACGAGCTTTTGAAGACGTAGGGGAAGCCGGCCTTGCGCGCGATTTCCGCGATGCGAGTGGCGTGGCGCAGGGACGACTCCTCGCTCTCGATGACGCACGGCCCGGCAATCAGTACCAGCTTCGGCCCGCCGAACACGGCATCGCCGACTTTAACTTCGGCGATCTTCAAGAGACTGAACGGAGTTCGCGCACCTTAGGATGCTTCGGCTGAGACGCCATGCGTCGCGCAACCGCAGCCTTGATGAGTCCGCGAAACAGCGGATGCGGATCGAGCGGCCGCGACTTCAACTCCGGATGAAACTGGCATCCGAGGAACCACGGATGGCCCTTCAGCTCCATGATTTCCACCAAATGGTTGTCGGGCGAAGTGCCCGTCGCGACGAGGCCGACCTGCTCGAGGCGCTCGCGATAATCGTTGTTCACTTCATAGCGATGGCGATGGCGCTCCGAGATGTTGCTCTTGCGATAAAGCGACAGCGCGAGCGAGCCCGGCTTGATCACGCAGGGCCACGCGCCGAGGCGCATCGTGCCGCCCTTCTGCGAGACATCCTTTTGCGAGTCCATGATGTGGATGACCTGGTCGGGTGAGTTCGGGTCGATCTCGGTCGAGTTCGCCTTCGGCAATCCGAGCAGATTGCGCGCGGCCTCAATCACCATCATGTGCAGGCCGTAGCAAATGCCGAGGATCGGCACTCCGTTCTCGCGTGCGAAACGGATCGCGCTGATCTTTCCCTGCGTGCCGCGCTCGCCGAATCCTCCGGTCACGATGATCGCATCGGCTTTGGCGAGGCGCTCGGGGACGCCGCCTTTCTCGAGTTCCTCGGAATCGACGTAATCGGTGACGACCTTGGCTTCGTTCGCGATGGCACCGTGAGCAATCGCCTCGTGCACGCTCTTGTATGAATCGACGGTGTGCACATACTTGCCGACGATCGCGACATTGAGGGTGAGCTTCGGATTCTGCGCGGTCTTTACGATGCGCTTCCACTTGCTCAGATTCGGCTGGCCCGTCCAGATGTTGAGCTTCTCGCAGACGCGCTGATCGAGACCCTCATCATGATAATTGAGCGGGACCTGGTAGATGGGGTCCGCATCGGGCGCCGAGATTACGCTTTCCTCCTCGACGTTGCAGAAATGCGCGATCTTGGCTTTGACCTTTTTGTCGAGCGTCCTGTCGCATCGGCACAGCAGAATATCGGGCTGAATGCCGAGGCTCGTGAGTTCCTTGACGCTGTGCTGCGTAGGCTTCGTCTTCACTTCAGCGGCGGTGCGGATGAATGGCACCAGCGTGACGTGGATGTAGACGACATTCTCCTTGCCGAGGTCCCATCGAAACTCGCGAATCGCTTCGAGGAACGGCAGGCTCTCGATATCGCCGACGGTGCCGCCGATTTCCACGATGAGGATGTCGCATCCATCCGACGCGAGCAGGATGCGCCGTTTGATTTCGTCGGTGATATGCGGGATCACCTGCACCGTCGCGCCGAGATAATCGCCGCGCCGTTCTTTCTGGATCACGGTGTCGTAGATTTGCCCGGTGGTGCAGTTGTTGCGCTTGCTCATCCGGGTCTCGACGAAGCGCTCGTAGTGCCCGAGGTCGAGGTCGGTCTCCGCGCCGTCATCGGTAACGAAGACTTCGCCATGCTGCAGCGGACTCATCGTGCCCGGGTCGACGTTGATGTAGGGATCCATTTTGAGGAACGAGACCTTGAGCCCGCGCGCCTCGAGCAGTGCGCCGAGCGAGGCGGCCGCGAGTCCCTTGCCGAGCGACGAGACTACGCCGCCGGTAACGAAGACGAATTTGGTTTTGCCGCGCTCCGCCATAAATCCCTCCCGCCCTTCGTAACCGTTACTGACGCCCCGTTTGCGAATGCCGCGCCTTGGCCAGGTCCTCGGCTGTATCTATCTCAAGCGACGGCGACACGGAAGCGACCACCCGGATGCGATGGCCGTTTTCGAGCGCGCGCAACTGTTCCAACTTTTCGAGCAGCTCCAATTTTCCTTGTGGCATCGATGCGAAACGCATCAGGAAGTCGCGGCGATAGGCATAGATCCCGATGTGGCGCAGCGCGCCAAGCGGCACGCCCTCGATATCGCGTCCATGCGGAATCGGGCTGCGCGAAAAATACAGCGCGTTGCCGGACGCGTCGCATACCACTTTGACCTTGGTCGGATTGCGAAACTCCTCGAGGTCAGTGATCGGCGTCGCCAGCGTCGCCATGTCGATGCTCGAGTCGTTCAGCATCGGCGCGGCGACCGCATCGAGGTCGCGTGGATCGGTGAATGGCTGATCGCCCTGCACATTGATGTAGATATCGGCATGAACCTTACTCGCAACTTCCGCGATGCGATCGGTGCCGCTCTGATGCGTGGCCGAAGTCATCATCGCCTCGCCGCCGGCCGCACGCACCGGCGTAGCAATGCGCTCATCATCGGTGGCGACGATCACCCGCTCGATCGACCGCGCCATGCTCACCTGCCTCCATACCCGCACCACCATCGGTACGCCATTGATATCGGCGAGTGCCTTGGCGGGAAGACGGGTGGAGCCGTAGCGCGCGGGGATGACGGCGATTACCGGCATCGGCGCCCTGATGTTGTTCGATGATGTGGAAGTGAAAAGAAGACCCGCACGATCAACGGTAACCGTCCCGCAACCCTCTTGTCAATTTGGCGGCGGCCAGGTTCTCAACAATGGTGCGGCGCGGACTTCAAGCGGCGTGTTCGAGGGCCGGAGACTCCGATTCCTGCGGTGATGGGGAAGCATCTCCCTTACGGGCGAGCCATTCGCGGATGACCTGGAGCAAAACCGCCTTTTTCACCGGCTTTCCCACGTGGATGTCGCATCCGGCTTCGACAGCCTTATGCACGTCCTCGCTCAAAATCGACGCCGAGAGCGCAATTATCGGGATTGGAAGCCGGCAGTGGTCTTTCTCCCATTGGCGCATCAAGCGCGTCGCCTCAAGCCCGTCCAGTTTGGGCATTTGCACATCCATGAAAACCAGGTCATATGCTTTCGCGGTGAACTTCCGCACCGCCTCCTGCCCGTCTTTGGCGAACTCGATCTGGTACGGCTCCAGCCGAAGGTACGCCGCTAGCACGAGCCGGTTGTCGGACGAATCTTCTGCCACCAATATTCTTGCAGGCGAAGCGCCGTTGGCGGATTGCGGATCGGCGGGCACAGTCGGCTTAGCCTCAGGCAACGCAGTCGGGACAGATCGATTGGCCTCGGCGATGACGCTGTTATCGTCGACCACCGGCACGCGATAGCCGGTAAGATTCAGCGCTGCGTTCGGGATTGGTAGAATCACATGCGCGGCGCGAGCAAGCGAGGTGATAAATGTAAACTTGCTTCCGACTCCGGGCGCGCTTTCGACCCAAATCCGACCGTTCATTAATTTCACCAGGCGTTCCGCTATCGCCAGACCGAGTCCGGTTCCTCCGTACTCGCGCGTGGTGGAGGAATCGACTTGGGTAAAGCTGGAGAAGATGGAACTCAGCTTTTCTCGAGGGATACCAATCCCGTTATCAGAGACGGTAAACCGCAAGTCATCTGGTTGGTTCGATTCGCTGTCACGATCGATGTCCAAAGTGACCTTGCCAACTTCAGTGAACTTGATCGCGTTTTCGATGAGGTCGATCAGGATCTGACGAATGCGCAACGGGTCTCCGATCAAATGATCGGACACGCCCGGAGCGATGCGGGCTGTGAACTCCAATCCTTTCCCATGGGCTTGCGATCCAAAGGTCGAAATTGTCTCGTCTATCAGATTGGCGAGGTCAAATTCGATATTCTCCAGCTGCATGCGACCACTTTCTATCCTGGCGAGATCGAGGATGCCGTTGATTAAATCGAGGAGCGAATTGCCATTGGTGATCATCACATCCAGATAGCGCCGCTGTTCTTGTGAGAGTTCGGTCTCGTGCAGCAAGTCCGCCATACCCAACACGGCATTCATTGGAGTTCGGATCTCATGGCTCATGGTGGAAAGGAAGGCGCTTTTAGCGCTGGTTGCTGCGACTGCCTCGGTGATCTCCAGTTTTTTCTCATTGACCAATCGGCGCAGCAGAATGAAGCGATGCCGGCAACAGCGATCGTCATCGCGTGCGATCCAAAGCGCGTCAAGTCTGGAAAGAGCAGCGTAGCCTATATCTTTCAACGATTTGCGCACTACCGGATGACTCCCGCTGAACGATTGTGTGACTATGAGTCAATCGAGCAAGAGTCATACCCTGCGACACGCGCTGCCGTGGTATTCCCGATCGCGCCCCGCTCCCAAATCGCGCCGATAGCGATCGCTTACGGCTCTTTTTCGGACATCAGTGGGGTATGTGCCATCCGGCAAAAGGTCGTCAGGCGGCGCGCCAATTCAGCCGCGCGATCGGATGGATCGTCGAGTTCGCTGGACGGTCGAAGGTTGGCGAGGAGTTTTTTGAGCTTCGACAAAGGCACGCAGGACGGCATTTATCTGCGATTGATAGCCGCGCCCGCGCTTGCGAAACCATTCGAGGATATCTTTGTCGATACGAATCGTAACCGGCTCCTTTCCCGCAGGCCAGACTACCCGGGCGTTAGCCCAGTCTGCTTCGGTGGTCATTGGAGCATCAGGATCGCTCGCGGCAGCGCGCTGGATGTCTTCCTCCGTCATCGCACGGACGCGCTTCCAGTCGGTTAGGTCCTTCATCTTGTGAAGATCTTTAAACGAGACTCTCGTAATACCTTTCTCTTTCATCGTGTCCCGCTCTTCTTGCGCTAATGATTCGCCTTCGATTGTCACGTCAGGTGTAGATGACGTAGAGGATTAGGTCTTCCGTCCGACCGATTGCTGCAATTCGGTCTTCGCCGTAGTCGCGCTTCTTCTGAGGATACTCCACGAGCGGTCCTGCGAAGATCAATGCTGCCCGATGGAAATCGATCCCGTGTTTGGCGAGATTCGCGGCCCGCTTTTTTTCGTCCCATTCGGCGTCCATTTAAAGATGTAACTCTTTATGTACAAGTGTCAATACGATGGGCTTTTGCGCCGCCAAATGAAAAACCTCGCCGCCGGATGCCGGGGGCGAGGTCTCTAGTCGAACTTTGGCTAACCGCGGACGCGGGTGACGTTGCGGTGCCGCCGCTTCTTGCGGCGCGATGCTACCGGCTCCATTCTGCGCTTGCGCGAAAGTTTGCGATTGCGACGATTGCGCGTCTTCGATGCCTGCTTCATTGATTCACCTGATTGTATGAGGGTACTGCGTTGCTGCTGTCGGTGGCGCCCACCTGCTCGGTCGGGACCTCCACCGCGAAGGGGCTGACCACGGTGACCTCGGTTACTGTCTCACCATGGTCCTGCACGAGGACCTCGCCCATTCGCTCTCCACTGGTCAGGGAACCATTTATAGTGCTCGGCACCTTGTATTCAAGCCTGATGTAGCCGACTTCAGTTTTGGGCAGGACGACATTGACGTCGCGCGGTGCCACCGGCTGGATGATCGCGGTCGGCCCCACCTGAACGTGCACCGGCAGCGGCTCGCCGCCACGTAGCACTGAGACCGATTGAAAATGATCGAAGCCCCAGTCTAGCAGCTTCGCCGTTTGCGCGAAGCGTTGGTTATTGGAGGGCGCGCCGAGGATCACCGAGATGAAGCGCAGATTGCCGCGCTTGGCGGTCGCCGTCAGATTGAAGCCCGCCTGAAATGTGAACCCGGTCTTGAGGCCGTCGCATCCGTCGAAATGCCCGATCAGATGATTGGTCGTATGCAACATGCATACGCCGCCGTCGAAGGGGCATTCCTCCTGGCTCGACAACTTGAGGAGATCGGTGGTGTGGATGATTTGAGATGCCACCCGCGCCAGATCGCGCGCCGTGGTGATATCCGCATCATGGGTCGGGCGCGGCGGCAATCCATCGACAGTTTGATAGAGCGTGTGGGTCATCCCGAGTTCTTGCGCGCGCGTGTTCATCAGCCGCACGGTGGCTTCGACTGAGCCGCCGACTTTCTCGGCGACCGCGACGGCCGCATCGTTGGCCGACTTGATGAGGGCTGCCTTTATTAGCTCGCCGAGCGGATAGATCTGCCCTTCCTCGAGGCCAACGCGCGAGCCGCCGGTATGCGCCGCTCGCTCTGACACGCGCACTGGATCATTGACGCTGAAGCGGCCGCTCTTGATCTGCTCGCTGGCGACGAGGAGCAACATCATCTTCGCCATCGAGGCTGGCGGCCATGCCATGTCGGCGTTGTCCTCGAAGAGAACTTTGCCGGTGTCGGCATCCTCGAGCAGCGCCGCACGATAAAAGGGAATGGGTCCCCTCGCGTGCTTCGCCACTCCCTTGAGGTGTCGATGATGGTTCGCGGCGAACGCAGGAGTTGCTCCGAGCGACGCCGCGCAGAAAACTGTGCTGATAAAAAAAATCGTCGCCCATCGACCCAAAGAGCTGCGAACAGAAATCTTCCGAGTGAAGTGATTTGCCAAATGATCGATCATCCGCCCCCCGCGGCGCACACTAAGGCTCGTGCGCCAACCCGTTGCTGATATTCGCCGAACCCTTGATCTCTCCACGCTCGACCCGTTGCAGGATTACCAAATTTTGTTGAGCCGGAGCATATGTGGGATCCGCCTCGACCAGTTCATTCCAGGTATCCTGCGCTCGCGAATACTTGCCTTCCTCGGCATAGATAGTACCGAGAGTATTGCGCCCATCAACCTGGTCGGGATCGATTTGAAGCGATAGCAGAACCTCCTGCTCCGCGTCCGGCAGCATCGTGAGCCGCTGATAGGCGAGTCCGAGGTTGAAGTGAGTCTCCGCGCGATCGGGCCCGAGCAAGGTGGCGAGCTTGAGCACCTGCATCGCCTCGTGGACGTTGCCCGCTTCGAGATATAGCAATCCGAGATTCAGGAATAGTTGCCAATCGTCAAGACCGAGATCGATCGCGTCGCGATATTCGCCGAGCTCCTGCTGATGCTGCCCCATCAGGCCATAGGAAAAACCCAGATGATAGTGCGCGAGCGCGTTGTCGGGATGATCCTTTATCACAATTTGATGGCGCCGGATGGCTTCGGGATAATCTTCCATGCCGAGGAAATAATCGGCGAGTGGATCGCAGACCCCTTCGTCCTGTGACGATGATGCGCCAACTGCGGCGGCCAGACTACCCTGCCATAGCAGGGAGAGACCAAAAACGAGCACCAGGGCGAACCCCATTCCTCGATGGCTTTTCAAATAAGTGGCCCCGCGCAGAAACTTCTCGCGGCGAGACAATCTTGAATGTAGCAGGATTAATTCGTGGATAAAAAGTACGAAGTGCAATGAACGTCGTGCAGCCGCCTATGGTCGACGAAAGGCCAATAGAGAATGACGTAGAAAAGCGTACGCCCGGGCGGCATCTCTGCTCCGAAAAACAGATTCGATACCGATCCGGGCGTACGCGCTAAAGCTGACTATCTCAGTTCAGCGATCTGGCCGGCTTAATAGCCGCCGCTCGGGCTGTTATTACTGCCGGCATTAGCGCCCGCGCCGACGTTCGCGCCGAGGCCACCCACATTCGTGCCTACGCCAGCACCCGCACCCACGCCGCGGTTAGAAGCCCCGTTGGAGCTGGACTCGGAATTCATCGCGCTATTGCTGCGATGCGTGTGATGCGTCGGTTTTGCGGTCGTGGTGTCAGTCGGCCCAGTTTCGGTCCGCTCCGCGTCGGAATTACCCACGTCGGCATTCGCGCCTGCATGCGCGCTGTGATCGCCGATATTGGCATTGCCGGCAATGCCCGCGCCGACTTGTGCGAAAGCCGGAAGGGCCAAGGCCGTAGCGAAGATACCTGCGGTGATAGCGGTCAATGTGCGTTTCATATGCATCTCCTTTTTTGGTTAAAGATTCTGCGCCAGGCGGCTCGCGCAGAATCGTGAATGGGTGCCGAAAGCGGAAACTCTTCTTTAGTAGCCGGCGTCAGTGCTGCCGACGCCTGCGCCGACGTGCGCGCCTACCGGGCCGACATTGGCGCCCACATTCGCGCCTACGCCGCGATCGGTGCGCTCAGTGCGTCGGGATGTATAGGTTTGCTCAACCGCCGGAGCGGGAACGACACCAGCCGTGGTGGTACGGGTGGTGGTCCGGCGCTCGACGTCGCGGTGCACTTCAGGGGGAGGAACAGGCTCGGTCTCTTCGGTGCGCTCGCTGCGATATTCGCGTTCGCTGCGCTCAACCGAGTTCGTCATCGGAGCGGGCGCAACCTCTCGATACTCATGGCGGCTGCTTTCGTTGACGGAGGAACTGCTGGTCGCGGATGAGGGAGCATCGATGTCAGCATCACCGGAAACACCGACCTGCGCGAAGGCCGGAATTGCGAGTGCGCTTGCAAAGATAGCTGCGGTGATTGCGGTGAGGGTGCGTTTCATAACTGTCTCCTTCAGAGGATGCGGCCATTCGAATGCCGCGCAAGAGGAAGTAGTGTTACAGCCAATCGCGTGCCACGCGCGTTAGGCACCGAGTGACAAGTTAAAGACGAATCGATGCCTCGTTGCATTCAGTCATAAGACGCATATCGGAGACGATGCACGGTATCGTGCGGGATCGATATCACGCGAATATTGTGCGATCTCGCGAATATCGCGCAAAAAAAGACGCGCGGCGTTCATCGCGCCGCGCGCCATCATGGTCCGATTTCCCGAAAGGATGGTTACGGAGAGCCGGTTGCCCCGGTGGCTCCAGTCGCCCCCGTTGCACCAGTCGCACCGGTAGCACCAGTCGCTCCGCTGGCTCCAGTTTCACCGGTGGCACCAGTTTCGCCTTCAGCCTTCTTGTGATGCTTGTGATGCTTCTTCTTCGCGGGTGCCTCGGTCGTGGTCGTGGTCGTGGTCGTGCCGCCTTCGGCCGCAGCACCAGCGCTTGCGCCTGCTCCAGGCTCACCCTGCGCGAATGCCGGTGCAGCAAGAGCAGCAGCGAACAGTGCGGCGGTCAGGACGGTTAGTGTACGCTTCATCTTCTTTTTCTCCCTCTCGTAGGTGCAGTCTCGATGGACTGCGGTTTCCGGTTCTGGTCTGTAGTGCTAATGCCGTGCCACGGGTTTCCAGCGAAATCCGTAGATTTACCCGCTCCTTTTTAGCATCTCTGCGGGGCGAGCTAAACCAATCGGTTCAAATAATAACCGCTTTGAGGCGAGATTTCATGACATCGTTCAAAGCCACTCATCCCCGATGGCGCTCTGACCGAAGCTCGCCATAGAGCGTAAAAAGCTCTTTAAAGGCGCGTCCGATAACTTTCAAATTCGCTCCCGACTGTTCGCCCGCCAGGCGCGGCAGGTGATGCACCCCGACTTCCTTAATTTTCGCGCCCCGGCCTGCCACCCGCGCCATCAGCTCGGTCGAGATCATCGCACCATGCGCGCGCAGCTCCATCCCGTCGAGGAACTCACGCTTGAACAGCTTGAATCCGCAATCGATATCCGAAATGCCGATTCCCAACACGATGCGCACCAGCGTCGTCCACGCCTTTCCGTTGACCCGCCTCATCAGATGATCCGCGCGACGAATGCGCTTCCCGACCACGACATCATATTCGGGAACATACGCGGTGAGGCTGGCGACCTCCTTCGGATCGAATTGCCCATCGCCGTCCGCGAGCATGACGTAAGGTTGCGTCGCCGCGCGGACACCGGATATCACCGCGCCACCATAGCCGCGGTTCATCTGGTGATGGACGACTTTGACATGCGAATCTTCATTGGCGAGGCGATCCGCGATGGCGCCGGTTTTATCGATGCTGCCGTCATCGACGACGATAACTTCATAGTCATCGGCAACGTTGGGAAGCTCGGCGAGAAAGTCACGCACCACGCGCTCGACGTTCGGTTCCTCATTATGCGAGGGCAGAAAGACGCTGATGCCGGGGAGGCGTGACGCGGGGCTCACTGCGATCTGTTAGTCGCCGAGTGAGCGGTAACCGCCGCGAAAAAACATTAGCGGTTTACCCTCGCGGGTCTGGGCTTCCTCGATCTCGCCGATGTAGATGGTGTGATCGCCGCCCTCGTATGCGGCGGTGAGCTTGCACTCCAGCCATGCGATGACGTTATCGAGGATCGGCGCGCCATTGCCGCCGAGCTTATACGCGACACCGCTGAACTTATCGCCGCCACTGACGGCGAATTTGCGCGACAGTTCTTCCTGGTCATCGCGCAGGATATTAACCGTGAAGACCTTGCTGTCCTCGAACGACGGATAGCTCTCGGCTTTTTTATCCACGCATATGATGCACAGGGGAGGGACCAGTGAGAGCGACGTGAACGCATTGGCAGTGAGGCCATGCAGCGCGCCCTCGCGATTGAAAGTGGTGATGATAGTGACGCCGGTGCCGAAATGGCCCATCACGGTGCGCAGTTCGTTTTTTCCTATGGGCATGCCGCAATCCTCTTCGCAGTGGAGCGCGATGCTAACAGAGGATTTTGCAGATGGTCAAATCGCTCCTCGGCATCGCCGAGGAGCGTCCTGAGCGTTGCGCGAAGGACCTCGAGCCGCGATGAGCGCCGGGCACCATTTTTTGCCCTAGCTCGCAGGCGGAATCCGGCGCGAAAATCGTTAAAACTCGCGAGGTTACACCGATCGTTCTCCTGATCTGAAAGTGGCTTTGTTTTCGCATTTTCACAATGCGCTTGGCCGTCTGGAGTGGGTTTGTTTTTGCATTCTTATGAGTGCGATCAGCTGACGATGACCGGTACGTCATTAACAGCGGCGCACCCATCTTCAGATCGGCGGGGGTCGATGAAGGCGGCTGATTTGTTCGAGCAGAAGGTCACTCACACGCAATATACCCGATAGAACACTGCCAGTCTGGTTCGATCAGTTTTGCCATCCGGCAGTTTTCTTGTTAGGTTCCGTCCATGTATACGCAGCTTACCGGGTCGCCCTTCGCCTAGCTGGGGTCATCGGGGGGAAGAATGCGCGCGCACCACGATCGTGCAATACGTCAGCTCTGCCAGCTCTGGATGACGCTCGCTATTGGCGTGGTTGTGATCGCTGCGCTGATAGACACCGGTGTGGTGGCGCGGAGATCGCGCCCGGCCCCATCGGTTCCCACGGTGCGGAGCGTCTGTCGCAACCTGGGCAACCTGCCGCTGAACTTCGAAGAAAATCGCGGCCAGACCGACCCACAGGTGAAATTCCTCGCGCGCGGCCGCGGCTACATGCTCTTCCTGACACCGACCCAGGCAGTTTTGAAGCTGCGCGCGCCGTCATCCGCGAAGAAGCAGACCAAGGCGAGCGCGGTACCCGTCGCGTTTCATCCCGAGAGCATTGAGGAGCCGAAGTTCTCGCTGGTGCGCATCCGTCTGGAAGGCGCGAATACTAACTCACAGGCTAGTGGCATCGATCAGCTACCGACGCGAACCAACTACTTCATCGGTAAGGATCCGGCGAAATGGCGCCGAAACGTTCCGACCTTCGCCGGGACCAAATTCGCAGGGATCTACCCGGGAATCGACCTGGTGTATCGCGGCAATCAGAGTCGCCTGGAGTATGACTTCGTGGTCGCGCCGCACGCCCGATCCATCGCAGATCAAGCTGGCGATTGAAGGTGCAGATGATATCGCGATCGAGGCCAATGGCGATCTGATGATCAAAACGTCGAGCGGCAACGTCATCGAGAAGGCGCCGAACATCTACCAGGAAATCGACGGCGCGAAGCATCCGGTGAAGGGCGGATATGTGCTGCGCGGCAAAAGTGGCGTCGCGTTCGAATTGGCGGCCTATGACCGATCGCGCCCGCTCATCATCGATCCGCTGATGACCTATGTGAGTTATCTGGGCGGCAGCGGCGCCGACGAGGGCACCGGCATCGCGGTCGATTCGAGCGGCGCCGCGTGGGTCACCGGCAACACTACCTCGACCGATTTTCCGATCACGTCCGGCAACTTCCAGTCCACGAATTTCGGCAACGGCGACATTTTTATCACCAGGGTGAGTCCGGATGGATCAAGTCGGGAATTCTCCACCTATGCCGGCGGAAGCCAGAACGATGCTGCGACAGGCATTGCGGTCGACCCATCCGGGAATGCGTACGTTACCGGAACGACAGACTCCTCCGACTACCCCATTACGGTAGGAGCATTCGAAACGGCCTTCGGTGCGCAAACGGAGGAGTCGGCTTTCGTTACTGCGGTAGATTCAAACGGTGGATTAATCTATTCGACGTTTGTGGTCGGTACCGCGACTGATTCATACTCTTCGGCCATTGCGGTAGACGCTTCCAGCAATGCTTTTCTGATCGGCACTGCGCAGAGTGGCTTTCCCGCTACCGGAAGTTGCACCTCTAGTTGCGTATTTGTGGCAGAACTCAATCCGACCGGAACCGAACTGACATTTGCGCGCTTTTTTGCCACCTCCGCGTACCCCATAGGCGATGCAGTCGGGGTGGACGGACAGGATAACCTTTATCTGTTGGCAGAGGTTCCCTTCGAAACAAAATTTTTCAATGGAACTGCTGCGCAGATTGAGAAAATGGATAACGCCGGTTCCGTTGTCTTCTCGCAGATTTTTGTCGGCCCCAACGGAGTCTATCCTCTCTCGCTTTCGGTTGATTCGGCGGGCGATGCGCGATTCCTGATTGAGGAAAACGGTAGTCCGATCCGATACGTGGTCTTCTACCTCGATCCCAACAATAACTTGACTCAACAGACCATAGCGATACAGGCCGGCAGTGCCATCGCACTCGGTCCGACGGGAAACCTGTTTTTGGCCGGTCAGATAGCTGGCGGCCAGTTATCGACGACCCCGGGTGCCTACCAGGTATCACCGGCGAGCGGTGATCATGCCTTTCTGGCAGAACTCGATCCGACTGGCCAGTTTGTGTTGTACGCAACGTATCTGGCGGGGAGCGGAAGCGATCTGGGGTCGGCAGTAGCGGTTGATTCAATGGGGAACGCCTACGTCACCGGCAATACCGAGTCGGACGATTTCGAAGTCACGGAAGGTGTCTTTCAGCCTTCATATGCCGGGGACGCAGATGCGTTCGTGGCCCGCATCGATCCTTTTCCTACGGTTGCGGCGCCGACCGCTACCGCTACCGCGACTGCTACCGCTACTGTGACCGTGACTCCGACGCTCACCGCCACGGCAACGCCGACCCTCACAGCCACCGCAACCGCCCCGCGCACGCCACTGCCGACGCATCCGCCGACGCCCAGCACCACTGCCTCGGCGACGGGTACCGCGACGCGTACAGCTACCGCAACGGCTACACTGACCCAAACCGCCACTGCCAGCGCAACCGCGACAGCTAGCGCGACTCCAACCCTGACGCCTACTGCAACTGCTAGTCCGACAGCGACAGCTACTGCAAGTGCGACAGCCACAGCTACTCGGACTGCGACAGCGACGGCTACCCCAACCACTACTGCCAGTGCTAGCGCGACGGCTACCGCAACCCATACCCCGAGCGCCACTGCGACGACAACTGCCACTGCCACGGCGACACCGACTACCTTGCCAACCAGCACGGCCACCGCAACGGTTATTCCGACCGTTACCCCCACGCCGACGGCTACCGCGACTGCCAATCTGGCGGCGGGGCCAGGTGTGCAGTCCTTCGGCAGCGTCAATGCCACTGGAACCAGCAAGCCACGAACAGAGACCCTGGTTAACCGGAGCACCACAACCGCCGCGGTGATTTCCAATGTGACTACGACTGCGCCGTTCAGCGTCGTCGGCGCAACCGACACCTGCAGTAATCAGACCATCGCGCCGCGAGGAAAGTGCACATTCTCAATCCAGTTCATGCCGACCACCGTCGGGCACATCACCAACGGATCGATCCAAGTCAACTACAATGGCCTCAGCCCTCGCGCGGTCCTGAGAGGCAACGGAACCGCGGTCGTTGTCCATGCTCCGAGATCGATAGCGTTCGGGTTGGTCAAAGCAGGCGCCACCGGCCGAGCAATCAGTATCCCGTTTGTGAATACGGGCACGGTCCCCGTAACACTGGGCGCTGCAACAATGGCTGGGGCTGATGCTGCGTCGTTCAAGATCACGGATGACGAGTGCTCCGGGATGACGCTGGCAGGAAAGGGCCGATGCTCACTAGACATGCAGCTTATCCCGGTAAACGGTGCGAGCGGAGCACAAAGTGCGTCCGTATCGATCGGATTCACATAAATACAGCGCAAACGACGGCAACGCTTCGACCATCCTGGGTGGACGGACGAACTAAGATGCGCACGCGAGCAGATAGCGAAGCCCAATGCCTACGCGCGAGTACCCCATCGCCTTGAGGGCAGGCAACCGCTCCTCGGCATCGCCGAGGAGCGTCCTGAGCGCTGGGCGAAGGACCTCAAACGGCACCGCATTTTTGGGTCGCAACCAGGCATCGCCGAAGGGCGTCTGAGCGCTACGCCAAGGACCTCAACGGCCACGGCACCGTCTCGCCTCTTGCCCTATTTCTGCCCCTCGCCCGTATGTTCGGGCGAGGTGGCCCGGCGAAGTTCATGCGATGGCTGCGAGCATGAACTGTGACGGGACGGAGCGGGTCCTCAGCTCTGGATTCTTGCTCCGATCTTTCGGACGCCGAAGATTCATCGACACCATTAAAGGGAATGCGGGCGGCGCGGGGGTTAGAGCTTGTGCCGCTCCATGGTAGATTTTCCCCCGAGGAACGCTATGGCTATCAAACAACAGAAACCCGCCGAGGCTCACGATACCCTGTCCAAAAATTCCGGCGCGATTTATCTCGACGTTCGCACCGAGGGCGAGTTCGCCCAAGGTCACGCCGCCGGCGCGCTCAACGTCCCGGTCGTGTTCATCAAGGGCCCCGGCAACATGCAGCTCAATGATGACTTCGAAACGGTGGTCGAAAAAGTCATCCCGAAAAACACCAAGCTGATCGTCGGATGCCAGGCCGGCGGGCGCTCGCAACGCGCATGCGAAATCCTCGAAGGCGCCGGCTACATCGACCTCACCAACGTGGTCGGCGGATTCGGCGGACAACGAGATCAATCCGGCGCCGTCGTCGTCAAGGGATGGCGCGACGAAGGACTCCCCGTTTCCAGCGACGTCGGCGATGCCGGCTATCAAGCCTTGCGCGCGAAGGCGGGGCTGTAAGGCCATGGCGATCAGGCTGAGTCGCATCTACACCCGCACCGGCGACAAAGGCACCACCGCGCTGGTCGGTGGGAAGCGCGTGCCCAAGGAAAGCGGGCGCATCGAGAGCTACGGCACCGTCGACGAGCTCAATTCGATCATCGGCATCGTGCGCACTTATCTCGTCGACTATAAGGATCGCCTCGGCGATGATTATGTTTGGTATTCGGAGATGTTGCGCCGCATCCAGAACGAGCTCTTCGACGTTGGTTCGGAACTCGCGACGCCGCCCGATGGCGAATACGAAGGCATGCACAAGATGGGCGCGGGCGAGGTGAAGAAGCTCGAAGAGGAAATGGATCGGATGGAGAAAGACCTCCAGCCGCTCAATTCGTTCACGCTGCCGGGCGGCGGCGTCCTCAATGCGTTTTTGCATCAGGCGCGCACGGTATGCCGCCGCGCCGAGCGCGTGCTATGGGCGGTCAAGCGCGAGGAACAAATCGCGGATCAGGACATCATTTATATAAACCGTCTCAGCGATCATCTGTTTGTGCAGTCGCGATGGATCGCGAAGCGCCTCGGCGAGTCGGAGTTCTTATGGGATCGCGGCCTGCGCCTCGATCCGAAGGCCGCGCGCGCCGCGCAAAAGAGCGCAACGAAAAAATGAGCCAGCATTTTTCTGATCCCCCTTTCCAGAAGGGGAACGGGCCAGGGGTGAGGTCTGCGTGCATCGACCTCACCCGGTGCAGTAGCGCCACCCTCTCCCTGCTGGAAAGGGAAAAACGGACAACTTTTGAGGACTAAGTCTCATGGAAAATCGCATCCACCTTCGCCAGGCCGAAATCGGTCCGATGGCGAACTTTATCTACATCATCGGTGATCCCAAGACGCGCAAGGCCGCCGTGGTCGATCCCGCATGGGATGTCGACGCGATCATCGATCTGGTCAATCGCGACGGCTACGAAATCGACAAGATTCTCATCACCCATTATCACCAGGACCATCTCGGCGGGCGCATGATGGGCCAGAGTATCGAGGGCGCCGCCGACTTGCTCGGGAAGGTCAAGGCCAAGGTTTACCTCAACAAGCATGAGGCTGAGGGCGCGCGCAAAGTCGCGGGTCTTTCCGAGTCCGATATCGTCAAGGTTGACGCCGGCGATGTGTTCAAGGTCGGCGAGCTCGAGATCAAGTTCCTCCACACCCCGGGGCATACGCCGGGCTCCCAATGTTTCCTGGTCGACGGCAACCTCGTCTCTGGCGACACGTTATTCGTGAACTCGTGCGGCCGGGTTGACTTACCGGGCTCCGATCCCGAGGCGATGTACCACAGCCTCAACGACACGCTGCGCAACCTCGACGACAACACCGTGGTGTATCCCGGGCACGCGTACTCGAATGAGCCGAGCTCGACCATCGGCAAGCAGAAGCGTACCAACATGTACATGCGCTTCCCGACGCTGGACGACTTCCTCGAGGCGATGGGGTACTCGCGCTGAGGCATTGGGCTTCGCTGTCTGCTCGCGTGCGCATCTTAGTTCGTCCGTCCGCCCAGGATGGTCGAGGCGTTGCCATCGTTTGCGCCATAAGTGAATCCAATCGAGACTGATGCACTTTGTGCCCCGCTCGCGCCGTTTACCGGAATAAGCTGCACTTCTAGTGAGCATCGGCCCTTTCCTAGCATCGTCACCCCGGAGCATTGGTCATTCGTGATCTTGAACGAAGCAGCATTGGTCCCACTCATCGTTGCTGTGCCCAGTGTTACCGGGACCTCGCCCAGATTCACAAACGAGATGCTGATAGCTCGGCCGGTGTCGCCCGCTTTGACCAACCCGAACGCTATCGATCTCGGAGCGTGCACAACGACCGCGGTTCCGTTGCCTCTCAGGGAGCTGTTAGGGCTGACGCCATTGTAGCTAACTTCGATCGACCCGTTGGTGATGCGCCCTACGGTTGTCGGCTTGAACTGGATTGAGAATGTGCACCTTCCTCGCGGCGCGATGTTGTGATTAGTGCAGGTGTCGGTTGCGCCGACGACGCTGAACGGCGCAGTCGTAGTCACATTGGAAAGCACCGCCGCCGTTGTGGTGCTCCGGTTAACCAGCGTCTCTTTTCGTGGCTTGCTGGTTCCAGTCGCATTGACGTTTCCGAAGTTCTCCACACCTGGAATCGCGACCAGATTGGCAGTCGAGGTAGCCGTCGGCGTTGGGGTAACGGTCGGAATAACCGTTGCGGTGGCCGTTGTGGTGGCCGTGCTGGTTGGCAAGGTAGTTGGTGACGCCGTGCCAGAAGCAGTTGTCGTCGCAGTGGCGCTCGGTGTCGCGGTATGCGTTGAGGTAGCCGTAGCGCTAGGTGTTGAGGTAGGAGTCGCGGTAGCTGTCGCGGTTGCGGTGGCAGTATGGGTCGAGGTAGCCGTCGCTGTAGTTGTAGCTGTTGCAGTAGGAGACGCGGTAGCCGTTGCGCTAGCAGTCGCAGTAGCTGTCGTTGTCGCACTAGCAGTAGCAGTAGGCGTCAGAGTTGGAGTCGAGGTAGCTGTCGTTGTCGCACTGGCAGTAGCGGTAGCCGTCAGAGTAGGAGTGGAGGTAGCTGTTGCGCTGGCAGTCGCGGTCGGTGTCAGGGAAGGAGTCGCCGTCGCGGTTGCGCTGCCAGTGGCTGTTTGAGTCGCTGTTTGGGCCAGGGTGGCAGTCGCAACCGCGGTACCTGTTGCGGTAGCTGACGCGGTAGGAGTCGCCGTGGCAGATGGAGTTGCGGTAGGTGTAGGTACAAGTGGAAGCGTCACTTTTGATACGAAGGCGTTGCTGGCGTCGTTGGTAAAGGCCGCGTTGGTGGTTTGGAAAGCTCCAGCCACGATAGGAAAGTTGGCAGAAAATGTATTTCCCGTCAGGTACACCGATCCACTGGAGTCGACGGCGATGCCTGCACCTTCATCGCGGACGCTGCCGCCCAGATAGGAGGAATAGGTTAACCCTGAGCCGTCGGGGCTCAGCCTGGTCAAGAAGGCATTAGTGGTGCCTGCCAGTGTTTTTTGGAGAGCGTTGGCGGTGACTGGAAAGTTAGTGGATCGGGCCTGGCCCGTCACGCACGCGGAGCCCACGGAATCGAGCGCGATCGCGGCGGCATTGTCGCCGGCGCTGCCACCCAGGTACGTTGAATAGGAGAGTGCTGTTCCGTCCGGGCTCAGCTTGGTCACGAACACGTCGCTGCTCCCACCACTAGTGGTTTGGAAGGCGCCGGGCGTGGTCGGGAAGTTCGTGGATAAGGTATATCCCGTAGCGTATGCAGACAGGAGAGAGTCAACCGCAATACCCATCCCCTGCTCGCCGCCGCTACCGCCCAGATAGGTTGAATAGTCCAGCGTCTCGCCGTTGGAGTTCAGCTTGGTGACAAAACTGGTGAAGGTGCTGCTTTTCGTCGCGGTCTGAAATGCGGATCCGGTAATCGGAAAGTCGGTAGACCATGCGGTCCCGGTTACATATGCGGACCCATTCGAATCGACCGCGATGCTGCTGGCGAAGTCGCCTTGAGAACCACCGAGGTCGACACCACTGCCGCCCAGGAAGGTCGAATAGACCAGCGTCGTGCCGTCCGCGCTCAACTTGGTCACAAAGGCGTTGTCGGCGCCGATGCCGGAAGCCTTGTTGGTACCCTGGAATGCGTTTTTGGTTGGGAAGTCGGAAGAAAACGTATCTCCCGATATGTATGCGAACATCAGGGAGTCGAGCGCGATGCCGTTGCCGAAGTCGCGGCCGGATCCTCCCAGATAGGTCGAATAGACCAACGCACTTCCGGCGGGGTTTAATTCGGTTACGAATGCGTTCACGGTTCCATTCAAGGTGGTCTGGAATGCAGCAAGAGTGGTGACCGGGAAATCCGAGGAGCTGGTGTTTCCGGTCACATACGCATCGCCATTAGAATCGACCGCGATGCCGGCTCCCGCGTCGCCGCCGCTACCACCGAGGTAGGTCGAATAGACGAGACTCCCGCCGTCAGTGCTGAGCTTGGTCACAAACGCCGTCGATTGTTCGTCGGGACTGGATTTGTTGGTATTTTGCAGCGGTGAAGCGGTCGGGAAATTGGTTGAGAAAGTGTATCCCGTTACATAGGCAAACTTTCCCGAATCGACCGCGATGGCGGCGCCAAAGTCACCTTGAGTACCACCGATGTATGGGCCTCCGCTCCCACCCAGGTAGGTCGAATACACCAGCGTCGGATCGATGTAGACGGCGCGGCTGCGATCGTAATCAGCCAGTGCGAAGTGGACCGTGTCCTGTCCCGCCAGAACCCATTTTCCGCCGATCGGTTGACGCTTGCCGTTGCCCTCCTGATAGATGACCGGCGCATGATGGACCACCTCGCCACCGTCGGCGAGTTTCGCATGCAAGTCGCCCGTGGAATCCACCCTCAGGCTGTCGGCGCCCCGGAATCGCAATGCGATAGCTTGGGGATTTGCGCCCGGCGCCACCACGAAGTCGTATTCGAGTTGGCGTTGGTCGGTACCGTAGTATACGAGATCGATTCCTGGATAAATGCTCCGATAGCGAACCCGCGCATAGGTCGGGACGTTTGAGCGCCACTTCCCGGGATCCTTACCGATGAAATAGTTGACCTTGCCGGTGAGTCGATCGAGGCCCTCGATCTGCGCATGCGGATTGCTGCTTACCAGTTCGACGCGCAGCACCTGACTCGCAATCTTTTCCGGTGCCGCTCCGCTCCTGTCCGACGCCGCTTCGCTCCTGGTTCGTGGCTTTCCGGCAGTTTCGGCCCCGCGTCGAGGTTTGCGGAGGGCGAGAACTGCTTCCTCTGGCGTGAGGGACAAGGCATAGCCGTTGCCGCGGGCCATGAACTTCACCCGCGAATCGCTTTGACCGAGGTTGGGTTCGAAGCTCAGCGGGAGCTTGCCGTAGTGAGCTGCCATCTCGACCATGTTCGCCGCATCGAAGCTCGTCTTAGCCGCTGCGCCTTTTAGTGCGGTTGTTCGGTTGACGATTGGAAATTTGGCAATCCAGAGTCCGGAAATCAGTACGACCACCACTACCGCGATACCACCTGCGATGGCAGAACGAGTACGCATTTCATCCCTCCCGTGAGCGTCGGCATCATGCAACAAGAGGGGCCCACCGGAGTTACGAGCCATGAACTATAAGGCTCGAGCGTCGTCCTCTCGCTCAATGCACGGCCACCTTACGGGAGAAATTCTCTATGAAGCAATCAGTTTGTCGAGGTGTTATGACTAGATGTGGTCAAAGCAACCGTGAAGAGAAACATACTCCACGCGGACAGCCGCGGCCTACAAAAGGCCGACAGACCTAACGACAGGAAATCGAGGGAAGGTATGGCTACAGCGGGCAGCTATCTCCCGGCGCCGAGATGGCCGGCTTCGGATCCGGCAGATGACGTCTGATGGTAGCGCCGAACATGTAGGCCAGCCCGATTCCTGCGCTCATCGGAAGCACCACAATGGGCGCATCGCGGAAAAATGCGTTCGAAGGCCATCCCACCAGCGTCGCTAGGATGGCGCCGGTCAGCAGCACAATCCCGATCGTGCAAACCACCACTCGGTCGGCGGTGGAGAGCGGTTCGGTCACCGCGCTTACCGAGCCCCATGCGAATGCGAAGGTCCAAATCGTTGCCGCCATCAACGCCATTATCATGTGTGACGGTTCGATCGCGGTGCGGTCACTGGTGACGCCCCATAGCGTGATCGCGAAGGTCATCATCCAGAAAGTGATGCCCTGGTAGAGTCTCTCGCTCATCGGTTGGCCCCCCTGCGTACCCCTCGATTTTACGTTTGACGCGCGAGCGAGTGAACCCATGCGAAACCTTCGTGGCTCCCCGTCGTCTTTCCAGGGGAGGGCTTTGCGCCCATCATCATTATTAGTATCCAAGGAGTAAGAAGAGTGCCTGAAGAATCAATTGGGACCCCCAGTCCGCAAAGTCCAAATGACGACGCGATTCGGCGCCTCGAACGGCGCATCGAGAGCCTCGAATACGCTGCCCAGCATGAAAATAAATGGTGGCGAGGCGGCTTGATTGCCGCGCTCGTGCTAGTGGCGCTGTCGATTTTGATTGCCGGCCATCATCGGCATCATCATCCGCCGCCGGGCGTGATGATGGGGCCTGGCATGATGGGAATGCGCGGCTGGCAAGGCGGCGAACGCACGCCCTACGGACCGCCGCCTCCGCCGAACTGGGGTTATGGTCCCGGCTATGGGCCCCAGGAAGGCTGGCATCATCAGTGGAATGGCCCGGGCCCCGAGGGTCAGCCTCCGTCCAAGTAATGCGCTCCGAAGCCGCAGACATCATATATATGAGGACCGCGGTGGCGCGTACCGCGGTCCTTATATCTTGACCTCGCGATTGCGAGCCGAAATGATCGACGCTCTTCGTTCGCATCGAATGGAGCGTCGAGCTGATGTCTTCTTCCAGTTCTCGGGATCTCGATAAGGCGCGCGCCGAGGCCGACCGGCTTCGCGAGCAAATCAACCGCGCGAATCATCTCTACTACGTGCTCGATGCGCCCGAGATCTCGGACGCCGAGTACGACGTTCTGATGCGCCGCCTGCAGGAACTCGAGGCCGCGCATCCCGCGCTCGTCACCCCCGACTCGCCGACCCAGCGCGTCGGCGCCGCGCCGAGTGAAAAATTCGCCGTCGTGCGTCATCGCAAGATGATGATGTCGCTCGCCAACGCGATGAACGCCGAGGAGATGGTCGAGTTCGACAAGCGCATCAAGCGGATGCTGCATAGCGACGCCGATATCGAATACGTCGCCGAGGTGAAACTCGACGGCCTCAGCGTCGAGCTGGTGTATGAGGACGGCCTGCTCACGGTCGCCTCGACCCGCGGCGACGGCGATAACGGCGAGGACATCACGCGCAACGTGCGCACCATCAAGAGCGTGCCGCTGCGGCTGCAAAAACCGAAGCATGGCAAGATTCCGAAGCTGCTCGAAGTTCGCGGCGAGGTTATCTATTCGAAGGCGGGGTTCGCGCGGCTCAACGAGGAGCGCGAGCGCAACGGCGAGCCGATGTTCATGAATCCTCGCAACGCGGCGGCGGGATCGTTGCGCCAACTCGATCCGAAAATCACCGCGTCGCGTCCGCTGGATATTTTTCTGTACGCGCCCGGCATCGTCGAGGGTCTCGAGGCCAATTCGCAGTGGGAATTTCTGCAGGCGCTCAAGGAACTGGGGTTGCGGACCAACCTCGAATCGAAGGTCTGCAAGAACGTCGATGAGGTGCTGGCGTATTGGAATGACCTGACCGAACGGCGGCATTCGCTCGACTACGATGCTGACGGCGTGGTCGCGAAGGTCAATTCATTTGCGCTGCAGAATCAGCTCGGCGAGGTCTCGCGCTCGCCGCGATGGGCCATCGCATACAAGTTCAAAGCGCAGCAGGCCGAAACCAAGGTCGACAAGATCGAGGCCTACGTCGGCCGCATCGGATCGCTGACGCCGGTCGCGAAGCTGGCGCCGGTGCAGCTCGCCGGCGTGACGATTTCGAATGCGTCATTGCACAACCTCGACGAGATCCGCCGCAAAGACATCCGAGAGGGCGACACGGTGCTCATCGAGCGCGCCGGCGATGTGATTCCGTATGTGGTCCGCGTCACGCAGCCCGCCCATCCGCGCGCGCGGGAATTCCAGATGCCGTCGCATTGCCCGGTCTGCGGCGGCGCCATCGTGCATGAGGAGGGCGAGGTCGCGTACCTGTGCGTCAATGTGAATTGTCCCGCGCGGATGCGCGAATCGGTGCGGCATTTCGCCTCGAAGAATTGCATGAACATCGACGGGCTCGGCGACAAGCTGGTCGGGCAGTTGATTGAATCGAAGCTGGTCGCGGAACTCGACGACATCTACAAATTGAAGAATAAGATGCCCGAGTTGTTGGCGCTCGAAAGAATGGGCAAGAAGAGCGCCGAGAACCTGGTTGCGAACATCGAGAACTCGCGCAAGGTGGCGCTCGATCGCGTCATCAATGCACTCGGCATCCGCCACGTCGGGGAGCATACGGCGCGGCAACTCGCGATCAGATTCGGCACGCTCGAGGCGCTGTCGGCGGCGAGCGAAGAAGACCTCACGGCGGTGCGCGATATCGGAGCCGAGGTGGCGCATAGCATCCGCGAATACTTCGATGAGCCGCGCAACATGCAGGCGGTGAAACGGCTTGAGAAGGAACTCGACATCGAGAAGGTGCGCGTTGCGGAGGGCAGGGGGCCATTTCGCGACAAGACTTTTGTGCTGACCGGCACCCTCGAAACGATGACGCGCGAGCAGGCCGAGCAGAAAATCTTCGAAGGGGGAGGGCGCGTCAGCGGCTCGGTCAGCCGCAAGACGGACTTTGTATTGGTGGGCGCCGACCCGGGATCGAAGGCGCGCAAGGCGCAGGAGTTGGGGGTGAAGATCCTCGACGAGAAGGAATTCCTCGCGATGGGATCGTGAGGCGGGCATTGGTAGAACCTGCGCGCAGCAGGGTTATTCTTCAACGGCGAGAAGGCTCGATTCAGTATATAAAAATTTGTATAATGTCCTGGTAGATGCTCAAGGCGCTGGAGTGGCTTGGATCTTCTCGCGAGGCCATGCGGAGGTTTCCCGCTACTGCGCGCCAGCGCGCAGGATACGAACTCTACCTCGTTCAGAGCGGCCTGCAACCTTCCGATTGGAAATCAATGCAATCGATCGGGCCCAGAGTACACGAGATTAGAGTGCACACCGAACTGGAACATCGGGTCTTCTATATTGCGAAGTTTGAAGAGGCTGTCTACGTGCTCCATGCTTGCGAAAAGAAGACTCGGCGAACATCGAAATATGATCTCGAAGTAGCCAAATCGAGATTTCGTGAGTTGCTCCGAGTACGTCGAGCAAAATAGGACGGAAGCCGAGATGAGGACAAAGATCGAACGGTCTAGCGGAAATGTATTTCGTGACCTTGGTTTCAGCCCGAAGGAGGCCGAGAGCCTGCGTCTTCGCTCTGAGCTCATGATCGAATTGGATCGCTTGATCAAGGCGCGCAAGCTAACCCAGAGCGCGGCGGCCAAACTCTTTGGCGTGACTCAGCCACGAATCAGCGATCTTAGTCGCGGTAAGATCGATCTGTTCAGCATCGACACGCTGGTCAGCATGCTCGCCCGAGCAGAAATCCGCGTGGAGTTGCGAATCATACACGCCGGCCGAGGTAGACGCGCGCAGGCCGCCTGAAGCCTTGGCACTGGGAAGAGGGACGCCGCAGGATCCTGAAGATCCTCGACGAGAAGGAGTTCCTCGCGATGGCGTCATGATGCGTGAGATGCGCGGCTGCTCGGTCAACCCATGCCCGGCTTGCGACGAGCGATAGCGGCGCTCGCAGCACCCTCACCCGGCCGTCATGATTTCCGCTCGCATCCAAAGCGAAAATCACGCCTGCCACCCTCCCCCGCGGGAAGACTCGGGGGAGGGAAAGAAAGAAAATCCCGTAGGACTGATTCTGTCATCCTGAGGTTAGCGAAGCGCAGCCCGAAGGATGACAAAAAGCACACGTCACGCTTCCGCTCTTGTCATCCTGAGCGAAGCCTCCGGCGCACGCGAAGGATCTCGCCGCTCCACCGAAGGATGTCGCACCACCGATCTGCACCATGAGCGCGTTCTGCGCGACGCCCGTGCGCAACCCATGCCGGAAACAGCACGGACGCCGATGGTTGAATGCCATCATCTTCCGGCCCTCGACCATCCCGGAGGATCGCTCGCGGTGCAGGCTCATGGAGCTACTTCCTTCGGTGGAGCTACGAGATCCTTCGGCGGCGCTTCGCTAACCTCAGGATGACAAAAAACACACCGACGCGCTTCCTCTCTTGTCATCCTGAGCGAAGCCTCCGGCGCACGCGAAGGATCTCGTAGCTCCACCGAAGGAAGTCGCACCACCGATCTGCAACGGGCGCGCTGCTGCCAACGATGCCTCGATCACATCACGACGCCGCTCAGCGGCACGGCGCGATCTGTCTGCGAATGAGTCGTCACCGCCATTCATCACTGAGGTCTTTCCACTTCGGACTCTTCGATCGTATTAGGTCCAGCTTTCGGTTCCGCCGCCAGCCCTTCAGCGCTTTCTCGCGCGCGATAGCCTCGGTCGGGCTCCCGAATTCCTCAAAGTACAGCAGTCGCGTGACCCGATAGCGTGAAGTGAAGCAAGGCGTAGCACGGCTCTTATGCTGGATTGCGCGCGTCACTATGTCGCCGGTGATGCCGACATAGAGGACACCCGACTTACTGCCCATGATGTAAGTGTAATAGACTCGAGGTTCTCGCGTATGCATTCGATACTCACGCATCAGCAGATGAACAACATGCTTATATAGCACCACATATGGTGATGAAACCGGAGACCGGTAAAGATGGCAGCGTGCGGGCGAAGGCATCGTCGCGCAGCAGCGCGTCCGGTGCAGATCGGTGGTGCGACATCATTCGGTGGAGTTACGAGATCCTTCGGCTGCGCTTCGCTAACCTCAGGATGACAGACGCGCCGCTGCGCTGACCGCGGGACGACAAACAAAGAGCCGCTTAGAGCGCGATCATCGAGATGGGGCTGGCGGGTTCTGCGTCGCCGGTCAGGCTCGCGATGGCGTTCAACAGCGTCTTTTTCTTGATCGGCTTGCTGACGTGCAAATTGCAGCCGGCGTCGCGCGAGCGCTGAACGTCCTCATCCAACGCCGACGCCGTCAGCGCAATTATCGGCACCGCAGCCAACCCATGCGCGCGCTCCCATTCGCGGATCGCACGCGTGGCCTCGAAGCCGTCCAGGATCGGCATCTGGATGTCCATCAGAACGAGGTCATAGCTATGACTCTTGACCTGCGCGACCACGCGTTCGCCGTTTTCAGCCTCGTCGATACGAAAGGGCGTGTTTTGCAGAAACGCCTTGACGATTAGGCGGTTGTCGGATGAATCGTCGGCGAGCAGGATACGCAGCGCCCGAGTTTCATCCGACTCAGCATGGTTGTCGACGAGGGCAGGGGTTTGCGCGGGAGCCTTGCCGTCGCGCGCGCCAAAAATCTCGGCAATCTTGGCGTACAAATCATGACGACGAATCGGCTTGAAGATGTAATTACGGATGCCCAGTTCTTTCATCCTCGCGAGGTCGGCGCCCAGCGCCGTGGTATTCACCATTAGAACCGCGGGCGGACGCCATCGGCTCTGGCGCCGCAGCATGTGCAGCATCTCGAGGCCGTCCATTTCCGGCATCCGCTGATCGACGAACATCAGATTGAACGGATGACCCGCTTCGCTCGCGTCGGAGATCAGGTGCAGGCTGTCGACCCCCGATGCGGATTGGGCGACGTTTGCCCCATGCTGCGTTAGCAGCTCGGCAAGCGCGGTGCGGCTGGTCTGGTTGTCGTCGGTGATGAGGATGTTCATCCCGGTGAGGTTCGGCAGCGACGCGATCGGAGGCGCATCGAGGCGCGCATCGTTGGTTTCGAAATGCGCGGTGAAGAAGAATGTGCTGCCCTTGCCGGGCGTGCTCTCGACCCATACGCGGCCGCCCATCAGGCCGACCAGGCGCTCGACGATCGCGAGGCCTAAACCGCTGCCGCCGTATCTGCGCGTGGTAGATGAATCGGCCTGGGTGAAGGCGGAAAAGATGTTGGCGAGTTTGTCGGCACCGATGCCGATTCCGGTGTCCGATACGGCGAATCTGAGGTTGCCGGGTTTTTGCGCGGAGAGTTCCTGGTCGACCACGATTGCGACTTCGCCGGCATCGGTGAACTTGATGGCGTTTCCGATCAGGTTGGTGATGACCTGGCGCAGGCGCAACGGATCGCCAACCAGGCGGGTGGGAACGGTGGGTGCGAATCGAATCGCGAGTTCCAACTGCTTCTCGTCGGCGCGCACTGCCAGCGTATCGATGGTTTTTTCGACCACCTCGACGAGATCGAAGGCGGTCGCTTCGAGGTTCAAGCGTCCGCTCTCCATACGCGCCAAATCGAGCACGCTGTTGATGAGCTCGAGCAGCGCGTTGCCGTTGCTGACCAGAGTGCTGACGTAGCGGCCTTGTTCGGAGTTGAGCGGAGTCTCGGTCAGCAGGTCGGCAGTGCCGAGGATCGCATTCATCGGGGTGCGGATCTCATGCGACATGCTGGAGAGAAACTCCGACTTGGCCTTCGAGGCGGCCAATGCGGCGCGGCTGGCGGACTCGAGCTGACGCTGGGTCTCCTTCAGCTTGGAAATATCGCGCGCGATGAACAATGCGCATTGGCGTCCGCCCAATTCCAGCACCACCGATGAGACCAGCGCCGGGGCGGGCATTCCGTCGGCGGCGCGGACCAGGATTTCCTCGTTGCGAACCTTCAGGTCGGCGGTGACTTGCGCGATCAGAAGCTCGGCACTCGATTCATCGAACCAGATGTTGATGTCCTGCCAGCGCTTGCCGATCGCTTGTTCGCGCGAGAAGCCGGTCGCAAGCAGGAATTCCTCGTTGACGTTGATATAGCGCTGAGTGCGCAAGTCGATGATGCAGAGGGGATCCAGAATCGAATCGAGCGCCTTGCGCAAGGCGGCCTCATTGTCGGCGAGGCGGAGGTTTTGCTGCGTCGCCTGTTTGCGATTCTGCTGGCCGAGCGACGCCGCGAAGTGGCCCATTGCGGACGCGGTCCCGATTCCGACCCAGTGAAAGATCGAGAGCGCATCGTGCCGTCCCAGCAATGCCACGGCGGCCTGCGCCAGTACGGTCGCGACGGCGAGCAAGTCTTGCCACTTAGTTTCCCATGGCAACAATGCCCCGGCGCCGAGCACGAGCACAAAGCCGGTGATGAAAGACAGCTCCGCCTCGCCATTGAGGAGCGACAGGGAGCCGACGCTAGCGAGCAGGCAGACGCAGCCGAGGACGGTGAGTTCGCGCCATACCCCGAGCATCCAGCCATGGAACGTCAACTGTACAAAAAGGAGGCCAATACAAATGTTGCAGCAGTAAAAGAATGCGGCAAGGGTCGCGGTCTTGGGATGCGAGATCAGCGCGGGGACGGCCAGCGCGACCTGTGACAGCGCGACTAGCGCGGCGGCTACCCGCAGCATTACCAGCGCGCGCGCGTCGGCGCTGGCTTCCAGCCGTGAAGGCAGCAGCTCCCATCGAGTGGGTATCGATCTCGGACCCATCATCCCCCCGAGTCAGCCGGCGATCCTTTAGAGAACGCGGCAGACTGCTCTCTTCTATAAGGCATTATTCATGCCCAATGGTAGAGTTGAGAATCTTTAGCGCAGGCGATGGTTTTTGCGGATGCGGTGCACGAGAGTGACAGAAGGACCGGGCTTCGTGAGTTCGAAGGTGGCAATGCCGCCGCGGTGCTACTGACGCAGTGTATTTAGCGCGGGCGCTAAATTCCAATAGATAAACGGTAAGCCACAAATAACGGCCTACCGATATCCAGAAACCTGGCGGCGCCCGGGGAACTTATTGGGCGGGCTTGGTTCCGCGGATGTTCTTCAGGATGAAGGCGATGTCGCGTGCACTGGAAAGATTTCCGAACAGCGACACGGTCTTCAGCAGCTCGAGTTCCTCCTCGGTGACGCCATGCCTTGCGAGCAATTCCTCGTCTCCCCCGAATCGTTCGAGCAGCTCTTTGCTGTCTGTCCCCGTCTTGCGCGGGGCGTTCGCATTGGCCATACAGTTTCCCCTTAACACTCGTTGACGAGCAAATAGTAGGGTTATGCTACAAACGAGTCAAGTGTCATTTGAGACTCATATGACGCGCTGAAACGGATGCGACTTTCTTCTAGTGGACTAACGCGAAAAGAACTACCGGAGCAGGGTCTGCGGTCGAAGATCAAAACCCCATCGCGGACCTTGCATCCGCGATGGGGTTTGTAAAGATACCTTCAGATCTCGTACCTGGACCTTAGTTGATATGGGCAGCAGGTCCGCGCACGAACAGCTGGAAATTTGCATTCACGGAGTAAATGTCGACTGCAATTACGCCACCGCCGAACGCGTTGATGTAGGGCCCGGTGCCACCAGTGATAATGTAGGTTCCACCATACGTGACATATGCCGGAGAATTGGGGAGAACGCACAAAGTTCCGGCGCTCACCTCGCTCACAGTGGCATTAGCCTGCCGAGCGAGGGTATCGACTGCACTGGCGCCGAAACACTCACCGAAGCCATTGGCAGTCGGAATCCCAGTGGTTTCGTCGGCATATATCGCCAGAGTCGCGGTTCCGGTATAGAAGACCCCGGTTCCGTCCTCAATCTCTGCGGTGCCAGCCAAGCACCCGCAGGTGTGGCCGGCCGTGCAGCTCAAACCTACCGCAGTACAGGCGTTTGGCTCGATCGAAGATTGTTTTCCTTTGACCGAACTCGTAATGGTGCCATTCGCATCCGATGACACTTCCTGGACTGTTGCCGCGGTAGTACCCACGGCAGGCTTGGCTGCGATGTTTTTGAGGACATTCTCAACCTCAATGCTTGCGGCGCGCACGTTGGTAGCACAGGTCATCAGCAGGGCCAGTCCGAGGCCGCCCACCGAGAATGTCCGTAAGATTGTCCAGCGCTTGCTCATGTGAATTTCTCCTCCAAAAATCTAAGAACTTTTATTTTCATTCGAACTAAAACGACCACAACATATTTCAAGCAACCTCGCTTATGGCGAATCTACGAGGGTTTTTACCTGTATCGATGAGCTCTGCCCCGAACTATGGCGTGAGCCGTGAGAATTCATCGCGACCATCTTCTTTTCCCCGTAAGCAGCCCGCCCCGCGACCGGGCGGAAATGATCCAGACTGTGTTTGCTGCGGCCGTTCGCGTGCCCATTCTCAGCTTCAGCAACATTGAGCGTAACGCGCGGTCGAGTTCGTGAATGCGAATTCGCGCGGGTCCCGTTCTTGGCCGCGTCGAGCGCCGGGCGCTCATCGACTTTCGTTGCGTTTCCCCCAAGGAACTCCATCTTTATCTCTGATACCTGCGCCAACTTCGCGACGTGGATGTAGATCGCGCGAGCCATCGTCCGTGCGCTAATCCACCGATAAACCTGGCTTCGACTCACGCCCAAAAGTTGCGCGACTCGCCGCGGCCCACCCACAATTTGGACCGCAGTGGCAACCACATTGGCATCAGCGCGTCCTTTTTGCACAACCATGCGACGACCCCTTGCCGCGTGCTTCAAGCCTGCTCAATCTGTTTAGGTCTTTAGGGACACAGGATATGACCTTTTTACGCGGTTATGTCAAACAGTTTATTCAAAAGACAAAATTAAGGATCGTATGCGGCGTAGGCGACGTGGAGATTCAAATGCAATGGGCTTCGGCTAGCGCAAGCGTTTAGAGCATCCTACGCTAGGTAATCCATGATAAAGTAGCTGTGGAAAGCACGCGTCAAAACGGTTCGCTAACGCACTACTCTAGCTATAATGCGCATCTAAACGCTTTTCGCGCCGACGCCTTGTTCTCTGCTTCATAGGCAACCACTGCTGCTCAATCGTATGCCGAAGCATCCAGTATAAATCGCAAGGAATGGTCGGATTTGTGACCCATGGGTTCGATGCTCATCAAGCCTTGCTCCGAGCCGCCTTGATGCCGGTCAAAAGTGAGGTCACTTGCGTTGCAGAGCAGGCGTTTGCTAGGTCTGGCTGCGCCGATGCGATGCGCGCGCTGAACGTCACTGCGTCGCCAATCGGAAGGTCTGCGACCGCCAGTTCGGACCTGCAAGCATCGCCGAAATCTGACCTGCGCAGGCCCATCGGAATCGGAACACGATACCTTCGGAATGAAACTTCCTGCGGAATGAAAACTTTCGTGCTGCTCGTGGACTGCTGATCCACCATGTCGGACAAATCCGGTTGCTGACAAAGCGAACGCAGATGGAAGAAAGTCAAAGTCTCGGCTGGTCAAATTCAGATACGGCAATCGTGTTGGGACTGGTCGCGATCGCGTCGTTCGCGCACCTGTGGCGGTTAGGTACACCGAATGTGCTGGTGTACGACGAGCAAATATATGTTCCCGAAGCCATCAAGTATTTGCATGGCGAATCTTTCTGGGAGGTTCACCCGCCATTCGCACTCGAGTTGATGGCGGCGAGCATGCGGGTGCTCGGATGTTCGCTGTCGAGCTGGCGATTCGCCATGGCGGCAGTCGGTACGGCGCTGGTTCCGGTCACGTATCTGCTGGCGCGGCGGATGTTCCTCGCGCGTTCGGCCGCGATGCTGTGCGCGCTGATGGTGCTCGGTGAGGGCAAGTTTTTCCAATACTCGCGCCTCGGATTGATCGACATCGTCTACGTTGCCCTGGGTGCGCTTGCGTACGTGATGCTGTTTCGTTTCATCCAGGTGGAGGATCCGCGCCGGCGCCGCAATGCTCTGGCCGGGATGGGTGTGGCGCTCGGTTTGTGCCTCGGATCCAAGCAAGCGACTCCGATCGTGACGTGGATGCTGGTGGCAGGATTCGTGGTCGTACTGGTGATCAAGGAGTCGAGAGCGGCGGGGCTCGAACCAGCAAAGCTGATAAGACGCATCGTGGGGGTGGTCGCGCTGGTCGGCGGTCTCAGCGTGCTGTTCTACGTTTTGGTATTTTTACCGAACTTTTTGTTTGGATGGTGGCGAGGATTTTCCAACCTCGTCGAGTTTGAACGGTTGTCGCTCTGGTACAATACCAACTGGTCATTTCCCACCAATGTTGCCTCGCCGTGGTGGAGCTGGCCATTGATGCTGCGTCCCTTCACTTACTCGACGCAAGAACATGATGGCCTGCTGCAAATCGTTTGGAGCGGAGGGAACCCGGTGGAATGGTGGGCCGCGCTAGCCGCTATTACCATCGTAGCGATACGCGCCGTACGGCGCGCCGAGTTGTCCTGTATCTTTCTCGCGGTAGGATATTTCGTCTACATGGCGATGTGGATTCCGATCCCGCGCTCGGTCTACATCTACAGCTACATGCCCGCGCTCTATATCGCGCTGCTGGCGTTGGGTTACGTCATCGATCTCGCGTGGCGCAAGGAGCTTTCGGCGCCGGAGGAGATCGTCCTCATGTTGCCGTTATTTGCCGCGTGCTGGTTCGGCTTCGATGAGCCGTGGGGGGCCGCGCTGATTTTCGCGATCGCGGCGGCATATCTGGCGCTGCTGATCGCAAGAAAGGGTCCCGGCCGATTTGTATGTGTTGTGATGTTGGGCGGTTGTGCCGTGGCATTTTTCTATTTCCTGCCGATCTGGGTCGCTGCTCCGATTTCCCCGACCCAGGCCGCACATCGGCTCTGGTTCTCTGGCGGCATGGCGGACTGGCGTTGAGAAGGCACCACGATGATTTTTAGTAAGCGCGCTATCGTGATTCCAGCCTTGATCGTTACGGCTATCTTGTCGTGCGCAATGGCGTATTCGGATGACAATGGGACTGCGCCGAATAACCTGTTGGTTAACGGAGATTTGACCTCCGGCAAGGGCGTATTTCCCAGCGGATGGAAATCATGGGGTTTCGAGTGCTTCGCACGATTCAAATGGATGCACGATCTGAATGGTCCCACCGAAATGGCAGTTACCAATCTGGCAGGGACTGAGGTCGGAATTGAGCAATCGATCAAACTGCGTCCCGGTTGGTACTATTTGAGCGCGGAGCTAAGCACCAGCGAGGTTTCGGGTGACGGAGCGGGCGGGCAACTCTGCATCCGTCCAGCCAAGCAGGACGCTTTTCTCGGTACCGACCCGACCCGCGGAAACACCCCATGGCGAAAGGTGGGCTTCTATTTCAGATCGTTGGCGGATGGTGGTGAGGTGATAGTCATTTGTCGTTTTGGCCAGGTCGGAAAGGAAAACGCCGGCACCCTCCATGTTCGAAATTTCAGCCTTGTACCCGCACAGCGTCCTCGACCGGGCGCGCCTCAGTATGATTTGGAGCGGGTCACCGCGATCGATTTGGCTCCGTTCGCGCAAGTGATTGAAGCGCAGCGGCGGCTGCTCTACCGGCCGCGCGGAAGCTACTGGAGCGTCATCCTCGTATGCGGATTGATTTGCGCGGTCATCGCGTTGGGATGGCGATGGTCGCTCACGCTCGACAACCGCGGGCGCGCGATCGACGAAGCAGTTGAGAGATGAATCGCGGCGCGGGGAGCGCAAAAGAAAACTGCCGCCGCAAAGTTTCGCGGCGGCAGTTCTTTTGGACTGTGATAGCGCGATCAGGGCCGAGCATCAGAAGCGGTAACAATCGGTCCAAGCGTCTCCGACGGGCAGGTGCAATGGCCCGCACCCGAATCGTTAGAGTAGATGAATCCGCAAGCCGTTTCGAGAGTCGTAGCTTCGTCCAGGTCCCCGGAGCCATCGTCGGCCATGACGCTCTCGGTGACATCAGTGAAGGAGCCTGCACTTGCGGTGATGGTGTTGTTGTTCAGGATCCAGCCATTGAGGCCGAGCGGATTAGGCGACCCAACGACCGCATATGGGGAAGCCAGTGAAAAGCCGCCGCTGGCGTACCTGAAATCGCCGGTCGGATCGCAGGTAGGTACCCCACCCACGCTTATGCCGGTGGGGAGCGATGCGAAAACGATGATTGTTCCTACCGCATTCTCGGATCCCGAGAACGGAATCGCCCAGTTGGATACCAGATGGGTCTTGACCGAGAAGCGATCTAGACCTGGGCTATTTTCCTGACCTTGCGGCGAAAGAGGACATCCGCAGCACTCACCGACTTCCTCACTATTGTCGGTTACGTAGATCATCGCGCAAAGATTTATGCTTGCGGGATTGATCAAGGTCATGAAGCTGTCGGCTCCAGCCGGAGCGGTACCGAAGGACGGCTCGGAAGTGGTTCCCGAATAACTTCCTTCGGTGAAGTTGTTACTACCGATGTCATAGTATCCGCTGAGTTCAGCACCCGGAACGGCGCCGGGACCGTCTGCAGCACTGCCGCCTTGCTTGTGGAGCATCACTGCTCGTGCCGGCGAAGTCGTTGCGAGGACCGAAGCAAACACAAATGCTCCGGCCGCAAACAACAGCGCTCCTTTTTTAAATATTTGATCTGTCATTTTCCCTCCTCGGATTCCCTCCTCGAAACAATTCCTACCCGCAGGCCGCTTGCTGAAAAACCCTCCCAGCACCGCGCGGCCCTGTTAGCCTATCAATCAGGCGCTGACTAAATACCTCCTCCCCATTTTCGTCAGTTACCGGATTCCCACCCAATCGCGCGGCAAAATGAGTTGTGTCCGATTTTAGGACGCTACTCGGATCAATACCTTCGATCGCGATCTGTAGTCACTCATCTGCCTCTTTTCAGCAGCTATGTCAAAAGAAATTGTGAACATACTGACGAAATGCCAGCGGTTTTCGCATTCGCGCGACACCCCGCGTTCCCGCGTCAATGCCAATGCTTTTCGCGATAGCGTCTGCTTAGGCAGACTATTGCCTCAAGCTGAACGCGCCTTTTGAAAGCGGGCATTCTTCGCATCTATGCGAATTCCCCGGCGCGAGCTAATGCCGATGGATCGTTCGCGTTGAGAAATTTTTCGACGACACGAGTTCGTTTGCCATGTCCAATCTAGTTTGCGACGATTTGGTGGAAGGTTCATGGCCTACCACCGCGAAACTCACGTCACGTACTTCGCGTTGATGCGAAGAAATCGTCCTCGTAGCTAACGCTGCGCCGATTGCTATACTGCTATGCTCCATATAAGGCTTCATCTGACGTGGCTTCGTGCTGTAACAGCGTTGTCGCGCAAATGCGACGATTTGGCGACGCGATGCGGCCCTGAATAATTTCATTTGACATAGCCGCTGAAAACAGGCAAATGAGAGGCAACGAAAGCTGTCGATGGCATCGAGTCGGGTAGTGCTGCTAGACCCCATTTATGTTCTTTGGAGGGGTGAGGTGACCAATTTCGATGAGCATGCGAAAAACAGCTAATTTTTGCAACGAGGAGGTACTTATCGAGGAGGAGAGTGCATCTAGGGAGTTTGGGGCTGCGGCCGAACCGGTTTCTGAAATCGGCCGGTACAGCAAATTGCAATCGGTAAATAGGAGGGAACAAATGACAGGTCGAATTCTCAGTAAAGGAGCCTTGATGTTAGCGACTGGCGCCTTCTTGATGGCATCAGTTATGACCATGGCTTCGTCAGTACACGCGGCTACGTTGCACAGGACGGGCGGCTCGCCAGCGGGTGGCCCAAATGATCCTCCCGGCGACGAGATCAGCGTTTACTATGATATCGGTGCGAACACCTTCAGCGCTGGCCCCTACTCGGGGACCACTTCCGAGCCGGCTTTCGGTACTGCCCCGGCCGGATCGGACAACTTTGCCACTCTGATCAATCCCGCGAGCACTACCCTCTGCGCGATGATCTATGTGACGGACAACAGCGAAGAGCTCGGCGCTTGCTGCGGATGCCCGATCACTCCGCAGGGCTTCGAAGGTGACTCCGGTCTGCTTCGCTTCTCGGTTAAGAATCAGCTCGTGAACAACTGGGCCGTTCCTTTCGGTGGATCTGAAAACGCGACCGGAACCATCATCGTGTTCGCGGCGACCCCGACTGGCACTGGGCTCGGCGGCGGCGCGACCTGCGACCCGACTGGCGGTTTTGCAGAAGGCAGCGCTGGCAGCGGCAGCTTGACCAGCCCCTACGCGATCACTGCTGGACTCGGACTCAATGGCTGGATTCTGCATCTGAACAGCATCGTCTCCTCAGCAGCCACGACCACCTCGGTGACCGAGGCGAGCTTCTGGGACGACGGCTCGGGAGATCCTGCCGAAGCATCGACTCTCGAAGCGGCTTGCGGCGAGATCTATGCGCATGATTCGGGCGCTGGCCGATGCACCTGCCCGGCCGAAACTCTGTAATCGACTGATGTGGGCGGCTAACCGCCTAAGTAACCCTGCCGCCGGGGATTTCCCCCGGCGGCAGCTTTTTTTACTTTTCCCGCAGGTAGCTTATTCAGTAATATACCCGTTAAATTTACTCACGTGCCCACGCTAAGCAGAATTTTGGGTTTGCTAATGGGATTTTTTAAGATGAGCAAGTCGGTTTCATTCGCAGTTATATTCTCGTTTCTGGTTGCTTTCGCCACCACCCGCGTCGCCTTTGGCGCCCAGACGCAGCAGTCGCCGGTGGTCGCGGAGGTCGATGGCTCAACGATCAGTATGAGTCAATTGCAGCACGACCACGTCGACGAACTGGGCAAGGCGCGCTCCGCTCTACTCCACGCTCAGTCCGACTACTACAACGCTGCTCACGCCGCACTCGAGAAAGAAATCGACGATCAGCTCCTGGCCAATGAGGCCAAAAAAGAAAACATCTCGGTTAAGGAACTGCTTGATCGCCATGTTTCCTCGAAGGTGAAGGATCCGAGCGAGGAGACCGTCAAGATTCTCTACCTTGCTACCAACACCAAAGAGCCGCTCGACAGCGTGCGGCCTCAGATCGTTCAGAACGTGCGCCAGTTGCTCGAGAGCAGGGTGCGCGAAGAATACTTGCAGACTCTCCGTGCCAAACAACAGGTAAAAATCTCCTTGCTACCCCCGCGAGAAGAAGTCGTCGCCGGCGACAGTCCGGTCGAAGGCCCTGAAGGTGCGCCGATAACGATCGTTGAATTCGCCGATTATCAATGCCCCTATTGCCGCCAATCCGAACCGAACGTCGACAAACTGCGGCAGAACTTCAAAGGCAAAGTGCGCTACTCCTTCCGCGACTTTCCGTTGCCGATGCATCAATACGCTGAGAAGGCCGCCGAAGCGGCGCGCTGCGCCGGTGACCAGGGACAGTTCTGGCCCTATCACGATCGGCTCTTCGTCGGTGATGCGAAACTGGAGGAAACCGATCTGAAGGCGCTGGCCCGGACCATGAAGCTGGATGGCGCCAAGTTCGATTCCTGTCTTGATTCGGGTAGCAAGAAAGCTTCGATTGCCGCGGACTCCAACGAAGGGAAGCGGCTCGGCATTAATGGCACGCCCACCTTCTTCATCAACGGCTACATAATTAGCGGTGCCAGTTCCTATGATTCGCTGGCTGAGTTGGTCAAGCAGCAGATGGTTGCGGGAAACAATCAGTCTAGCAGTGCCGAACCGAGCGCCTGGTCGGGTGGTCATGAGAGCGAAATAGCATCGGCGGCGGCGCGCGCCGCAACCGTCAAAGCGGGGCCAGGTCTTGCGGACTGAGATCGCGACGGAACGATTTCCAATTTAGTTCTGTTGGAGTGTTTAGGTGACAAAGTCGGGAGGGAACCAGCGCATGCCGTCGCGCTATGTCCGAATTCTGCTCGCATTGGGCCTGTCTGTCGGCAGCTTTCTGGTGCTATCGATGGTACCAGCCGGTGGCGGGATAGCTACGCTGAGCAGCCGCGGTGCCGTTACCGCGCTGCGGCGGCCCCTGAAACTAAAGTCTAACCTCAGCTCACCCTCCAGCCCTATCGAGATGCGTGAAGCCTATCTGGCCTCGCGTCAGGGACTGCAATTCGGTCTGCCCGTTCACGCGATGTCGAAGGCCACGGCCAAACAACACGCGATGGAAGCTGAGCTCACCGGTGGCGACTGGATGGGTGGATGGGGACGCGCTCTCACCGGCGGTGCTATCAGTTCGCTCCCATCATTTGCAGGGTATGCCTCATCGTGGACCTTTATTGGTCCAGAGCCGTGGCAGGAAACGACCGATTACACCGGTACCGGCGCGGGCCTCTCTATTGGCTCCCCGTTCGCAGCGAGCGGCCGTGTTACGGCGGTCGCTGCCGACAAGACCGGCCTCATAGTGATCGGAACCGCAGCTGGCGGAGTTTGGGTCAGTACCAATAACGGTACTACCTTTGCTCCCACCTTCGATAGCGAGCCGACCTTGGCGATTGGCGCGGTCGCGTTGGATACCACCACTACGCCGAGCACAATCTACGCCGGCACCGGGGAAGGGAATCAGTCGGTCGATTCGCTTTACGGGCAAGGGATATTCAAATCCAGTAACCTCGGCAGCACCTGGACCTCGCTGGGACCGGCCGGAACCTTCGATCATTTGGCCGTAACCAGCATTGCCCTCAATCCCGCAACGTCGACGATTTTTGTGGGCACCACCGACGCATTCAGCGGTGGCTCCGCGGATAGCGGAATTGAACAATCGGATGTTACCAAGGAAGGATTGTGGTTCTCCTCGAACGGCGGTGCTACCTGGACCAATATCGATCCCACCAAGGGTGCCTGCGTCGTGGCCAGTACCGCCGGAAACGTGCCCTGTCCGGTTGACGACGTAACGATCGATCCGCTGTCCACTACGCACGTTTATGTCGCGGTAGATAGCTTTAATCTCTACTACTCCTCCGACTCCGGAACGACTTTCCACGCCAGCATGTTTTCTCCGCAGGCTCCTCAGAACCAGGGCCGCCAGACTTTCACGACCGGCGCCAAATTAGCTCCTCTCCAACCCGGGGTCGCTTACGCGATAGTCGGGGCTTCCGACGGCGCCGAGTATTCAGGCTTTTATATGTCCACCACCGGGGGGGCGTTCTGGATCCAGGAGACGGTACCCACCAATACTACCTATTTCCTCGACGGAACCGCCTCGACCAATGTCACCCAATCTTTCTACGATCAGGCGCTGGCCGCCGCGTTGCCCGCGAGCCTTGCGCCGGGAACCGTATATTTTGGTGGAGTCGGCTTGTATCGATCGACCAGTTTCGGAGCCAGTTGGTCCTTCCTCGGCCAGAATGGCGGGGTTGCCCCCAATCAGCACGCATTGTTGTTCGATCCTGCTAACAGCAACGTGTTGATAGGAAACGATGGCGGGCTCTTCCAGTTCAACACCTCCAACGCAACCTTCTCGTCGCTTAACAATACTATCAGCGCCGCGATGATTCAGTCCCTCGATCCCCATCCGACCAACAATGCATTGGCGATCGCTGGGCTGCAGAGCGGTGGAACTCAACTCTACAAGGGCAATATCAGCAACTGGGTTGGCCCCGCTAGCGAAACAGGGGACGGAGGATTCGCGTTCTTCGATCCTATCAACCCCAACAACCTATACCACGACTTTGCCTCGATCGCTTTCCAAAACCAGGAAGCAGGACTCTATTTCGGCATCCAGGCGATGGTTTCTGCTTCCACCAATGGGGGCACCTCGTGGTGCAGCGGCCAAGGGACTACTCCATGTACCTCAAGCAGTGCGGCGCCGGAATGGAGTCCCAACCTGCAAAACCTGATGTTGTCCGCCGGCGATCCCGGGCTGGCGTTTTATCCCCCCATCCAACCTGATCCTGGAAACACGGGACGGGTATTCACCGGCGCCGGTACCACTTATGTTTCGCAAGATGCCATGGCGCACTGGGCACTGCAGTCTACTGAACTTCTGACCAGCGCCGGGACCTACGGAGGGTCAGCCTGTAACGATAGCACCTGCGCACTGGAAGATATCGAATTTGCAGCGCCCAACTCCTCCGTCTGTCCAACCCCGCCGTACCGATGTATGGCGTGGGCACTTTCGATGGCCAGTCTCACGGAACAGGTCCCATTTCAGTTGAGCAATACCGTCCAGGCCGATGTCCAGCTGGATGCGGGGCATCCCAACGGAGCGACCTGGAATACCGCCGGATTCGGATCCTACGATCCTACTTTCGGACTTAACACTCTGTTTCCCATCGTCGACACTCAAGCAACCAGCATCGGACCCGACCCAATCAATTCCAACGTAGCCTATATCGCCTTGTCCGGTTTCTCGGCGAATAGCTGTGGCATGTCGCCCGCTAACGCGCCATGTGCGGACTGCACCGGCCACATCTACAAAACCGTCAATTTCGGTCAAACCTGGACCGAAGCCGACGGCGGCATCAACAACGGATGCACGGTAAAGACGACCCAGCCGGCAACCGCGCTGCCCGACGTTCCAGTACTAAGGATCCTGGTCGATCAGAATAACAGCAGCGGTACTTGCGGCGGCTCGCCCTGCAGTAACAGCGTCTTCGCTGGTACCGATATCGGCGTGTTCCACAGTTCCGACGGCGGCAACACCTGGGCGCCCTTCAATTTGAGTTCGCTACCGCCTGCCCCGGTATACGACCTCAAGCAAAACTCAACCGGCTCGATTTTCGCCGGAACTCACGGCCGCGGAGCGTTTGTGCTTTCGGCGTTGGCCGCGACCGCGACCTCCACGCCCACTGCGACCGCGACTGCCACGGCGACTGCAACTGCAACCACAACCCGGACCGCGACTGCGACCGCCACACCAACCGCCACCGCTACGGCAACCGCCACGGCGACTAAGACCGCAACCGCAACTCAAACTGCGACTCCGACTGCGACTACTACCGTGACGGCAGGCAACGATGGGGCGGTGCGGGGGGCCGCATATCCGCAAGGCACGCGGCTCGAGTGGCGCAGCGGTTATCGCGCCAGCACCATCGGCTATCGCGTCTATCGAGATGTCA